>Ga0209131_1000721_pt1 | contig 23492 bp, 23 predicted proteins | sample GraSoi_2013_40cm_FD_185826 | JGI IMG/M metagenome (GOLD analysis project Ga0209131, IMG submission 185826) | Grasslands soil microbial communities from the Angelo Coastal Reserve, California, USA - Sample 9_17_2013_40cm (SPAdes) (version 2) | ecosystem: Environmental > Terrestrial > Soil >... | reverse complement strand
AACGCCGCCGACGAGGGCGCGCGGGAAATTGCGTTGGGGATCCTGGACTTCCGAGCCGACGAGATTTAGATCTTCCCACCCGTCATAGGCCCACAACGCGGCCGCCAGAGCGGCTAGAAACGCGCTGAACACGCCGGCGTTTAGCGAGGCCGGCCAGATAGGATCGGGCGCGTTTGAGGATAGCGGCGCAAAAAGCGCGACGCCAATGACGATGACTACGGAGATGATTTTGATGGCGGTAAGGAAGACCTGAACTGCGCCGCCGAGGCGTACGCCGAGATAATTCACGCCAGTCATGATGGCGAGCCACAGCACTGCGAGCGGCTGGCCCCAGGTGAAAACTAAATCGTACGGCTTCAACCAGCTGGTGAGGCCGGGAAGCGCGATATGTAGCGTGAAAATCGGCGTGGCTACCGCAGGCAAGAGAAATCCCAGAAAGCGCACGAGTCCCGCAGCGATGGAAGAGGCGGAGGAAGGGCGCCCGACGATCGAGTGCATCCAGCCGAAGAGAAATCCCCAGACCGGGCCGAAGCCGCGGCGCAAATAGGCGTATTCTCCGCCGGCCTCTGGAATCATGGCGCCCAATTCGGCATAGGAGAGGGCGCCGAAAAGGGAAAGAATTGCGCCGACGATCCACGCCGCGAAGACTACGGAAACGAAGCGGCCTTCACGGGCCATTTCGGCGGGCTTGAGGAAAATTCCCGTGCCGATCATTGTGCCGACCACGATCGCGCCGGACGCCCAGGCGCCGAGTCCGCGGACGAGATCGAGCCGCTTCTCTGGTGATGTTTCCCTTAGCGCTTCTCTGGTTGCCACGGTTCCCTTTGTCGAACGGAAGTTCTGAGTTTCTAATGGGAAGCTTCGGCCTGGGTTGTAATCCGGCTAATGATAAACCCAACGGCGAAAGTCACGCTTGCTCCGATCATGACGTACCAAGTAAAGGCAACGGTGGTAAATCGGAAGACGCAGAGAATTGTTGCTAGTCCGGCGAACATGCCGATCAGCGCGCCGCGGGCATTTGCGCCAGGATCGAGCGTCCCGAGGAGAAAGAGGCCTAGCAGACTGCCAAATGGAAGCGAGGCTATCGTTAATCCCGCTTCCAGTAGCGGTCCCCATTTCATTAGACCGAAAGCCATTAGCACGATTCCCCAAGCGAGGGTCATGCGGCGCGAAAGTTTCAGGAAGGTTGCGGAGTCGGCTGATTTTCCGCGCAGGCGGGAAAAATCGAGGACGCTTGAGGCTGCAAGGGAGTTCAGCGAGCCACTGGCGTTGGACATAGCTACGGCGATGATGGAGGCGAGCAGCAGGCCCGCGAGCCCCGGCGGCATCTCGCGTACGAGAAACAATGGAAGAATGCGATCGGTGCGTTCGCCGGGGGCAAGCAGGGGCGCATGTTGGGCAAACACGAAGAGCAGGACGCCAATTAACAAGAAGACCGTGAACTGCATTAAGACGATGATGCCGCTGGTCAGGAGGGCGCGGCGGCTATCGCGTTCGCTGCGGGCGGCTAGCAGGCGTTGCACGATGGTCTGGTCCGTGCCATGACTTGCCATGGTGAGGAACGCACCGCCGATTAAGCCGGACCAAAAGGTGTACTTCGTCGACCAATGGAAGGAAAAATCCAGCACTTGTAGTTTGTGGCCTGCGGCGGCTGCCACTTGGGTGACTTCGCTCCATCCGCCCGGAATGCGGTGCAGGAGGACGAATAGAGTGACGGCGCTGCCGGTTAGATACAGCAGGAGTTGCGCGACGTCGGTCCAGATCACCGCTTTCATTCCACCTTCGAGGGTGTAGAGGATGGTCAGCGCGATAACCAGCACTACCGCAAATTTCTCCGATGTTCCCAACACGACGCTGATTACCAAGGCAATCGCTGAAACGCGGACGCCCTCGGCTAACGCGCGAGTAATTAGAAACGTGCTGGCTGCCACGGCGCGCATTTTTTGGCCGAAGCGGTTTTCGATCAGGGCATAGGCGGTGAAGAATTCTCCGCGGAAATATCCGGGCAGCAGAAGCAGGACGATGAGTACGCGGCCGATCAAATACCCGAACACTAGCTGAAGAAAGGTGAGATTGCCCGCGTAGGAAATCGCGGGCGTTCCGATGATGGTGAGCGTGGAGGTTTCTGTGGCCACAATCGAAAAAGCCAGCGCCCACCAGGGCGCTGTGCGTCCGCCAAGAAAATAATCGCGCGCGTCTTGCTGCTTGCGGCGGAAGCGCATGCCGAGGGCCGTCACAGCAAGCAAATACGCGAGGACTATGGCCAGATCGAACGAATGAATCCGCATGGAGGAGGGGATTATACGTAGCTACAGCGCTCGCGCCGCTTTTTTGTTGAGATTCTGGTTAGAGTGCGGCGCAGGGGAACCGGTTTTCTAAAACCCTGCTGGCCACTTCCGAGCACCATGATAAACGGCCAAAATCCAAACCGTCTCGTCTTGGACTGTGTAAGCGACGATGAAGGGTGTGTCCGGAACAGAGAACTCCCGAGTTCGGGCGACGCGGCCACTGCGTCCCGCCGCGGGATGCTTGCCGAGCATCTCGGTAACATCAATGACATGCTGCGTAATTTCTTCTGCTGCCCCAGGGTTCGTATCGGCAATGTACTCGTAGACGTGTTCCAACTGTTCCGCGGCGGGCACAGTCCATCGGACATTCATCTAACGGCGCGCCGGGAGCGCGCCAATTTTGAAATTCTAGCTCGCACCTCGGAAGTCTCGATGGTGCGTCCTTCCTTCACGGCTTTAAGCCCCTCTTTGATTAAACTCTGGTGATAGGCCTGCAGTTCTAAATAGTTGGATACCGCCTCGTTCAGCAGGTAGGTGCGATCACGATCGACGGTTTCGGCCAGGCCATCCAGAGCCTTGAGTTTATCTTCATCCAGCCGAAAACTGATGGTTCGCTGATTCTTCATAATGCAGGATAATACCATATATTATGAGCACGCCGGCGCTTATTTGCGGTGCGAGTAACCTTTCCCCGGGTATCCTTTGTACATGCGCTACATCCTGGGCTTCGATGGAGGCGGGACGAAGACGGAGTGCGTGTTGATGAACTCCGCCGATCAGGTTTTGGCGCGAACGTTTGCGGGGCCGTCGAATCCTTCGCGAATCGGAGTAGAGGCCGCTGTGCATGCGGTCGAGGAAAGCGCGGATTTGGCGCTGCGAGATGCGGGGCTTGAGCGAAGTGTGATTTCGGCGGTTGGCGCGGGCCTGGCGGGCACGGCTAAAGCTGAAATGAGGGAGAGGATGAGTTGCGCGTTGCAAGAATGTTTCCCTGGAGCCGCGATCACGGTGCTGACCGATCTTGATGCGGCGCTGGCGGCTGCGGGGGAAGGGCCAGCGATTATTCTGGTGGCGGGAACGGGCCCGACGGTGAAATTGTGCGCTCCGGTGGATACGGCCCTTCGTCGAGCGATCAAGGGAGCGCGTACGACATAGGCCGGCGTGCAATCGCCGCCGCTATGCAGGAGCGCGCAGACGAATCTGACTCCGCGCTGGGCAGGGAAATTTTGGCGCAGCTTCGCTGTACGGAATGGGCTGTTGTGCAGCATCGTGCGCAAACTATGCCGGATGAGATTTTCCCGCCTATTTTCCCGGTTGTGGCGGCTACGGCTGATGCCGGTGATGCTGCGGCGCAAGAAATTCTGCTGCGTGCTTCGCGAGACTTGGCGGCGCTGGTCGGCGACGTTGCTGGGCGGCTGCATCTTAGTGATAAGGAGTTCTTGTTGGTCAGGATGGGAGGCACGATGGGGCGCTCGCGCTTTTTTGATGCGCGCGTCGATGCTGCGTTGAAGAAAGTGGTCCCTAACGCGCAGATGGGAAAATTGCGCGTTTCTCCTGCGGAGGCGGCGGCTCTGGTCGCGAAGGAATCGGATGCACGGTAACGAACTCAATCGCGAGCGAGCACGCACGGCCAGCGGCGAAGAGCTGGCGTCGCTGCTGCATCATCATTCGCCCGACGTACTTTTTGCGCTGCTTGATAATCCAGCGCTCGACGAGACGCAGCTCTGCTTGCTGCTGGACCGCAAGGATCTTCCCGCGGAGATTTTGGAGGAGGTGGCTCGGCTCAAGCCCTTGCTGAAGAATTATCGTGTGAAGCGGGCGCTGGCGTTTCATCCGCGCACGCCGAGACTCGCGAGCCTGCGGCTGATCCGTGATCTGTACCTGATGGACCTGGTGCAACTCACGCTTCTACCCGGCACTTCTGGCGAGCTAAAGCGCATTGCGGAGGAGCAGCTTGTGGCGCGGCTGCCACAACTGCCGCTTGGCCAAAAAATCACACTGGCGCGTCGTGGAACGGCGCGGGTTGCTGGCGCGCTTCTTGCTGAGGGACATGCACAGGTGCTGTCGATCGTTCTGGACAATCCGATCCTTACGGAAGCGCAGGTGTTGAAGGCGCTTTCGCGCGAGCGCTTGCCGGTTGGCGTGGTGAAAGCTGTCGCGCAGCATCGCAAATGGTCTCACACGTATAACGTGCGATTGGCGCTTGTGCGTCATCCTGGCGCGATGCTCTCGACGATTCTCGCGTATCTGCCGGAGCTGACGGTTTCGGATTTGCGGGAGCTGGCTGCGCCGGGCATCGTCTCCGAAAATCTCCGCAAATACCTGCAGGCCGAGATTCAACAAAGAATGCGCAAGAGTGAAAAATCTGCGCAGGTGCTCGACGCTACAGGTGAGCCCCGCGCGTCTAAGTCGGATTGAGTCGCCTTACGTCGGATCCTGATTTTCGTCATTCGCACGGCGGATTAATACGAGCGTTACACAGATAGTGTTAGGGTTACGAGACAGCAACAGCTTGCTCCGGGATGAGTGTGCGCAAAAGCGGAGCGGCGATATTCTTGAGTCAGACAAGCGGCGTGCACGCGCGGCGTGGCAGCTTGGGATCTCTGGCAGGGGGTTCGTTCGGGCCGATGACTTCAGGGGAGCATACGCCGCGGCATTTAGAGCGCCGCTGGGCGACTCGTTATTCCTTTCGCGCCGAGCTGGAAATTGAATGGGGCTCGGCGGTGCTGCGCGGGAAAACTCGGGACATTAGCGCTAACGGTATGTTTATTGAATCTGCCGACACGCTGTGGGTCGGGGCGGGCTTCACTGCGCGCCTGGCGCTCGATAGGCCCGTGCAGATGGATTGTTCCGTCAAGCGTGTCGAGCCAGGTAGAGGCATGGCTGTCACTGTGACGGTGCCAGAAGAGCAGCACCAGCAGCGTTATCAGGATCTGATCGCCTCGCTTACTCGCCCCCAGCCATAATCGCGTCTGCTGCGCGGGCATGCGCCTCGTTCTATACTAAATGGGATGTGCTTTGGGGTTGTCCGGGGGAACTGACCGCCGTTCCGGTCATCTACAGCGATTCATTTCATGACGCGATGCCTTGATTGCGGCTCAGAACGCACCACGGATCAATGCCCTTCCTGCGGCCTGACCACCGCCGCCGCTGAATTGATGTTCCGCCGCCGGCTTATGCGGCAGACAGGAATTTTTCTGCTGGGTTCGCTGACGTTTCCGTATGTCAGTCAGATTTATCCTCCGCTGGATCTTGACCTTATTCTCGTGTTTTTCGGATTGATTTTTTTTGGCGCGCTCACGTTGGCGGTCATTTTGGAGCGGCGGGCGCGGAATCATCAGGAAATTGAGATTTTGAAGCGCGTTTACAACGGATTTATCCCATTGCCGTGGATTTTGGCGGCGACGCTGTTCGTTAACGGGCGGCTCGATTCGCAGAAGAACGTTGTTTACTATCCGACTGTTGTGGTGGGCCGCTTTAACATGAAGGGGATTGTGAAAGGGAGCAGGCGGTTGGTGGTGCGTTCCTGGCGCGAAGGGCAGCGCGTTGAGCGACTTGCGGTAGATATGGACGACTTCGATCGCTTTCATGAAGGCGATGCGATTGTGGTTGGCGTGGGGCCGGGGGCGTTGGGAATTCCGTGGTATTACGGTGTGTATAGACGATGAAGAGAGAAGTAACGAGGTAAAGAAATAGGCGGTAACGAGATTCCGCTAGTTTCACCTCGAAAGCCGCAGGGCTGTCCGGCTGCTGCCCGGACCAGGCCGCGGACTCTGCCCTGCGCTACAGGTCACCAGGTTTTAATACGCTGGTTCGCGGTTACGTAGTAGCGGTATCTGAATGTCCAAGTAGCTGCCGGTTTTTCCGAACCGGAAGCGCACGCGCTCCATCGGGCCGACGTCGCGGATTTTCCACTCGGTTGTCTCGACCGGTTGGTCGGAAATATCGGAGGGTGACCACTCTACGTTCTCTCCTTGGGGCTTCACTTTTGTGGGGTCGACGTCGTAGACCTCTTGCTCTTTTACATCGACGAGCATGTAACGCTTCCAGAGTCGCACTAGGAGCACGCCGCGCTTTTCACCGTGATAGATATTCCAGGATGCGGGCGCGTCGTCGTTGAAGCGCACGATTGCGAATTCAACCGGCTTCCACACGCGTTTTTCGGCGCCGTAAGGTGAAGAGACAGCGACCGCTGCAGACAGGACTACCGAGATGAAGAAGTTTTTAGGGCGCATGTGGCTCTGGCGCAGATGTTCGTGTTTGCCGACGCAAGAATTTGCCGCAATTCTAGTTTCTTACTTCGCTAAATGCTTTGTCGAGGAGACGAACGCCTTCGTCGACGTCGGCTTTGGAAATGTTGAGCATCGGCGATAGGCGAAGGACATTGCCGAAGAGGCCGCCCTTGCCGATGAGGAGGCCGTTGTCGCGGGCGCGTTCCATCACTTGTGCGGTGGCTTCGGGCGCGGGTTCTTTGGTTTTACGGTCTTTGACTAACTCGAGCGCTTGCATCAGGCCCATGCCGCGAACTTCGCCGATGAGCGCGTACTTGGCTTGCAGCTCTTCGAGCTTGCCTCGGAAATACGAGCCGACGGTGTGCGCGTTTTCGAGCAGATTTTCTTCTTCGATAAAGTCGATTGTTGCCTTGGCGGCTACGCTTGTGACCGGATTGCCTCCGAACGTGGAAATGTTTAGTCCTTGAAAGCTTGATGCAATTTCGGGCGTGGTGACCGTCAAGCCGATTGGCACGCCGTTGCCCAGGCCCTTTGCGCTGGTCAGGATATCGGGCGTCACTTCCCACTGCTCGATGCCGAACCACTTTTTGCCTGTGCGGCCCCAACCTGTTTGCACTTCGTCGGAGATGAACAGGCCGCCGTACTTTTTCACAATCTTAAAGACGATCTTGAAATACTCCTTGGGTGGCGTGATGAAGCCGCCCACGCCTTGGATTGGCTCCGCGATGAATGCGGCGATGTTTCCGCTGGTGCCGGTCTGGATCAAATTCTCCACATCATTGGCGCAGGCGACTTCGCAGGATGGATAGGTGAGGTGCAGCGGACAGCGGTAGCAATACGCGTTGACCGCGTGCGAAATTCCTACGCTAATTACGCCGCTTTTGCGATATGGCGCATGCGCCGTCATTGCTTTCGCAATGGCGGAGCTGCCGGAATAGGCATGGCGGAGCGCCACGACGTCATAGCTGCCAGTGGCCATCCGAGCAATCAGGATTGCCGCCTCGTCGGCCTCCGTTCCGGAGCTGGTGAAGAAGCTTTGTTGCAAATTTCCCGGTGTAATCTGGGCGATTTTTTCTGCAAGCGCGACGATGTGTTCGTTGGGATAGAGCGTGGAGGTGTGCTGTAAACGATTAACCTGCGCATTGATCTTGCTGGTGACCTTGGGATTGCAGTGCCCAACTGAGACGGTCAGGATGCCGCCGAAGAAATCCAGGTACTTGCGGCCCTCCAAGTCAAACAAATATTGCATTTCGCCGCGATCCGCCACCAGCGGGCGCTGGTAGTAGTTGGTCACCGAGGGCCACAAATATTTTTTGTGCTTGGCAACAACTTCGTCGCTGCGCGTTGTGGCCGGCATTGGCGTGGCAGGAGTCGTCACGGTTTGGTCCTCACTAGCTTGGTAGGATGCACTGAGTTTAGCGGAAGAGGTCGCGGCAGTCGATGCCATTGTGGCCTGCAAAGTTACGCCGAGTTGCGGAGGAATCGCGCGCAGGATATCCTCCTGCACTTCAAGCTGTACCCCGAGGAGGTGATGAATGCAGTTTCGCGCATGCAAAATTCTGGTGGCCGGGGTTCTTGCCGTATTGGCGGCAGCGATTCCGGGATCGGCGCAACAATACGAGCAGAAACTTTTCTCGGAGATGCGCTGGCGCTGCATCGGTCCATTCCGCGGCGGCCGAACTGTTGCTATCACGGGCGTGCCGCACCAGCCGAATATTTTCTATATGGCTGCTGTGAATGGCGGCGTCTGGAAGACTACGGACTTTGGTCATACGTGGGAACCAATTTTTGATGAGCAGGGCAGCGGCTCTGTTGGGGCTATCGCGATCGCTCCTTCCGATCCAAACATAATTTATGTTGGCAGCGGTGAAGGCTTGCAGCGTCCGGACCTGGCTACTGGCGATGGCGTTTACAAATCGACCGATGCGGGGAAGACGTGGACGCACCTCGGACTTCGCGAAGGGCAGCAAATCACGGCGATTCTGGTCGACCCGAAAGATCCCAATCGAGTTTTCGTGGCAGTAGAAGGCCACCCTTACGGGCCGAACGCTGAACGCGGAGTGTTTCGCTCGACTGATGGTGGGCAATCTTTTCAGAAGATCTTGTACAAGGATGAAAATGTCGGTGCCGCTGATCTTGCTTTTGATCCCAGCAACACGCAGACGATTTATGCTGTGTTGTGGGCGGCGCGGGTCGCTCCTTGGGAGATTCGCAGCGGGGAGTCGTTTGTTGCGCCGGGCAGCGGGCTTTACAAGTCAACGGATGGCGGCAATACATGGCACCAGATGACGAAGGGCCTGCCTTCTTCGGACGATGGAAGCCTCGGACGAATTGGCGTCGCAGTCGCCCCGAGTCAGCCGCATCGCATATACGCCACCGTCGAGGCAAAAAAGGGAGCGGGCGTGTACCGTTCCGATGACGCGGGAGAATCCTGGAGTCTCGTCAACACGGACCGGCGCATTGGTGGCCGCGGGCCCGGTGCCATGGGCATTGCCGTTGCGCCCGATAATCCTGATTTGATCTACATCGCGAACACCACCGCCTGGAAGTCCAGCGACGCGGGAAAAACATTTGTGGGATTCAGGGGCGCGCCTGGCGGCGATGATTATCAGCGCATCTGGATCAGCAGCGAGAACCCCCAAACGATCGCGCTCTCGAGCGATCAGGGCGCTGTAATCACTGTAAATGGCGGCGCTTCCTGGAGCAGTTGGTACAACCAGCCGACTGCCCAGTTCTATCACGTGACTACCGATAATCGGTTTCCTTACTGGGTGTATGGGGCGCAACAGGAAAGCGGCTCCGCAGCTACGTTGAGCCGCAGCGACTACGGCGAAATCACGTTTCGCGAGTGGCACCCGGTGGGTGTGTTTGAATACGGCTATATCGCCGTCGATCCCCTCGACTCTAATCTTGTTTACGGCGCTCGCCTGACGCGGACAAACCAAGCGCTGGGCGAAGTTGCCGACGTGACACCCGAGCCAGTCCGCCGCGGGGAGCATCGGTACGACCGAACGCTTCCGGTGGTTTTTTCGCCTGTCGATCCCAAAGCGCTATATTTCGCGGCCAACGTCCTTTTCAAATCCATCGATGCCGGAAATAGCTGGAAGGTGATCAGTCCCGATCTTGCGCGGACTTCCTACGATACGCCGCCAAACCTCGGGGCTTTTGCGGCCTACGATCCTGAGAAGGGCAAGCACCGGGGCGTGATTTACGCGGTCGCGCCGTCGTTCAAGGACGCGAATACAATTTGGGCGGGCACGGACGACGGTTTGATTTACATCACGCAGGACGCCGGAAAGTCCTGGCAAAACGTCACGCCACCTGAGCTCAAGCCCTGGAGCAAGGTCTCTATCATCGAGGTTTCGCATTTCGAGGCCGGTACGGCATATGCTGCCATTAACAGCTTTCGCCTGGACGATTTGCGCGCGCACATCTATCGGACTCGCGACTTCGGCAAGTCTTGGAGCGAAATAACGAACGGCATTCCTACCGGTGGAGCGAGCAACGCGGTGCGCGAAGATCCCGAACGCAAGGGGCTGCTCTTTGCAGGTACGGAGGGCTCGGTATTCGTTTCCTTTGATGACGGTGACAACTGGCAGCCGCTGCAGCTCAATCTGCCACATACCTCGATGCGCGATCTCGCCGTTCACGGAGACGATCTCATCGTCGGAACACATGGCCGGTCGTTCTGGATTCTCGATGACATTACGCCGTTGCGCCAGGTTAGCGCGGAGATCGCGAAAGCTCCCGCGACTTTGTACAAGCCGCAAGAGGCGGTTCGTTTCCGATGGAACCGCAATACGGACACGCCGCTGCCGCCGGATACTCCTGCCGGGAAGAATCCGCCCGACGGGGCGATTGTCGATTACTACCTAGCCGCTCCAGCCAACAAACCTGTGACGCTGGAAATTCTCGATGCGGAGAACCATTTGGTCCGCCGCTACTCCAGCAGCGACAAGCCGGAGCCGCTCGAGAAAATCGCGGCCTCCAATCCAATTCCCTTGTACTGGGTGCGCTCCGAGAAAATTTTATCTGGAGAACCGGGCATGCATCGTTTTGTATGGGACATGCACTATCCCGCGCCGCAAGCGCTGAATCGTGAATTCCCGATCTCCGCAATTGCGCATGACACTCCGCAGTTGCCATTGGGCGCGTGGGCAATTCCGGGGAAATACACCGTGAAGCTCACTGTCGACGGAAAAAGTTATACGCAGCCTCTCAGCGTCCAGATGGATCCGCGCGTCAAAACATCGGAAGCGGACCTTCGGAAACAATTTGAGATGGAAGCCGGGATTGTAAAAGGCATGAACGAGACGTACGAGACTCTTCAGCAGGTTCGCACTTTGCGACCGCAAGTGACAGATCGCGCCGGAAAAGCGAAAGGCGCGCTTGCCGATTCCCTGAATGCGCTCGACAAGCAAACTGGGGAACTGGAGGGCGCATCGCAAGGAGCGCTCTTCGGCGTTCCCGCGAGCGGTAAGCAGGCGGAAAATCTTTCCACGCTCAATCAACATTTCGGCCAACTTCTGACCGTAGTCGATAGCGCTGACGCTGCGCCCACTACGCAGGCTGCGGCTGTTTATCTGGAGCTCGAAGACTCGCTCGGCAAGCTGCTCGCGCAATGGAAAAAGGTGCGGGAGTCAGACCTCCCCTCGCTCAATGCATCATTGAAAAAGGCCCACATCGAGGACCTGGATCCTAATAAGGGATCGGCCGCAGCTCCAGCGGGGGAATCGGACCAGGACGACGAACCGTAGGTGTGACCATGGTCTGACCATGGTTGACGTGCCCCTCGCCCCCATGTATCCTGTCTGCAGTCAGATGCTTATGGAAGAGATGGCCATCTCCAAATTTAAAGCCACGTGCCTTGCCGTGCTGGAGCGAGTGCGGAAAACGGGAAAGCCAATTCGCGTCACCCGCTTTGGCCAAGTCGTGGCAGAAATAGTGCCGCCTGGTGGGGGAAGGCCCGAGCCGCGCCTCGGTACTGGACTCGGCACAGGTGTCATTTTAGGGGATATTGTCGGCCCTGCCGGCGAGGAGTCTGATTGGGAGGCGGCGCAAGACCCTCCTGAAGATCAGGATACGAAGAAACGTAGATGAGGTTGCTGCTCGACACGCACATTTGGATCTGGAGTTACTTGGAGCCTGACAAACTCAGTTCCGATGTTGCGCGGGAAATCTCCAACCCAGAGCATGAAAGATACCTCTCGGCAGTCAGTATCTGGGAAATGATCACACTGCTCGAGAAAAAACGCATTGAGATCAAGCAAGATTTCGGGGAGTGGTTCAAACGATCCAAAGATGACCTGGACCTGTTGGAACTGCCTTTGAACTGGCAAATTGCTCAGGAATTGCGTTTCACTATGCTCGACCATCGTGATCCGGCGGATCGTTTCCTGGTGGCGACGGCAAAGCTTTATGATTTGACGCTGGTCACTGCCGATGAGCGCTTGGTGAACATACCGGGGCTTAGTGTCTTGCAGAACCGCTGCTGATCCACTTTGGCTTTTGAAGATTTGGTGAACGCGTCTGTTCCGGCGCGGCTCGCGACCGTTATGTTTTTCGGTGAATATGCGGCGCTATTTCGAGGCTGTGGCGCCTTGCAATTGTGAAAGCGCCGCCAGCACTTCTTCGCTGTGCTTCTCGGGCTTTACTTCGAGCCACACCTTCTGCACGTTGCCTTGCGGATCGATCAAGAACGTATGGCGCGCGGAAAACTTCGCGTCGTTGTAAGTCATCACGGAATCATACTCGGTGGAAACTTGTTGCTTCGTGTCCGCCAGCAGCTTGAAGCTGAGCCCTTCTTTGGTGCAAAACTTCTGGTGCGAGTCTTGATCCTGTACGCTGACACCGACAATCACCGCATTTTTCTGCTCATATTGCGCCAGGTCACGCTGGAAGTTGTGGGCTTCGACCGTGCAGCCGGTGGTGAAATCTTTGGGATAAAAATAAAGTACCACCCACTTGCCTTTAAAATCGTGCAGGCTGACAGCTTTGTTCTCCTGTGAATTCAGCGTGAAATCAGGCGCCGCCGTTCCCACCGCGGGCGCATTGCTTGCCGCCGCTGAAAATCCGATTGCAGACGTAATCGCGATCACGGCAAAAGCCACCAACATTTTTGAAGACAGCTTCATTTTGCACCTCGTCCAAATGGTAGTGCGATGCTCATCGGAATGCCAGCCTTCGCAGGCTTGGAGACAATTATTTTACTTTGGTTGTGTAAAGCGCCCGAAGCCGATGCGGACCTGAATTGTGTTGATTCCGGGATTTGGCGTGGCCAAGCCAGCATTGGAAATATGCATGAAACGCACTTCCGCGCTCCAGTTGTATTTGCTGCGTGGAAAATGCACTCCCACGGCACCTTGAGGCGTAAAGTTCACGCGGGAAGTTCCGGGCGGGACCTGCGTATTGCTGAAAAGTAGGCCCCCGCCAAGCTCAATATAAGGAGTCACGCGGCGGCGGCTTGCGAAATTCCATTTCAGGGCAACCGGGTCCAATCCCAAGCCATAAGCCGTGTTGGTGCGCTGCGTAAGCAAAAACACGGGCACGACGTCTACGGCATACTCAAATCGTCCCCGCAACGGACCTGGTCCGATAGCGTCGGTCAGCACCCAGCCATATCGGACTCCCAAATTCCAGACACCCGTATCCGATGTGCTCCCGTTCAGTCCGTGACCGCCGCCGGTCCACACTTGCAACTCGTGCTCGCCATTTTCCGGCCCTGCCTGCGCACGCGTGGTCGGCGTTGGGAGCACGTAAAAAAGGCCGATAGGTAATAACACTGCTAGAAACGTTTTCACCGGAATGCCTCGAAGCTTCAGCCGGGACACTATACTCCGCAGAGCGCCCAATCATATACAGCAGGGCAAACTGCCATTCACTTCAAGTATGTTCTTACGATCTGAATCACGTCATCCACGGCTTCAGCGGACGACTTGGAGTTCCGCGGCATATGATTGCGAATGTGATCTTCCATTAGTTCCGCCATCAGACTGTTAATGGCGCCACGTGCGGCGGACAGGCGCTGGAGGACGTCAGCGCAGGGTTCATCCTCATTCAAGGCGCGCAGCACGCCCTCGAGTTGGCCGACTACTTTCTTGGTGCGGTTTACCAAGTCCAATTTTTCTCGTGAAGTATGTGACATTTTTATTGACTACCCTATGGGGGTATGTTCTAGCTTCGTCAATCACGCAAATATGGGGATCTACCGGGTGGCGGTCGATAATTTTCTCGCCGGACTCATCCCCGTTCCGGACATCACTGCACATCCGCTGCAAACCACGATCAAGTACGGTTTTGGGGTGAATTTCGAGCAGCCGTGGAATGACTGGATAGGTGTGTTTGGCCGCTGGGGCTGGAATGAAGGCCGGCACGAATCGTACGTGTATACAGAAGTGGACTCGACCGTGGAAATCGGTTTGGCGGCAAAAGGCAGGAGGTGGGGCAGGGCATTCGATCATGCTGGATTTGCCTTCGTCACCAACGGAATCTCGCGCGATCATCAACAATATCTCGCGCTTGGCGGTCTTGGCTTTATCCTCGGTGACGGCCGCCTCACTTACGGTCGCGAAAATATCGTCGAAGCGTATTACACGCTGCACGCTTGGCGCGGGGTTTACCCGGGCTTGGGGTTTCAGTACGTAGCGAATCCGGGCTACAATCGCGACCGCGGCCCGGTTCTGGTGCCGTCACTACGCCTGCATTTGGAGTTTTGAAGCATGAACAAAACGTTTGCGTTTCGTCTGATCGCGACTCTAACTCTTTCTGTGGCTACATCCGCGCAAAGCGTGGCTCCGCCCAAATCTGTTCCGGAGCGCCTTGGATATTCGGCGAACGCGCGCTTGCTGGTTATTCACGCCGACGATTTTGGCATGTCGCACTCGGTAAATCGCGCCATTGAAGAAGCGCTTGAAAAACGCTGGGTAACGTCTGCGAGCATCCTCGTGCCCTGTCCATGGTTTCCGGAAGCGGCACGCTGGGCCAAAGCTCATCCCGACGCCGACCTGGGGATCCACCTTGCGCTAAATTCAGAGTGGACCACTCTGCGCTGGGGACCGGTGTCCGCGCAACCAAAAGGGTCGAGCCTGCTTGATGCGGATGGCTACCTGCCGCTGACGACGGACTACGTTGCAAGCCACGCGAAAATCAGCGATGTGGAAACCGAAACGCACGCCCAGGTCGATAAAGCGAAAGCCGCTGGCGTCAATCTCACCCATCTCGATACGCACATGGGCGCTATCGTCACTACGCCCGATTTGTTCAAGGCCTATATCAGCTTGGGCCAGGCCTACAACTTGCCCTTGCTGCTTGATAGTCGGGCGGAAGCGATAGCGCCAGGCTCCGTGCTCCTGAATCAGCTTCTGCAAATGAATCGCGGAACGCCAAAATCAGAGTGGCTCGACGCATATAGAAAAATGCTCGCGCCTCTTCCTCCCGGGTCGTATCAATTGATCGTGCATCTCGCTTACAACGACGACGAAATGCAAGGCGCTACTTACGATCATCCCGATTGGGGCGCAGAATGGCGCCAAAACGATTTCGACCTGGTCCGGAGCGCGGAGTTCCAGAAATTTCTCAAGGACCAAGGTTTCATCCTTGTCGCGTGGAAAGATCTCGCTCGCGCGCTTCCGGCACACTGAGGTCGACCGGAGACTTGATCCGCGAGGCCATTTTCAGGCGAACTCCTCATCCGCCGTAGGCGCCTGGTGCGGAGTCGTTGTCGGTCCCGCCAATCACGGGACAACTGTCGAATTCCTTCCAGGACTCTCTGCCCTTCAGAAGGCCGTTGCCATTTTTCAGCCTTAGCAGGAGCACTCGCTGGATTTGAGTGCCGCTTTGTTTCTGCGCCTGACCACTGAAGCAGACGTAAATTCCAGATTTGTCTTCTTCGAGTATGCTGATCGTAACTTGGGAAAGGCCCTGCGGGGCCTCGACAAGTGCTTCCTTGTCGTCGAGCTTCCGCGTTACATATCCGTAGTCGCCGAATGTCTTTTTCCCCTTTTCCCGCTTCGGCCGGATCGCAGACGGTATCGAAGTTACATCCAGTTTATCGACTACAAATTCGGCTACCTTTTCCTTTGGATAAGCCGTATCACTCTTCGCCACGGCCAGTGGCATCCACGCCAGCAACAACACTCCAGACATTACTTTCATTTTGGTTCCTCTCGTTTCCGGCCGATACGACAAAGCTTGGTGTCACCCAGACGTTGTAAATGCCTCTGAACGCGCCGTGATTCTTCGCCGGTCTTTCTCATTGATCGTGATCGGCCATTTCGATTCAGCTCGGAAGTTTTTTAACAACGTGACAGCGACGTTGTAGTGCTTCCATGTACAGAGACCGCTCTCGTTCGATTTTTATTTCTCTTTTTTCTTGTTAAGCAGAGGAATAAATCGGCGGGAAGTTTAGTTACCGCTATTGCAGCGTCCCTGATTTCAATGTGCTCAGCCCATGTTGCACAGAGAAGGCGGCAATAGAGGAAGGGAAGTGCCGGCAGCGGGTCGCTGGGGCATTTGTCTTACGACGTGCGCCACACCTCGTGCAGAGAAATGAAAGGAAACCTCTCATGTCAAAAATCTTAATTGTGTTCGCGCTCGTCTGTGCCGGTCTTTCGGTAATCGCGGGTGGCTCTTATGGTGCTACGTCTAATGACGAGCGCCAAGGCGCACCCGACTCCTCCGCCCGGCCAGTCAATCCAGTTGTGCAGTGGAACAGGGCACTTCTCGTGATTGTTCGCACCCCGAAGGCGCAGCCCGCAACTATCCACCCCACCCGAAGCTTCGCAATGATGCACGCCGCGATCTATGACGCGGTGAATGCCATCGACGGCACTCATAAACCGTATTCGGTTCGCCTCACAGGAGTATCGAGTTTCGCTTCTGAGGACGCGGCGGCCGATGCGGCAGCGCACGCAGTTCTAGTAACGCTATATCCGAATTTCCAAACGACGCTGGACGCGCAACTCCGACAGTTGCTGGCGCAAATTCCAGATGGAGCCGACAAGGCGGAAGGCATCCGTATCGGTCAAACTGTCGCGGATCGCATTTTGGCTCTGCGAAGCAACGACGGGTCGGCTAATGCGCCGATTCCTTTCATTTTTGGAACCGCCCCCGGAGATTACCAGTCGACGCCACCGAACTTCCCCAAGCAGCCTCAATTCACGCACTGGTCTCACGTCACTCCCTTCGCACTGGAGAGCGCGAATCAATTTCGTCCAGGCCCGCCTCCTGCGCTGGACAGCGATACCTACAGCGATGTTCTCAATGAAGTGCAATCACTCGGAATCGCCGGAAGCACCACCGCAACTCCAGACCAGGCGCTAACGGGCCGCTTTTGGAATGGAGCCATTCAGAACTACTGGAACGAGATCGCCCAGACGGCGGCCGTGGCGCAGAATTTAACGACAGCACAGAACGCCCGCCTCTTCGCGCTGCTAAACCTGACATTTGCCGATAGCGTGATCGCTTTCTACGACGCTAAGTACACGTACAACTTCTGGCGCCCGGTGACTGCCATCCGCGAGGCTGCCACGGACGGCAACCCCAAAACACTTCCTGACCCGAATTGGCTTCCGGAGGTTGGCAACACGACCCCGGATCCCGCCTATCCGGGCGCGCACGCGGTTATTAGCGCGAGTGGAGCTTCTGTCTTGACGTCTTTCTTCAGAGGGAATCATTTCGACTTCACCGTTACTTCTGAAGTCTTGCCGGGAGTAGATCGCTCCTTCACGAGCTTTTCGGTTGCAGCGGAAGAAGCCACGTTGAGCCGGATTTTCGCTGGCGTGCATTTCCGCTCCGACCTAACTACCGGCCAGCGTCTGGGCCGTCAGGTAGCGGATTTCGTCGCCGATAACTTTCTCACGCCTGTTCACGGAAGGGACGATTCCGACGACAGATAATCCGCTACCACAAGCAATACGCTAGCTCTGTTGATCGCGGGATCTCGCTGTTTTGGCGGAATAAAAGACTTCGTAGAACTCGCACTTCGTGCTGATGCGGATTCACAAAGGAAAGTCGGCGGTGCAACAGAGCGGCGTCATTGCAATCGATCGGAAGCTCGGAGCTTCTTCAACGCCATGGCAGCCGAGTGCGACCTTCCCCAATGGCACATCGCGTCTAGCAGCGGACGCAGAGACTCTCCGAGCGGAGTAACGGTGTAGGCCACTCGCGGCGGGGTGTCCGGGTAAACCGTGCGCTCAACGATTCCCGTACTCTGCAATTCGCGGAGCTGCTGGGAGAGTGCTCGCTGTGTGATCCCACCAATAGCACGCTTCAGTTCAGAAAACCTCTTTGAGCCTTGGAAAAGTTGTTCGAGAACCGCGGCTTTCCAGCGTCCACCGACAATACGGACGGTGGTTTCCACCGGACAGAGTTCTGGACGCTTAGCCATACAAATCCGCTTACATATTGTATACCAGGTTCTATTTGGGTGTCACGTATTCCCATGTAACCGGAATTGCCCGTTCGTCATCTATCTAGACCACGTAAATCACCAATCGTTGTAATCAGGACCAGAAACGCAGAAACGACTCGGGAGAATAGATGCAGGTGGAAACAACATACCTATCGAAGAGTAAGAACCACCGCACCATGTTGCCGGTGATGCTAGTCATCGGCCTCACAACGCTCGCTGGCCTTAGTACTGGGTGTTCCAGTTCCAGTTCGGCTAAACCCAAAGCTCAAGCCCCAGTGGAAGTGGCCGTAGCTGAGGTTATCTGCAAGCAAATTGGCGACAGCGATGAGTTCACGGGCCGCCTGGAAGCCGTCCATGCAGTGGAAGTGCGCCCGCGCGTTTCTGGCTACTTGCAGAGCGTGCATTTTAAGGAAGGCGAGATCGTTCCACAGGGTGACCTCCTGTTTCAAATCGATCCACGCCCCTTCGAGGCGGAAGTTGATCGCCTAAAGGGCGAACTCTCGCAAGCGAAAGCGCAGCGTTCGCGAGCGCAGAGCGATTTCGAGCGCGCCGAACGCCTTCACAACAACGATGGAATGTCAGCCGAAGAGTATGACCGGCGCGCCGCCGTTCGCAGCGAAGCCGAAGCGCGCATCGCGTCCACCGAGGCGGCGCTGCGCGGCGCGGAACTGAACCTGGAGTTCACGCGCGTAGCGGCTCCGATTACCGGTCGAGTGGGTCGAGCGGAGATAACGGAAGGTAATTTGGTTGAGGGTGGCGCCGGGCAGATCAAACCCCTGACCACTCTGGTTTCGCTCGATCCGATCTATGTCTATTTCGATGTCGACGAGCAGACGTATCTGAAGTATGCGCATCTCACGTCAACTCACGGGACAACTTCGCACGAGGTGCGCGGGTCGGCCCTTTTAGGTCTTGCGGACGAAGAGGGATTCCCTCACGTCGGTCAGGTGAGCTTTGTGGACAATCAGGTCAGCTCCTCTACAGGAACGATTCGCTTGCGGGCTACTTTTGCGAACAAGAATTTGGCTCTGACGCCCGGGCTGTTTGCGAGGATCCGGTTGCAAGGAGGCGGGACGCAGAGCGGCTGTCTGGCAAGAGACGAGGCGGTCGTCACGGACTTAAATCAGAAATACGTTTTTCTCCTCGGCAAAGACAACACGCTTTCTTATCGTCCCGTTAAACTCGGCCCAATGACGGACGGATTGCGTGTCGTGCGTGATGGCTTGCATCAGGGCGACGTCATCGTCATAAGCGGCCTGCAGCGCGTGCGTCCCGGAGCGAGTGTCACACCTAAAATGGTTTCCATGGCGGCGGGTCAACGTAACGCATCGACTGATACATCCACGCAATCCGCGCTTGTAGGTCAACAAGAGAAGTCACGCGCCCCGAAAGTGCGCGAGTAGTCCAAGACTACTATGAATATCTCTGATTTCTTCATCAAGCGCCCCATCTTTGCCGCGGTGATTTCGATAATTATTTTTGTCATCGGGGCACTCGCATATTTCAGGCTTCCTCTCAGCGAGTATCCGGAAGTCGTACCGCCTACTGTCGTCGTACGTACAAGCTACCCAGGCGCAAATCCCACGGTCATTGCGGACACTGTGGCGTCGCCCCTCGAACAGCAGATCAATGGCGTCGAAGGCATGCTTTACATGTTTTCGCAAGCCACAGCCGACGGCGTGATGACCCTGACAATCACGTTCGGACTGGGGACCGACCTCGACAAAGCGCAAGTACAAGTGCAGAACCGCGTATCGCAGGCTTTGCCGCGATTGCCGCAGGAAGTTCAGCGCCTCGGTGTGACGACGGAAAAAACCTCACCGGATTTGCTGATGGTTGTGCACCTGGTGTCTCCGGACAACCGTTACGACATGTTGTATCTGGCCAATCTGGCCATTCTCCAAGTGAAAGATGAGTTGGGCCGCCTGCCTGGCGTCGGCAACGTACAGGTCTTTGGCGCGGGCGATTTCAGCATGCGCGTATGGCTCAACCCCAACAAATTGGCGTCGCATAACTTGACGGCCGCGGACGTGGTCCAGGCGATTCGCGAGCAAAACGTGCAGGTTGCGGCGGGTGTGCTCGGCGCTCCGCCGACAAATACCGGAAGCACCGCGTTTCAATTGCTCGTAAACACCCAGGGGCGACTCACAACCGAGGAAGAATTTGGCAACATCATTGTGCGCGCCGCCAAGGATGGCCAGATTACGCGCATCCGCGATCTGGGCCGCGTCGAACTCGGTTCCAGCACATACGCACTGCGTAGTTTGTTAGACAACAAGCCTGCCGCGGCTCTTCCGATTTCACAGCGGCCAGGCTCGAACGCTCTCCAAACCTCGCAGCAGGTGCGCGACACAATGGAACGCCTCAAGAAGTCATTCCCGGAAGGCGTGGACTACAGAATCGCCTACGACCCGACGGTTTTCGTGCGCGAATCGATTCGAGCGGTCGGACATACCTTCGTCGAAGCGCTGATCTTGGTCGTCATTGTGGTGTTGGTCTTCCTGCAAACGTGGCGCGCCTCTATCATCCCACTGCTGGCCCTTCCCGTGTCGCTGGTTGGAACCTTCTCGATCATGCTTGCGCTGGGTTTTTCGCTTAATACGCTGTCGCTGTTTGGACTCGTGCTGGCGATTGGAATCGTCGTGGACGACGCCATCGTTGTTGTCGAAAACGTGGAGCGCAATATCGCACTCGGACACGAACCGCATGAGGCTACGCGCCGTGCGATGGAAGAAGTCAGCGGACCAATTGTGGCGATCGCTTTGGTCTTGTGCGCGGTTTTTATTCCCACGGCGTTCATCGTGGGGCTCTCGGGCGAATTCTACAAGCAGTTCGCCCTGACGATTGCCATCTCGACGGTGATTTCCGCGTTTAATTCACTCACGCTGAGTCCGGCGCTTGCGGCGCTGCTGCTGAAGTCTCACGATGCCAAAAAGGATCGCTTCACGCGCGTCATCGAATTCGCGTTTGGCTGGTTTTTCAGGCTATTCAACCGGTTCTTTGGCCGTGCGTCGAGCGGTTACGGAATACTGGTCACGCACACGCTACGGTCGAGCCTGATTGCCGTCGTGATTTATGCAGGGTTGGTCGGGGTTACTATTCTCGGCTTCTCGCGGGTGCCCGCAGGATTTGTTCCCACGCAGGATAAGGGATATCTCGTATCGTTCGCGCAGTTGCCGAATGGCGCGACGCTCGACCGCACCGAAGATGTGATTCGCAGGATGTCCGATATTGCCTTGAAACATCCAGGCGTGCAGAACGCTGTTGCATTTCCTGGGCTGTCCATCAACGGCTTCACTAATAGCCCGAATTCCGGAATTGTGTTCGCTACGTTGAAACCCTCGGACGAGCGAATGGCTCCTGAGCTTTCCGCAAATGCCATTGCCGCCGACTTAAACAAACAATACGCGTCCATCCAGGATGCATTCATCGCAATATTCCCTCCGCCGCCCGTTCAAGGAATAGGCACGGTGGCCGGCTTCAAGCTCTACATTGAAGATCGTGGCGGCACGGGCTTGGAATCGCTCTACAAAGAGACCGTTACTACCCTGCAGAAAGGCAACCAGGCACCCGGCCTAATCGGCGTGTTTTCGAGCTTCGATATCAACGTGCCGCAAATCGATTCTCACGTGGATCGCGACAAGGCGAAGACTTACGGGATTCCCCTCGGCGACGTGTTTGACACGCTGCAGGTGTATCTCGGTTCGCTGTATGTCAATGATTTCAACCGTTTCGGAAGAACCTACCAAGTAAACGTGCAGGCAGAATCGCCTTACCGACTCCAGCCGGAAGATATCAGTCACCTCAGGACCAGAAACTTGGCTGGAGAAATGATTCCGCTGGGATCGGTGGTCACCGTCAAGCCGACTTATGGGCCGGACCGCGTCATGCATTACAACGGATTTCCCGCGGCCGAAATCAATGGCGCGGCTGCGCCGGGGTTCAGCACGGGCCAATCGGAAGCTGCGATTGCCAAAATACTAGACGGCCAATTGCCGAACGGAATGAAATACGAATGGACCGAGCTCACCTACCAAAAGATTCTTGCCGGGAACACGATGGTTTACATTTTTCCACTTTCTGTTTTCCTCGTGTACCTGGTGCTCGCCGCGCAGTATGAAAGCTGGTCCTTACCGCTCGTGATCATCTTGATTGTTCCGATGACTCTGTTTTCTGCCATCGCCGGGGTCTGGTTGCTGAATGGCGACAACAACGTTTTCACCCAGATCAGCTTGATTGTTCTCGTCGGGCTGGCCTGCAAGAACGCCATTCTCATCGTGGAGTTTGCCAGGGAGAAGCAGCTTCAAGAGGGAATGAACCGAGTTGACGCCGTGCTGGAAGCGTGCCGGTTGCGTCTGCGGCCGATTCTAATGACCTCTCTCGCGTTTACGATGGGCGTCATTCCTCTGGTGCTTTCTACCGGAGCGGGGTCAGAAATGCGCCGCGCGATCGGAGTTGCCGTATTTTTCGGGATGCTTGGCGTCACTGCGTTCGGGTTGGTCCTGACTCCGGTCTTCTATGTCTTGGTGCAAAGATTGGTTGAGGGGCGCGAGGCCAAGAAATTGCCAACGAGCACAGATCTCTCATCTGCGACTTCGGTGGAGGCGTAGGTCCATGCCAACACGCTTTCGCAGAAGTCTTGCCTTGATCTTTGCGCTGCTGCTGACTAGCGGATGCGCGGTTGGTCCGCATTACAAATCGCCGCAGCCTGCCGCAGTCAAATACCATGCGGCAGACACGAACCTGGAAACTGAAGCGCCGTTCGACGCGCGCTGGTGGAAGCAATTTGAAGATCCGGTCCTCGATTCGCTTGTCGACCGGACACTCGCGTCAAACAACAGCATTCGCATAGCACGCGCCAGGCTCTCCGAGTCTCGTGCCATCTTTGACGAAAGAAAACTGGACCGCTACCCGACCGTGCCTGTCACCGCGTCCTACCAACACAGCAAGGAACAGATTCCCGGCTTTGGTGACCAGCGCCGCAGGATCAATAGCTTTAGCGCCGGATTCGACGCTTTCTGGGAAGCGGATCTGTTCGGAAGAGTGAGTCACGGTATCGCGGCAACTCGCGCTGAGAACCAGGCATTCGAGGCCGACCTCCACGATGTGCAGGTCAGCGTAGTCTCTGAACTTGCCCGCAACTACTTCGAGCTGCGAGGCGCGCAATGGCGCCTCGCAGTAGCGCAACGCAGTCTCACGAACCAGCGCGAGACGCTGCGGCTCACGCAGCTCCGCCGAGATGCAGGTGTCGGAGAAGAACAGGACGTTGCGAGCGCCGCTGCCCGCGTGGCGGTCATCGACTCCACTATCCCCTCCTTTGAATTTGATGTGTCCCGCGCGGAATACCGATTGGCGGTCCTCACCGGGACGCGCCCCGGCGAACTCAATGCGGATCTTACGCCGCGCGACTATCCGCCGATCGCCAAGGCTCTCCCTATCGGCAATCCGGGCGAACTCCTGCAGCGGCGGCCCGATGTGCGTTCCGCTGAGCGGAGGTTAGCCGCGGCCACCGAGCGTCAAGGGGTCGCGGTCGCCGGTCTGTTTCCCCAGGTTAGCGTCTCGGGA
>Ga0209131_1000719_pt1 | contig 23545 bp, 21 predicted proteins | sample GraSoi_2013_40cm_FD_185826 | JGI IMG/M metagenome (GOLD analysis project Ga0209131, IMG submission 185826) | Grasslands soil microbial communities from the Angelo Coastal Reserve, California, USA - Sample 9_17_2013_40cm (SPAdes) (version 2) | ecosystem: Environmental > Terrestrial > Soil >... | reverse complement strand
CGCGTAGCGCGGCCCTTCACCCACCGAACCCTCGCGGTCGAGTCGCCATGACGAATCCCCTCCTCGATTTTTCGCAGCTGCCGCGGTTTTCATCGATCCTCCCGGAACACGTCGGGCCCGCCGTCGACGATCTCATCGACGCGGGGCGGCGCACCATCGAGCGCCTCGCCGCGCGCGACGCCACCCCCACCTGGGACAGCTTCGTCGATCCGCTCGACGACGCGAACGAGAGGCTCGCCCGCGTCTGGACGCAGGTGAATCACTTGAACGCCGTGGTCAATTCGCCCGAGCTTCGCGAGGCGTACAACGCGGCGCTGCCGAAGGTGACGCAGTACTTCGCCGGGCAGGGGCAGGACCAGCGCCTGCACGCGGGCTTCAAGGCCCTGAAGGCTTCCCCCGCCTTCGAGTCGTCCACGCCCGCGCGCAAGCGCCACGTCGAGAACGAGCTGCGCGATTTCCGCCTCGGAGGAGCGGAACTCGCGCCACCAGAGAAGGCCCGCTTCCTCGCCATCCAGGAGGAGCTCGCGAAAATCGCCTCGCGCTTCCAGGACAACGTTCTCGACGCGACCAACGACTTCGGCCTGTTCGTCGCCGATCGTGCCGAGCTCTCCGGAATCCCCGCCGACGTGATCGAGACCGCGGCGCAGGCGGCGCGCAAGGACGGCCGGGACGGATGGAAGCTCACCCTGCACATGCCTTGCTACCAGCCGGTGATGCAGTATGCCGACCACCACGGCATTCGCGAGCGCATGTACCGCGCGTACGCCACGCGCGCGGCCGAATTCGGCCGGCCCGAATGGGACAACACGCCCCACATCACCCGGCTCCTCGAGCTGCGCGCCGAGAGCGCGCGGCTGCTCGGCTATCGGACCTACGCGGACGTGTCGCTGGCGAAGAAGATGGCCGCCTCGCCGCAGGAGGTGCTCGATTTCCTCGGCGACCTTGCCGCGCGCGCCAAGCCGTTCGCGCAGCGCGACGTGGACGAGTTGCGGCAATTCGCGCGCGAGGATCTCAACATGGCCGAGGTGCAGGCCTGGGACGTCGCGTACGTGAGCGAGAGGCTGCGCCAGGCGCGCTATGCGTACTCCGAGCAGGAGGTGAAGCAGTATTTCCCGGAGGACGAGGTCCTCGCGGGAATGTTCCGCGTGGTCGAGACGATCTATGGCGTGCGCATCCGCCCCGCGCAGGCCGAGACGTGGCATCCGACGGTGCGCTTCCACGAGATCGTCGATGGGCGGGGCGCACGCATCGGGCAGTTCTTCCTCGATCTCTACGCGCGCGATGCGAAGCGCGGCGGCGCGTGGATGGACGGGGCCGTCAATCGCCGTCGGCTCGCCAACCGCATCCAGACGCCGGTGGCGTTCCTGGTGTGCAATTTTTCCGCGCCCGTGGGCGGCAAGCCCGCCCTCTTCACGCATGCCGAGGTGAACACGCTCTTCCACGAATTCGGCCATGGTTTACATCAGCTCCTCACGCAGGTCGACGAGATCGGCGTGGCCGGCATCAACGGTGTGGAGTGGGATGCGGTCGAGCTGCCGAGCCAGTTCATGGAGAATTTCTGCTGGGAATGGGACGTGGTGCAGCCGATGACCCGCAACGTCGAGACCGGCGAGCGCATTCCGCGCGCGCTCTTCGAGCGCCTCCTCGCGGCGAAGAATTTCCAGAGCGGCATGCAGTTCGTGCGCCAGCTCGAGTTTTCCCTCTTCGACATGCACCTGCACTACGATTTCAACCCGGCGAGCGACGATGTCTACAAGCTGTTGCGCTCGATCCGCGACCGCGTGGCCGTGGTCCCGGTGCCGGAGTACAACCGCTTTCCGAACCAGTTCTCGCACATCTTCGCGGGCGGCTACGCGGCGGGCTACTACAGCTACAAATGGGCCGAGGTTCTTTCCTCGGATGCATACGGCGCGTTCGAGGAGGGCGGGGTGCTCAATCCGCAGGTCGGGGAGCGGTTCCGGCGCGAGGTCCTGGCCGCCGGAGGCAGCCGCCCCGCCCTGGAGTCGTTCGTCGCGTTCCGCGGCCGCAAGCCGCAGATCGACGCGCTTCTGCGTCATAATGGAATGACGGTATCGGCCTGATGCGGAGGGACCCATGAAGTCATCGACCATCGCCCTGGCCGCACTCGCGGCCGCGCTCCTCGCCGCGTCCGCGGCGCAGGCGCAGACGAGCGTCTATCGCTGGACGGACAAGGACGGGAAGGTGCATTTCTCCGATGCGCCGCCGGCGGACGACGCGAAGGATGTGACACAGAAGCAGATGGGGGGCGGGGCCGAAGTCCAGTTGCCCTACGCAACACAGGTGGCGATGCGACGCAACCCCGTGACGTTCTACTCCGGCAACGCTTCCTGCGCAGAGCTCTGCACCTCGGCGCGCAGCCTCCTCTCGGGCCGCGGCATCCCCTTCGCCGAGCGCAACGCCGAGGCCAACCCCGCTGACGCCGCGGCGCTGAAGAAGCTCATCGGCGAGCTGCGGGTGCCGGTGCTCGTGGTGGGGGAGAACACCCTCAAGGGTTACGAGGAGAGCGCCTGGCAATCGGCCCTCGACACCGCCGGCTACCCCCGCACGCGCCTGCCGGGACAGCCTCCGACGGTTTCGTCGACGCCGCCAGCCGCGGCTGCGCCGGCGAAGACGCCCGACACCGGCCAGAAATAATTCCTCCGCGGCGCATGAAGATCGCCACCTGGAACGTCAATTCGCTCCGGGTGCGCCTCCCCCATCTCCTCGACTGGCTCGCGGCGAATTCTCCCGACGCGATGTGCCTGCAGGAAACGAAATGCGAGGACGCCACCTTCCCCGCCGGCGAGCTGACCCAGGCGGGCTATTGCAGCATCCACCACGGGCAGCGAACCTATAACGGCGTGGCGATCCTGGCGCGCAACGCCGCGGGTGAAGCCTGCAGGGGCATTCCCGAGTTCGCCGACGAGCAGAGCCGCGTCATCGCCGCGGAGGTGGACGGCATCCTCATCGTGAGCGTCTATGTCCCGAACGGGCAGAGCGTGGGCTCCGACAAGTACGCGTACAAACTGCGCTGGTTCGAAGCGCTTGCGGCGTGGCTCGAGGCCGAGCTCGCCAAACGCCCGCGCATCGCGGTGCTCGGCGATTTCAACGTCGCTCCGGAGGATCGCGATGTGCACGACCCGCAGGCGTGGGCGGGGCAGGTGCTGTTCAGCGAACCCGAGAGGGGTGCCTTGCGCCGCCTTGTCGACATCGGGTTCGTCGATTCCTTCCGCCTCTTCGAGCAGCCCGAGAAGTCCTTCAGCTGGTGGGATTACCGCATGGGAGCGTTCCGCCGCAACATGGGATTGCGCATCGACCACGTGCTGTTGTCGCGGGAACTCGCCCGCGCGTGCCGCTCGTGCAGCATCGACGTGGCGCCGCGCCGCCTCGAGCGCCCTTCGGACCATGCGCCGCTGATGTGCGAGATCGAGGTCTAGACCGCATGTCGCTGCATCCACCGCCCAGCGCCCAGGAAGACCACCGTATCGCGCGCTTGCGCGCTTATGGCGTGCTCGACCCGGATTTGCCGCTGCCGGCGTTGGACGAGCTCGTGAAGCGCGCCCGCGAGGCCGCCGGCGCGCCCATGGCGTGGATCTCGTTCTTCGACGGGCGCAGGGAGCGGCTGCGCGCGCGCTCCGGCGTGAGCTTCGCCTACCTTGCGCGCGAGCAATCCTTCGCCTTCGCCGGGGAGGCGAGCGCGGAACCGACTTTCGTGGACGACCTCGCCGCGACCGAGCTCGGCACGCACGCATTGGTGGCCGGCGGGCCGCACGCGCGCTTCCTCGGCATAGTGCCGCTGGTGGCTTCCGACGGTCTGGTCGTGGGCACGCTCACGGTGCTGGACACGCGAGCGCGCACGCTGGGCAGAAGCGAGCGCACCGCGCTCGCCAACCTCGCCGCGCTCGCGATGGCGCGGCTCGAGGCGCAGCGCGAGTCCGGCGCGGCGGCGCAACCGCACGATGTTGCGTCCGAGCGCGATGCGAAAGACCTCGCCGAACGGCTGAGCGAAGAGACGCGCCGCCGGCGCGCCACGGAGGCGAGCCTCGAGCGCGAGCGCGAGTTCTCCGAGGCGGTGCTCGACAGCCTCGCCGGGGCGTTCTTCCTCGTGTCCTCCGACGGCATGATCCTGCGCTGGAACGTCGCGCTCACGGCGGCACTCGGCTACACCGGCGCGGAAATCGGCACCATGAACCCGCTCGATTTCGTCTCCTCGCGCGATCGCGACAGCGCGGAACGCGCGATGCGGCAGGTTTTCGAGCAGGGCCGCGAGATGGCGCTCGAGATCGAGATCGTCGACCGCGCGGGCAACGTGCGCCCCTATGCGCTGAGCGGCAAGCCGCTGCAGGTCGGCGAGCGCACGTACATGATCGCGGTGGCGCGCGACATCACGTTGCGCAAGCGCACCGAGCAGCAAATGGCGCGCGCCAAGGAGCGGCTCGACCTGGCGCTCACCGGCTCGCGCCTGGCGCTGTGGGATTGGGACATGCGCAACCGCAAGGTCTACTTCAACGAGAGCTGGTCCGCGCTCCTCGGCGCCGAGCCGCGCGAGTCGACCTTCTCGGCCGACGAGGTAGCCGCATGGAACCACCCCGACGACCGCAAGGTCTTCGACGCGGCGCTGGGCAACGCCGCCAAGGGCGTGAGCGAGGAGTTCGACTGCGAATACCGCGTGCCCGACGCCTCGGGCGAATGGATCTGGGTGCATTCGCGCGGCAAGGTCACGCAGCGCGACGAGGCGGGCCGCGCGCTGCGCATGACGGGGACCTCGACCAACGTCACCAAGCGCAAGCAGGCGGAGGAGAGGGCCGAATACCTCGCCACGCGCGACGCGCTCACCGGACTGCCCAACCGCGCGCTCCTGCACGACCGCCTCGAGCACGGGATCTTCAACGCCGCGCGCCACCACACCGGGTTCGGCTTCATGTTCATCGACCTGGACCGGTTCAAGACCATCAACGACTCGCTCGGGCACCAGGTCGGAGACGAGCTGCTCAAGCGCGTGGCGGCGCGCCTTCTGGCCTGCGTGCGCGCGAGCGACACGGTGGCGCGCCTGGGCGGTGACGAGTTCGCCGTGATCCTCGAGAACCTGGAGGACGACGACGACGAGGGCGCCCAGCAGGTCGCCGAGAAGATGATCGCCGCGATGGGCGCGCCGATGTTGATCGACGGCCAGCACCTGAGCACCTCGTGCTCGATCGGCATCAGCCTCTATCCCGTCGACGGCAAGGACAGCGCCACGCTCATGAAGAACGCCGACGTCGCCATGTACTACGCGAAGGAGAAGGGCCGCAACAACTATCAGTTCTTCTCCACCGAGATGAACGCGCGGGCGCAGGAGCGGCTCTCGGTGGAGAACTACCTGCGCCTGGCGCTCAAGCGAAACGAGCTGGTCCTCCACTACCAGCCGCGCGTCAGCATGAAGAGCGGCGAGCTGACCGGTGTCGAGGCGCTCATTCGCTGGCAGCACCCGCGCCGCGGGCTGCTCGAGCCCGGCAAGTTCATCGACGTGGCCGAGGATTCGGGATTGATCGTGCCGATCGGCGAATGGGTGCTGCAGTACGCGTGCGTGCAGATTCGCGATTGGCAGCGCCGGGTGAAGCCCGGATTGCGCGTGTCGGTGAACCTCGCGGTCGGCCAGCTTACCGACGGGGAGAGGCTCATCCGCGCCGTAGAGCAGGCGCTGAAGGTGTCGGGAATCGATCCCGCCACGCTCGAGCTCGAGCTCACCGAATCGCACTTCATGCAGAACATCACCGAGAAAGCCGCCCTCCTCAACCGCCTCGGCGAGCTGGGCGTGGGGATCTCGATCGACGATTTCGGCACCGGATATTCGTCGCTGTCGTACCTGAAGACGCTGCCGGTCGACTCGATCAAGATCGACAGCTCGTTCGTGCGCGACATCCACACCGACGCGAACGACGAGGCGATCATCAAGGCGATCCTCGCGATGGCCCATTCGCTGCACCTGTCGGTCGTGGCCGAAGGCGTGGAAAGCCCCGAGCAGTATCGCGCCTTGAAGGACCTCGGCTGCGACGAGTACCAGGGTTTCCACGAGAGCGCCGCCCTCGCGCCCGCGGATTTCGAGCAGCGCTACTGCAAATAAAAGGGTCAGACTCCAATATTCCGCTTGGGCGATTCGCGGCCCTGAATATTGGAGTCCGACCCTTTTATTTGCTCAGTCCTTGGTGTCGATCTTCAGCTCCTGCACCTTGCGGGTGAGGGTGTTCCTGCCGATGCCGAGAAGACCGGCAGCCTCGATGCGCCGACCTCCGGTGTGCTGCAACGCTTTCACGATGAGCACGGTCTCGAAATCGCGAGTAAGCGGGTCTGCGATGCCGGTTTCGCCGCGCGCAAGGCGGCTCGCCACCTCGCGCTCGAGCACGCGCCTCCAGTCTCCTTCCGGGGCCCCGGCCGCTCCGGCATCGCCGCGCACCTCGGGTGGAAGGTCCTTCACGTCGACGACCTGCCCCGGCGCCATCACTGTCACCCAGTGGCAAACGTTCTCGAGCTGGCGCACGTTCCCGGGCCAGTCCTGCGCGGCGAGGAACTGCAATGCCGCATCGGTGAGCCTCTTGCCCTCCACGCCCAGGTCGCGCGCGCTCTTGGCCAGGAAATGGCGCGCGAGCGCGGCGATGTCCTCGCGCCGTTCGCGCAGCGCCGGAAGCCGTAGCCGAATCACGTTCAGCCGGTGATAGAGGTCCTCGCGAAACAGCCCCTGCTTCACGCGCGCCTCGAGCTCCTGATGCGTGGCCGCGATGACGCGCACGTTGGCGGCGAGCGGCATGTGGCCGCCGACGCGATAGAACTGCCCGTCGGATAGCACACGCAGCAGCCGCGTCTGCAGGTCCGGCGGCATATCGCCGATCTCGTCCAAGAAGAGCGTGCCGCCCTCGGCCTGCTCGAAGCGCCCGCGGCGCATCGTCTGCGCGCCGGTGAACGCCCCGCGCTCATGGCCGAAGAGCTCGCTCTCGAGCAGGTCCTTGGGAATCGCGGCGGTGTTGATGGCGATGAAGGCCTTCGGCGCGCGCGGGCTGTGGCGATGCAATGCCCGCGCGACGAGCTCCTTGCCGGTTCCCGAGTCGCCGGTGATCAGCACCGTGGCATGGGATTGCGCGAGGCGGCCGATGGCGCGGAACACCTCCTGCATCGCGGGCGCCTGCCCGAGGATCTCGGGAGTCTCGACGTCCTCGGGGGCGGCTTCGACCTGGCGCTGGCTCTCCTCGAGCGCGCGGCGCACCAGCCCCACCGCGTGATCGACGTCGAAGGGCTTGGGAAGGTATTCGAACGCTCCGCCCTGGAAGGCTGCCACCGCGCTTTCCAGGTCCGAGTACGCCGTCATGATGATGACCGGCGTGGACGGCAGGCGCGCCTTCAGCTGCTGCATGAACTCCAGTCCGGAGAGTCCCGGCATGCGAATGTCGCTCACCACGACCTGTGGGATCTCCTCGGAGAGCTTGTCGATGGCCTCCTGCGCGGCGCCGAACGTGCGATGCGCGATGCCCTCGCGCGCGAGCGCCTTCTCGAACACCCAGCGGATCGAGCGGTCGTCGTCGATGATCCACACCGGATTGATGGATTCGCTGCCTGCGTTCATGAGTGCGCCTCGGTGGCGGCGCCGCGCACCGGGAGGAGGATCACGAAGCGCGTGCGCCCCGGCTCGCTTTCGTATTCGATGAGCCCGTGATGCTGGCTCACGAAGCTTTGCGCGAGCGACAAGCCCAGCCCCGTGCCGCCCTCGCGCCCGCTCACGAGCGGATAGAAGATGCGCTCGGCGAGCTCCTCGGGCACGCCCGGACCGTTGTCCTCGATCGCGACGGCGATGGCGTGCCGGTAGCGGCAGCGCGCGATGGTCACCTGGCGCGCCACGCGCGTTTCGAGGAGGATCTCGCCCGCGCCCGCCGTCGCTTGCGCGGCGTTGCGCGCGACGTTGAGGATGGCCTGGATCAGCTGCTCCTTGTCGCCGGTGGTCTCGGGAAGGCTCGTGTCGTAGTCGCGGCGAATCGAAAGCCCGGCGGGAAACTCGGCGAGGAGCAGCATGCGCACGCGCTCGGTCACCTCGTGGATGTTGATCGCTTCGACCCGCGGCAGGCGGTTGGGGGTGAGGAGCCGATTCATGAGCGACTGCAGGCGATCGGTCTCGTTCACGATCACCTGGGTGAACTCGCGCAACTCCGGGTCCCCCAGCTCGCGCTCGAGAAGCTGTGCGGCGCCGCGAATGCCGCCGAGCGGGTTCTTGATCTCGTGCGCCAGGTTGCGGATCAGCTCCCGGTTGGCCTCCTGCTGCTCGAGGATCTTGGCCTCGCGCGCGATCTTCAGCTGCTGCTCGAGCTCTCTTAACTCGAGGATGAGGCGCGACTCGCCCGACTCGATCGGGCTGATGATGCAGTGAAGGTGCACGCGCTCGCCTCCCACGTCGAGCTCGAGGTCGTTCTCGTTGAAACCCGCCTCGGTTTCGAGCGAACGGCGCAGGTTCAGCAGGAAGTCCTCATTGCCGGGGAGCGCCTTGTCGACGCCCAGGCCGAGAAGGTGCTTGCGCCCGTGGGCGAGCAACGTCTCGGCGGCGGGATTCGCGTAGGTCACTTGCAGGCTTTCGTCGAGCATCAGGACGGCGGTGGTCAGCAGCTCGAGACCGGAGTGCGGTGTCACGATCTGTCGCCATGGAAAAAAGCAATAAGCGCGCCAGCCAGGGCGGCTGGCGCGTCGGCGGAACGGGGATGCCGGAAGGGGAGACTGCGCGAGGCTAGGGCTTCAGCGCACCGAGCTCTTTTTTCAGCGCCTCGATATTCTTCTCGTGCTCGGCGACGGTAGCTTGCAAACCGCGGATGCGGCCCGATGCCTTTTCGATGTTGTTGCGGAATTCCAGGAGCTGCGAGGCCGACGGATCGGCGGCCTGCTGCGCCACCCGAACCGCGGCGACGAGCGTCGGGTTCTGCTGCTCCTGCAGGATCGAGGTGCGCGCGCCATCGAGCGATTGCTCCTCGCGCTGCAGCTCTTCGTCCAGGATCCTGCGGCGATCGTTGTCGCGCCGCTTCTGCACCTGCGGCTCGACGGAGGCGAGCGTGGGCGAGATGGACGCCGCAGCCTTCTCCGGTTTGCCTTCCGGCTTCGGTTCCGTCTTCGCGGGTTCCACTTTCTCCACCACAGCTACCGCCTTCGGCGCCGCCGCCGGCAACGGAGCCGACTGGATGATGGTGATGGGTTCGAGCTCCATCACGGTTGCGCCCTTCATGGGCTTGTTCGAATAGGTGACGCGGCCGCTTTCGTCGACCAGCTTGTAGATCGTCGACTGTGCGAACGCGGTCGTCGTCGCAGCGACTGCGAGACTCGCGATCCAGACGACTTTCATGCCGCGCTCCCTTTCGCGATATGGGACGGACAGGATAGGGAGCGGTCAAGGAAAAAGCAACAAGATCAATGAGATGGACGCGCCGACGCACCATAGGTTGTGGTTCCGGGCGTGCCGGAACACAAGTGCCGGAGGTTGCGGCGCCGACAAAAAAGGGGCGGAGGACCGCCCCTTTGGTGAGGTCGCGCGGCACCGCTAGGCCGAGTAGTACATTTCGAACTCGATCGGATGCGTGGTCATGCGGAAGCGCGTGACCTCCTCCATCTTGAGTGCGATGTACGCGTCGATCACGTCGTTGGTGAAGACACCGCCGCGCGTGAGGAACTCGCGGTCGCCGTCCAGGGCATCGAGCGCCTCATCGAGCGAAGCGCACGGGTGCGGCACCTTCGCGGCCTCCTCGGGCTCGAGGTCGTAGAGGTTCTTGTCGAGCGGGTCGCCGGGATGCATCTTGTTCTGCACGCCGTCCAAGCCCGCCATCAGCATCGCGGTGAACGCGAGGTACGGATTCGCCGTGGGATCGGGGAAGCGCACCTCGACGCGGCGCGATTTCGGGCTCGCCACGAACGGGATGCGGCAGGCCGCCGAACGGTTGCGCGCGGAATACGCGAGGTTGATCGGGGCCTCGAATCCCGGCACCAGGCGCTTGTACGAATTCGTTCCCGGGTTGGTGATCGCGTTCAACGCCTTCGCGTGCTTGATGATGCCGCCGATGTAGTAGAGCGCGAAGTCCGACAGGCCCGCGTACTGGTCGCCGGCGAAGAGGTTCTGCCCGCCCTTCCACACCGACTGGTGCACGTGCATTCCCGAGCCGTTGTCGCCCACCACGGGCTTGGGCATGAAGGTCGCGGTCTTGCCGTAGGAGCGCGCGACATTCCAGATCGTGTACTTGAGGATCTGCATCCAGTCGGCCCGCTTCACGAGCGAGTTGAACTTGGTGCCGATCTCGTTCTGCCCCATCGCGGCCACCTCGTGGTGGTGCACTTCCACTTCCACGCCCTGCTCCTCGAGGGCGAGACAGATCGCCGAACGAATGTCCTGCAGGGAATCGACCGGAGGCACCGGAAAGTAACCGCCCTTCACCGGCGGACGGTGGCCGAGGTTGCCGCCCTCGATCTTCGCGTCCGTGGACCAGGGTGCTTCTTCCGAGTAGATCTTCACGAAGCTGCCCGACATGTCGACCTTCCACTCGACCGCGTCGAAGATGAAGAACTCGGGCTCGGGCCCGAAGTAGGCGACGTCTCCCAGCCCGGAAGTCTTGAGGTAGGCCTCCGCCTTCTTCGCGATCGAGCGCGGATCCCTTTCGTAGCCCTTGCCGGTCATCGGCTCCAGGACGTCGCACGACATCACCATCGTCGGCTCGTCGTAGAAGGGATCCATGCGCGCGGAATCCGGATCGGGCATGAGCAACATGTCGGAGGCTTCGATGCCTTTCCATCCCGCGATCGACGAGCCGTCGAATGCGTGGCCGTCCTTGAACTTGTCCTCGCCGAAAGCCTTCACCGGAACGGAGACGTGCTGTTCCTTGCCTTTGGTATCGGTAAAGCGAAGGTCCACGAACTTGACCTCGTTTTCCTTGATTGTCTTGAACACGTCAGCGACTCCGGATGCCATTGATTTCTCCTGATTGGTGGTTTTGCCCAGAAATGGGGAACGGCGAGCGGACCAAGCCGGTCGAGGCCATCAAATAGCGAAAACTGTGCCATTCGAGAGCCCTATCAACTGATTGATAGGAAAGGCATTAAAGTCAAAATCCCGTTGCTGCCGCACTATTATGGTGCTGCACCCCTGCCGACGCACCATAATAGAGCAATGGTAGGAAAAACGGCAAGCTCGGCGACATACTATTAAATAGGCAGCAGGCAAACCCCGGGAGGGCGCTGGGGCGCCCGGGTGAATTATGATGGCGCTCGCTTCTTTCGCCACGCCTTCCGGATCGCCACCTCTTCCGATGGATCGCTACGTCGTCATCGGCAATCCCGTTTCGCACAGCCTGTCGCCGGCGATTCATTCGCGCTTCGCCGCGCAGACGCATGAAGATCTCGACTACGGAGCGCTTCTCGCTCCGCTCGACGACTTCGCCGGCGCTGCGCGGCGCTTCTTCGACGAAGGAGGCGCGGGCGCCAACGTGACGCTGCCCTTCAAGATCGCGGCACTTGGTTTCGCGCAGCACGCGAGCGATCGCGCGAGAAGCGCGGGCGCGGCGAATTTTCTCGTGCGCAAGGCCGGGCGCATCGAAGCCGACAACACCGACGGCGCGGGACTCGTCAGGGACCTCGCGATCAACATGGGCTTCGAGATCGGCGGCGCACGCATCCTCCTCCTCGGGGCCGGAGGTGCCGCGCGGGGAGTGATCGCGCCCTTGCTCGCCAAGTCGCCTGGGCGTCTCGTCATCGCCAACCGCACCGTCGAGCGCGCGCACGAGCTCGCGGCGCGCTTCCGTTCGCTCGGCCCCATCGAGGCCGTGTCGCTCGATTCCATTCCCGACGCGAAATTCGACCTCGTGCTCAATGCGACCTCCACGTCGACGCGCGGCCAGGCCTTGCCGCTGCAGCCGGCGGTCTTCGCTTCGGGGGCGCTCGCCTATGACATGGCGTATGGGGCGGCTACGCGCAACTTCCTCGCGCGAGCGCGCGGCCACGGCATGAGGACCTCCGACGGCCTCGGCATGCTCGTCGAGCAGGCGGCGGAATCGTTCGAGCTCTGGCGCGGCAAGCGGCCGGAGACCGCGGTGGTCCTCGCGGAGCTGAGGACACGCATCACGTGAAGAGGTTCGTGCGCTTCGCGGCGTGGCTGGCGCTCGCCGCGGCCGCGGTCTTCCTCGCCGTCCAGCTCTCGTTCCTCGTGCGGGTCTGGTGGTGGCGCGACCACGATCCGCAAACCACCGCCTTCATGCAGGCGCGGCTCGAGCAGCTTCGCGCCAGGGATCCGGCGGCGAAGCTCAAGACGGCCTGGATGCCTTACGATCGCATTTCGCAGCATCTCAAGCGCGCCGTCGTGGTCGCCGAGGATTCGCGCTTCGTCGACCACGAGGGCTTCGACTGGGACGCGATCGAGAAGGCGCGCGAGAAGAACCGCAGGAAAGGAAAGGTCGTCGCCGGAGGCTCGACGATCTCGCAGCAGCTCGCCAAGAACCTCTTCCTTTCCGCCGACCGCACGCCGTGGCGCAAGGGACAGGAAGCCCTGATTACGGTCATGATCGAGCACGTGATGGACAAGCGCCGCATCCTGGAGATCTATCTCAACGTGATCGAGTGGGGCGACGGCGTCTTCGGAGCCGAGGCCGCGTCGCGCCATTACTTTGGCACCGGAGCATCCACGTTGGGGGCGGAGTCCGCCGCGCGCCTGGCCGCCATGGTGCCCAACCCGCGCTTCTACGACCGCCATCGCAATTCAAGCTTTCTCGCGCGCCAGGCCGAGCGCATCCTCGCGCGCATGCCGGCGGCGGAGCTGCCGTGAGCGTGCCGAATCCCCGCGCGGTGGAGCCGACGCGGTCGGCGAGCCCGCAGGCGCATCTCGAGGACATCGAGAGGCTGCTCGCGAAGCACAGGCTCGTCGAGGGCCTGGTGCATCGCCAGGGCGAGCACGACGCGCGCAAGCCCGCTCTGGTCGACAACCTCGTGCACAAGCAGAACGTCGCGGAGCTGCAGAAGAGGGTCGACCGGCTCCACCCCGCGGACGTCGCCTACATCCTCGAAGGCCTGCCGCTCGAGGATCGCCTCCTCGTCTGGGGATTGGTGCGCAGCGATCGCGACGGCGAGATCCTGCTGGAAGTCTCGGATGCGGTGCGGGACACGCTGCTGGCGGACATGGACGACGCGGAGATCGTGGCCGCGACCCAGGAGCTCGACGCCGACGAGATCGCCGACCTGGCGCCCGACCTCTCGGCGGATGTGGTCCAGGACATCATCGAGGCGCAGGACGTCGAGGACCGCGCCCAGCTGCAGACCGCGCTCTCGTATCCCGAGGGCACCGTGGGCTCGCTCATGGACTTCGAGGTGGTGAGCGTTCGCGACGACATGAATTGCGAGGCGGCGCTGCAGCAGCTGCGCAAGTACGACGAGCTCCCCGGGCAGACGGACGCGCTTTTCGTGCTCGACCGCGACGGCCACCTGAAGGGCTTGCTGCCGCTGAACAAGCTGCTCGTCACCAATCCCGAGGTCGCGATCGCCGGCATCCTCGATCCCGAAGTGGTCTCCTTTTCCGCCGAGAGCGACGCCGACGAAGCCGCGCAGGCCTTCGAGCGCTACAACTTGGTGTGCGCTCCCGTGATCGACGCCGAGGCGAGGGTCCTCGGGCGCGTCACCGTGGACTCGATGCTCGAATTCGTTCGCGACCGCCAGGAGCAGCAGGAGCTGGGCAAGGTGGGGCTGCGCGAAGAGGAGGACATGTTCGCGAGCGTCTGGGCGAGCGCCAAGAACCGCGGTCCCTGGCTCGCCTTGAACCTCTGCACCGCGTTCGTCGCCTCGCGCGTGGTGGGCGCCTTCGAGGGCTCGATCGCCAAGCTGGCCGCGCTCGCCGCGCTGATGCCGATCGTCGCCGGGATCGGCGGCAACTCCGGCAACCAGACGACCACGCTCATCGTGCGCGCGCTGGCGCTCGGGCAGGTGAGCGCGCAGAACGCGCGCCGGCTGATCTTGAAAGAGCTCGGCATCAGCGCACTGAATGGCGTGGTGTGGGGCGGCGTTCTCGGCATCGCCGCGTGGGGGCTCTACAGCAACGTCGCGCTGGGCGGCGTGATGGCGCTCGCGATGCTCTTGAACCTCGTCGTTGCCGCACTCGCCGGGATCTTCATTCCCTTCGCCATGGACAGACTCGGCCGCGACCCGGCGGTGGGCTCGAGCGTCTTCCTCACCTTCATCACCGACAGCATGGGCTTCTTCATCTTCCTCGGCCTGGCCACGCTGTTCCTCCTCTGACCCGTCCATGGCGCGGCTTTTCTTCGCGTTGTGGCCCGACGAGGATGCGGCACGGCATCTGGCTGCGCTCTCGGAATCGGTCGCCGCGCGGGTCGAAGGAAGGCCCGTTCCGCGCAACCGGATCCACCTTACGCTCGCCTTTCTCGGCGAGCTGGCACCGGCGCGCGCCGAGGAGGCGATGCGGGCGGGCGAATCGACGCGATCGAGCGCATTCGACCTCGTCCTCGACCAGGTGGGATCGTTTCGCGCCGCGCGCGTGGCGTGGGCGGGATGCGATCGTGCTCCCGCGGGGCTGAAGACACTGCAGACCCGGCTCGCGAAAGCGCTCCGGGCGCGCGACTTCGCGCTCGAGGAGCGCCCGTTCGCCGCGCACGTGACGCTCGCCCGCAAGATCTCCCGCACGCTCGCGCGCGAGCCGATGCCGCCGATCGTCTGGCAGGCGCGGGAATACACGCTGGTGCGCAGCGAGGCCGGGACCGGGCGCTATACGGTGCTGGAGAGTTGGCCGCTTGGGTGATTGGGTCCCGGACCATTGCCGCGAGCGCGGCGTCCGGGATGACATGAGCCCGCTTGCGAGGCGCTACCCGGCCGTGTTGCTTACCGCATGCGCGGAACCGGTCGGGTCGCGCCTCGTATTCGGGTCAGCCGTTGTGCTGTCGAGTGCCTGGGCCCTCGCCTAGCTCATCGGCTTGATCAGCGGCGTGATGACAGGGGTTACCGCGGGAGCCATGGGCTTCATCGGTGCCGCCTTCATCATCGGCTTGCGTTTCGCCGCTCTTTTCTTCTTGGCTGGCTTTTTCTTCTTAGCCGCCTTGCGGGCCGGCTTTCTCTTCGCAGCCTTCTTTTTCGCTGACTTCTTCTTTGACTTCTTGGCTACGCGCTTTTTAGAACGCTTCTTAGATGACTTCTTTTTCGCTTTTTTGGTGGATTTTTTCTTCGCGGCTTTTTTCTTCGCTGCCATGGTGTTGTCCTTTCAATGTTGACCGATTGTCTGTCGTGCGCTCCACCCGGCGGGTGGTTTGTCGCACTACCAAGCGTTCGGATTCGCATCGAACAAGTTGGTGAGGCGATTCTATGCGCAATGCGGCGCAAACCGCAAAGTCAAGCCTGACTATTTGATTCGACTCGACGCGAATTGGTATCGCCTCGATACCAATGCGGCTCACTCGGAGCGTTTTGATCGGCGCGGCGCGCCTTCAGGCGTCGGGAAGGCGGCGCTCGAGCGAAAAAAGCGACGCGACGCTCTCTCTCGCGCGCACTTCGATCGCCTTGCCGCGGTCGATCAGGACCTCGGGAGGGCGCACTCGCGTGTTGTAGTTCGATGCCATCGTCATGCCGTAGGCGCCGGTGGCGAGGATCGCCAGGAAGTCGCCCGGGGCAATCGCGAGCATGCGATCGACGCCGAGAACGTCGGCCGATTCGCACACCGGACCGACCACGTCGTAGCTCTCGGCGCGGCGCCCCGCGACCTCGGCGACGGGAACGATGTCGTGCCACGACGCGTAGAGCGCGGGGCGGATCAACTCGCTCATGGAAGCGTCGACCACGGCGAAGTGCTTCGCCTTGTCGAGCTTGAGGTACTCGACCCGCGTGAGGAGCACTCCCGCCTCGCCGGCGATCGCGCGGCCCGGCTCGAGCATCACCTCGAAGCCGCGGCCGGCCAGCCGCGCGGCGAGCCTCCGGCAATAGGCGCCGAGGTCGGGCGCGACCTCGTCGCGATAGCGAATGCCGAAGCCGCCGCCCAGGTCGAGGTGGCGCGGGCGGATGCCTTCGGCTTCGAGCGCGGCGGCGAGCTCGAGGATGCGCTCGAGCGCCTCGTCCAGCGGGGCGATCTCGAGGATCTGCGAGCCGATGTGGCAGCCGATGCCGCGCACGCTCAGGTTAGGCAGCGCGGCCGCCTGCCGGTAGACCGCGAGCGCTCTCGCGTGCGGGATGCCGAACTTGTTGCCCGCCATTCCCGTGGAGATATAGGGATGCGTGCGCGCGTCGACATCGGGGTTCACGCGCAGCGACACCGGGGCGCGGCGCCCCATGGAGCCCGCGATCGCGTCCAGGCGCTCGAGCTCCGGCTCGCTCTCCACGTTGAAGCAGCGGATGCCGGCTTGCAGCGCGGCGCGCATCTCGGCCTCGGACTTCCCGACGCCGGAAAAGATCACCCGATCGGCCTTCGCGCCCGCGGCGAGGACGCGGGCGAGCTCGCCTCCCGAGACGATGTCGAATCCCGCGCCCAGCCGCGCGAGGGCGTCGAGGATCGCCAGGTTGGAATTCGCCTTCACCGCATAGCAAACCAGGTGCGGCACGCCCGCGAGCCCCTGGTCGAACTCGCGGAAGGCGCCCTCGATCGCGGCGCGCGAGTAGACATAGCAGGGAGTGCCGAAGCGCCTGGCGATTTCCGCGAGCGCCACGCCATCGAGCATGAGCTCGCCCTTCTCGCGCGCGAGGAGATTCATGACGCGAGCGCGGCGGGCTTGGCGGGAGGCGGTTCGGGAAGCTTGAGCGGGCCCTTCTGGCCGCACGCCGCCGTCCCGGCGAGGATGGCGGCAAGGAGGAGGGCGCGTATCATCCCCGGCATTATGACGGAATCGGAATTCCATCGCGCGGTCGACGCCGCTCTCGCGCGCATCGAAGCGTCGGTCGAAGGCGAGGAAGCGCTCGACGTCGACCTCGAGAGCGCAATCCTCACCATCACGTGCCCCGATGCGACGCGTGTCATCGTCAATCGCCAGACGCCGAACCGCGAAATCTGGGTCGCGGCGCGCTCCGGCGGCTTCCACTTCACTTGGCGCGACGGCGAGTGGCGCGACACGCGCAGTGGCGATGAGCTCTTCGCGAGCCTGGCGCGCGTGATCGAGTCGCAAGCGGGAGTTCGCATCGCCTGGAAGTGACGCGGGAGCGCAAAAAGCGCCGCAAAGCGCCTCCAAACCGCGCGCGAACCCCGGTAGTTTCGACTCGATACGAAATCTCGCGCCAACAAATCCTTGACAAGTTCGTATCGACACGATACTAATGCGCGAATGCGGACGTTTCCGCGATGGAGGAGCGCCTGGACAAGAATCCGCTCGTCCTTCTCGAGCTGGTCGAACGGCTCGGGAATCTGATGCGCACGGAGCTGCGAAAATCGGGCGGAGACGAAGCCCTGCAGCCGGTACACCTTCAGGCGCTGATCTATCTTAGCAAGGCGAACCGCTACTCGAACACCCCGCAGGCGCTCGCCGAGTACCTCGGCCTCACCAAGGGCACCGTCTCGCAGACCCTGCTGCTGCTCGACCGCCGCGGGCTGATCGAGCGCTTCGAGGACGACATCGACCGCCGCGTCGTGCGGCTACGCCTCTCCGCGGCCGGGGAGCGCCTTCTCTACGAATCGCAGCCGGCGCTCGCGTGGCAGAACGCCACGCGCAACATCAGCCCCAACCGCATCCGCAACGCGGTCTCGGCGCTGCGCGAGGCGCTGGTCACGCTCCAGGAAGACAACGAGGGCAAGACTTTCGGCGTCTGCCAGACCTGCACCTGGTGCCAGAAGCTCTCGCAGCGCATCTACCGCTGCGGCCAGATGGGAGATCGCCTCTCGGGCCCGGAGACGCGCAAGATCTGCCGCATCTACGTCGCCAAGACCGAGGAAGCCGCTTAGAGGCGAGTCCTGGCCCGGGCAATTGCGGCCAGCACCGCTTCGGGCGCGGTGCCGCCGATGTGATTGCGCGAGGCGACCGACCCTTCGGGGGTGAGGACCGCCTTCACATCCGCGCCGATCTGCGGCGAGAAAGCGCGCAGCTCCTCGACCGACATGTCCGCCAGGTCTTTGCCCGCGCCTTCGGCGGCGCGCACGGCGCGGGCGACGGCTTCGTGGGCGTCGCGAAACGCCACGCCCTTTCGCACCAGGTAGTCGGCGAGGTCGGTGGCGGTCGCGTGGCCCTCGCGAAGCGCGGCGCGCATGCGCTCAGGCCGCGGTTCCACGCCTTTCAGGAGCTCCGCGAGGATGCCGAGCACGTCGCGCAAGGTGTCGGCGGCATCGAAGAGCGCTTCCTTGTCTTCCTGGTTGTCCTTGTTGTAGGCGAGCGGCTGGCCCTTGATGACGGTGAGGAGTGCCACGAGCGAGCCGTAGACGCGCCCGGTCTTGCCGCGCATCAGCTCCGGGACATCGGGGTTCTTCTTCTGCGGCATGATCGAGGAGCCGGTGCAGAAGCGGTCGGCGATCGTGACGAAGCCGAACGCGGGGCTCATCCACAGCACGAGCTCCTCGGATAGCCGCGACACGTGCGCCATGGCCAGCGCAGCGGCGGCAAGAAACTCGACCGCGAAGTCGCGATCCGAGACCGCGTCCATCGAGTTCTCGCAAACGCCGTCGAACCCCAGCTCCTTCGCCACCGACTCGCGGTCGATCGGGAAGCTCGTTCCCGCCAGGGCGGAGGCGCCCAGCGGCAGCCGGTTTACGCGCCGCCGGCAATCGGCGAGGCGCTCGGCGTCGCGGCTGAACATCTCGAAGTACGCCATGAGGTGATGCCCGAAGGTCACCGGCTGGGCGACTTGGAGATGGGTGAAGCCGGGCATGAGGGTCGCGGCATGGCGTGAGGCGAGCTCGAGGAGCCCTTCGCGTACGCGCCGCAGCAACGCCACCTGCGCGTCGATCTCGGCCCTCAGCCACAGGCGCACCGCGGTCGCGACCTGGTCGTTGCGCGAGCGCGCCGTGTGCAACCGCTTGCCGGCCTCGCCGACGAGCGCGGTCAGCCGATGCTCGATGTTGGAATGCACGTCCTCGCGCTCGATCGACCACTCGAAGCGCCCCGCGGCCACCTCGGCAAGCACGAGCCCCATGCCGCGCTCGATGTCCGCCAGGTCCGCCTTGGAAATGATGGCGCGGCGCGCGAGCATGCGGGCGTGCGCGAGGGAAGCCTGGATGTCGAATTCAGCGAGCCTGCGGTCGAAAGCGACCGAGGCGTTGAAGCGTTGCGTGAGGGCGTCGACCGGCTCCGCGAAGCGTCCCGACCACGCCTTGCCGGCGGGCGCTTTCGGCTCCGGCTTGTCGTCTTGTTGCATGGAATCGCCGGTGGTGGCCAAATTGGGTACCGTGGCGAGTATAAATCAGACGGGAACGGGCATCCGGTTGCCGAACTTCTGCAATCTCGGCGTGATGCTGCGTTCGCTGATCATCGTGAACCTGCTGCTCGCGGCGGCCGCGGTGCTGAAGGCCTATTCGCTCAAGGAGATCGGCTACGAGTTCATGGTGCTGGCCGCCTTCGGCGAGCCGATCCTCATCCTGAGCCTGGTCGCGCTGTGCGGCGCGCGCCGGCTGCTGCACGCCATGGGCTACTTGCCCTCGATCGCCGCGGTGATCGCCTTCGAGTTGCTGATGTCTTGGCTGGGGCAGCAGTTCTTCGGCGGCATGCTTCCCGATCCCCGGCCGATGCCGTTTCCGCAGCTCGCTTTCCTGGTCCTCTTCGCCACCGCGACCACCGTCGCCTACTTCGACCTTCGCTCGCGCGCGTTGTCGCCCGCGATCGCGGAGGCGCGCATCCAGGCCCTGCAGGCGCGCATCCGCCCGCATTTCCTCTACAACAGCATCAACGCGGTGCTTTCGCTCATGCGCTCGGAGCCGCGCCGGGCCGAACACGCCCTCGAGGACATGGCGGACCTCTTCCGGGTGCTCATGGCCGACAACCGCACGCTGGCGCCCATCGCCGGCGAGGTCGAGCTGGCCCGCCAATACCTCGCGATCGAGAGCCTGCGCCTGGGCGAGCGCCTCAAAGTCACCTGGAACATCGACAAGATGCCCGCCGATGCGCTGGTTCCGCCCCTCCTGCTGCAACCGCTCGCCGAGAACGCCGTTTATCATGGTGTCGAGCCGATCCAGTCCGGAGGCGAGATCGCCATCCACGTGAAGCTCGACGAAGGGCAGCTCGTGATGACACTGACCAACCCGTTCCTCGGCGAAAGCCCGCGCCTGGCGGGCAATCGCATGGCGATCGCCAACATCCGCGAGCGCCTGCAGCTGCATTTCGACGCCGAGGCGAGCATGAAGTCCGAGGTCCGGGACGGCACCTACACGGTGACGATCCGCATGCCCTACCTCACGGCGGCCTGATGCTCGTCGATTCCGGCCTCGCCCGCATCCTCATCGCCGACGACGAGGCCCCGGCGCGCACGCGGCTCCGCGACCTGCTCGACGAATGCCGCGAGAGCTTCCCGCTCGCCATCGTCGACGAGGCCCGCAACGGGCGCGAGGCCCTCGAGGTGGTGAATCGCGAGAAGGTCGACATCGTCCTCCTCGACATCCGCATGCCCGAGATCGACGGCATGGAAGCCGCCCGCCACATGGCCGGCATGGAGCAGCCTCCCGCCATCATCTTCACCACCGCGTTCGACGCGTACGCGATCAAGGCCTTCGAGGTGAACGCGATCGACTACCTCCTGAAGCCCATCCGGCTCGAGCGGCTCCTGGTCGCCCTCGGCAAGACGCGCGCCGCACCCCCGGTCACGCGAGAAGCGCTCGAAGCGGCGGCCAACCTGCCGCGCCGGCACCTCTCCGTGCACGAGCGCGGCAAGATCCACCTGGTGCCGATTTCGGAAGTGCTCTACCTGCGCGCGGAGCTCAAGTACGTGACCGTGCGCACCGCGGAGCGCGAATACCTGGTCGAGGAGTCGCTCACCAACCTGGAGGAGGAATTCGCCGATCTCTTCGTCCGCGTGCATCGTAATTGCCTGGTGGCGCGCACCGCGATCGTGGGCTTCGAGCGCAACGCCGAGGAGAGCGAGTCGGGCTGGGCGGTGGTGATCAAGGCCACGGGCGAGAAGCTGCCGGTGAGCCGCAGGCAGCACCACGTGGTGAAGCAGTTCCGGTAGCTACTCCCAGTAAGGCGGGTCGCCGAAGGCCTTGCGCATGAACTCGATGAAGAACTTCACCTTGGCGGGAAGCAGGCGGCGCTCGGGGTAGACCGCATAGATGTTGTTGCCCGGGACGGCGTAGTCGTCCAGCGCGGTCACCAGCCGGCCGCGCTTCACCTCCTCGCTCACCTCCCACGCGCTGCGCCACGCGAGGCCCTCTCCCGAGATCGCCCAGCGCGTGAGGACTTCGCCGTCGTTGCACTGCAGGTTTCCGGCGACCTTTACGGCGACGGGCTTGCCCTTCTCGACGAAGCTCCACGTGTCCGCCACGCCGTCCTCCGTGCTCGTCACCAGGCAGTTGTGCTTCGCCAGCTCGGCGAGCGCCTTCGGCCTGCCCGCCCGCTTGAAGTAGGTGGGAGAGGCGCAGACCACGCGGTGGTTGCGTGCGAGCTTGGCCGCGATCAGGTCCGCGCTCTTCATGTCGGCGATGCGGATCGCGAGGTCGAAGCGCTCGTTCTTCAGGTCCACCAGCCGCTCGGACAGGTGCAGCGTGATGGCGAGACGGGGATGCTCGGCGAGAAAGGCCGGCAAGTGCGGGGCGATGTGCCTGCGCCCGAACGCCGTGGGCGCGGTGACGATGAGGCGGCCCGACGCATTCCTTGCGCCGACGGTGAGGGCGTCTTCGGCCGAGCGCAGCTCATCGAGCAGGCGATGGCAGTCCTCGTAGAAAGTCGAGCCCTCGGGAGTGAGCGTCACCTTGCGCGTCGAGCGCTTGAAGAGCTTCACGCCGAGGCGCTCCTCGAGCTGGTCGATGCGCCGGCCGACCATCGCGGGCGTGATGCCTTCCTCGCGCGCCGCCGCCGAGAGGCTGCCGCGCTGCGCGACTTCGACGAAGGTGGTCAGCTCCTTGAAGCGGTCCATGGGTCAGCGCAAGTAACAAGAGTCGACGCATCGGGCATCATTAATGCTATGCGAGTTAGGTAATCGACTGCAAGCGGCAGGGGCGGTTTTTTTACGCCGGCGCGCGGCGCAACGCATATCCCAGCATCGTCCCGCTCAACGTCCAGAAGAGCATCGCGCCGTCGCGCACGAAGAAGTCGTTGAACATGTTGCGTGTGAACATGCCGGCGATCATGAGCGCGCCCGCGAGCCCGATCGCGCGCGGCACGGGATCGGCCGCGCCCGCGAGGCGCCAGAACCGCCACGCGAAGGCGGCGAAGAGAACGACGATCGCCACCATTCCCGGAACGCCCGCGCTCAGCCCGTAGTTGAGCACCGTGTTGTGCGCGTGCCAGAAGAGGTCGTTGGTGGGAGGGATGAGATCGGGATGTGCCTTCAGCAGGACCTGGCGCCCGAGACCGGCTCCGGTGAACGGGGTCTCGGCGATCCGCGACAGCACTCCCTTCCACACGTGCGGCCGCAGGTCGCGCTCCATCGCCGCCCACGGCTGCACGGCTGTGCGCAGGCGCTCGGTCGCATAAAGCCCGCCGAGCGGCACGAGCACGACGAGGAGCGCGGCCGCGCCCAGCCGCAGGCGGTTGTCCGGCAACAGGCCCGTTCGCCACAACCACGCGCAGGCGATCACGGCCTGCACAGCGAAGGCGAGCCAGATCGCGCGTTGCCCGGAAAGGACTCCGATCACCACGGCGATCACGGCGATCGCGGCGACCGCCCACTTCCAGCGGCGCGGCATCCAGAGATAGGCACCGAGGCTCACCACGGGTGCGGCCATGACGAGGTAATTCGTCATCGGCGCGGCCTCGCCATTCCAGACGCCCAGCGGCCAACCCCCGCGCCAGATGTATCCGGCGATCGATCCAAGTGCGAAGACCGCGAATCCGGCCGCCAACGCGAAGCACGCGAGGCGCAACCGCGATTCGTCGCGCGTCAGGGCGAAGAAGGAGACGAAAGCGAGGAGCGAATAGAAGACCTCGACCTTGATTTCGTCGCGCGTGTACTGGAAGTCGATGGCGGTGAGGATCGACGCCGCCGCCACGAGGGCCCAGAAAGCGATCGGCAAACGGCAGGGGATGCGCGGCACGCCGAGGCGGCGCCACGAATACGCTGCGGTGGCGACCGAGATGAAGAGGCACGCGAAACGCAAAGCGGTGGTGTGGGGAAAAGGCAGGATCGCGAGCAGCACCATGGGTGCCAGCATCGGCAACGCCGCACGGATCGAACCCTGTGTGCCGTTGGCCACCCCGCCCGCGTGCCGGGCTACCGCGTCACGCTGGCCCAGGGCCGGCGCGGTACCCATCGCTGGCGCTGCGGCCAGCCGGCGACATAGGCCGGATACGCCGGCGCCGAGGCCGCGCTCGCCGCGGCGCGTTCATGCTCGGCCCGCAGCTCGCGCTCACGCGCGACGCGCGTGTCGCGGGCGATGCGCTCGGCCGATTCGATCTCGCTTGCGGCGGCCGCATTCGCTGCGATGCCGGGCAACACGGTGGCGAACAGCATGCCGTTCGAT
>Ga0209131_1000718_pt1 | contig 23556 bp, 23 predicted proteins | sample GraSoi_2013_40cm_FD_185826 | JGI IMG/M metagenome (GOLD analysis project Ga0209131, IMG submission 185826) | Grasslands soil microbial communities from the Angelo Coastal Reserve, California, USA - Sample 9_17_2013_40cm (SPAdes) (version 2) | ecosystem: Environmental > Terrestrial > Soil >... | reverse complement strand
GCCGCGCGGTACGGCTGTGCCCCACGCTCGCGCTGCGGCTGGAGGCCGCGAACGCTGAGCGGCGAGTCCGGCAGTGAGCCTCCGAGCCGCACCGTCGCACCGCCGGGCCAGGGCGGCCACGACCGGCCGGGCGGACGGAAACGAGCGGCTGACCGCGCTGACCGGAGCGGTCCTGCTTGCGTTGCTGGCCGCGGAAGGCGTCACGATCTTGTTCAAGCGCCAGCTGATGTAGCTCGTGTTCTTCTAGTCGTCCACCGGGACGACGAACATCCGCGACCCGGGCGGCGCGATCTTCTGGTAGTCGGCGGCGGTTGCCTTGCCCTCGTCGGATCCGAACCCGGCCTGGAGCGCCCCCTGGTCTTCGAAGAACAGCTCGGTGATCCGGTAAAACGACTTCTCCCCGCCGCCGATCGCGGCGCCGATCAGGCCTGTCTCGGTGCGCAGGAGGCCCGGGATCTTGGCCACGAGCGGCATGTGCGTGCCGGCGCAATGCGCGTAGAAGGCATCAGCGTCTTCCGGCGGGGTGTACAGAACTAGCAGTTTGACGGTCATGGCCGGGACGCTACGTCGGCCGCCGGCGGCTGTCATCCGGCTCCCGTTAGCCCGACCTTTCCGTCGCTGGCCAGCTCCCGTGCCGGGCCGGCCGCTCGCAGATCGGCTGCGATGACCCCGAGCGCGTGGTCGCCAGCCGATAGAACCCCGCAGAAGTTCAGGAAGCCGTGCATGGTAGCGGCGTACTCGACGTGCGTCACGGGCACGCCATCGGAATCGAGCCTCCCGGCGTAGGACCTCGCGTCGTCGCGCAGGGGGTCCCGGCCAGCGCCGATCACCAGCGCAGGCGGCAGCCCGGCGAGCGTCCCGGCGCGCAGCGGGGCCGCGCAGGCGGTCACCTCCTGGCCGGCCAGGTACTGGGTCTCCAGCCAGCCGGCAGGCTCGATGGTCACGAAGGTCCCGTTGTACAGCCGGACTGACTCGGTGTCCTGGCCGAAATCCAGCGCCGGGTAGCAAAGCACCTGGCGGCTCAGCGCGGGACCTCCTTCGTCGCGCGCCATGAGGCCGGCGCCCGCGACGAGAGCTGCGCCGGCGCTCTGGCCGCCGGCCGCCACCCGTCCGTCGCCGCCAATCAACTGACCATTGTCGGCCAGCCAGCACATGGCGTCGTAGGTGTCATGCAGGGCAGCCGGAAATGGGTGCTCTGGCGCCAGCCGGTATTCGAGCGAGACGACCAGCACGCCGCCGAGGCGGGCGAGCCCCGAGCAGGCGTGATCCAGGTCATACACCGAGCCGCCGATGAAGCCGCCGCCGTGCAGCCAGAGCAGGATCTGCCGCGGTCCCCGTGCGCCGCGTTCGCGGTACAGCCGCGCGAGCACGGGACCGCCCCTGGCCGGCAGGTACAGATCCGCTGCCTGCACGGCCGGGTCCATCTGGCCGGACACGGCAGGGCTAACTGTCCTGGCCCGGGCGGCGAGCAGGCTCTCGTAGTCGCAGATCGGCGCGGCCTGGCCTATTCGCTCCAGGAACGCCGATGTCTCAGCGGCGAAGCCTGGCTCGTCAATCAGGCGGGTCTTCATATCGTGCGGGCACCTTTCTGCAGGAGGCTGGCCGCTGCGCCAGCGCCGCTGCGCCGGCTGAACACCGGCGATCTCATCACGGATGCCAGAGTGACTCAACCACGGGCCGGCCTTGCGTGCCGGGATAGCGGCATCGGTACAGCTCACGGCCCGTGTCATCCTGTGGGAAGCGGCCATTGCCGCGATGATGGGAGTGGACCAGGGATCCCGGGATATGATGCCAGCCGATGTCGTGATAAGGGCCGGCCTGACCGGCGGCTGCCTGCACAGCTGCCTGCACAGCTGCCTGATCGCGGCCGGCGATCACGCGAACGGCAGGCCGGCCGGCCGCGGCCTCGCGGTGGCCGCGCTCATCAGCTGGCTGCTCGCCGAGGGGCTGGGTGCCGGGATGTTCCGCAGCTGGCTGGCCAGCGGCGGCGTGCCCGAGCGACGGGAGCAGGCGCGGCAGGACGGCGTGCCTCCTGCGCTCATTATCGGACATGCCGCCCTGGCCCTCGCGGGATTCGTCAGCTGGGTCGCCTTCCTGCTGACCGGGACGGCGGCGCTGGCCTGGCTGGCTATCGGATTCCTCGCCCCGGCAATCGGGCTGGGCATCTCGACCGTCACCGTGTGGACGCCCTACCCCGCGCGCCAACCGAGCTCAGGGCAGCAGTCACCAGCGCCACCCAGGCTTGATGGCGGGCGCGGGAACACCCCGGCCATCCTGGTAACCAACGAAATGCTTGATCAGGTCCTGGCGAATGACGCACTTGCCGGCAAGCTCGTCGACGATCTGGTGGAACGGATGCTCACCGGGCCGGCACCGCAGCCGCCCGTCAGCCGTCGCTGGCAGCTCGCACCGGTGATCCCGATCCTGCATGGCATCCTGGCCATCGCCACGTTCCTGCTCGCCACGCTCGCCGCCATCGCCGCAGTTACCGGGACGTAGCCTTGTCCAGCTAGTCAGCCGGCGGCCGTTGCCAGCCCGGTTATGGGTAACCTCTGGTGCATGGCGAATTCCCGGCGAAGGGTCCTGCTCCTGGCCGCCGATCAGTTCGAGGACATGGAGCTCCTTTATCCGCTGTACCGCCTGGCAGAGGAGGACATCGCGGTCACGGTGGCCGGCCTCGACGACAAGCCGGTGACCGGCAAGAAAGGTCATGGTCCCGTGCCGGTCGACACCACGGTGAGCGAGGTCGGCGAGGCCGACTTCGACGCGCTCGTCATCCCTGGCGGTTACGCGCCTGACAAGCTACGCCGCTCGCCGGAAGTACTTGACCTGGTGCGCGCGTTCGACGATCGCGGCAAGCCGATCGCCTTCATCTGCCACGCCGGGTGGGTGCCGATCTCGGCGAAGATCGTCAAGGGCCGGCGGGCAACGAGCGTCGCGGCCATCAGGGACGACATGGTCAACGCCGGGGTCGACTGGGTGGATGAGGCGACTGTGGTCGACGGCAACCTCATCTCGGCCAGGACGCCTGCGGACCTGGGTCCGTGGATGAAGGCCCTGCTCGCCGCCATCGGCTAGGGCACGATCAGAACCGTGCGTGACTCCGTGTAGAAGGCGCGAGCAGCCTGCCCTTGCTCCCGCGGGCCGTAGCTCGACTCCTTCGAGCCGCCGAACGGCGCGTTGAAGTCGACGCCGGACGTCGGCGCGTTCACCCGGATCATCCCGGCGTCAAGCCGACGGGTGAGCCGCAGCGCACGAGCGAGGTCGCTGGTGAAGACCGAGGCGACCAGCCCGTACCGCGATGAGTTGGCGATCGCGACCGCCTCGTCCGGCGACCCTGCCCTGATCAGCGCTGCTGCTGGAGCGAATACTTCTTCGGTCGCCAGCGGTCCGGCGGGCTCGTCCAGCTCGACCAGCGTCGGAGCAAGATAACAGCCCGGCTCGTCGAGCGCCGTCCCGCCGGTCAGCACCCGCCCGCCAGATCCGGCGACCGCGTCTAGCGCCGCCGACCGCGCCCGGGCGTCGATCACCGGCCCGACCAGTGTCTTCTCGTCGAACGGATCGACGACCTGCAGCGCCTCGATCGCGGCGGTCAGCGCATCACGGAACCGGTCATAGACCTGGCTGGCCACGATGACCCGGCTTGTCGCCGTGCACTTCTGGCCCGCGTACCCCATCGCCGCGTACGCGATTGTGGTCGCCGCCCGGTCTAGATCAGCGTCGGCAAGGACCACTGACGGGTTCTGCCCGCCCATCTCGGCCTGGACCCGGCAGCCGCGCGCAGCGGCCCGCGCGCTGATGTCCCTGCCGACCGCCGATGATCCGGTGAACGACACGGCGGCCACGTCCTGGTGGTCGATCAGGGCCCGCGCCGTTTCGGCGCCGCCGAGCACCACCTGGAAGACATAGGGCGGCAGCTGGGGGCCGATGATCTCGCCCAGCGCCAGCGCGGTCGCGGCTGCCGCGCTCGCCGGTTTCAGCACTGTGGCATTGCCGTAGGCGATGCTCGGCGCCGCCTTCCACAGCGGTATCGCGACCGGGAAGTTCCATGGCGTGATCAGCGCAGTGACGCCGACGGGCACGTGCCTGGCCAGCAGCAGCTGATCCGGCTGGGCGGCCGGCAGGGTTTGCCCGTCCGGCGCGAGCGCCGCCTGCGCGTAGTAGCGCAAGATCGCCACGGCCCTGGCTACCTCGCCGCGCGCCTCGGACACCGGCTTGCCGACCTCACGGATCACGAGGTCGGTGATGTCCGCCGCGCGCTGCTCGAGTGCGGACGCAGCGTCGGAGAGCGCCTTGGCCCTGGTCGCTCCCGGAGTGTCAGCCCACGTCCGCGCCGCGTCCATGGCCCTGCCGACCACTGCGTCCGCGCCGTCGGCGCCGGCCGCCTGCCATTCGCCGATCACGTCTGCCGGATCGTGCGGATTCACGCTGGTGAAGGTCATCTTCGCGCCTTTCGGTTGTTACTAGCCGATCTGCAGCAGTACTTTGCCGCGCGGGCCAGGGGCGCCGCGCAGGGCCGCGACCGCCCCGTCCCACCGGGCCAGCGGGTACCGGTGCGTGATCAGCGTCCCTGGACGGAATTGGCCTGCGTTGAGCAAGGTCACCACGGCGCGCCAGGCAGCCTGGGTGTAGCTGAAGCTGCCCAGGAGTGTCAGGTCATTGTTGACGGCGTCGTCCGCAGCCAGCGCGATGCTCTCGCCGTGCGGCGGCAGGCCGAGCAGCAGAACCGTACCGCCCCTGCGGATCTTCGTCAGCGCGGTCTGGCCCGCCGCCGTCGCTCCGGCTGCCTCCACCACTAGGTCATAATCGGCGGGATCCGCCGCGCCGCCGGCAGCTCGGGGAGGCGAGCCACCGGATCCCCCAGCGCCAGTGCTGAAGCTCGTCGCGCCAGCCGCCGTCGCCAGGCCAGCCTGCTCGCCGCGCTGCCCCAGCATCGCGATCTCGGCCGGAGACCAGTGCCTGGCCAGCATGACGACCAGCAGGGCGATTGTGCCATCGCCGATCACGAGCACGCGGCTGCCCGGCGCCACGCCGGCCCTGGCCAGGGCGCGGTAGACGACCGCCGCCGGTTCGGTCAGCACGGCGTCGTCCGCCGCGACGTTGTCGTCCAGCGCGTGCACCAGGGCCGCTGGCACATCGATCTGACTGGCGGCGGCGCCGTCCCTGGTGAACCCGATTTCGTCATACGTCTCGCAGAGGTTGGTCTGGCCGGCCGCACATCGCTCGCAATGCCCGCAGCAAATGATGCCCTCGACCACCACCCTGCGGCCCGCAAGCGGCGACCGGCCGGTCACTATGCCCGTCCACTCGTGCCCAAGAACGACCGGGTAGCGGATGTAGGCCGGATCGATGGTGCCGTCGATGATCTCCAGGTCGGTTCCGCAGAGGCCGACCAGATCGGGCTGAACGCGTACGTATCCCTCTGCCGGATCCGCCGCCACAGCGCGCCGCTCGAGCCGGACGACGCCCGGAGCGGAGACGATCAGCGAGGGGCCGTCCAGATCATCCGGCGCCATCATGCCGTCGCCCCGGCAGCGGCCGGGTAGCGTTCGGCGTACCTGCCGCCGCCGAGCGACTCGGAAATCTTGCTGGCGTAGCGCTGCACCATGCGGCCCAGCTCGTTCATCCGCCAGGCCGGCAGGTCACCCTTGATCCCGGTCACGCTGACCGCCCCGGCGCAGGAGCCGTCGTGGCCGAAGAACACGGCGCCTACGCAGAAGATGCCCTCGGCATCCTCCTCGTCGTCTACGGCGAACCCGTTGGCGCGGGCCAGCGCCAGATTGGCCAGCAGCGAGTCGACATCGGTAATAGTGTGCGCGGTTCGCCGCACCATTCCCGTGGCCGCGCAGATCGCCCTGACTTCCTGCTCGGTCATGGTCGCCAGCATGGCCTTGCCCGCCGCCGAGGTGTGCGGCACCTCGCGCTGGCCGAGCGGGGTGTGGAACCGCACGCTCCCCGGCCCGTCTACCCGCTCGATGAACACGGGGTAACCGTCGTCGCACACGGCTACCCGCGAGGTCATCTTGGTCTGCCCGGCTAGCTCGGCCAGCGCGGGCCGGCAGATTTCGCCGAGCGGCAGCTGCCTTCTGGTGATATCGCCCAGCCTGATCAGGGCAGTGCCCAGGCAGTACCTCGGGCCCGGCCTGGCATCCCGCAGTACACCCGAAGTGGTCAGTGTCCTGGCCAGGGCGAGGGTGGTGCTCTTGGAAGCCCCGAGGGATCTTGAGAGGGCGCTGAGCGTCAGGCCTTCTGGCGGCCCGTCGGCGATGATGTTGATCAAGCGCATGGCTCTGGCGACACTTCGAACGGTGTAACGATCCGCCTGGTCTCCATCCGGCTCTGCGTCCTCGGCGGCCAGCGCGACCCGGCTGTCAGCAGACTCGGTCGCGGTGCCGCCGCCACGCGCTGCTCCCACCCGCACCCACCTCCGTGCTACAAATATTGTTCGGCATCGCCGAACGACGCTAGTGAAGCCGATCAAAGGACTTGACAAGGGCGCATAAACCCGAGTTTCGTAGCCTAGGTGATTGTACATTACACAACGCCGTTCGGTACTACAGAACGGCAGCATCGGAGCGCCGCACGGGCCGGGGAATCCAGGCGGCGGATCTCGGGCTGGCTCGACGCCAGCGCCGACGGACTGGTGCTCACGGGCCCGGCCGCTGTCGCCTGGGCATGCGGCGGAGTGGCCCCGCCTGTCGACAGGACAGCTGCCGTTGATCTGGTGTGGGCCCTATTCACCGCAGCCGGCTCGTGGCTGATCACCACCAACGTCGAGGCAGACCGGATCAACGCCGAGTACGACCCGGCCGCGCACGGTTTCGACGGCCTCGCCGAGGTCCCGTGGTACTCCGCCGACGGCTTCGTGACGGCCGCGGCCGACCTGGCCGGGGTCCCGCCCGCCCGGCTGGCCAGCGATGGCCACCAAGCGTTCGGGCGGGACGCGTCTGAGGAACTGGTGGCACTGCGTCTCGCGCTCTCCGAGGCCGAGGCGGGCGACCTGGCCGACCTCGGCGCCGACGCCGCAGCGGCGCTGCAAGGAAGCCTGGCGCAATGGCAGCCAGGCGAAAGCGACCTAGACATCCAGGCGCGTTGTGCCGGCTACCTGGAGGCCGCGGGCGCTGACGCTCCGGTACTGATCGTCGGCGGCGATGACCGGCTGGAGCGGTACCGGCATCCGATGGCCGCCGGCGTGCCGGTGCGGCGGCTTGCGATGGCGGTGGCAGTCGCCAGGCGCGCCGGGCTGCACGTCGCGCTGACCAGGTTCGCGGCATCGGCGCCGCCAGGGCAGGAGTACGGCGCGCTGCGCCGGCGGGTTCAGGCAATCGAAGATGCCGTGCTCGCCGCTTGCGCCCCTGGAGCGACGTATGGAGCCGCGGTTGAGTCGCTGGCCGCCGCGTACGCCGTCGCCGGGGCGGACGGCGAATGGAAGAACCACTACCAGGGCGGCCCGGTCGGATTCGCCCAGCGCGAGTTCGAGATCGCCCCTGGGCAGACCGAATCGCGGTGGTACCGCCAGCAGATCGAGGCCGGCCATGCCGTTGCGTGGAACCCGAGCCTGCCGGGCGGCGCGAAATCGGAGGACACCTACCTGGTGACGGCGAACGGCCAGCTCAGCCTTGTCACGACGGCGCCGGGCTGGCCTACTGACATGACCGATGGCGGGAGTTTGCGCCCCGCAGTACTGGAGGTCGGCAGGTGACCGGAGGAACCGACGGCCAGCTCGTGACGGGAGGAGCGGCGCTGGCCCAGGCCGGCCTGGTGGCCGAGCCTGACGGCCCGGCCAGCCAGGCGAGCTTCCCCGACGGCGCGCATTTCCGGATCGAGATCCCGAGCGTCGAAGGGCCTGCGGTGCTCAGGGCGGTCGTCGCCGAGGCCGCCGAGCGCCACATCACGGTCAACCGGGTCTCCCAGGGCAGCGGCGCGATGCTGCTGTCGGCTGCCGAGCTGGCCGAGATGGCGAGGATCGCCGCGGACAACGGGATCGAGGTTTCCCTGTTCGTCGGCCCGCGCGAGGAATGGGACATCGGACGCGCGGCCAGCGCCCCGGACGGTCAGGTATTCGCCGGCCGGCTGCGCGGCACCAGACAGCTGCGGTACGCGGTGGACGACATCGCCAGGGCAACCGAGCTCGGGATCAGGGGCTTCCTAATCGCCGATCCCGGGCTGCTCAATCTGGTCACCGAGCTGCAGGCGGCCGGCCAGCTGCCAGCGTCCATCGTCTGGAAGGTCTCGGCGGTGCTCGCCCCGTCGAACCCGCTCAGCTTCCGGCTCCTCGAGCAGCTCGGCGCCTCGACCATCAACGTGCCGTCCGATCTCACGCTCGGCCAGATCGCCGAGATGCGAGCAGTAAGCCGGCTGCCCATCGACCTCTACGTAGAGACTCCTGACGCGATGGGCGGCGTCGTGCGCGGCCAGGAGGCGGCCGAGCTGATCAGCGTGGCAGCGCCGATGTACACCAAGTTCGGGCTCCGGAACTCGCGGATGCTCTACCCGAGCGGGGCGCACCTGGTCGACGAGGCGTCAGCGATCGCTAGGGAGAAGGTGCACCGCGCTGCCGTCGCCCTGGAGTGGATCGCCAGGAGCGGCATCAAGCTCATCCAGTCCGAGCCCGGCGCCCGGGGGCTCGGCATCCCCGAACCCCGATGAACGGAACGCGCCGATGACGCCCCACACGCCGGTGACGCCGGTCGCCGCGCCGGCGCCGGACATCGGGCCGGCGCCGGGAGGGCTGCGGAGCCAGGGCTGGCTCGCTGGCGATGACGAGGTGGCTGTGCTGCACCGGGTGGCCCTCGCCAGCGCCGGCGTGCCGGTCGGCCAGCAGGCCGACCGGCCGGTGATCGGGATCGCTAACTCGGCCAGCGAGCTGAACCCGTGCAACCTGCCGCTGCGCGATCTGGTCGGCCCGGTGCGGGAGGGCATCGAGGCGGCGGGCGGTGTCGGCGCGGAGTTCCCCACGATCTCGCTGGGCGAGGACCTGATGAAACCCAGCGCCATGCTGTACCGCAATCTGCTCGCGATCGAAATCGAGGAGATGATCAGGGCCAACCCGTTGGACGGCCTCGTCATCCTGGCCAATTGCGACAAGAGCGTGCCCGGCGCCTTGATGGGGGCGATCAGCGCGAACATTCCCACGATCCTGGTGACCGGCGGCGCGAAGAGAGTGACCACCTTCCGGGGCGCACCGATCGGCACCGGGACGGCGCTGTGGCGGCTATGGGACGAGCGCCGGGCCGGGCAGCTCGACGACGCGGGCTGGCGCGAGCTTGAGCGCTGCCTGAGTTGTGGCCTGGGTGCCTGCAACACGATGGGGACCGCGTCGACCATGGCCGCGCTGAGCGAGGTGCTCGGCCTGATGGTGCCGGGCTCTAGTTCGATACCTGCCGGCGACTCGCGCTCGGCGGCCGGGGCGCGGCGCGCCGGCGAGTTCATCGTCGCGGCTGTGACCGGCGGCGGACGGCGGCCACGGGACATCCTCACCCCGGCCGCGTTCGCCAACGCGGTCATCGCGCTGAACGCGATCGGCGGCTCCACCAATGCCGTGATCCACCTGGCCGCTCTGGCCGGCCGGGCCGGGGTTGAGTTTCTGCTTGACGACATCGCCAGGCTGGGCGCAGGTGTCCCCGTGCTCGCCGACGTCGAGCCGTCGGGCTCGCAGCTCATGCCTGACTTCGACGCCGGGGGTGGCGTCCCCTCGCTGCTGCGTGAGATCGCGGGCCTGCTGGACCTGACAGCGATCACGATTACGGCGCGGAGCCTCGGCGACATCGTCGCCGAGGCGAGGCCGGCCAGCGGGGCGATCAGGCCGGCCAGCTCGCCGTTGCGTGCGAACGGCGCTTTCGGGGTTGTCCGCGGGTCACTGGCGCCCGACGGCGCGGTGATCAAGACCTCCGCTGCGAGCGAGCACCTGCTGCGGCACCGGGGCGCGGCGGTGGTGTTCCGCGGCTACGACGACATGCTGGCGAGGGTTGATGACCCTGCCCTTCCCGTCACCGCGGACACCGTGCTCGTCCTGGCGGGCTGCGGGCCCGCCGGCGTCCCCGGCATGCCCGAGTGGGGCATGATCCCGATACCGGCCCGGCTGGTCAAGGCCGGGGTGACGGACATGGTCAGGGTCACCGACGCCCGGATGAGCGGCACCAGCTTCGGCACTGCGCTGCTGCACGTCGCGCCCGAGGCCGCCGTGGGCGGTGCGCTCGGGCTGGTCAGGGATGGCGACATGATCAGCGTGGACGTGCGGGCCGGCCGGCTCGATCTCGAGGTGCCGGAAGCCGAGATCGCCAGGCGCCGGGCCTCGTTCAGCCCGCCGCCGCCCGCTCACCTGCGCGGCTGGCCCGCGCTCTATGCGCAGCACGTCATGCAGGCGCCTGACGGCTGCGACCTTGACTTCCTCCGGGCACCGACGGCGGCGCACCGGACCTTCATCGAACCAGTCATCGGGCGCTCGTGAGAAATCCATGTCGTAAGGAAGGCGAGTCACACAGGAAAGGCAAGTTCGCACAGGAAAGGCCAATTCACAGGAAAGGAGAGTGCCGTGAGGCGTTGGAAAATGGCGGCAGCCGGGGCGGTGGCAGCGCTGCTTGCGGCGGGCTGCGGAAGCAGCGGTGGCGGGGGCGGCGGTACGTCGTCCGGGACGGTCACCATCACGATTGCGGAGAATTACGGAACGGAACAGAACGCGACCGCACTGCGGAACCTAGCGGCAGCGTTCCACAAGCTCCACCCGAACATCACGGTCAAGATCCAGCCGCAGAACGGCGACAACTATTTCGCGATCTTGCAGAAGGACGCGATTTCCAAGAGCGGGCCGGATCTCGCGGTCATGTGGACCGGGCTGTTCACGCTGCAGTACAAGAGCTTCCTGACGAACCTGAAGAGCGAGATCCCGGCTGGCGACCTGGCAAGGGTGGATCCCAACGCGCTGAAGTGGACCTCCGACGGCTTCAACCCCGCCAACGGGCCTTACGTGATCCCGCTGGAGAACCAGTTCTACATCGGCTTCTACAACAAGGCTGACTTCGCCAAGGCAGGAGTCACGTCGGTGCCGACGGACTGGAGTCAGCTGTTCGCGGCCTGCACCAAGCTGCAGAAGGCCGGGTTTACCCCGCTCGTCTACGGCAACGGCGGCCAGCCGATCAGCGCCACGTTCTACCCGTGGTACGACCTGAGCTACCTGATGATCGGCGCGTTCCCGGTCACCCAGTGGCAGGGCCTGTACAGCGGCCAGATCCCGTGGACCTCGCCGACGATCAAGTCCCAGCTGACCAACTGGACCAAGCTGCACAGCTCCGGCTGCACCAACTCTGACGTCGTGACCAACACCGACAACCTTGGCCAGTTCGAGAGCGGCAAGGCCGCGATGATGGTCGACGGCACCTGGGATACCCAGAAGTTCACCAGCGCGCTCGGCGACAAGGTCGCCGCCTTTGCGCCGCCGTTCTCCAACGACCCGATCAAGGGCGTGGTCGACTTCGCCGGGGACGGCATCTCCCAGATGAGCTACTCACCGCACCCGAAGGAAGACGGCATGTTCCTTGACTTCATGACGACCACGCAGGCCGCCACGATCGTCAACGCCGCCGGCCTGATCCCCGCCATCACCGGAACGTCGACGACCAATGCGGTCAACCAGCAGATGCTCAACCTCGTCAGCACGAGCGGGCTGACTCCCTATCCGATGCTGGACAACGTCGTCCAGGGTGACGTGGTCACAACCGGCTCGAAGTTCCTGCCAGCGGTGCTGAATGGCACCCAGTCGGTCCAGGCGGCACTGCAGGCCATGCAGACCACGCTGAATCAGCTGCCCGCTAGCCAGCGCGGCAACACGTTCCCCTAAATCCCGTTACATTCGCAGTTCGGGCGTGTGGTCTCCGGCGGCATTCGCCGCCGGAGACCACCACCAGCGACAGACTCGGAGCCGACCGTGAGTCTCACCGAGGCAGAAACCGCGACCGCGGTTCGCCCGGCCGCGAGGCGGCCCGGCGCCCCGGTGGCCCGCTCCCGGCTGGCCAGGCGGCGCAGGCGAGCCGGGATCCTGCTGTCACTGCCAGCCGTCGCGCTGGTGATCGCCCTGCTCGGCGTTCCAGTCGGGCAGGCCGTCTACTACTCGATGACGCAATGGAACGGCCTGGTGACCACGTGGATCGGGCCGAGTACCTACGTATCGCTGGTCAAGGACCCGATCTTCTGGCGGGTGCTGGAGAACAACGGCCTGCTGCTGCTCGCCGTGCCATTCGCGATCGGGATCCCGCTGGCGATCGCCGCGCTACTGCACGAGCACGTGCGCGGCTGGCGCTTCTTCCGCTCTGCCTATTTCCTACCGACCGCCATTTCCTGGGTCGTCATCGGCATGTTCGCGCTCCGCTTCTTCTCCGCGACCGGCGTCCTCAACGGGCTGCTCGGCCGGGTCGGCTTCGGCCCTTCGGCGACTGACATGCTCGCCAACGAGCACACGGCGCTGGCCGCGCTCGCAATCACGTTCATCTGGTCGATGGTCGGTACCAACACGATCATCTTCCTGACCGGAATGGCCACCCTGGATCCCACGCTCACCGAGGCGGCCAGGGTCGACGGGCTGTCCAGGCGGCAGATCTTCTTCCGCGTCACGCTGCCGCTGCTGACCCGCTTCATCCAGTTCTCGTTCGTGATCACGGTGATCAGCGCGTTCTCCGCACTGTTCAGCCTGATCTTCGTGATGACCAGCGGCGGCCCCGGGTTCGGCACCACGACGCTTGAGTTCTTCATCTACCAGGCCGGCTTCCAGCAGGTTCAGCTCGGGACCGCGGCGCTGTACGGCGTCGTGCTCTTCGTGATCATGGCGATCGCCGGCCTGGTGCAGCTCAGGCTGATCAAGCCGGACGACGGAGGGGGCTGGTAAGCCATGGCGACGATCCCAGCTCCGCAGTATCAGCCCGGGGGGACGACCCCCCGGAACCCCCCGTCAGCTAGCTCGCGCGTGCGCAGGACGATGCACCGCTGGGTCCTGTTCATCCTGATGGTTGTCGTTGCCGTGGTGATGCTGTACCCGTTCTGGTACATCATCGACAACGCGTTCCGCAGCGCCGGTCAGTTCGACCGCCAGTCCGGGCACTCTCTGAGCGGCTGGAACCAGCTTTTCGCGAACCTGCCGGTCGCGAGCGAGCTGCTCAACTCCACGCTCGTGTGCGTCGCCGCGATCGCGATCATCCTGGTCGTCTCGACCACGGCAGGTTTCGCGTTCGCCAAGCTGCGCTATCGCGGCAGCGGCATGGTCTTCCTGCTGGTGGTCTCCGCGCTGATGGTGCCGCTGCAGTCGATCCTGTTCCCGGAGTTCGTTAACCTGTCCAATGTCAGTCTGACCAGCTCCTACGCCGGAGCTGTGCTGGTCTACGCCGCGCTCGGCACCCCGTTCGCGACCTTCCTGATGGCCACCTACTACCGCGGCATCTCCGACGAGCTGATCGAGGCCGCCGTCATGGACGGGCTGGGCTACGAGCGCACTTTCCTGCAGATCGCGATACCGCTCTCGCTCCCGGCCATCGCGACCATCACCGTGCTCCAGTTCATCCAGATCTGGGATGACCTGCTGGTCGGGCTGTTCTTCCTGCCCACTAACCAGCGCACGATCACGGCGGGCCTGGCCACGCTGTCAACCGGGCGGACGACTAGTGTCCCGGCGCTGATGGCGGGCTCGCTGATCAGCGCGATCCCGGCGATCGTGGTCTACCTGATCTTCCAGCGGCATCTCATCAAGGGCCTGACCCTGGGCATGGGAAAGTAAGGAGGGGCGCGTGGCGCGGATCGAGCTGGACGCGGTCACCAAGCAGTTCCCCGACGGCACGAAAGCCGTGCGCTCGCTCGACCTGGCGGTCGGCGACGGCGAACTGCTCGTCCTCGTCGGGCCGTCGGGCTGCGGCAAGACGACGGCGCTGCGGATGGTTGCCGGGCTGGAGGACGTGACCTCCGGGACGATCAGCATCGACGGCCGGGCCGTCAATGACGTCGAGCCCCGCCACAGGGACATCGCGATGGTGTTCCAGAGCTACGCTCTCTACCCGCACCTGTCGGTCTACGACAACATGGCGTTCAGCCTGAAGTACCGAGGCGGTGTGCCTAAGGCGGAGATCAGGCAGCGGGTGGCCGAGGCCGCCAGGGTCCTGGAGCTCGAGCCGTACCTCCAGCGCAAGCCGCGGCAGCTGTCTGGCGGCCAGCGGCAGCGGGTGGCGATGGGGCGCGCCATCGTCAGGCAGCCGAGAGCCTTCCTGATGGACGAGCCGCTGTCCAACCTGGACGCCAAGTTGCGGGTTCAGATGCGGGCAGAGATCGCGCAACTGCAGCGCACGCTGGGCACCACCACGATCTACGTGACGCACGACCAGACCGAGGCGATGACGCTCGGCAGCCGGGTCGCCGTGATCTCGGGCGGGGTCCTGCAGCAGATCGCCGCGCCGCAGGAGCTGTACCGGCGGCCCGCCAACCTGTTCGTGGCCTCCTTCATCGGGTCACCGCCGATGAACCTGGTCGACGCTCGCCTGGAGCGCGGCGGTTCCGAGACCGATGGCGGCGGGCCCGTCGTGGTGTTCGGCCCGCACCGGATCGGGGTTCCGGCCGAGGTAGTCACGGAGCATCCGGCGCTCGAGCGCTACCTTGGTGAGCCGATCGTGGCAGGGATCAGGCCCGAGCACCTGCGCGACGCGGCCCTGACTGTCGACGGCGGCGACCGGCCGGCGCAGCCGGTGATTGAGCTGCCGATCAAGCTGCGCGAGGAACTCGGTTCAGAGGTCTTCGTGCACGGCGCGATCGGCACGGCGGCCCATGTCAGCGACGACGCGGCCGACGACGTGCGGTCCCTGGCCACGATCGTGGCCAAGATGGACCCGCGGACGCAGATCGCCGAGGGCAAGACCGCCGCGATCGCGGTCGACGCCGCCAGACTGCAGTTCTTCGATCCCGCGACCGGCGCGAGCATCCGCGGCTGAGGCCAGGACGCGGAGGCCAGCACACGGCCGACCTACGAGGGATCCCAGTCGCCGGGACGGCCGACCTGGTTGGAGAACTCTACTAACCACCGCCACCAGCTGCGGTCATCGGCGTGCTGCCACTCGCGCAGGATGCCGACCTCGCCGCCGGCAAGCAGCACCGGCAGACCATATATCTGCTCGGTTGGCCAGACCTCGGTGCGCCGCAGCGCCCGGCCGTCGAGTCCAATCAGCGTCATCGGGGTGTACGCGCCAGCTCGTCCCAGGTCGGCGGGGGCGATGACCCGGTCGTCGCGGTCGATGACCTCGATCCGTGCGTTGCCCTGGGGCGCATGAATGAGCACACGGCTGAATCCGCCGACCGTCGTACACCGGGCGAATTCCAGTCCATTCATCGCGCCGTCGTTGCTGCGGACGTTCCATGTACAGTTCAGTCGCGGCAGTACCCGGTCCGAGCCCGCCCGACCCCGGCCGGACGGACTGCGACTCGTGATCATCGAGGGTTTTGCGGCGTATCAGCGTAAAACCCTCGATGATTATGGAATGCGTTAGTCGCGCGGCTGGTTCAGGAACCGGTAGTAGTCGTTCTCGACCTGGTCGGGTGCGCCTGGCAGCGGGGCATATCCGGGATCGGCTTCCCGCGCCCTCTTGAGCACGCCGACCGTGCGGAAGAAACGCCGACCGCGAGCACCGGCCCGCGACCCATGCCGGCCGTGCCCGCGCGGCTGATCGAAGGTGACGCAGTCGGCAGTTAGCCGAGCAACCATGTGTGACTCATCTCCCCGTGATGATCCGCCGGACTTGTAGCCGGCTCACGCCAGCATCGCCGTAAGGCAGGCGTCACCGCATCGGGAGAATGCCCTAAACCGGCCCTCTCGCTGCTTAGGACCAAGCCCGGGCGAGCCGGGAAGGTAAGTCAGCTGGCCGCTCTCGCTGGCCGGTACCGGCTGATCACGTCGGTGCCGAACCTCGCCATTTCCTCGCGCTGCGGCGAAAACTGCAGCAGCAGTAGGTCGACGCCGGCCTCTGAATAAGCGCCGATCCGGTCCAGGATCTGCCCGGGCGTGCCGATCAGCCCGCTGCGCAGCCCGCGGTTCGAGACGCTGTACTCCTCGAGCGAGACCTGCGACTCCAGCTGCGAGCCTTCGATGAAGTCCTGGTAGGAGGCATACGCCTCGGGTGAGGACCGGACATTGAGAATCCGGTCGAGCTCGGCCTTGACCTGGGCATCGCTGTCCCGGCAGATCACGTAGCCGGACACGCCGAATTGCAGCGGCGGCCGGCCGGTCAGCGCCCGGAGCGCGGACAGGTCGGCCACCTTGGCCGCGATCACCTCTGGCGCATCGCCGTGCATGACGTAGGCGTCCGCCTGTTCGGCGATGACCTGCTTGGCCTTCGGCGATTCCCCGCCCATGTAGACCACCGGCGGACGGCTCGGCTTCGGCTCGAGCACGGCCCCGTCGAGCTGGTACAGCGGCCCGGAGTGGGTCACCGTGTCCTCGCGCAGCAGCCGGCCGACGACCTCAAGCCACTCCTGGGTCCTGGCGTACCGGGCATCGTGCACGTCAAAGGGGGCGCCGTACTGGCTCGCCTCGTCCTTCCACCAGGACGAGACCACGTTCAGCGATATCCGGCCCGGAGCGATGACGTCGAGCGTGGACAGCGCCTTGGCGGTCAGGGCCGGCGAGTGGTAGTTGGGCCGCACCGCGAGCATCAACTCGAGCGTGCTGGTCACCGCTGCCACCGCGGGGGCGAGCGTCCAGCAGTCAAGTGACGGAGCCCGGTGCCCCTTGATGTCGTTCAGGTTGAGCTCGGCGATCAATGACAGGTCGAAACCGTGCCGCTCGCTCTCGGTCGCGAGGCTGGCGAGGTACGGCCAGGCGACTGGCATCCCCTCGTCCCTGACATTGCGCAGCCAGCCACCGAAGATCGGCATCCAGTAGCCGTACCGCATCGCCTCACGCCGCCTTTCTCGTCTCTTCGTCAAGCAGCCGCCCGAGATAGGCGGCCACGGCCCGCTGCGCTGACCGAGGCGCGACGGCCTCGATGCCCGCGTTGTAGTTTGTCGTCGTGTTGATGTCGTAGGTCGCCAGACGGCCATCGGCGGTCTCGATGAACTCGAAACCCGCGATCTCGATCCCGTTCCGCCGGGCGAAGTCGACGTACCGGCCGATGATCGGATGATCAAAATTCTCCCGGAGCGCGAACAAATTCGCCGCGGGCGCGTCGCCCATCGCTGAGGGCTCTGGGGGGTCGTCCCCCCTGGCCGACACCGCGGGGCGCTCTGGGGGGTCGTCCCCCCTGGCCGGCACCGCGCAGGCATCGGCCGGGCAGAGCTGGAATCCGCCCAGCGCCGTGTCCGCCGTGATCGCGTAAATAAACTCGCCGCCGACGATCTCTGCCCTCGTGATCCTGGGCTCGGTGGCGTCCAGGTACTCCTGCAGCAAGGTGATGCCGTCTACCGGGGGCTCGTAGCCGGCCGAGGCCAGGTAGGCGTCGAACTCATCGTGACTGCCGAACAGGCGCACGCCAAGTCCCTTGCCGCCCTGGTTGTGCTTGCCGATGAACGGCGCAGCCAGCTTCCTGGCCGCGGCGGCGAGTTCGCTGCGGCCGGCGACCGCCACCGTGCGCGGCACGTCGAATCCGGCGGCGCGGAGCGCGACAAGCTGCTCGACCTTACTCATCTCCAGCTCGAGCACCCGCCGCCCATTCACCACCCGGCGGCCATGCGCCTCCAGCCAGCTGAGCACCCCGCGGGTCTGGTCCTTGGCATGCGGATGCCCCCGGGTGTGCGACGACGCGCTCATCCTGGACCAATACACGCCGCGCGGCGGCTCCTCGTCGAGATCCAGAACCGCGTCTCCGAGCAGCCACTGCTCGTGCGGAACGCCGGCCGCGTCAAGCGCCGCCCCGACCGGCACGAACCAGTCGGGGTTCTCATGCAGCACATGAACCTTCACCGCTGCCTGGCCTCCCGCGCTCGCGCCACGCTTGTGAGCGTATGTCAGGCGGCACCCGGTTCCGAGCCGTCCCTGCGGGTCGCATGGCTGAGCGGTCGCCGGCCCTCCCCATGCCGTGCGACCGCCCAGCCCATCTGCCGGTGCTCGAGAGGACCGGTTACCTCCCTTCGCCGTTCTGCGACGGCGCCTTGCCGCCGGAGGTCACCAGGACCTTGCCGTCGGACGTCACCAGCTCATGGTGATGGTGATGCACGGGAATCGGCTCGCCCGGTATATCGCCGAAATCGGGGATCGGCTCGACCTGTAGCTCCTCTACCGGGTAAGCCACTTCGCCGTGCACCCGGATGTCGCCGGCCGCGAGCTCGGAATCGGACATCCTCAACTTCGTGAACAAGGCAATGCCGCGCAGGATCAGGAAGGTGACCACCGCGTCCCAGACGATGACAGTCAGGGCCGCACCGGCCTGGATCAGCAGCTGCCTCGGGTGACCGTAGAACAGGCCGGTGGTGCTCACGTCAGGGTTCTTGCCGATGCCCAGGTAGACGATCATCTTCGGGTCGGCTAGCAGGCCAACGAGCAGGCCGCCAAGCAGGCCGGCGAACCCGTGCGTGTAGACCACGCCGAGCGCGTCGTCCACCTTGTTGAACGGCCAGACGTGCTTCGGCAGGTAGGCGAACAGCACCCAGACGACGGCCGACGTCACCAGCCCGATGACGATCGCGCCGACACCGGTGACATAGCCGGCCGCCGGAGTAATTCCCACCAGGCCGCAGATCATGCCGTTGACGCCGCCCAGGAACGTGGGCTTCTTCTCCGCGCTGAGCGCCATGTCCATGATGACCCAGGTCATCATCGCGACGGCAGCCGCCAGGTTCGTGTTGATCAGCGCGGCGCTGGCGTCAGCGCCGGCGAAGTAGGGGTCGCCGCCGTTGAACCCATTCCAGCCCAGCCAGAGAATGCCTGCGCCGACCGCGACGAAGAGCAGGTTGTTAGGCATCGGCCGCTCGCGATCACGCTTGAGCCGGGGCCCGACCACAGCAGCGGCCACAAAGCCTGATACGCCGGCGGCAAGGTGAATCACATAGCCACCGCTGAAGTCGAGTGCGCCTTTACCAGCCCAGAAGCCGCCGCCCCAGAGCAGGAACGCGTTCACGGCGTAGGCGAACGTGATCCACAGCGGCACGAAGACCAGCCAGACCTTGAACTTGATCCTGCCGATCACGCTGCCGATGAACAGGATCGGGGTGATCGCGGCAAAGACGAACTGGAAGTAGACCAGCGAGCTCTGCGGAAACCTGAACTTGGGCATCAGGCCATTGAGCAGCGGTATCTGAGCCCGGGCTTGCTCTCCGGCGGCACCCACCACGGTGCCGGGCTTGCCGATGAACGTGCCGATCCAGGCTGAGCCGAAACCCATCTTGAACGCCCACAAGACCCACACGATGAGGGTGAGGGCGAACGAGCAGAACACCATCATCGTGGTGTTGATCGCCCACTTACGCTGGACGATCCCGCCGTAGAGGACCGCCAGGGCTGGGATGCTCATCAGGCCGACTAGCGTCGCCGCCGTCATCTGCCAGGCGTTGTCACCCGAGCTCAGCCAGGTGGAATAAGGAACCACTCTTCGCCTCCAGAGCCGGAGCGAAGGGATGAGCCGGAGGGCCAGGCGACGCTGACCAGCACCGTCCCGCCACCACTTCAGTGTTGGTCAGTACGGTCTTAGGTGTCCCATAGCCGCGTTTCGCGGAAGTTACCCGCCAGTTACACCGCTGGAAAAAGGCGTGGGGAGCGTTAATCTGACGGAAACCTCCGCTGCAGCGATCTCGTTTAAACTCCGAGGCGATGCCGCTCCTCCTGCCGCCACCACCGGCACAGCCTGTTCGGGGCGACAAGCGCCGGCTTGTCGTGACGGCCATTGCCGTTGCACTCTCCTTTGCCGGAGTGGCGGCATGGTCGGCGGTTCACCCTGGCGCCTACGGCCAATCACGCGCTGGCTGCGTGACCGTCACGATCCCCAGCAGCACCGGCGGCGCGCTACTGCATCAGTGCGGAACCCGGGCGCGGATCATGTGCCGCAGCGCCTTCCGCCGCCACGACCGGCTGTCGCTGCTGATCCGGCCGCAGTGTCGCGAGGCTCGCCTGCATTTACGCCCTTCGCGAATCCCGTTTGCGGCGCCATCGCGCGGCAGGTAGTTTCGTCGGGCGGACGCGGCATCCAACGATGGGACGAGGAGGATGCGTTGTCAGAGGGCAGTTCGGGCCCGGCGATTGTCGTCGAGGGCCTGACCAAATCATTCGGCGATGTGCGCGCCCTGCGCGGGATCGACCTGTCCGTGCCGCGCGGCACGGTCCTCGGTGTCCTTGGGCCCAACGGCGCCGGCAAGACGACGGCCGTCCGCATCCTGACGACCTTGCTGCGCCCTGACGGCGGCCGCGCGACCGTTGAGGACTACGACGTGGTGCGCGATGCCGCCGCGGTCCGCCGCGTGATCGGGCTGTCCGGCCAGTCCGCCGCCATCCAGGAAGAGCTCACCGGCAAGGAGAACCTGGAGCTCATCGGGCGGCTGTACCACCTGAGCTGGCCGGCCGCACGCACGCGGGCCGCCGAGCTGCTCGAACAGTTCGACCTCGTTGATGCCGCCGACCGGCCATCTAAGAACTTCTCCGGCGGCATGCAGCGCCGCCTTGACCTGGCCGCCAGCCTGGTCGGGCGCCCGAAGGTCCTGTTCCTCGACGAGCCAACGACCGGGCTTGACCCGCGGTCCAGGCTTGGCATGTGGGATGTGATCAGGTCGCTGGCCGCCGGCGGCACGACCATCTTGCTGACCACCCAGTACCTCGACGAAGCAGACGAGCTGGCCGACACGATCGTCGTCTTCGATCACGGCCAGGTCATCGCCCAGGGAACCGCCGAGGAGCTGAAGGGCCGGATCGGCGGCGACGTCCTCGAGTTCGTAGTGCCAGACCGCAGCAGGATCACCGATGCTGTCGCTGCGATCAAGCAGATCGGCGAAGGCGAGCCGCATGTCGACAGTGACACCGGCGTGGTCAGCGTCGGAGTCGGTGGCCGCGGCTCTGATGCGCTGATCGAGGCGGTGCGCGGCCTCGACGTCGCCGATGTCGCCACGCACGGCCTGGCCCTGCGGCGACCGTCACTCGATGATGTGTTCCTCGCCATTACCGGGCATGCCGCAGAGGAAGATGGCGCGCCAAGTGGCAAGCGCCGGGGCCGCAGGGGCCGACGAGGGACCAACCCGGACTCACCGAAAAGGAGGGCGTCATGACAGCCGTCGCCGCGCTTGAAACCGCGCCGAATCTGGCCCTCCGGGCCCGGTGGACCACAATTGACACTCTCACCATTACCCGGCGCAACCTGCTGGTCTGGATGCGGGTGCCCGCCTACATCGTGTTCACCGTGATCCAGCCCGTGATGTTCGTGCTGATGTTCCGCTACGTCTTCGGCGGCGCGATCCCGGTGAACGTGCCTGGCGGGTACGTCAACTACCTGATGCCGGGGATCATCGGCCAGACCGCGGCGTTCGCGAGCTTCGGCACGGCCATCGCATTGGCACAGGAGTTGCAGAAGGGCGTCATCGACCGGCTGCGCTCGATGCCGATGGCGCGCTCCGCCGTGCTGGCCGGCCGCCTGGTTGCCGACACCGTGCGGATGTTCCTCACGATCATGATCATCGTGGGGGTTGGCTACGCGGTCGGCTTCCGGTTCACCCAGGGCGTGGTGGCGGCCATAGCGATGATCTTGCTGGCGACCGTCTTCGGCCTGGCGATCTGCCTCATCGCCGCCTACACCGGACTGGCCATCGGCGACGAGGAGTCCGTGCAGGCGTTCGGCCTGATTTGGCTGTTCCCAATAACGTTCGTCAGCTCCGCGTTCGTGCCGATCCGATCGATGCCCGGGTGGCTTCAGGCCTTCGCCAACAACCAGCCGGTCACCTACGTCATCGACACCATGCGCGCGCTCGCGATCGGCGGCCCGGTCCAGGCCAACCTGCTGAAGAGCATCGCCTGCCTGGCAGGCATCTTCATCGTCTTCATGCCGCTGGCTGTCCGTGCCTACAAGCGGGCCGCCTGAGGCCTGACAGCCAGCGCGCTGGCTGCCCGCCTACCGGCCGGGAAAGCGCGGGGCATGCGCCCGGTACTCCCCCACCACGCGTGCGCTCCGCAGCGACGTCAGGAAGCTGGCCGGGCCGTCAAAATCGGGCATCTCCAGGTAGGCGGCGCCGATGCCGGGCGGATCGTGCGCGTCCGAGCCTGCGCCGCCGGGCAGGTCCCACAGTGCGGCCAGGGTCACGGCCTGCTCGTTCAGCGCCTGGTCGGCGATCTTGGCGTTGAACACCTCCACGATGTCGGTCATGCCGTCGGCGCAAAGCCGGTCCGCGGCGGCGCCCAGGCTGCCGCGGCCAGGGTCGAACGGGTGCGGCAGGTACACCAGGCCGCCTTGGTCCCTGATCCGGCCGACTACCTCGGCGACCGGCAGGACGTAAGGGATCCGTTCGGTCAGGAACAGGCCGATGACCTCGCCCGCCTGGGTCCTGATCTCCTCACCCACTATGACCCGGAGGCCGTCGAGGCTGCGAGCGGCCGCTGACATCGCCGCCGAGGTCACGTTGTGGTCGGTGATGCATACGACGTCGATTCGCTCCTCGGCCGCGCGCTCGGCGAGCTGGACCAGTGTGGTGACAGCATCGCCTGACGCCACAGTGTGCATATGGCAGTCCACCCGGACCGAGCCCGCCCGCACCGAACGCCTCAGAGGTTCGTCGTGACTGTGCGCATCCGGGCACCTACCGATCGCGTCCTGCTGGTCAGGACTGGAGGGCTTCGAGCGCGCGGCGGGCACGGTCCTCAACCCCTGGACCGAGAACGTCGGCGTCGGATGCTGCGGTTCCCATCGCGTTGGCCGCGTAGCGGACGAAGACACCTTCCAGGATGCAGGCAAGCTTCCAGTACGCGAAGGCGACGTAGAAGTTCAGGTCGGCCAGGTCGCGACCGGAATTGGCGGAGTATCGGCCAGCAAGCTCCGTCCTGGACGGGAATCCGGGTAGCCCGGTGGCTGCCGACTGAGCCATGGTGACGACGGCAGATGACGGCGTGTTCTGGCCCGGATCCTCGGCCCAGTACGCGATCAGCGTGCCCACGTCAGCCAGCGGGTCGCCGAGTGTGCACAGCTCCCAGTCGAGCACGGCCATGATCCGCCCGTCGCCGGACATGATCGTGTTGTCGAGCCGGTAATCGCCGTGCACGATGGCGGTGCCCTGCTGGACTGGCAGCCTGTCGGTCAGCAGCTTGTGTACCTCGTCCACGAGCGGGACCGGCCGGTAGACGCCGATCTCCTTGGCCTGTTCCTGCGACTTGCCGAACTGGCCGTGCCAGCGGCGCAGTTGCCGTTCGATGTACCCGTCGCGGCGCGCGAAGTCGCCGAGGCCGACCGCGTCCACATCGACGTCGTGAATGGCGGCCAGGACGTCGATCAGTTGCTCACCGGCCATCTTTCTGCGCGCCTCGTCGAGCACCGCTTCGGTGCCGGCGACGTCGCGCAGCACATAGCCTTCGACGAACTCCATCAGGTAGAACGGGCGGTCGTTCACCGCCTCGTCCGCGCAGAAGGCCAGCGCGGGTGC
>Ga0209131_1000715_pt1 | contig 23582 bp, 19 predicted proteins | sample GraSoi_2013_40cm_FD_185826 | JGI IMG/M metagenome (GOLD analysis project Ga0209131, IMG submission 185826) | Grasslands soil microbial communities from the Angelo Coastal Reserve, California, USA - Sample 9_17_2013_40cm (SPAdes) (version 2) | ecosystem: Environmental > Terrestrial > Soil >... | reverse complement strand
GCCGAGGTGGAGCTGCGCCGGCTCGCGCACTCGCGCGCCGAGGCCGAGACCAAGGCCGCGCGCCTGATGATCGAGCGTGAGCGCGCAGAAGCGGCGGCGCACACCGAGGCGCGGGCCCGCGAGGAGGCGGAGAAGAAGGCGGCGGCGCTCTCCGAGGGCCGGCGCCAGAAGGAAGAAGAGGCGGCGCAGCACGCGCGCGGCCGCGCCGAGGCCGAGGCCGCGGCGGCGGCGGCGATGCGCGAGCGCGCGGCGGCCGAGGATTTCTCGCGCCGCGCCGCGCGCGAGCGGGCGCAGGCGGAGCAGCGCGCGTTCGAGTCGGCGCGCGAGCGCAAGGCCGCCGAGGACAAGTTGAAGCGCGAGGCCGACGCGCGCGCCGCCGCGGAAGCGGAGGCCGGCCGCCTCGAGAAGGAGCGCGCGGAGACCGAGCAGGGGGCGCTCGCGCTGGCGCGCGCCCGGGAGGAAGCGGAAAAGAAGGCGACGCAGATGGCCGAGGAGCGCAAGCGCCTCGAAGGCGCCGCCGCCGAGCTCGCGCGCACGCGCGCCGAGGCCGAGGAGCAGGGGCGCATCGCCGCCGAGGAGCGCACCGCCGCCGAGCGCGCGGCGCTCGCCGCGGTGCGCGACCGCGAGGCGGTCACCGCGCTCGCCTCCCGGCGCGCGAAGGCGCGCGCCGAGGCGGAAGCGCAGGCGCTCGCCGCCGCGGAAGCGCGCCGCCAGGCGGAGGAGAAGGCGCTCGAGGAAGCGAAGTTGCGCGACGCGGCGGAGCAGCGAGCCGCGGCGCTCGCCGAGGCGCGCCAGGCCGAGGAGCAGGCCGCGGACGCCAAGGCGAGGGAGCGCGCCGCGGCGGAAGCGCAGGCCCTGTCGGGCGCGAAGCAGCAGGCGGCCGCGGAGCAGGCCGCGCGCCAGGCCGCGGAGGCGCGGCTGCGCTCGGAGGGCGAGGCGACCGAGCTCGCGCGCGAGCGCGAGCTCGCCGACGCGGAGCTGCGCGAGAGCGCGCAAGAGCGCACCGATCTCGAGTCGCGCGCCGCGCAGCAGGCGCGCGAAGCCGAGGCGGCGAAGGTGAAGGCGCTCGCGGAAGCGCAGGCGCGCCGCGCGGCGGAGGAGGCCGCGACCGCGGCCGCGCTCGAGCGCCAGGCCGCGGACGCGGGCCTGCGCGAGCGCGCCACCGCGCTCGCCGCCGCGGAAGCGGCGGCGCTCAGGGCGGCGCGGGAGCGCGAGGCCGCCGAGAGCGCCGCGGCGAGCGCCGCGGAGGAGCGCATCCGCGCGGAGACCGAGGCCGAGCGGCTTGCGCGCGAGCGCGAGCAGACGGAGTCGCGCGCGGCCGCCGCGCTGCAGGCGCGGATCGACGCCGAGGAGCGCAGCCGGATCGAGGCGCGCCGGCGCGCCGACGCCGAGTCCGCCGCCGCGGCGGAGCTGCAGGCGCGAATCGCCGCCGAGGAGCAATTGCGGCGCCAGGCCGAGTCCGCCGCCGCCGCGGAGGCGCAGGCCGTCGAGAGCGCGCGCCAGCGCGAGTCGCTCGACGCGGAGATGCGGCGCGGCGCGCAGGCGCGCGCCGAAGCGGACACCGAGGCGATCCGCGCCGCGCGCGCAAGAGAGAAGGCGGAAGCGAAATCGACCGCGCAGGCCGCCGCGCGGCTGCAGGCCGAGCGATCGAGCGAAGCGCTGTCGCAGGAGCGCGCGGAGGCCGAGTCGCGCGCCACCGCCACGGCGCAGGCGCGCATTGCGGCGGAGGAAGGGCTCGCGCGCACGGCGCAGGAGGCGAAGCAGGCGGCGCAGGCGGCCGCGGCGGAAGCCGCGGTACGCGCCGAGCGGGATTCAGAGCTCGCCGCCGCCGCCTCGACCCGGGAGGAGGCGGAAAAGCACGCGGCGCGCGCCGCGGCCGAGCGCGAGCGGGCCGAGGCGAGGGCCGCCGCGGCGCTGCGCAAGCGCCTGGAAGCCGCGGCGAAAAGCGAGGCAGCCGCGGGCCGCCGCGCGCAGGCGGAGTCGGCGGCCGCCGAAGCCCTGCGCGCACGCGTCGACCTGGAAGGCGAGCTCGCCGCGCGCCGGGGCGGCGCCGCGCAAGCGGCGCAGGGCTCGGAACAGGCGCAGGAGCTGCGCCAGGCCTACGAGCGCAAGCTCGCCGAGCTCAGGCGTCCCGCGCGCCGGCGCCTCGCGATCGCGGTAGCCGTCGCGGTGCTGCTCGCGATCGGCGCCTGGCTTTCGCCGCGCTTCCAGCAGGCTACCGGGCCACAGGTGGCAGACCGGGTATCCGGGGCGCCTTTGCAGCTCAAGCTCGATTACGGGCTTCGCACCCCCTAGTTTTAATTAACTGAAAACTAAATAAAAAAAAGAGGCAGCGCCGACCGCCCATTTGCATTTTGTGCGGTGCAGAGGTAGCGTTGCGCGCCCCTTAAGCAATGCCCGAACAAGACGCCCGCTCCCGCAGTTCCACCAAGGCCGCGCTGACGCTGCTCGCGCTCGGTGTCGTCTTCGGCGACATCGGCACGAGCCCCCTCTACGCGGTCAAGGAAACCTTTTCGCTCGACCACGGCATTCCGCTGACGCCGGGCAACATCCTGGGCGGCCTGTCGACGATCTTCTGGGCCCTGATGATCGTCGTGTCGCTCAAGTACGTGGTGCTCATCATGCGCGCCGACAACCGCGGCGAGGGCGGCATCATGGCGCTCATCGCGCTCGCGATGACGGCGGTCAAGGAGCAGCCGCACTGGCGTCTGCCGCTCGTCCTCATCGGCATCTTCGGCGCGTCGCTCTTCTATGGCGATGCGGTCCTCACACCCGCGGTCACGGTGCTCGGCGCCATCGAGGGGCTGGAGATCGGAACCTCGGCGTTCAAGCCCTACGTCGTGCCGATCGCGGTGCTCGTCATCATCGTCCTGTTCAGCCTGCAGCAAAGCGGCACCGCGGTGGTGGGAAGATTGTTCGGGCCGGTGACGCTGCTGTGGTTTTTCGCGATCGGCGCGACCGGCGTGAACGGCATCGCGCAGTATCCCGGCATCGTGGCGGCGCTCAACCCGCTGCACGCGCTCGCCTTCGTCACCGGCCATGGCATGGCGTCGTTCGTGGTTCTGGGCGCAGTGGTGCTCGCGGTGACCGGCGCGGAGGCGCTGTACGCCGACATGGGCCACTTCGGCAAAGGCGCGGTGCGTATCGCCTGGTTCAGCATCGTGGCGCCGGCGCTGGTGCTCAACTACTTCGGCCAGGGGGCGCTGCTGATCGTGCGGCCCGAGGCGGTGAAGAACCCGTTCTACCTGCTGCTGCCCGACTGGGCGCTTTATCCGATGGTCGTTCTCGCCACCGCGGCGGCGGTGATCGCCTCGCAGGCGGTGATCTCGGGGACCTATTCGCTCACCAAGCAGGCGGTGCAGCTCGGCTTCCTGCCGCGCATGACCATCGTGCACACCTCCGCGCGCGAGATCGGCCAGGTCTACATCCCGAGCATCAACTGGGTGCTGTGCATGGCGGTCCTCGTCGCGGTGGTCGGCTTCGGCTCGTCCTCGCGGCTCGCCGGCGCGTACGGCGTGGCGGTCACCGCGACGATGCTCGTCGATACGCTGCTCACCTTCTTCGTGATCCGCTTCGGCTGGGGCTACCCGCTGTGGCTGTGCGTCTTCGCCACCGGCTTCTTCGCCATCGTCGACCTGACCTTCTTCTCCGCGACGCTGACCAAGATCCACGACGGCGGCTGGTTCCCGCTGGTCATCGGCGGCGTGATCTTCTCGATCATGGCCACCTGGCGGCGCGGGCGCGACATCCTGATCGAGCGGCTGCGCAGCACCTCGGTGCCGCTCGAGCCGTTCCTGCAGTCGCTCTTCGTCGATCCGCCGCAGCGCGTGCCGGGCACCGCGGTGTTCCTCACCGCGACGCCGGACGCGACGCCGCACGCGCTGCTCCACAACCTCAGCCACAACAAGGTGCTGCACGAGCGCGTGGTGTTCCTCACGGTCGAGATCCGCGACGTGCCGTGGCTGCCCTTCACCGAGCGGGTGGTATGCCAGCGCCTCGGCCACGGCTGCTGGCGGGTGCGCGTGCGCTACGGCTTCATGAACCGCCCCGACGTCACGCGCGCGCTCGAGCTGTGCGGCGACTTCGGCCTCGAGTTCGACCTGATGGAGACCTCGTTCTTCCTTTCGCGCGAGAAGGTCGTCCCGGTGAGGGGCAACGTCAACGGCGAGGGCATGGCGCTGTGGCGCGAGCGCATGTTCGCCGCCATGGCGCGCAACGCCGGCAACATCACCGACTACTTTAATATCCCGACCAACCGGGTGATCGAGCTCGGCACGAGGGTTGAGATCTAGAATCCGATCTGAAGGCAGAGTAGAGATCCAAAATGAAAATCCGTCGTGTCGTCACGGGGCATGATGCGAAAGGCCGGGCGGTCGTGAAGATCGACGAGCCCTGCAAGAACGTCATCTCGCGCCGGCCGCAGCACCAGAGCTGCGTGGTCTGGTCGACCGGCGAGTTCCCCGCGGATGTTTCAGGCGATGGCGACGGCGGCGCGCGCGAGCTCGGCACCACCGACCCGAACGGCACCGTGTTCCGGGTGGTCGAGTACCAGCCGGGCGTGGCGCCGCGCAACCACCGCACCGAGTCGATCGACTATGCCGTCGTGCTCTCCGGGGAGATCGACATGGAGCTCGACGATGGGGTCAGCGTGCACCTGCGCCAGGGCGACGCCCTCGTGCAGCGCGGCACGATCCACAACTGGGTGAACCGCGGCACGCAGCCGTGCGTCATCGCGTTCGTCCTGGTCGCGGCGAAGCCGGTGCTGAATGCGGTGGGCTAGCGCGCTTCTTTTCGCGCTTGTTTTCCTGGCGTGCGCGGGCGTGCGCGCGCAGGCCGACTATCCGTCGCGCCCGGTGCGCATCGTGGTGCCGTCGCCGCCCTCGGGCGGCACCGACATCATCGGCCGCGTTCTCGCGCAGCATTTCTCGAAGGCGCTCGGGCAGCAATTCGTGGTCGAGAACAAGGCCGGCGCCGGCAACATGATCGGCATCGAGGCGGTCGCGCGCGCGGCGCCGGACGGCTACACGCTCCTCATGGTGCCGAGCACGCTGGCGCTCAATTCCGTGCTGTACAAGAAAGTGCCCTACGACCCGGTCCGCGATTTCGCGCCGATCACGCTCGCCGCGACCGCGCCGAACATCCTCATCGTGAACACCGCGCTGCCCGCGAGAACGCTCGCCGAGCTGATCGCGCTCGCGAAGCGCAAGCCGGGCGCGCTCTCCTACGGCACGCCCGGCGTCGGCACCTCGCCGCACATGGCGATGGAGCTCCTGAAGAGCATGGCCGGCATCGACATCCAGCACGTGCCATACAAAGGCACGGCGCCGGCGCTCACCGACGTGATGGGCGGGCAGATCGCGGCGATGTTCGCCAACGCGCTCACCGCGCGGCCGCAGATCGACTCGGGCCGCGTGCGCGCGCTCGCCGTCTCCGGGCCGAAGCGCATCGACGCCCTGCCGAACGTGGCGCCGGTCGCCGACACCGTGCCGGGCTACGGGGCGATGCAATGGTACGGCCTGGCGGCGCCCGCCGGCACGCCGCCGGCGATCATCGCCCGCCTGAACGCCGAGGCGCTGAAGGCGCTGCGCAGCGACGAGATGAAGGAGCGCCTGGCGCTCGACGGCGCGGAGCCGGTGGGCAGCACGGCCGCGCAGTTCGGCGCGCTCATCCGGAGCGAGCTGGAGAAATGGAGCCGCGTCGCGCGCTCGGCGAACATCGAGCCGCAGTGACGTTCACCGCAGTGATATTCACATCAGGACGAACATGGCGCCGACGGCGGCCGTCATGACCGCAGTGGCGAGCCAGCCGAGAAACTTGAGCCGGCGCTTGACGACGAAGGGCCCCATCCTCGCCGGATCGCCGGCGAGAACCATCATGATCACCATGATCGGGACCGAGACGACGCCGTTGACGATCGCCGCCCAGAGCAGCGCTTTCATGGAATCGATCCCGGACAGGTCGATCGCGACGCCGAGCACCGTCGCGGCCGTGAGGATGAAGTAGAAGCCGCGCGCCTCGGCGAGCGGCAAGCCCAGGCCGATCGGCCAGCGGAAGCTTTCCGCCACCGCGTAGGCGGCGGAGCCGGCGAGCACCGGCACCGCGAGCAGCCCCGTGCCGACGATCCCGGCCGCGAACAGCACGAAGGCGAATTCTCCCGCGAGCGGCCGCAGCGCCTCGGCTGCCTGCGCGGCGCTGTCGATCTGGGTGATGCCCGCGACATGCAGCGTCGCCGCGGTGGTGAGCATGATGCAAAGGGCGATGAGATTCGAGAACATCATCCCGACGTAGGTGTCGGTCTTGATGCGATCGAGATGCTCCCGCGCCTGCCCGGGCGCCTGCATCAGGGGCTCGTGGCCGGGCGTCGCGCGCTGCTCCTCGACCTCCTGCGAGGCCTGCCAGAAGAAGAGATACGGGCTGATGGTGGTGCCGAGCACCGCGACGAGCATCGAGATGTAATCGTGGTCGAACACGACGCGCGGGATCAGGGTCGCCGTGACCGCCGCGCCGGGCGTATGCACGACCAGGACCGCGCCGACATAGGCGAACAGCGCCAGCGTGAGCCATTTCAGGATCGGCGCGTAGCGCGGAAACGGAATGAAGATCTGCAGCGTGAGCGACACCAGGGCGAAGAACACGATGTAGATGCTGCTGTTGCCGCCGACGATGAGCACGAGGGCGTCGCCCATCGCTCCTAGGTCGGCGGCGATGTTGACCGTGTTCGCGACCAGCAGCAGCCCGACGATGAAGTACAGCACCGGCTTCGGAAAGCGCTCCCGGATGTTGGCCGCCAGCCCGTGGCCGGTGACGCGCCCGATCCGCGCGCTGATGATCTGGATGCCGATCATCAGCGGCGTCGTGAAGAACACCGACCAGAGCAGGCCGTAGCCGTACTGCGCTCCGGCCTGCGAATAGGTGGCGATCCCGCTCGGGTCGTCGTCGGCCGCGCCCGTGATCAGGCCGGGGCCGAGCTTCTTCAGCAGCGGTACGTGGCTGCGCTCCTCGTCCGCCGTCCGTGTCGTCGCGAGATCGTCTTTCATCGCGGGCGGATGGTCCTACGTTTCCGGGCGTCTTGCCTGTCTTCGCACTGACGAGCCGGCGATTTTTCGCGTCGAGGTGAGCTAGTCGTCCCCCGCCAGCAGCCGGTAGCCGATGCCGGTCTCGGTGACCAGGTGGCGCGGCCGCACCGGGTCCGCCTCGAGCTTGTCGCGCAGCTGCTTCATGTAGATGCGCAGGTAGTGCGTGTCCTCGGCGTGCGACGGACCCCAGACCTCGCGCAGCAGCTGGCGGTGCGTGACCACCAGGCCGAGGTGCTTCGCGAGGCAGGCGAGGAGCTTGAACTCGATCGGCGTCAGGTGCACCTCCTTCCCGTCGCGCGCCGCCTGGCGTTTTTCGAGATCGATCCTCGCTTTCCCGAAAACCAGGGCCGTTCCCGAAGGGGAGCGTGTCGCATGCCGCAGCGCCGCGCGCACGCGCGCGAGCAGCTCGCCGACGCCGAAGGGCTTGGTGATGTAGTCGTCGGCGCCGGCATCCAGGGCCTCGATCTTCGAGCGCTCCTGGGCGCGCGCCGAGAGCACGATGACCGGCATCGGCGACCAGGCGCGGATGCGGCGGATCACTTCGACGCCGTCGATGTCGGGCAGCCCGAGATCGACGATGGCGAGGTCGGGCTTGTGCGTGCCGGCGTCGAGCGCGCCGCGCTCGCCATTCGCGGACTCGACGAGGCGGTAGCCTTCGGCGCCGAGCGCCGAGCGCAGGAACCTGCGGATTTCCGGCTCGTCCTCCACCACGAGCACCGTGGCGCGCGCTTCGGTCACGCGGGCTCGGTTGGGACTTCGGGGGCCGCTTCCAGCGGGAGAGTAAAGCTGAAGATTGCCCCGCCCCCGGGGCGCCGCTCGGCCCAGATGCGCCCGCCGTGAAGGCGCACGATCGCCCGGCAGATCGCGAGCCCCAGACCGACGCCGCCGACCGCGCTCTCCGGGCGGCCGCGGTAGAACTTGGCGAACAGCTGCTCGGGGTCTCCGTCGGGCAGGCCCGGTCCGGCGTCCTCGACCGACACCGCGAGCTCGGGGCCGCGGACTTCCGCCGAAAGCGTGATCGCAGTTCCGGGCGGGGTGTACTTCGCGGCGTTTTCGAACAGGTTCGACAGCGCCTGCTCGATCAGGATCGCATCCACGCGCACGAGCGGCAGGTTGTCGGGCAGCCAGATCCTGACCGGGTGCGCGGCGAGGGGCTCGCGCAGGCGGCCGAGCACCGAGCCGGCGATCTCGCCGAGCGCGTGCCAGTCGCGCTCGGGCGCGATCGCGCCGCCTTCGAGGCGCGTCATCTGCAGCACGTTGGCTACGAGATCGCCCATCTGCCGCGACTGCTCGTAGATGCTGCGCGCGAGCTCTTCGCGCGACGGCTCGGAAAGGACCTTGCCTTTTTCCAGCAGGCTCGAGGAGGCCCCGGCGATCACCGCGAGCGGCGTGCGCAGGTCGTGCGAGATCGAGGCGAGCAGCGCGTTCCTCAGCCCTTCGGTCTCGGCCTCGATGCTGGCGCGCTGCGCGCGCTCGGCGAGCTGCGCGCGCTCGAGGGCGAGGGCGATCTGGGCGGCGAAGGTCTCGAGCAGATGGAACTGCTCGGGCAGCAGCACGCGCCGCGGGTTGGCGGGCAGCACCGCGAGCACCCCGAGCGCGGACTGCGCGCCCGGAAGCGGAAGGTACAGCGCCTCGCCCGAGGGCAGGGTGTCGGTGCCGAGCCCCGCGGGCTCGCCGTGGTCCTGGACCCATTGCGCGACCGCGAGATCCGCGCCGTGCAGCGATCCGCTGACGCTCTCCGTTTTCGGGTAATGGATTTCTTGATTTGAATCGGGGAGAAGGACGACGACCTGGCTGTCGAATACCTCGCTGACGTGGCGCACCGCGACGCGCGCCATCGGCTCCTGGCCGCGCGTCGCCGCGAGCTCGCGCGTCATGGCATAGAGCAGGGCCGTGCGCCGCTCGCGATGGCCGGCGACGTTTGCCTGCAGCCGCACGCGCGCGGTGAGGTCCGAGATGATGAGCGCCACGACGAGCATGATCGCGAAGGTGAGCAGGTACTGGGCATCGCTCACGGCGAAGGCGAGCCGCGGCGGCACGAAGAAGAAGTCGAAGGCCGCGACCGCGAGGACCGAGGTCGCCACCGCCGGGCCGCGGCCGTAGCGCGCGGCGATCAGCACCACTGCGAGCAGGTAGACCATCGCCACGTTCACCAGCTCGAACAGCGGGTTCATCAGCGTGCCGGCGGCCGTGCAGAACGCCGTGGCAAAGAAGCCCCATGCATAGCCGGGCCAGCGCGCTTTTTTAGTTTTATTGTTAGAAATCAAAAACGCCCGGCTGCGTGCGAAGAATGGGTTCCTCAGCACAGCCGCCTCGTCGGCGCCGCCGACGACGTGCAGGTCGATGCCCTCGGTGCCCGCGAGCAGCTCGCCGTAGGTCGAAGGACGGAACAGGCGCCGCCACAGCGGGCGGCGCGGGCGCCCGATCATGATGCGCGTGACGTTGCGCTCGCGGGCGTAGTTCGCGAGCGCCTCGCCGGCGGAAGAGCCGCCGAGCGTGACCGCCTCGGCGCCCAGGGACTCGGCGAGGCGCAGCAGCGCTATGCGCTCGTTTCGCTTCTCCTCGGAGAGCCGCAGCAGATCGGGGGTCTCCACGTACACCACGATCCAGTCGCCGTGCAGCGCGCTCGCCGCGCGCTTGCCGGCCCGCACCAGCCGCTCGCCCTGCTCGTCGGGGCCGATCGCGACGAGGATGCGCTCGCCCGCCGCCCAGGTGGCGCGGATGCCGTGGCCCTCGCGGTACTCGCGCATCGCCTGGTCGACGCGGTCGGCGGTGGTGCGCAGCGCGAGCTCGCGCAGCGCGATCAGGTTTCCCTTGCGGAAGAAACTCTCGAGCGCGCTGCGCGCCTGCTCGGGCACATAGACCTTGCCCGCCGCGAGCCGCTCCAGCAGCTCGTCGGGCGGCGTGTCGATCAGCACCACCTCGTCGGCCTTCTCGAACACCGCGTCGGGCACCGTCTCCTGCATGCGCACGCCGGTGATGCCGGCGACGATGTCGTTCAGGCTCTCGATGTGCTGGACGTTGACGGTCGTATAGACGTCGATGCCCGCGTCGAGCAGCTCTTCGATGTCCTGCCAGCGCTTGGCATGGCGCGGCCTCGGTTCGCCTTCGACGGGATTGCTGTGCGCGAGCTCGTCGACGAGCAGCACCTCGGGCTTGCGCGCCAGCGCGGTATCGAGGTCGAAGTCGCGCAGGGTCCGGCCGCGGTACTTCACTTCCAAATAATTTATTTGTTCCAAACCGTGAAGCAGCGCCTCGGTTTCGGCGCGCCCGTGCGGCTCGACGTAGCCGACCACCACGTCGACCCCTTTGCTCTTCCGGCCGCGCGCGTCTTCGAGCATGGTGTAGGTCTTCCCCACGCCCGCGGTGGCGCCGAAGAAAACCGTCAGCTTGCCGCGCTTCGCCTTGACCTCGTCGCGCTGCACGCGCGCGAGGAGCGCATCCGGGTCGGGCCTTGCCGCCGCCATGGCGCGTACTCTAACGCCAAACGTGTCGGTCGCCAGCGGTGGCCGGCTGCAAATCTTTACGCGGTCCTTATGCGTCCAGTGATCAGGAAGCCGTAAAGATTTGAGCCTGGGACGGCGCGCTAGGAGAGCAGGCTGGCGACGGCATGCAAGAGCAGCGGCGCGCCGAACAGGCCCAGGAAGATCACGTAGTCGATCCCCTTGGAGCTCTGTTCAGTTCGGCTTTGCATACGACGCCAATATACCGGCCTCGCCGTTAAAGCGGGGTAAAGATCTGTGAGCTATCCGGATGCGTCGAGGGCGAGGTTCAGCTCCAGGACGTTGACGCGCGGCTCGCCGAGGATGCCGAGCTGGCGGCCCTCGGTGTGCTTTTGAACGAGCTGCCTGATTTTTTCCTCAGGGGCGTTGCGCGCTTTGGCGACGCGGCCAATCTGGTACTCGGCCGCGGCCGGCGAGATGTGCGGATCCAGGCCCGAGCCCGAGGCGGTGGCGAGGTCGGTCGGGACCGGTCTTTTTTCGAATTTCGAGATTCTTTCCGAAATCGCGTCACGCAGCGCCGGGTTGGTCGGGCCGAGGTTGGACCCGGAAGACGATGCGCCGTTGTAAGGCATCGGCGACGTGGCCGAGGGGCGGCTCCAGAAGTACTTCGGGTCTGAGAAGGCCTGGCCGATGAGACGAGATCCCACCACTTTCTCTTTTTCAAAAATCAAACTTCCATTGGCTTGATCGCGAAACGCCAGTTGCGCGATTCCGGTGACGATCAACGGGTAAGCAACGCCGGTGATCACGGTGAAGACGAGCAGCGCGCGGATGGATTGAAGGGTGGTCTGGAGCATGGCCGGTTCCTTACGCGAGTCTCAGGAGGACGAGCAGCAGGTCGATGACCTTGATGCCGACGAACGGCACGAGGACGCCGCCGACGCCGTAGATCCAGAGGTTGCGCTCGAGCAGCGCGGCCGCGCCGACAGCGCGATACCGGACGCCTTTGAGCGCGAGCGGCACGAGCGCGATGATGACGAGGGCGTTGAAGATCACCGCCGAGAGGATCGCGGACTGCGGGGTGGCGAGGCGCATGACGTTGAGGACCCCGAGCTGCGGATAAGTGGAGGCGAACGCGGCCGGGATGATGGCGAAGTACTTGGCGACGTCGTTGGCGATCGAGAAGGTGGTGAGCGCGCCGCGCGTCATCAGCATCTGCTTGCCGGTCTCGACCACCTCGATGAGCTTGGTGGGATTGGAATCGAGGTCGACCATGTTGCCGGCTTCCTTCGCCGCCTGCGTGCCGGTGTTCATGGCCACCGCGACGTCGGCCTGCGCGAGCGCGGGCGCGTCGTTGGTGCCGTCGCCGGTCATCGCCACAAGGCGCCCCTGCGCCTGGTGCTCGCGGATGAGCTTGAGCTTCGCCTCCGGCGTCGCCTCGGCGAGGAAGTCGTCCACGCCCGCTTCCGCGGCGATCGCCGCGGCGGTGAGGCGGTTGTCGCCGGTGATCATGATCGTCTTGATGCCCATGCGGCGCAGCTCGGCGAAGCGCTCCTTGAGGCCGCCCTTCACGATGTCCTTGAGCTCGACCACCCCCAGCACGCGCGTGCCGTCGGAAACGACGAGCGGCGTGGCGCCTTGGCGTGCGATTTTTTCCACGTTGGAGACGACCTCGGAGGGAAAACGTCCGCCCAGTGCTTCCACGTGTCTGCGGATCGCGTCGGCCGCGCCTTTGCGCAGCTGACGGCTTCGCATTTCTTCGACCAGGTCGACGCCGCTCATGCGCGTGTTCGCCGAGAACGGCACGAAGGCGCCCTTCAGCGAGGCGAGGTCGCGCTCGCGCAGGTTGAATTTCTGCTTTGCGAGCACCATCACCGAGCGGCCTTCCGGGGTCTGGTCGGCGATCGAGGCGAGCTGCGCGGCCTCGGCTAGATCCCTTTCGGAAACACCGGAAGCCGGCATGAACGCGGTGGCCTGCCGGTCGCCCAGAGTGATGGTGCCGGTCTTGTCGAGGAGCAGCACATCGACGTCGCCGGCGGCCTCGACCGCGCGGCCCGACATGGCGATCACGTTCTTCGCGATCATCCGCCCCATGCCCGCGACGCCGATGGCGGAGAGCAGCCCGCCGATGGTGGTGGGAATCAGGCATACGAGCAGCGCGATGACCGTGGTGAAGGACACGACGCTGCCTTCCCTGGCGGTCTCCACGGCGTAGATCGAGTACGGCACGAGCGTGACGCAGGCGAGCAGGAACACGAGCGTCATCGCCACGAGCAGGATGGTGAGGGCGATCTCGTTGGGCGTCTTCTGGCGCTTCGCGCCCTCGACGAGCGCGATCATGCGGTCGAGGAAGGACTCGCCCGGCCTTGCGGTGATGCGCACCACCAGCCAGTCGGAGATGACCTGGGTGCCGCCGGTGACCGAGGAGAAATCGCCGCCGGCCTCGCGGATGACCGGCGCGGATTCTCCGGTGACCGCGGCCTCGTTCACCGAGGCCACGCCCTCGATTACCTCGCCGTCGAGCGGCACAGTGTCGCCGGCCTCGACCAGCACGACGTCGCCTTTCTGGAGGTGCATCGCCTTGACGAGGGCGCGTGTCGCGCCGCGGTGCGGCTCGATGAGCTTCTTGGCGGCGATGTCCCGGCGCGTGGCGCGCAGCGACTCGGCCTGCGCCTTGCCGCGGCCTTCGGCGATCGCCTCCGCGAAATTCGCGAACAGCACGGTGAGCCAGAGCCAGGCGGAGACGGACACGATGTACTTCGCGGGCGCTTCTCCTTGCGCAAAAACGCTTTGAAAAAACAAACCCGTCGTCAAAAGCGCGCCGACATAGCACACGAACATCACCGGGTTGCGCCACTGCGATTGCGGCGCAAGGCGCTTGAAGGACTCCCACACCGCCGGCATGAGGAACGAGCGCTCGAACATCGGGCGCATCGGCGCGGCGGACACGGGGGAGGCGGGAGGACGGAGGGCGGCGGCTTCGGTTTTCATTTTGCAGCCTCATGAAGCATCTGGAAGTGCTCGACTAGGGGCCCGAGCGCGAGCGCCGGAACGAAAGTGAGCGCGCCGACCAGGCCGACGGTGCCGATGATCAGGACCACGAAAAGCGGCGTGTGCGTCGGCAGCGTGCCCGGCCCGGCCGGGACGGTTTTCTTCGCCGCGAACGAGCCGGCGATGGCGAGGACCGGGATGATCAGCCAGTAGCGCGAGATAAGCATCGCGACGCCGAGCGCGGTGTTGTAGAACGGCGTATTCGCCGAAAGGCCGCCGAAGGCGCTGCCGTTGTTGTTGCCCGCGGAGGAAAAGGCGTACAGGATCTCCGAGAAGCCGTGCGCGCCGGGGTTCGCAACGCCCGCCTTGCCGGGCTCGACCAGCACGCCGATCGCGGCGCCGACCAGCACGATGAGCGGCGGCAGCAGGATCGCCACGGAGGCCATCTTCATCTCGAAGGCCTCGAGCTTCTTGCCCAGGTATTCCGGCGTGCGGCCGATCATGAGGCCCGCCACGAATACCGCCACCAGAACCATCATGATCATGCCGTACAGCCCGGAGCCGACGCCGCCGAAGATCACCTCGCCGAGCTGCATCAGCCACATCGGCACGAGGCCGCCGAGGGGCGTGAAAGAGTCGTGCATCGCGTTGACCGAGCCGTTCGAAGCCGCGGTCGTCGCCGTCGCCCAGATGGCCGAGTTGACGATGCCGAGGCGCACTTCCTTGCCTTCCATGTTGCCGTCGGCGGAGACGCCGGCTTTCTCGAGAATCGGGTTGCCGGACTGCTCCGCGACGACCGTGACGGCAAGCAGCGCGGTGAACACGAGCGTCATCGCGGCGAGGATCGCCCAGCCCTGCCGGACGTCGCCGACCATGCGGCCGAAGGTGATGCACAGAGCGGCCGGAATCAGCAGGATCGCGAGCATCTCGAGAAAATTGGTGAGCGGCGTCGGGTTCTCGTACGGGTGCGCCGAGTTCACGTTAAAGAAACCGCCGCCGTTGGTGCCGAGCTGCTTGATCGCGATCTGCGAAGCGGCCGGGCCGAGCGGCAGGGTCTGCTCTTGCGTGGTTTTGGTTTCCTTTGTTTTATTTTTGTCTTCCTCTTCGTATTGAACTTTCTCCACCATCTGTGCTTTCACATACGGCCCGAAGGTCTGCACCACTCCCTGGCTCACCAGCACCAGCGCGAAGACGAAGGAGAGCGGCAGAAGGATGTACAGCGTCGAGCGAGTCAGGTCGGCCCAGAAGTTGCCGATCGTCGCCGTCTGCCTGCGCGCGAAGGCGCGGATGAGCGCCGCGAGCACCGCGATGCCCGTGGCGGCGGAGACGAAGTTCTGCACCGCGAGCGCGACCATCTGCGTGAAGTAGCTCATGGTCGACTCGCCGCCGTAGCCCTGCCAGTTGGTGTTGGTGGCGAAGCTCGCGGCAGTGTTCCAGGACGAATCCGGAGAAACGGCCCCGAGGGCGGCGGGGTTCAGCGGAAGCATGCCTTGCGCTCTTTGTAAAAAGTAAACTACGAGAACACCGAGAAGATTGAAAACCAATACAGTGCCGGCGTACTCGGTCCACTTCATCTCGCGCTGTGGATCGACGCCCGACGCCTTGTAGGTCAGGCGCTCGAGCCAGCCGAGCGCCGGCGTGAGGAACGTGCGCTCCCCGGTCAGCACGCGTGCCATGAATTCGCCGAGCGGCTTGGCCAGCACGAGCAGCACGACCAGATACAGGACGCACTGGAGGACGAGGTTGCCGATCATGAGAAGTCCTCAGGCCGAAACAGCGCCCAGACGAGATATATGAAAAGGCCGATGGCAACCAGGAGGCCGATGGCGTAGAGGCCGCTCATTTCTGCCCCCTCAGCTTCTCGAACAGGTGGACCAGCCCGAGGCTCGCCGCGAAGAAGGCGACGCTCAGGGCAATGAAAACGACGTCGGCCATGGGCCTCTCCTATTTTTCCCGTTCCACGCCGGTCAATTTAAGACGGCCGGCGTTAAGACGCCGTTAGGATTCAGGTTTCAATTGACGCATTCCGGATAGCAATTCGGACTACAAGGCAAACGGATAGATCGCAGCGGACATTGCAAGGATGAAATAAGTCCTTCCCATGCCGCGCGCTGGGCGCAGAATGGTCCCGTCATGAGCGCGTGCCACGTCAGCGCTCCCGAGCAGTCCCCGCTGCCGGGCGCCGGCGCCGATATCTTCGGCGAATACGGCGCCGCCGTGACCTGCGCGAGCGCGGTGATCCTGATGCTCGCGATCGCCACGATCGACAAGCTCACCGGCCACGAGCTGCGGCTTCTCATCCTCTACATGATCCCGGTCGCGCTCGTTACCTGGTCGGCGGGGCGCACGTGGGGGCTGGCGATGGCGGCGATCGCGGTCGTGGCGTGGATGGTGACGTTCCGCGCGAGCCAGCCTGCGACCGACAGCCTGCACTTCTACTGGGACGGCGCGGTATCGCTCGCCACGCTCGCCGTGTTCGCGATCCTCATCGACCGGCTGCACAAGGCGCTCGAGCGCTCCAACGCGCGCCTCTTCAGGGTGCTCGAGAAGCTCGACAACCCGGTCTATGTGATCGACCCGCGGCGGCAGGCCGTGGTGTACGGCAACCGCCGCTTCCGCGACACGCTGCAGGACCGCGCCTACGAGACCTTGAGCCGCCTGCCGGCGCGGGAATGCCCGATCGAGTGGTCCGACGGGCGGCGCGTTCTCCTGCGGATCGTCTCCGACCTGCCGCGATAGCCGGCTAGAGTCTCGTCCCGGACCCGCCGCGCCGGGCGGCTAAAACAGATGCACCGCGGTCGGGAAGAAGAACCCGATCAAGCAGAAGGCGATGCCGATCAGGCCGAGCACGCCGGCGGCCCAGACAAGCGCCACCATGCCGGTGATGATCGAGGCCGAGGCGAGGACGATGGCGATCTGCACCGCCGCCGACGCGAGCTCGTAGTGGTGGTAGGACGCCATCGACAGGTCGCGCTTCTTCTCCGCTTCCCTGGCGCGCGCGACGAGCTGGTCGCGGCCTTCGTTGGTCTCGGGCTCGTTCTGGTAGCGCTGCGCGGTCTTGCGCCAGGCATCGACCTGCTTCTTCGAATTCTCGTTCGCGGCCAGCACTTCGGTCTGCTCCGCGGCCGTGCGCAGCGTCGTCTGCCGGATGGTCTTCGCCTGGAAGAACGCCCACAGGTTGGACGCCTCGATGTTGTAGGAAAGCGCCAGGGTCTGCGACGCCTTGCCGAGCGTCTCCGAAAACGCCAGTACCAGCGCGAGCACCGAGATGAGCAGCGCGATGCTCTTGTTGCCGCCGTGTCCGTCTACGTGGCCGTGTCCTGACATGAAACCTCCCCCGTCTCAGTGAATTTGTTTTAAGTTGCGGCGGATTTTATTTTAATGAGATTTCCAGGTCATTAAGAGCAGCCCGGCGAGGGCGACGCCGGCGAAGGCCGCGCCCGCATAGAAAGTCGCCGACGCGCCGAGCGCGCTCCATAGCCAGCCCGCCAGCACGCTCGCGGCGAGCAGCGCGACGCCCGAGACGAGGTGGAACGTGCCGAACGCGGTGCCGCGCAAATGCGCCGGCGCCGCCTGGGCCACCAGCGTCGAGAGCAGGCCTTGCGTGAGCCCCAGGTGCGCGCCCCAGAGCACGATGCCGGCGAAGAGCATCGGCATCGAGCGGGTCGCGCCGATCAGCAGGTCCGCCGCGACGAGGGCGCCGATTCCGCAGACGAGCAGGGTTTTCCTGAAGCCGCGGTCCGCCGCCACGCCCGCGGGATACGCGATCGAGGTGTACGCGACGTTCATGACGATCAGCACGGCCGGCACGAGCGCGATCGCCATCCCGAGATCCTGCGCCCGCAGGATCAGGAAGGCCTCGGAGAAACGCGCAAGCGTCAGGACCGCGCCGAGGGCGACGATCCGCCAGTACTGTTTCCCGAGATTTCTCATCGCGCTGAAGGAAACGGGGTTTTTGGCCGAAGCGCGCGGGACGTTCGCAGGCTCGGCTACAAAAAAGACCAGCACGAGAACCGCGAGGACCGCCGGGATCACGGCAAGCCAGAGCACCAGACGGATATCGTCGAGGAACAGAAACATCAGCCCGATCGCCGCGAGCGGGCCGAGCACGGCGCCGACGGTGTCCATCGCTTGGCGCAGGCCGTAAGCCGCGCCGCGCTGCTCGGCCGGGGTAACGTCCGCGATCAGCGCGTCGCGCGGCGCGCCGCGGATGCCTTTGCCGATGCGGTCCAGGAAGCGCGCGCCCAGCACGAGCGGCACCGAGCCGGCGAGGGGGAAGAGCGGCTTCGACGCCGCCGCGAGCGCGTAGCCGAGCACCACCAGTGGCTTCCTGCGGCCGATGCGGTCGGAGATCGCGCCCGAGAAGAGCTTCACGATCGACGCGGTGGCTTCCGCGATGCCCTCGACGATGCCGACCCCCAATACGGCGGTCATGTAAACGGGGAGCAGGCTATGAACGAGCTCGGAGGAGACGTCCATCAGCAGCGAGGTCAGGCCCAGCGCCCAGATCGTGGACGAAAGGCGCGTCGACGAAACGCGCGTCGACGAAAGGCGCGGCTTCGGAATCGGCGTCATCCCGAATCCGCCTGGCCGGTTTCCTTCGGCGGCGGGCGGCCGCCGCCGAACTGCGCCCAGGCGACGCCGGCCATCGTCACCGCGGCGCCGGCGATCTTGAGCCAGGTGAAGGACTCGCCGAGCGTGAGCCACGCCATCACGCCCGCGATCGGCGGCATGAGGTACATGAACGGCGCGCTGCGGGCGACGCCGCGCACGGTGTTCACCCAGGTCCAGGCGAGCCAGCCGAGGAACGACGACATCACCAGCGCCCAGAAGAGGCCCGCCCATACCGCCGGCCCGAGGTTGCTGAAATGCGTCTCCGAGAAGGCCGGGAACGTGACGACGAGCATCAGCGGCGCCGAGAAGAGCAGCGTGTAGGAGAGCACGATCAGCGGGCCGTAGCGCTCGGCGAGCGGGCGCGAAAGCACGGTGTACGCCGAGAACGCCACGCCCGCGACGAGGAGCGTCAGGTCGCCGGCGCCGGCGCGCGACAGGCCGCCGGAGAACTTGTCGGCGAGAAACAGCACGATCCCGGCGAACGCGACCAGGGTGCCGAGGATCTGCCGGGTCCGCAGCCGCTCGGCGCCGATCATCGCGAGGATGCCGAGGGTGAAGAGCGGCTGGCTGGTCAGCACCAGCGAGGAGGAGAACGCGGTCGAGAGGTTCATTCCGTACATGACGGCGCTGATGTGCACGATGTGGCCGACCAGCGCGCACAGCACGAATCGCGGCAGGTCGGCGCGCTTCGGCCAGGTGCGCCCGAGGCGGCCGCGGAACACGATGGCGAGCAGGGCGAAGCCGAGCAGGGGCAGCACCGAGAAGCGCAGGAACATGAACGCCCCGACCCCGAGGTGATCGAGGATGTACTTCACGAAGGCGAAGTTCATTCCCCAGGCCACCATCGTGCCGACGGCGGCCGCCAGCGCCCACTGCTCTTTTTTCATCTTCCCTAAGTCTAGAATAGAAGCTTCCATGAAGAGCGAAACGCCTACTCCTCCTGAAACTCCTGCTCGTAATTTAACGGCGCGCGCCGCGGTGCGCGCCCTTACCGCCTCCAAGATCCGCGAGCTGGTGAACGCGGGGCAGGGGCGCTCCGACCTGCTGACGTTCTGGGTCGGCGAGCCCGATCAGCCCACGCCCGACTTCATCCGCGAGGCGGGCATCGACTCGATCGCCGCCGGCGAGGTGTTCTACACGCACAACCTCGGCATCCCGTCGCTGCGCCAGGCCGTGGCCGGCTACATAAGCGGCCTGCACCGCGAGACGTCGGCCGACGAAGTCGCGATCGTCAGCTCGGGCGTGAGCGCGCTGATGCTCGTCTCGCAGCTCCTCGTGGATCCGGGCGACCGGGTGGTGGAAGTCGTGCCGCTGTGGCCGAACCTGCAGGAGATTCCCAAGATCCTGGGGGCCGAGGTCAAGACCGTCGCTTTGAACTTTTCGAAATCGGGCTGGACCCTCGACCTCGACAAGTTGATCCATGAATTGAAACCGGGAACCCGCGCGCTGTATCTCAACTCGCCCAACAATCCGACCGGCTGGACCGTGACGCGCGACGAGCAGCGCGCGATCCTGGAACATTGCCGCCGGCACGGCATCTGGATCTTTGCCGACGACGCCTACGAGCGCCTTTACTTCTCCGGCAAAGGCGTCGCGCCGTCCTTCCTGGAGATCTGCGAGCGCGGGGAGCGCGTCATCAGCGCCAATACCTTCTCCAAGGCCTGGCTGATGACCGGCTGGCGCCTCGGCTGGCTGGTCGTGCCGCGCGAGCTTGCGCCGGAGCTCGCGAAGCTCATCGAATACAACACGTCCTGCGCGCCGGTCTTCGTGCAGCGGGCCGGGCTGGCGGCGGTGCGCGACGGAGAAGCGGTGATCGCGAAGAGCCGCGAGCGCTTCAAGGCGGCGAGGGATTTTCTTGTCGGGGAGCTGAGACAGATCCCCAAAGCGAAGGTCGCATCGCCGGACGGGACGATGTACGCGTTCTTCGGCGTGGAGGGAATGACCGACAGCCTCGCCTTCTGCAAGCGCCTGGTGCGCGAGCAGGGGCTCGGGCTCGCTCCCGGGGCCGCGTTCGGCCCCGAAGGCGAAGGGTTCGTGCGCTGGTGCTTCGCCGCCGACGAGGAACGCCTCGCCGAGGGGATCCGCCGCTTCCGGCGGTTTATTACTACTTAGCTTTTAACTGCTCAAGCAACGCCCACCCGGCGCGGCATCGCCACGCTGACGTTCTGCTTGTCGAGCATCTGGATCTCGCCGGAGAGCTCCGCGCCTTCCTCGACCTTGATCTTGGCGTAGCGGATCTTGCCCGACACCTTGCCGGTGGCGTGGATCACGAGCTGCTTGCGCACCGTGAGCTCGCCTTCGAAGCGGCCGTGGATCTCGGCCTGGTCGACCGCGATGGTGCCCTGGAACACGCCATGCGAGGTGATCTCGAGCACGCGCGAGTCGAGCGTCGCCTCGATGCGGCCTTCCACCACCAGCGTGTCGCAATCGCTGATCTCGACGCCCTTGATCTTGATCTCGGGGCCGACGACGAGCTTGGCTTCCTTGCGCTCGTCGGTTCTCGTTTCCGGGCGCGCGGCGGAGTCGGAGGGCAGCGGTGCTGCATTCGCAGGCGCGGTTGCCGGCGTCATCGTCTGATTCTTGTTGAACATGCCGTCATCGCGTTTGCGGAAGAAACCGTCTTTCTGTAGCACTTTGAACTCCCTCTCTGTAATGGGTGGTGGGACAGCTTGTAGTCATAGGCACGATTCGTACCTGAAAAGTTTCTGTCCCGAATCAGATAGATAATGAAAATGCGCGGGCAGCCTGCGTCGGCCTGGAGCGACGCCCCGCAGGCGCACTGAAGAAGGCGCCTTGATTACAAACCCGATTCTTTGTCGCCGATACCCTACGCGTTGAATTTGCGCAGGAGCTTTCCGGGCATCTTCTTAGTCAGGCGATCGCCTTCTCCGGCGATTCGCACCCCGTTCACCCAGACGCCGTGCACGCCGAGCGGCGCGGTGGTGAGTCGCGGATGCCCGCCGGGCAGGTCGAACACCCTGCGCTTGGGCCCGCGGTCGACGCTCGCGGGATCGAACAGCAGGAGATCGGCGTGATATCCCGCCTGCAGCACGCCGCGCCCGGCGATGCCGAAGACCTCGGCGGGATGGCCGGTGAGCTTCTTCACCGCCTCCTCGATTTTCAGCACGCCGAGCCTGCGCACCCAGTGCCCGAGCAGGTGCAGGCCGAAACCCGCGTCGTTGAAGAACGTGAGGTGGGCGCCGGCATCCGAAAGCGAGACCAGGCTCGAGGGATGGCGCAGCATGCGCGCCACCGCCCGCTCGTCGGAGTTGAGCAGCATCGCGTTGAACACCGTGTCGAGATCCTCCGCGAGCGCGAGGTCGAGCATGAAGTCGAGCGGATCCTTGCCCGCCTCGCGCGCGAGGGCGGCGACGGATTTCTGCTCGAGCTCTTTTCTTTTCGACTCGATGATCTCGACCCGCTCCCATTCGCCGTTGAACAAACGAAAGGTCGCGGGTTTTGAAAGTTCTGTTCGCATCCCGTTTCGGAATTCAATCGTGGAAATGATTTTCTTGAACTCATCCCCTTTCTTCCCGAGTGCCGGCCGCCACGATTCCAATCCTTCAAACGTATAAGGCGAGTGCAGCGTGAAGTCCATCGACAGCGGGCAGCAGGAGATTGCGCCTACGAGCCTGTGGCCGCGCCGGTTCGCTTTTTCGATCTCATCCAGATCTTTGAAAACCGAATCGGGATTCGTGCTGTTGTGAAGCAATGCAGCGATGACGACCGGGCGTTGCGTCGCGCTCGCGATTTCTTCCAGCATTGGAATGCGCGTGTGCCCGCCCTTGGTGAGCATGAACACGCCGCCATGGCCGGCGTCCTTCAGCGCGCCCGCGAGCGCGCGCAGCTCGGCATCGTCGGCGAGGCGCGAGGGCATCGGCTTGCCGCCCTCGCCGTTGTGCGCGGGCGAGGTGCTGGTCGAGAAGCCGATGGCGCCGGCCTTCAGCCCTTCCACCACCAGCTCGCGCATTTTCAGGATTTCTTCGCGCGTCGCGGCGCGCTCGGTCGCCGCCGCGCCCATTACATAGGTGCGCACGCCCGAGTGGCCGACGAAGGCGGCGATGTTGATCGCCGAGCCGCGCGCCTCGAGGCGGTCGAGATATTCCGGCACCGACTCGAAATCCCAGCGCACGCCGCTGCGCAGGACTTGGAGCGACATGCCCTCGACCTGCGTCAGGTTGCGCATCACCAGCTCGCGGTCGGCGGCGCGGCAGGGCGCGATGGTGAAGCCGCAGTTGCCGATGATCGCGGTGGTGACGCCGAGCGCGGGCGAAGGCGAGAGCTGCGGGTCCCAGGTGATCTGCGCGTCGTAGTGGGTGTGGTTGTCGATGATGCCCGGCATCAGCGCGAGGCCGCCGGCATCGATGGTTTCCCGAGCGGGGCCTTCTACATTGCCTACCTGGGAAATTCGTTGATTTGAAACTGCAAGATCCCCCCGGAACGGCGTGGAGCCCCGCCCGTCGAGCAGCGTTGCGCCTCTTATGATCAGGTCGTGCATGCGGCTCAGTATACTTAGGGCGTGAAGCTCTTCGAGCTCGAAAAGAAAACCGCGCTCGTCACCGGCGCCGGCCGGGGCATCGGCGCGGCGACGGCGCAGCTCTTCGCGGCCGCGGGCGCCGCGGTGGCGGTGCTCGACAAGGACGAGAACCACGCCGTGCGCACCGTCGAGGCGATCACGCGCGCGGGCGGCAAGGCGGTGGCGGTGGCCTGCGATGTCACGCGCGAAGCGGACGTCGAGGAGGTCTTCGCCGGCATCGTGAAGGAGCTCGGCGGCATCGACATCCTCGTCAACAACGCCGGCCGGGCGATCCGCAAGCCCGCCACGGAGGTGCCGATGGCGGAATGGCAGCAGGTGATCGATCTCAACCTCAGCGCGCTTTTCGTGTGCTCGCGGATCGCGGCCCGCCACATGCGCGTATCGCGCCGTGGCGCGCCGGCGCCGGCCGGCGGTTCGATCGTCAACCTCGCCTCGATCATGGGACTTTCGGGCGGCATCTTCCCGAACGCCTCGTACCAGGCTTCCAAGGGCGGCGTCGTCAACCTAACGCGCGCGCTCGCCCTCGAGTGGGCGAAGGACCGTATCCGGGTGAACGCGGTGGCGCCCACGTTCGTGAAGACCGATTTCACGGCGCCGATCTTCAGCAATCCGGCGCTGCTCGAGGAGGTCGGGAGGCACACCCCGCTCGGCATCCTTCCCGAGGTCGACGACATCGCCGCCGCGATCCTGTTTCTCGCCAGCCCGGCCGCGCGTTGCATCACCGGCGTGACGCTGCCGGTGGATAGCGGATACCTCGCCAGATGACCCGGGTTTCGCTGCTTTTACTCTCGCTCGCATTCGTTTCCGTGAATGCTGCGGCGACCGGGTCCGCCGCTTCCGGCGGCAAAGGAAAAGCCCTGGGTAGCGTCGCCGACACCGCGCACGGCTCGACCGGCGGGAGCGGAGGAAGCGGCGGCCGCA
>Ga0209131_1000714_pt1 | contig 23593 bp, 28 predicted proteins | sample GraSoi_2013_40cm_FD_185826 | JGI IMG/M metagenome (GOLD analysis project Ga0209131, IMG submission 185826) | Grasslands soil microbial communities from the Angelo Coastal Reserve, California, USA - Sample 9_17_2013_40cm (SPAdes) (version 2) | ecosystem: Environmental > Terrestrial > Soil >... | reverse complement strand
GCCGTACTCCTCTTTGGCTCCACGCTGTGCTACTGGCAACGGTACCCTTGGGACGTCTACTGGCAGGACACATACAAAGTTAAAGATAATTTCACCTTGAACTATGGCGTGCGCTACGAATATCCCTCGGCCATTCACCAAGTGCGCCAAGAGGCCAGCAACTTCATTCCTGGCGTGGGTCCAGTGCTGCTGGGAACTAACCAACTTCTTGCCATTGATACCACCAAGAAGGGACCCGGCTCGCTGTTCCTTACCCAGGCGCCGATCACCCTGTCCGACAGCGGGGTGAATTTGGATAAGAACAATTTCGCGCCGGTGATTGGATTCGCCTACACGCCGCGGTACGCCAGGGCGGCTTTCGGTAACGATGCGACCGTAATTCGAGGCGGGTTCCGCGTGGGTTACGACGAGGTCTTCAACAACATCCCGGCTAACATGGGTCTGAACGCGCCATTCAACTTGACCACCACGCAGACCGCGGGCCTTACTCAGCTGCCAAGCCCTAGTCAGCCGGGGGGGAAATTTCCTTGGGCGGTGGGTTTCGACCAGAATGTGGCCCTGGTAAAGAACGTCGGTAAACCCAACCAGGTTGGCTTGCTGGGCTTCAGCGCCGAAGACCAAAACATCCGCAGCGCCTACCTGTATCAGTACAGTCTGGGAATCCAACGTAGACTTGGCTCCTCCTTTTCGTTCGAGACGGACTATCAAGGATCGACTGGCCATAAGCTTGGCTTGTTCGTGGACCAGAACCAGCCGATTGTGACCGTGAATGATCCCACCAAGCGCGGGAACCAGACGCCAAATGTGCAGTCTCTGCCGTATCCATTCTTCGGCTCGGTCGGCACCGGCAAGGACTTGGGAAACTCCACCTATAACGGCATGGTGGTAATCACCAGATATCAGGGACGCCATGGGATCTATTTCGAAGGTTCCTATACGCTCGGCAAGTCACTGGACTACGGCTCGGCGTTCTTTGGCTCCACCAGCGAACGCGCTGGAGTAGCGGATGCGCATAACATTCGGGCGGACCGTGGTCCTTCCGCGTTTGATATTCGGCACCGTGCGGTGTTCGTTTACGTCATCGATTTGCCGGTCGGGCCGGGTCACCGCCTCTTGGGCTGGAATAACGGCGTCAACCGCCAAGTTTTTGGCGGTTGGCAAATCTCGGGCATCACCACGCTGCAGACGGGGGCGCCTTTTACGGTGTATAACAATTCCGCCGACTTCAGCGGATTCAATCAGTTCAACGACCGGCCCGACGTCATCGGAAGCGGCTCATTGCATCAGGACAACCGGAATCCGGATGCAGCGTTCGATACGACCTACTTTTCCGCTACGCCGCCTACGGGCAGAGTCGGCAACTCCGGACGCAACCAGTATTACGGCCCGGGCTTGTCCAATTACAATTTTGCGGCTGCCAAGACTTTCCCGTTGGGCACTGAAAGAGTCCATCTGAGGTTTCGGGTGGACTTCTTCAATCTGTTCAACCACACGAACTTCTCCAACCCGGTAAGCAATCAGAGCAGCGGGAATTTCGGCAAAATCACTTCAACAATAGGCAGTGGCGTGGCTACGGCAGTTGGCACTACTGCGGGCGTGGTCGGCGGCGGCCCGCGCGTGATCCAGGGAGCCTTGCGCGTCGAGTTTTAATTCGGTAGAACATCTCTGTCCATAGAGCGGGCATCCGTTGCCCCGGCGCGCCCCGACCGAGCTGCTGCCGAGCGAAGCCTGCAGAGAAAGCCCATTGCCGTCTTATAGATAGAGATCGCGTTAGCCTGGAGGCCAGCGAAACGCGCGTCCACCCAGCAAATGCAAATGCAAGTGAAAAACGGATTGGCCTGCGCCGCTCCCGCTGTTTACCACCGTACGGTACCCTTGGAGCAGATTCAGTTTGCGCGCGAGTTGCGCTGCAACAAGCTGTAATTTTCCGAGAACGCTCTGATCCTCAGGCGTGGCTTCATTGAGAGAAGCAAAATGTTTGCGTGGACAAATCAAAATGTGCGTGGGCGCTTGCGGGCCAATATCTTCAAACGCGAACACTTCGTCATCTTCGTAAACCAATTTTGACGGAATCTTCTTCGCCCCGATCTTGCAAAATAAGCAGTCAGCGCTCATTGATCCCTCCTGCGCCCGCGCCTTCGTCCAATCGCACTACCATTGGCTTAAACCCTTCGCGATTGCGAAGCTGCTCGCCGAAGTGTTGTGCAGCGTCCTCTCCAGGAACCTTGCCAACGCGTACGCGATAGAACAAACCATCAGGCGAGTCATACGGCTGAATAAAAATCGGCGAATACTCTGCATTCAGCCTTTCGCGCAGCCGTTCAGCATTGCCGCGATCGCGAAACGCGCCAACCTGCACCGTAAAAAATCCCGATGCGGGATCGATGTTGGCCGACAAAATCTCCAGCCGCACCGGAACTACTCCGGGACCGATCGAATCGATCTCGCGCGCCGCCGCCATCGACAAGTCAATGATGCGATTGTCCACAAACGGGCCGCGATCCGTAATGCGCACCACGGTCGATTTGCCGTTGCTCAAATTCGTTACGCGCACCACGGTGTCAAACGGCAGCGTGCGATGCGCCGCCGTCAGCTTGTGCATGTCGTAGATCTCGCCGTTCGAAGCCCGTCGTCCATCAAAGGGAATGCCATACCAGGATGCGTTCCCCTGTTCGGTGTACGCTCCCGCCGCCGGACGCCCCGGGGGGATGTCGCGCTTCACGGCCGTGCCGGGAGCACTTATCCTCGGTGCGTTTGCCGCAGGCCCGCTGCCACGCTCAATCTTTCTTGGCTGCTCCGCATTGTCCGATGTTTCAGCAGCCTCAGGCTGTGCCGGCTCGGGGCGGCTCGCGGTAGTACGGCGCGACCCGCAACCAGAAATAAAACCAACATAAAGAACACAAAAGGCGCAGAACATGCGCAGCCGTCGCCGAGAGATTCGCAAGTTGCCGGCGCGGCCCGCAAATTCTGCCAAAATCATGATTGCGGATTCGAAGGAGGTGCATTCGAACCGCGGCGCGCGGCCATGCGTGCTTCCAGCTTGCTGGCCGCTTCACTCAATTTCGCGGAAACTTCGCGCAGAAATTCCGCGCTGCGCCGCTCCGTTTCCGGCGCGACTTCCTGCTCAATATAACGGCGCAGCCGTGTCAACTCTTCGTCGATGCGCTTCCCAAACTCTTCAAATTTGTCCATAGGCGTGTTCGCCGGACCCAGCAAGGCGATTTCGGTATTATAGGAACGCTCCGCGAGTGCCGCAAGGAGGACCGTTGGCGCTTCCCTATCAATGGCAATATCGACTCGAACGCTGGAAGGCCACGCTGCAACGTTTCTTCGGCAGCGCCAACAAGCAGCCGCGCCCTCAAATCTGCCCCAACTGCGGCTCTCTGGTGGGAATCAACGCCACCCGTTGCCACAATTGCGGCACAAATCTGAAATTTTCCATGGCCGCCGTCAACCGCAGCCTGTCTGGAATTTTCAGCGGGCCCGCGCCGGTGACCACCGCTCTGCTAGTTGCGAATTTTCTCATGTTCGGCGTGGAGTGGATGGCGGCCGCCGCGCAGGGTGGCGGCGGTGGCCTCAGCATTTTGTGGGGAATGGGCGGTGCGGAAACGTACCGGTTGGGACTGAGCGCCCCCTACGGAATTTACGTTCAGCATCAGTGGTACCGCCTGATCACCGCAATGTTTCTACACGGCGGACTTCTTCACATCGGCTTCAACATGTATGCGCTGATGCAGCTCGGGCCCGCACTCGAGGAGCTTTACGGGTCGTCACGATATTTCTTCCTTTACATCTTCACTGGCGCGTTCGGCTTCCTGGTTAGCTCGTTTCTTGGTTCGTACTCGCTCGGCGCGAGCGGCGGCTTGCTCGGACTCGTGGGAGCGATGCTCGCAGTCACTACCAAGCGCGGCGGCGCGTACATGCGCCAGTTGCGCTCGCAACTGATCAGCTCGGTGGTCTTCCTTTTGGTGCTGGGCTTCATGGGCATGGGAATCGACAACAAGGCGCATATCGCGGGCCTCGCTTCCGGATTTGTGCTCGGCAAAATATTTCCGGACCGGCAACCTATGACTGTGCGCGAACGGCAGATTGCAAATGCGCTCGGCTGGCTGGCGGGAATCGCTGTGATAGCGAGTTTCGCGCTGATGATTTTACACTATCGCGATCCGCTACCGGGCCAGGCTTAAGCCGGTGGGTGCGCCGGCGAACTCAGGCTGCGCGCGATGCTGACCGAATAATGAAAGGCCGACAACGTTGCGAGCGCGGCAACGAGGTAGATCAGGATTTGCTTGACGCTGCCAAGCAGCGCGTTCGGGTATGCCGCACCGAGAACCACCGTGAACACCAAGACAATTTGAAAAAATGTGGTCATCTTGCCTAACAGGCTCGGTGGAAATGGGCGGTAGCCCCAAATCAAGATGATCACCACAGCCACGACGAGGATAAGAACATCGCGACTAAGCACGATAATGGTAAGCCACCAGGTGATTTCCTTCTTGAACGCCAAGATCACAAACGAAGACGAAAGCAAGAGTTTGTCGGCGATGGGGTCGAGGTATGCGCCGAGTGAGGAACGCTGATTGAGTTTGCGCGCGAGCAGGCCGTCGATGCCGTCGCTGAGTCCCGCCACGACCAGCACCGCCAGCGCCCAGCGATAGTGTTCGTAGGAAATTAAAATCAAAAAAATTGGCAGGAAGCCCAGGCGCAACAGCGTGATTTGGTTGGGAACCGTCCAGATGCGACCTTTCATTGCGCTTCAGGATAACGCAGTTCAGGCGAACTGCGCGAGATAGTCGATCAGGCGGCGGCCGATCTTGCGCGCGAAAAGTTCGTCCATGGAAGGAATGGAGCCGGTGGGCTCATCGAGGGTGATGCGTTCGACGCGCGTCATCGGGAAAAACAGTGTGGGAACTCCGACGCGTTCACCGTCGGGTTCATTGAGCTGGCGAATGAAGTGATCGAACGAATTGAGATCGATGCCGCGCATGGTAACTCCGGCGGTGCTGACGGCCAGGAGCTCGCCCCAAATTTTTTCCTTTGGGCTGTGCAAGCTGACTACGACGATAGAGTGTGGATCCATTAGTAGGCGCCGCTTCGTTCCAGCTTACCGCAAGCTGATATGTTCAGCACTCCTTGCCATCGGGCAGTTACTTGGCATGTTCATAGGCCTGGTTTAGCCACCACAGTGCGTCGCGGAAGTCGGCTTCGGAATTCAACTCGAAGGTAAACCATTTCGCGCTGGGCACCGCGTTTTCGATGTCGATACGCGGCTCTTTTCTGGCGCGTTCCAGGAGTTCCGGTGGCATCGGTTGGATTCGGAAGATGAGGGAATTTGGATTCTTGATTGCGCGGGTGACTGGTAACGCGGCAAAGATGTTTTTGCCGCGATAGAAGCCGCGCAGGCCGAACATCGGGCGCGTTGTCACTTTCGGCCATGTGCTTAGCTCCGTGCCGAGCATGGCGGACAATTGCTTCATTTCCTCGCTGGTGCGGGGCATTCTCGGGCTTGGGCGTTTTGTTTGTTTGGTTTTCACGTTGGCATCGGGCGCGGACCATTTGGCGGCAGCAGGAGCTTGGGCTCAGTCAGCGATTGCACTTGGGCTAGCGTGGCGTCGGGAGCTAGTTCGCGGAGGAGCAGGCCTTCGGGGGTGACATCGATTAGGGCTAGTTCGGTGACGATGTGATCGACTACTTCCAGGCCGGTTAACGGCAGGGAGCATTTTTTCAGGATTTTGGGTTGGTTGTCGCGGGTGGCGTGTTCCATGGCGATGTAGACGCGCTGGGCGCCGGCGACCAGGTCCATCGCGCCGCCCATGCCTTTCAGCATTTTGCCGGGAATCGCCCAGTTTGCGAGATTGCCTTTTTCGTCGACCTGCAGCGCGCCGAGAACGGTGAGGTCGACGTGACCGCCGCGAATCATTCCGAAAGAATCGGCCGAGGAAAAATAGCTTGTGCCGGGAATTTCGCTGACGGTTTCCTTTCCGGCGTTGATCAGGTCGGGATCAATTTCGGATTCGAGCGGATACGGGCCGACGCCGAGCATACCGTTTTCCGATTGCAGAACGACTTCGATGCCTTTGGGAATGTAGTTCGCGACCAGCGTGGGCATGCCGATGCCGAGATTGACGTAGAAGCCGTCTCGCAGTTCCCGGGCGATGCGGCGAGCGATGCGTTCGCGTTTTTGTTCGTCAGTCAGTGGCATTGGTTCACGCCTCGATAGCTGGGGCGCAGCAGTGCTGCGCCCCTACGGGCGATCATGATTTTCGCACGGTGCGGCGCTCGATTTTCTTCTCGTAGTGCGGGCCTTGGAAAATGGCGTTTACGAAGATGCCGGGGGTGTGAATTTGGTCTGGCGGGAGCTGGCCGAGCTCTACGAGCTGCTCGACTTCGGCGATTACATAGTCGGCGGCGGTGGCCATCATGGGATTGAAGTTGCGCGAAGTCTTGCGATAAATGAGATTGCCCCAGCGATCGCCTTTCCAGGCTTTAATGAAGGCGAAATCGCCGCGAAGCGCGCGCTCAAGGACGTATTGGCGGCCATCGAACTCGCGGGTTTCTTTTCCTTCGGCGACCATGGTGCCGTAGCCCGTTGGCGTATAGAAGGCGGGAATACCTGCGCCGCCCGCGCGGATGCGTTCCGAGAAAGTGCCTTGCGGGTTCAATTCGACCTGCAATTCGCCGCTTAGCACTAACTGCTCGAAGAGTTTGTTCTCGCCGACGTAGGTGGAGATCATTTTTTTGATCTGACGATTTTGCAGGAGAAGGCCCAGCCCTGCGCCATCGGTACCGGCGTTATTGCTGGCGATGGTCAGATTTTTGGTGCCTTTGCGGCGGACTGCGTCAATCAGGTGTTCGGGGACGCCGCAAAGGCCGAAGCCACCAACGAGAATAGTGGCACCGTCGGCGAGATTTGCGATGGCGACGTCGGCAGAAGCTATGCGTTTATCCATGACCGTTGTCTGAATCCGGGCTGATGTGAATCGTCCGGACGAAGAGTGTACTGCAAGCCGGACACGCGGCGAATGGTCTGACCGCAACTCCCGACGAGTTGTCGCCGAGGTTGAAGTAGACGTTGAGGTATTTGGACACGCAGGGGGGTACCACCCCCCGTGGCGATAGAAAGAGTGTGGAAGCTGTTGAAAATAGGGGAGATAGCCGTGCGCCGTTGCGCAAAAGAGTGTGTAACTGCATGAAACTGCGAGGGTTGCAGGGATGTGATAGGAAGCACGGGAGTTGCGGGATTGCACGAATGAGCCCTCGAAGGCTGAGACCCACACCCCGGGCAAAAGGGCGCGAAAGAGGCTGGGGTGGTGAACGGATGGAACTTTGGGGTTTGTGCGAGGACCGGGGCAAACAGGACGATATCTCGCATGAATAGGAGACGCCGATTGAAAAACTTGTATCGCCCCACATCTACACGAATCTTTCCCATCGGACGCCTACTTATACTCTCTATCTCAACCCAGTTGATGGATTTCCACTTGAAGTATCTTTTGTAGCGAATCCCCCCATCATCAGCAAAGCCATGCACGATTTGGTGAGCATGTCCAAACCCACCCAACATCAGAACGCCAAAAATAATTAGCAACGGGAAATCCAGCCGTTCAGTGTGGAAGATAGTCGGATGAAGCAACACAGGTGGAATCGACATGATTAAAAACAAAAACACGACTGCTTCCATAATCTCGTTGCAAGCCATCCAGACCGCGACCCTATCATGAGATCTTTGCTTGCAGAATGGTTGTGCATTGTTCGTAACACTCAGCCGCTGCCCTCCAGCGCCTATTGCGAAACAGCTAGGAGCAAGTCAAAGACCCCACACGCAAAATCAGCGTATGGGGCACCCGGCTGCCGCGTCGCGTGACCGTGCCCCAGCTGAAACCAACAATAAAATCGCCCCCACAGATGCGGCGATTTTTGTGAGGTGGCGACAGAAGGAACTTTGAGTTTTCATGGCGAAAGCGTAGAACACGCCCAGGAGATGCGATAGTAAGAATGCGACACGCCGGAGTTGCATGTGGCGGCGTCCTGACGGCGACAATCCGCCGCAACCCAGTTTTCGCTTTCAGAAAACGCGCTTATGGACGCTTCACAGCACTTGTCGGAGGTTGATTTACGATGGCGGACCATCCGGGGGTTATCGCCTAACGGCTCGAACCGAAATGCTGAGTGCGGCCACTGCTACGGGACCGTTTTCATCGTTCCGGTTACTTCCTCTTGTCCGACATCAATTTACTAACTTTTTAGTGGCTCGTAGTGTGGCCACGTCCCGCTACTGACCTAAGATTGGCCCTCGGACCAGTAGACTGTAACTCACTAGTGGCGCACTCTTCCCGCATCCTGGCCCTGCGACGTTCCGTTCAATGCACAGTTCAGCGGTAGGTCGTACTCGAATGAGGAACTCAGGTTCTCGTAACTGAGTTTCGAACGCTTAGAGCTTCAAACTTGGAGGAGAGCCAGATTATGAACATAAAAAAAACAGCAGGCGCATTCGCAATCGCAATGTTGATCGGACCCGTCGCTTTCGCGCAATCTAGCGGCAATTTCAGCGCTAGCGGCAGTTCGGCGGCATGTACGATCGGAGGTGGCGGTGTTCTTAGCGGAGGTATAACGGCATCGTCGTTTACCGCGAACATTTCGACATCGAATGGGAACGGCACGACGCTGGACGTCAGGCCCTCGCTGGTAACCGGCCTCTTTACCGACACGAAGATCTCGACGAGCGTTTCGACCGCATCAGCGGATGTCGGAATTCAAGTATGCGTAAAGGTCGATGGCAGCGAAGCCGGAATACTGCCCGCCCCCTGCGCAATTTACGATCAGCGATTTCAGCAGATCAGCTCTCAGTTGTTCTCGCAGCTCGCGGCGTGCCAGTTGGTGACCAGCACCACCTGCACCACCACTGCCGACTGCCCGACCGGCGATACATGCAACAATCCAACTGGCGCCAGCGGGGCCGGTCTTTGCACAGCACCTAACCCTCTCTGCAATTTTGACCTGATCTTAAGCACTTTGTCGGCGCACAGCTTCGACTTCGTTGTCCCGGTAGGCATCGGCAAACCCCACGTGGTCACCACAAGCTGGAGCACTGTCGGTGCTGGCGTTATTGGTGCCGCGCACGTGGCCTCTTGCGTGGGCCCTGGCATCGTTACAGTCACGCAAGTCAAGACCTTCAATAACAGCGGAAGCCTCTCATTCTAGATTGGTTGATTCTATTTGCAAACGGCGGGCCAGCCCTCAACAACTAAAGTTGGGGCCGGCTCGCCCCTTTTTTGGGGGAAAACAATACATATGAAAATCTCACGACTAGTTTTGTGTTTGCCGCTGTTGTTGGCGCTTCCGAAGGGGAGCTTCGGCCAAGCCGCGCCTCAATCCGGTTCAAGCGATCCGGTTGCTACCGTTGACGGACAGTCCATCTCCGAGGAGGAACTTCTGGAGACCCTAGGGCCGCAGCAGTCAACGCAACTGCGCATGCAGGAGTATGAGGCAAAGAGCAAGGCTCTCGATAGTCTAATTCGCCTGAAGGTGGTTCAAGCCGAGGCCAAAAAGCGGGGCATCACCGCTGAAAAGCTGATCGAACAGGAAGTCGAATCCAAACTTGCGGACCCGACCGATGGCGAGGTCGAAGCCTATTTCTGGGGACAGAACCGGGCGGGCGCCAGTTTCGAAGAGGTGAAAGAGCAATATCGAGCGAGTCTAAAGCAGCTTAAGCTGCAGAAAGCTCGCCAAGTTTACGCCGACTCGCTGCGGGCGAAGATCGATGTCGCGGTTCTGTTGCGGCCGCCCAGCGTAAATGTCGCGTACGATCCTGCGCGGGTGAAAGGGGATCCCAAAGCCCCGATCACGATCGTCGAGTTCTCGGACTTTCAATGCCCCTTTTGCAAGAAGAGCGAGAGCACTTTGCACGAACTCCTCACCAAGTACAGCGGCCGGGTAAAGCTGGCCTACCTCGACTTCCCTTTACGGGACATCCACCCGCAGGCCCAGAGTGCGGCCGAAGCGGCTCGATGCGCGGGCGAGCAGGGGAAGTTTTGGGAGTATCACGATGCCCTGTACGCGGAGCAGTCCAAGCTGGATGGCGCCGAACTGCTGACCCGCGCCCGGGCGTTGAATCTGGATGCGAAATCGTTTCAGTCGTGCCTGAACAGCGGCAAATTCAAATCCAAAATCGAAGCCGACATGGAACAGGGACGTAAGGTCGGAGTTGCAGGCACTCCTGGGTTCTTTGTAAACGGCGTTTTTCTGAGTGGCGCGCTACCTCCGGCCGACTTCGAGAAAATCATCGATAGCGAATTGGCGCTGCTCGGCGCCCCGCATTCATCGCAGTGATTGTGACGCGCCGCCAGCGGCACGTTGAAAACCATTGCATCGGCGGACGCGTGTGCGGAATTAGACTGTAGTTGAGCCGTTGGCGTCACACTGAGGGCGAGACGACAGCGTTTCAGTTGTCACTCTCCAATGGAACGTGTCGGTGCAGCAGCCGCCTGTTTTTGGGTAAGGGAGTGGCGATAGCGCAGGGCGTGAGACGGGTAAAGTCGTCATAGCCATAGGAGCAGTTTTGGGTATTGGCACTGTTGAAGGCCCGTGCCGCCCACCCAGCCCGTTAGCGATAGGATCAATCGCTTAGTTAAGGTCGACGATCGTGAGCATGCTCTCGTCCACCATCGCGAGGCGATGGCCGTTAGGACTCAGACAAAAGTCGAAATCACGGTGGTAGGTTGTACTCACGGGGATTGAAGCGAGTTCCAGCCCGCTTTCGTCGTAAACCACGATTCGGCGAGCAACCAGCTTCCCCGAAATGTCGAAAAAATGCGACCCGCCGTGCCACGTGTCTACGATAAACGCGAAGCGGTCGCCGCGTTCGTCGGAGGTCGCCCAAAAGCCGACATAATACTGTGGAACCTCATTCTTCTTAGGCATTACGTGCTGAAACTTAACCCGGCCGTCCGGTCCAACAAGCTCCACCACGCCTCGCGAGTCTTTATCGGAGTCAAGCATAAGGAATGCGTCATCACTGAGAGGAAAAAAACCACCTCCCCACGTCGATGAAAACTCCTCGGAATGGTCCACATCGCAAAAGGGGAAGCGGCGTGCAAAACGCTCGCGGCCTTCTGATCCAACCCAATATACGAATTTATCCGTGATTTTCTCACCGTAGTTCGCCATTCGTGAGCAAGTCTGCACAATACGAGGGGGAAAAGAAGATGTGTCTAGAATTGTGTAGGTCAAATTGTCAAAACTGAAAGGCCTAGCCGACGTCCTTAGGATCAGCGTGCGCCGACTGAATGAATAACTGATCTCGCAATCGATAGGGCAAGACGCCAGAGGTCGCCCATTCGTATCTGTCCTGTGAGTTTCGCCTTCGTCACCTTGTTCCGGCAGCACTTGAAGTACATCGTTGGCGCGGGCAAAGATGTGGTCCTTAGAACCCAGGTAGAACCCATTGGTGAAATAATTGTTCGCGGGCAAGGCAAGGGAACGGTCGAGTTTTTCTGCGAGCGTAAATCGCAGGATATGAAAGGAAAGCCCGGGATGCTCACGGGTGGCCAAGCTGAGATTTTCACGTGTGGTGAATCCCACCAGCACGCGGCGGTTGTGGTCAATCGAGATTGATGGGCTGCGTGTGCCGGGGTGTTCGCCGTGTTGCCCATGTTGCTGCTTCGGGAGTGGCTGCCACCCATAATCCCGAAGATCCACGTTCGAAATTTTCGGCCCTTGGGACTGTGCATGAACGTGTGCGCACGCAAAGCAGAGCACAGTCGAGAAGCACGAAAGAATACTTTTCTGTAAGCCGATAGGCATGCGCTAGAAACCTATGGGTACACCGGGATTGAACTCAGAAGTGAACACACCAATAGCCGACAAATTTGCATGAAGCCTCCGGAAAGCACACACTTCGCGCCGGATCAGGCGAAAAAGTGCTGCTGCTTAGCGATTCTTAAAAACAGACTAGCCCATGATGTTGCGGGCTGTTCTGTCGGCGGGACCAGAGCACAAGGGGCCGAGACTTCCGGGGCCTGAGGAATCGAGCCTAAAATATTTCGCCGACCAAAAAAGTGACGGGAGTTTGTACATCAATTTCGAATTCCGTGTCAAGGAAATGTATCGCCTGGGAGGCACGCGTCACGAGCAATAACGGAGAAAACTATATTCGTTGCGTGCGATTTCTAAAGCGTGGGGACGGGGCGGCGTTCTTTTTGGGAGTGGCGGTAGCGTAGGGCGGTTGTTGCGACGATTATTATTACGCAGGCTTCTACGAAGAGTTTGCCGCCGTCGAACCAGTCTGGTGGGGAATTCTTTAGGGCGGGGTCGGTGAATAGGCTGTGCCAGAGGAGAGCGGCGGCGGCGATGTAGACCGTGAAAGGGAAGGATTTCCAGAGGCCGCGGCCGAGGCGGATGCGGAGATAGGACGTGGCGACTACGATGGCTACGATGTAGAGCGCGGCGGCGCCGATGGTGTTCTCGAGCGGCTGGCTGGGGGAGTGGACGGGATAGAGGAGATCGATTACTCGGAATTTTGCGGATTTGTCGAAGAGGAGAACGATGGGGTGGACTACGGCGAGGGAGAGGGCTAGATAGCCGGAGATGTTGTGCAGGCGGAAATAGTTGAAGTGGCGGTGCGGCCATTGGCGAACGGGGCTGTAACGGAAGATCATCAGCGTGCCTAGGAGCATGTTGAGGGTGACGGCGCCTACGGCAGTGAGGCCAATGTAGGCCGAGAGGTCTAACAGAGTGATGCCCATTGGCATTGTGCAGTTGGACGTGCGAGAGGAGCGGAGGGTAACGCGCGCTGGTCAGGGCGACGACTTTTTGGGTAAAGGCTCCCAAAGCTCGATGCGGTTGCCATCCGGATCCATGATCCAGGCGAATTTGCCGTAGTCGTATTCCTCGACCTTGGGGTCAACCCAGACGCCTTCGTCACGCAAGGATTTCAGCGTGGCGTGGAGATCGTCCACTACGTAATTGACCATCAGGGCTGACTTACTCTCGCCGAAATATGCTGTGGTGGAAGGGAAGATCGACCACGCGGTGAAATTCTGTTTGGCGGGAGTGTCTGGTTGATTCCAGGGGAACATGGCGCCGGAATCGCCTTCACTGACGATGCCGAGATGCTTGGCGTACCAGGCGCGGAGAGCTTCTGGATTTTCGGATTTGAAGAAGACTCCGCCGATGCCGCGGACGCGTGCCATGGGCGGTATGCTACGCGACTATCGAAATTGAAGCTAGCGGCGAAGAAAGAAGAAAGAAGAAAGAAGAAAGAAGAAAGAATAACGCAGAGACGCCGAGTTCGCTGAGGAAACGCAGAGAAGAAGAATGGGCCGGCGCAGCATGCTGCGCGGCTACAAAGAGGAGGCGCTTACGCAGCTTCAGAGGCTGCGGAGGAGTTTGTAGAGTTCGTTGGCGGCGTCGAAGTCGGCTTCTAGCTCGCGGGAGTTCAGGCGCTCGCGTAGGTCGTCGAGGCGGCGGGCGAAGAGGTCGAGCGCGGCGGAGAGGACTTCGCGATTGGTGAGGACGATGTCGCGCCAGGTGGAGTACGGGCTGCCTGCTAGGCGCAGGGAATCGCGCAGGCCGGTGCCGGCTACGGTGATGGGGAGACCGTTTTCGTCGAGGTGATCGTAGAGGAAGGAGCCGAGAGCTACGGCGGCGAGTTGGGGGAGATGCGACACCAAGCCGACGGCGTAGTCGTGCTGTTGCGCGCCGAGCCAGAGAGGGCGGGCGCCGATTTTTTCGAGGAGCGTGTGGAAGGCGGAGACGCGCGGGTCGCGCTCGGAGGGAGAGGAATCTGCGGGGATGGAAGAGTCGGTAATTAGCGCGTAGGGTGCGTTGCGGAAGAGGTCGGCGTCGGCTTGCGCGATGCCGGCGATTTCGCGTCCTGCCATGGGATGGCCGCCGAGGAAGAGGGCGGTCGCTGGATGCGAAAAATTTTCGGCTGCGGATTGCGCTATGCGGAGCTTGGTGCTGCAGGCGTCGGTGACGAGGGCGTGCCTGGGGGCGATGCGGGCGATTTCGGGGAGGAGGCCGAGAGTGACGCCGATGGGGAGCGCGATGTAAATGAGATCGGCGGATCGGAGAGCGGGGGCTAGATCGCCGGTGAAGGATTCGTCGAGGACGTTGCGGGCGCAGGCTTCGCGGACGATTTCGGGGCGGTCCCAGCCGGAGATGTGCAGGTCGGTGGTGTATTTGCGGAGAGCGAGGGCGAAGGAGCCGCCGATTAGGCCGGTGCCGAGGATGGTGGCGCGCGTGATTAGGTGCGGGGACATGGAGGAGAGAAGATAACGCACCCTTCGAGTCAGGGTAAAGGGACGCAGAGATCGCGAAGGTCGCGGTGAACGACGTACAGCCAAAAATCGCTGCGCCACGAAAAGCTGATTTAGGCCATGCGGCGGCCGATGGCTGGAGCGATTATGCGGAGCTCGGTCATTAGTTGGGCGAAGGTGGCGGGCTCGAGGGATTGCGCGCCGTCGGAGAGGGCGTGGTCGGGATCGTTGTGAACTTCGATGAGCAGACCGTCGGCGCCGGCGGCTACTGCGGCGCGGGCCATGGGCGGGACTTTGTCGCGGCGGCCGGTGCCGTGGGAGGGGTCGGCTAGCATTGGGAGGTGCGAAAGTTTTTTGATTACGGGGATGGCGGCGATGTCGAGTGTGTTGCGCGTGTAGGTTTCAAAGGTGCGGATGCCGCGCTCGCAGAGGATTACGTTGTAATTGCCGCCGGCGAGGATGTACTCGGCGCTGAGGAGGAGTTCTTCCATGGTGGCGGACATGCCGCGCTTGAGGAGCACGGGCTTGCGGACTTCGCCGAGGGCGCGGAGGAGATAATAGTTCTGCATGTTGCGCGCGCCGACCTGAAAGATGTCGACATAGCCGAGCATCATTTGGATTTGCGACGGATCCATTACTTCGCTGACCGTGAAGAGATTGAATTTGTGCGCGGCTTCGCGCATTAGCTCGAGACCTTTTTCGCCCATGCCTTGGAAGGCGTAAGGCGAAGTGCGGGGCTTGAAGGCGCCGGCGCGGAGAATTTTTGCTCCCGCTTTGGCGACAGATTCGGCGATGGAATGGATTTGGTCGTGCGACTCGACTGAACAGGGGCCGGCTGCGACTACGACTTCGTTGCCGCCGATTTTTACGCCGCGGCCGAGATCGACGATGGTGCCTTCGGGCTTGAACTCGCGGCTGGCGAGCTTGAAGGGCTGTGTGATGCGCATGACTTCGCGCACGCCGTCGAGGAGTTCGAAATCGCGATGATCGAAATCGCGGTGTACGCCTACGGCGCCGAGGACGGTGTGGGATTCGCCTGTGGAGCGATGCACGTTGAAGCCGCTGGCGATGAGGCGGTCGATTACGTGCTGGATTTCGGCGTCCGAGGCGCCTTCTTGCATTACGATGACCATTCGGGTGCTGGGTTCCTTTCGCCGGTCTAAAGACCGGCCACCACTAAACCAAGAGCCCGCTTCAAAAAGCGGGCGCTACAACTTCTCGTCCTTGACTACATCACCTAAATGCATGGCTTCGCGCTCGGCGCTGCGGGCTTCGTCGATGATGCGCTCGAATAGACGGCGAATAGCGGCGTCAGTGAGCGGGCCGGCATTGATGCGCTCGGCATTTTCCAGGACTTCGCGCTCGCGGTCGGGTTGATAGAGCGGCAGATTTTCGGCTTGCTTGATTTTGCCGATTTCGAGAGCGCAGCGGGAACGCTGGTTGAGCAGCTCGACGAGTTTGCGATCGATTTCATCGATTTGGCGGCGCCAGTCGGAGAGGCTCATGGCGCGACCTCGCGGCGAGAGAGGCCGAGCGTGGCGGCTTGTTTCAGGGAGCGGATACGGGTGGCGAGGGCGGCGCACGCGTTGTCGATCGATTTTGCGTTTTCGATTTCGGAGACGAGGGCGGAGCCGACTACCGCGGCGTCGGCGAGGCCACCGAGGACGGAGACGTGGCCGGGGAGCGAGATGCCAAAACCTACCGCGATGGGGAGTTGCGTCACAGCGCGGGCACGACGGAGGAGCGCGGGTAGCTCGTCGGGTAACGTATCTTTTGCGCCAGTTACGCCGGTGCGCGAGATGAGATAGAGGAAGCCGGAAGTTGCGGCGGCGATTTTGCTCAGGCGCTCGTCGGTGGACGTGGGCGCGCCGAGAAAAACCGCATCGAGATGATGCGCGGCGAGGATTCGACGGTAGTCGTCGGATTCTTCGGGAGTGAGGTCGGTGGCGAGGGCGCCGTCGGCGCCGGCTTCGCTGGCTGCACGCGCGAATTTTTCGAGGCCCATTTGCAGGATGGGATTGTAGTAGCTGAAGAGAATTAGCGGGACTTGCGACGATTGGCGAATGCGGCGGACGAGATCGAGTACGCCTGCTAGCGTTGTGCCGGATTTTAGGGCGCGTTCGGAGGCGCGCTGGATGGTGGGACCGTCGGCGAGCGGATCGCTGAAGGGAACGCCGAGTTCGATGATGTCGGCGCCGGCTTCGGCGAGTGCTAGGACAAATTTCAGCGTTGCATCAAGCGAGGGATCACCTGCGGTGATATAAGCAACAATGCCGAGTTCGCCTGACGCGCGCAGCCCGGCGAAGCGTTGAGCGATTCGAGTTTGTGTGTCGGACGATTTCATTCAGCAGACCATGGTGCCGCATCAAAAAGCAGGTTCCTCACTACGCGCCGACAAAAACCGTTGGCGCTCCATTCGGAATGACAGCATACAGAAAATCCCGCCAAAGAGAAGATTTGGGCATCAACCGAGCAGGCGCGAGTAAGTGTCCATATCCTTGTCGCCGCGACCGGAGAGATTGACGATGACGAGGTCGTCGGAGGTGAATTGTGCGCGACGCTCGATTAAGCCGGCGATTGCGTGCGCGGATTCTAGCGCGGGAATGATGCCTTCGGTGCGCGCGAGGATGCGCGCGGCGTCGAGCGCGGCGGAATCGGAGACGGCGGCGTATTGAGCGCGGCGTTGGTCGGCGAGCCAGGCGTGCTCGGGCCCGATGGCGGGATAGTCGAGACCGGCCGAGATGGAATGCGTGGAGGCGATTTGGCCGTCGCTATTTTGCAGGACGTACGTGTACGTGCCTTGCAGCACGCCGGGACGCGCGCCGGCGTAACCTTGCGCAGCGGCTAGGCGGGCGGCATGTTCGCCGAGTTCGTTGCCGCGGCCGCCGGCTTCGATGCCCACCATTTTTACTTCTTGGTCGCGCAGAAATGCATAGAAAAGGCCGATGGCGTTGGAGCCGCCGCCAACGCAGGCGAAAAGATGTGTTGGCAAGCGTTTTTCGGCGGCCAGGATTTGCTGGCGAGCTTCGCGGCCGATGATGGACTGAAAATCGCGGACCATCGTTGGATACGGATGGGCGCCGAGGACGGAACCGAGCAGATAATGCGTGGTGCGCACGTTTGTGACCCAGTCGCGCATAGCTTCGTTGATGGCGTCTTTTAATGTGCGGCTGCCGGAATCGACGGCGACAACTTGCGCGCCGAGCAGGCGCATGCGCGCCACGTTGAGCGCCTGGCGCGCCATGTCTTCGGTGCCCATGTAGACGACGCATTCGAGGCCGAGATGCGCGGCGATGGTGGCGGAGGCGACGCCGTGCTGGCCTGCCCCGGTTTCGGCGACGATGCGGGGCTTGCCCATTTTCAGGGCGAGCAAACCCTGGCCAATAGCGTTGTTGATTTTGTGGGCGCCAGTGTGGAGGAGATCTTCGCGTTTGAGATAAATGCGCGGGCCGCCGAGATGCTCAGTCAACCGCGAGGCGAATTGCAGCGGTGTGGGGCGTCCGGCGAAATTCTTGAGCAAGCTTTGCAGTTGCGCCTGGAACGACGCATCGGATTTGGCGATTTCGTAGGCGCGCTCAAGCTCAAAGAGCGGAACCATGAGCGTTTCGGGGACATAACGCCCGCCGTAGGGGCCGAAGCGTCCGGTGGCTGTGGTCGGCGATTGAAGTATGGAGCCCATGACTAAGTAGGATTCGCCAGCGGCGCCTCAAGTTGCTGTTCGGCGCGGCGAACTTCATTAATAAATTCTTTGAGCCGGGAATGATCTTTCTTGCCCGGCTTGGATTCGACGCCACTGGCCACGTCGACCGCGTAGGGCTTCACAATGCGAATTGCCTCGGCGACGTTTTCGGGCTTGAGCCCGCCCGATAAAATAATACGGTGAGACGCGGCAGCACGACGGGCAAAGTCCCAATCCGTGGTTTGCCCGGTTCCACCATATTGGCCTGCGCGGGCGCCATCGAGCAGAAAGGCAAAGACGCCGGAAAATTTATCGAATGTCGAGAATGGCAAATTGGCGTCGACGCGAAGCGCTTTGATCACGGGAAGTGAGGAAGCAACTCGCGAGACGACGTCGGGAGTTTCGTCACCGTGAAGCTGCGCGGTCTCGAAGCGCACGAAGGCGCGAAGAGAGTTGATGTCAGCCGGCTTGGCGTTGACGAACACACCGACGGCTTCGACTTCTTTGGGAAGCTTTGAGCGAATCTGCGCGGCGTCTGCGGTGACGACGCGGCGCAAACTTTTTTCGTAGAAATTGAAACCGAGCGAGTTGGCGCCTGCGTCGGTGGCAGCTTTGGCATCGGCCAGATTGGTGATGCCGCAGATTTTGATGCGAATCATGACGTCTGGCCCTGCGGCGCTGCCGAGCCGAGGAGATTTGCGAGCGCGGCGGCGGGATCGGGCGCGAGCATGAGGTGTTCGCCGATGAGGAAAGCATCGAATCCGGCGGCGCGCAGACGAAGAAGGTCATCATGCGTGCGCAGGCCGGATTCGCTAACCGCGATACAATGGTCGGGAACTTGATCGATCAGCTCGAAGGAAGTTTCCACTCGGACGGTGAGCGTCTTCAGGTCGCGATTGTTCACGCCGAGGATGCGCGCGTCTGCTGCGAGCGCGCGAGCGAGCTCGGCGGCGGTGTGAACCTCGACGAGCGGCTCCATGCCGAGTTCGCGCCCGAGCGCGATGAGATCGCGCAGTTGGTCATCGTCCAGTGCAGCCACGATGAGCAGGAAACTGTCGGCATCGTTGGCGCGCGTTTCCCAGACTTGCCATGGATCGAAAATAAAATCCTTGCGAAGGACAGGGAGAGCAATCGATTTGCGGGCTTCGCGAAGATTCTTGAGAGAACCGCGAAAAAATTCTTCCTCGGTGAGGATGGAAAGCGTGGCGGCGCCAGCGCCTTCCAGAGAACGAGCCAGTGCGACGGCGCCGAAAGGTTCGCGCAAAACGCCACGAGACGGCGAGGCCGGCTTTAATTCGGCGAGGATGTTGAGTCCGTCGCGAGAGAGCGCGGCGGCGAAGTCGCGCAGCGGAGTGGCTGCTTTCGCGCCGTACTTGAGGGCGGTTTCAGGCAGGACGCGTTTGCGGTGATCGACGGCGGCGCGGCGAGCCTCCAGAATGCGGTCCAGCACTGTTCCGGTGTTGGTGTAGGCCGACATGCGGATATCTTTGTATGCTAGGGGTCGCGAGCGGATTTGGTCAAGGAGCCTATGGAGACAATCAGCGCAGGGAAGATGATGAGCTATCGAGCGGAGTATGGAGCTCTGCTGGAAGACATTGCGAAGGAAGCGGATGTAATTGCGATGAAATATTTTCGTGCGGTTGATATGCGCGTGGAACGAAAGAGAGATGGAACGGCGGTGACACAGGCGGACCGCGCAGTGGAAGAGATGGCACGGGCGAAAGTGGCGGCGAGCAGCCTTGCATTGGATGTGCTTGGCGAAGAGATGAGCGCCAGCGACGAAAAGAATCCGAGCGTATCGAAACGGCCTAGATTGATCATTGATCCGATTGACGGCACGGAGGAATTTTCGCGGGGCATTCCGACTTTTGGGACGCTGCTGGGCATCGAGCGCGATGGAGAGATCGTAGCCGGCATGGCGAGCGCGCCAGGGCTCGGGAGCCGCTGGTGGGCGTATCGCGGCGAGGGCGCGTATCGCAATGGAAAGCGCATTCACGTCTCGAACATCGCGCGGCTGAGCGAGTCTATGGTGTTCACCACGGGCACGGGGCCTAGTAAGGACAAATTGGCTCAGGAAAAGATCCGGCGGCTCCCCGATTCCGCTCGCAGCGGGCGGGCGCTTGGAGGATTCTGGCAGCACATGCTTGTGGCGGAAGGTGCTACGGAAGCGGCGCTGGATTGGACATCGAAGCCGTGGGACCTTGCGCCCTTGGGAATTATTGTGGAGGAAGCTGGCGGAAGGTCTACTAACGTGCGCGGCGAGCGGACGATCTACACGGGAAATTTGTTGAGCACTAACGGAAAGACACATGAGGAAGTGCTGAAGCTGTTGCAGTGAATTCTAGACGAGGCTCTCATGGACATTGCTGTGCAAGCTCGGAAAGCTGAAACGCTAAGGAAGCTTCACGGCGGACCTCGCGTGCTGGCGCTGCCTAATGCTTGGGATGTCGCGAGCGCTTGTGTGCTGGAGGAGATGGGATTTCCAGCGATTGCAACCACGAGCGCGGGTGTGGCGTTCGCGCTGGGCTACCCGGATGGGCAGCGCATTTCTCGCGACGAGATGCTTGAGATTGTGGCACGCATTGCGCGCGCGGTGCGCGTTCCCGTGACGGCCGATATGGAGTCTGGTTACGGCACGACGCCTGCCGAAATGGCGGAGACCGCAAAAGCGATTGTTGCCGCTGGGGCTGTAGGATTGAATTTCGAAGATGTCACTGGCGATACGGAAAGATCGCACGTAGAGACCTCACTGCAAGTCGAAAAAATTCGGACGATTCGCGAGGTTTCCGCGTCGATGGGCGTTTCGCTGGTGATCAATGCGCGAACGGATGTTTACTTGATGCCGATCGGGCCGGAAGCTACGCGCTTCGACCGAACAGTGGAGCGGCTGCGGGCGTATCGAGCAGCAGGAGCAGATTGCGTGTTCGCCCCGGGCATGGTTGACCGCGGACTAATCGAGAAATTGGTGAAGGCGGTGGCCGCGCCGCTGAACGTTCTGGTGACTCCGGGATGTCCCTCAATTCCGGAACTCGAAGCGCTTGGCGTTAGACGCGCGAGCATCGGGTCAGGCGTGATGCGTGCGACTTTGGGATTGGTGCGGCGTATCGGAAAAGAATTGCTGGAGAGGGGAACGTACTCGTCGGTGTTCGACGGCGCGATTCCGTATGCGCAGATAAACGAGCTCATGACGCGAGCAGCCTCGAGCTCCACGGAAAAAGCACATCCATAAACGACACGACATGCTCGCTGCCAGCGCCAGAACCGATTGCCGACCAGACGGAACTTAGTTTCAATGAATGACAAAGCCCGTTCTTTGCACTTGCTGGACCAGGAAATCATTATTTGCCGAAAGTGCCCGCGTCTTGTCGAGTATCGCGAACGCGTTGCGCGCGAAAAGCGCCTTGCGTATCGGGACTGGACGTATTGGGGTAAGCCTGTGCCGGGATTTGGCGACCCGGAGGCGCAACTGCTGATTGTCGGGCTGGCGCCGGGCGCGCATGGCTCGAATCGTACGGGACGGATGTTTACCGGCGATCGCTCCGGTGTCTTCCTGTATCAGGCACTGTATGACGCCGGCTTTGCCAACCAGCCTACTGGGGCTACTCCCGACGACGGCTTGTCGCTGCGAAATGTGCGTATAACCGCGGCAGCGCGTTGCGCTCCGCCCGACAACAAACCGTTACCCTCCGAACTTCTAAACTGTCGCGGCTATTTGGAACGCGAGATCGATGTATTGCGCCCCCGAGCAGTGCTCGCGCTGGGGAAAATCGGATGGGACGTTTTTCTTGGAATTCTGAAACATCGCGGAACGATTCCGGCGCGAGTGGGATATCGCTTCGCGCATGGCGCGGAAGTGGATCTTCCATACGCTGGACTGCGGCTGTTTGGTGTGTACCATCCAAGCCAACAAAATACCCAGACGGGACTGCTGACTCCTGCAATGTATGCGAAGGTGCTGCGGCGCATCCAGGCGTTTTTGGAGCAGTCTGGGAAAGTTTCTTCGGAAGCGATACCGGGTGCACAAAGGCGAAAGCGGTCTGCGTGAGTGTCGGGATTTTCCTGCGGCTTGGCGACGGGCGGCGACACGATTTGGGCGGGCGCGCGCGACGCTTGCCAGGCATAAGCTGTAAGCTCCTCTAAATCATATACATAGGAACAAAGGTAATGGGCGGCGATGGCTGGCCGGATGCTTCCACGTCAATGGGTTATTACGAGGAGGCACTGATGAGAAATATCCAGCTCGCGGGCGCAACGTCGCTACTTGGGTTTAGCTTGGCTTTCGGTGTTGCCGCGCAGGAGCCGTTGCAAGACGCGCCCGCCGCGCCCGTCGAACCGCCCACGCATCGCGCGGATGGACGCCGTTATGCCGATCTACCGGTGGAGGCGTACGCGGTAGTCCCTGGCACGAAGTTTCTGGTGCGACTCGAGGACGAATTGGACACGAAGGAAACCCGAGAGAAGAGACACTTCAAAGTGACCACGCTGGAGCCGCTCGAGGCGGGAAGCGGCATCTATCTTCCGCCTGGGGCGCAAATTCGTGGGCACGTGAGCCGCGTGGAGTCCGCAGGTGTTGCTGGGCGCGCGAAGATTTGGCTCACTTTTGACGAGATCCGCACGAAATTTGCGACGTTGCCGATTGTGGCTGAGGTTGTGAGCGTGCCCGGAGATCACAGCGTGAAAACGGGGACGGCGCAGCAGGAAGGCTTGATCGAAGGGCGCACCAGCACCCAGCAGGCAGCTACCGAAGCGGCCGCCGCCGGCGCGGCAATGGGAGCCGTCAGAGGCGTCAAAGACCGAGACAAAAAGGAAGCCGCGGAAGGGGCGGCCGCGGGGGCATTGGCGGCGTACCTCATGGAGTCTGGCCGCGGCCACGAAATCGATTTGCCCAAGGGCGCGAAGTTGGAGCTGGAACTGGAGCGGGCCTTATACTTACTAAAGGAGTGAGGCCCCCGATCGACAGAGCCTGACGCTAAAAACCAGGGGGTTACTGCACTCGCGAGTAGGGAGGGCGCAGTTTTCGCCTGTACATCTTCACGTGCTTGGCAAGCGGCTACGCGGCTTGTTACAGTCAAGTATCCAGCCTATGCAAAAAAATACGCCAAGTGTACTTAAAGAGAGGCCGAGCCGCATGGGCGACGATACGAAGATGGCGGTGCGCGCGGTTGAAACGGGAGAGCGCAAAGACCGCATCCTGATTGTCGAAGACGAAGACAACGCGCGAAAAGGCTACGAGCAGCTGCTGCAAAGGTGGGGCTTCGATGTCTTAGGTGTGGCTACCGCCGAGGAAGTATTGGCAAAATTCGCCAGCTATCAACCGGACACGCTAATAGCCGACGTCGAGCTGCCGGGAATGAATGGGCTGGACCTGCTGAAGCAGCTTGGCTCTGATCTGCACGATGTGCCTGCAATCATCATCACCGGGAAGGGAAGCGAAGAGCGCGCCGTGGCCGCTATCGAAGCAGGCGCATTCTGGTACATCGAAAAGCCGCTGAAGGGGCCGGTGTTGCACGCGCTGCTGGACCGCGCCTTGGGCAAAGCGCGCGATGCACGCCAATTGGCGGTGCTGCAAAGGCAGTTGCGCGAAACCGGGCGGCTTGGCGATTTAGTGGGCGGTTCGAAAGCGATGCAGGATGTGATGCGCATCGTGGAGATGGCC
>Ga0209131_1000713_pt1 | contig 23608 bp, 26 predicted proteins | sample GraSoi_2013_40cm_FD_185826 | JGI IMG/M metagenome (GOLD analysis project Ga0209131, IMG submission 185826) | Grasslands soil microbial communities from the Angelo Coastal Reserve, California, USA - Sample 9_17_2013_40cm (SPAdes) (version 2) | ecosystem: Environmental > Terrestrial > Soil >... | reverse complement strand
CGACATTGCCCGGCCTGGCTTTTACATGGGCGTCACCGCAATGGTCCGTGTTGTTGTGGGATGAGGATGAACTGGTCGCGAAAGTGGGATTGCTCACGCGTGAAATCATCAGCAATGAAGAGTCAAAGTCCATTGGCGGCATTGGTGGGGTGATGACACATCCGGCAAAACAAGGTCAGGGATTAGCCAGTCAAGCCATGCGCGAAGCGTCCAGGTTATTTGATGAAGAATTGAAAGTTGCGTATGCACTTTTATTCTGCCTTCCGCATTTGGTCGAGTTTTACAAACGCTTGAAGTGGAAGCCATTTCAAGGTCAAATATTCGTTGAGCAACCCAGTGGCAAAGTTGAGTTCTCAGCGAACGGCGCAATGGTTCTTGATGTAAAAGAATCCGCGCCACTAAACGGGTCATTGGATCTCAATGGCTTGCCGTGGTAATACAAATGTGGACTCTATTAGCGCGCGTTGGCGCCCAGCGGCAGGGCATAAAATATCACCAGCGCGATGGTCATTCCTAACCCGATCGGTACGCTAAAGTATGCAGTCATCAAGCAAAGCAGATAAACTGGAGGACCCAATGCGTATGAACGGTTGATGGAACGCACTTCAGCTTCCGTAACATCGCGCCCGAGCAGACGGCGTCCGCGCGCCGCGTAGCGCCATAGCAGATTGAAGAAAACCGCAATGGCGAAAAAATTTCCCATATATATCATGGCTGCAACTCGCTGTCCGTTATGCCCGATATATTCCGCCAGCAAGGATGTTATAAACGGCACCGCTGTCGCACCCAGGAGCAATAGCAAATTGAACACCAGGAGCAGATGGTCGGAACGTTTGATGAGTGTAAATAATTTATGGTGGTTGATCCACATGATACCAATCAAAGCGAAACTGGTAATGAACGCGAGATAGGATGGCCATTGTGTCAGCAATGCATTACCTAGTGTTGTCGTTGCAGGCAAATCGCGCGGCACGTGCAAATCCAGTATGAGCAGGGTAATTGCAATTGCAAATACGCCATCGCTAAAAGCTTCGACGCGTCCCGTTTCCTTCTCGTCTCTTGATTCAATTTCATTTTGATTCATAGGTGCTCCTGCCAACCAGACTGGTCTTTATTTCCTGACATTTCAAGGGTGGAATTTTTACTGTCATGGCTATATAAAATTATACAACACCAAAGACTTGCGGTTATACTCACGACATGTAAACGAAATTATTCTCTGGAACGTAACTGAATCCGACCTGACCATTCTCTTTGAACAACAACTGAGTAATTTTCTATGAAAATCGAATTTGTAGCAACCGATCAATTAACAGATACACAAAAAGAAAGTCTCAAACAATTGCGTGCGGCTGTATATCCAGCTGCGGCATTAGCCACACTGATCGGCAAGGATTATACCTGGGCGTCGCCGCAATGGTCCATTTTAGTGTGGGATGAAGATGAACTCGTCTCACGAGTGGGACTCGTTGTCCGTGAGATTATCAGCAACGGAGAGCCAAAAGTCATCGGTGGAATCGGCAGCGTGCTGACCCACCCTGAAAGACAGGATAAGGGTCATGCCACTGAGGCGATGTGTGAGGCGGTCCGGCTTTTCAACGAAGAATTGAAGGTGGCATACGGGCTTTTATTTTGTACTTCACGTCTGATCGAGTTTTACAAACGCTTGCAGCGGAAGCCATTTGAAGGACAGGTATTTGTTCAACAGCTGCGTGGCAAAATCGAGTTCTCAGCCAACAATGCCATGGTTCTGGATGTCAAAGAGCAGGCGCCATTGAATGGCTCATTAGATCTCAATGGCTTGCCGTGGTAGATCATATGGCAAACGCAATCACTCTTCGTAATGTAACCGAATCTGATCTCCCAATTCTCTTCAAGCAGCAACTCGATCCCGAAGCGACTGCAATGGCGGCGTTCCCGTCACGAAATCGAGAGTCCTTTATGGCACATTGGGCAAAGATCATGGCAGATGAGACGGTCATCTTGAAAACAATCCTCTTCAATGGTCAAATCGCAGGAAGTATCGTCAGTTGGGATATGCTCGACGAACGGGAAGTTGGCTATTGGCTGGGGAAAGAGTATTGGGGTAAAGGCATTGCCACACAGGCTTTGGAAGAATATGTGCGCATCGTGAAGACCCGTCCGCTGATGGCGCATGTGGCGAGGCATAATGTCGGGGCACGGCGAGTCCTTGAGAAGTGTGGGTTCACGGTGATTGGTGAGGATACGTATACCAATCCAGCCGGGGTTGAGGTGGAAGAGTTTGTTTTGAAATTAGAATCAAACGAAAGCGGTATTCCATGAGCACAATTCGTCAACTCATTAGTCGGTTCAAACTTCAACTGCGGGGGAAAAATCATATCGTTGGGTGGAATATGACTGCTGAAGCGGTCATCGCTTTTTTCTTGCGTCAAAGAAAAACCGTGCTCACCTTTTACGGATATTCCGGCATGGGATACGAAGATGAAAAAGCCATGCTTGAGATCGCGCGGAAAGTATTATCTCGATATTCTCCAGAGACCACACTGGTCAATATTGGCGTGACCAGCGTTGGCATAGGCGCGATCTATCCATTGGCAAAATCATTGGGGTTTACAACCACTGGGATCGTTACGAGTCTGGCACTTGAGCATTCGGCAGGTGTCGCAGGCATTAGTGAAGCAGTCGATTACATTTGTTTTGTCGCCGATAAGCAATGGGGCGGAAATTTACCAAACGTAGATCAACTCTCTCCCACTTCAAAAGCCATGGTGGAGTGCAGTGATATTTTGGTAGGTATCGGCGGCGGCGGAATCGGTGAGGCGGAAATGCTTGCGGGCAAAGCGCAAGGGAAGCCAGTCCATTTTTATCCCGCTGACATGAATCATGCGCGGGCAATTCAATATGCAAAAAAAATGGGATTGCCACCGCCCGAGTCATTTAGGGGTGGAAATCCTGATCTGTTTGGAAAATAACACAAGCTTTACTTTGAATTCTTCAACATATACGTTGTCAAACTTCCCGGCTTGGGCGGCATGGCGTAGACAAAGATCAATTCGCGGTCATCAACCGAAGTTGGTTCCCATTCGGGGAAATCAGCCGAGATCGAAACCACGCGCGAGCCGGGTTTCATTTTCTTTTCCAAATAGGAGGCGAGTTTTAATACTTCTTTTGAGGTAGCGTAAACAAAAACAACATCAGCTTCGCTTAAGTCTGTTTTCAGAAAATTTCCCCATCTGATTTGAATCTTATTGCCGAGTCCGCTTGCGGCAACTCGCAGCCAAATCAACGCACATTGGATCGGTCCGATCTCGATGCCAATGGCATTGGCATTGAACTCGCGCGCGGCAATGAGCAAGACACGTCCGTCACCGGCGCCGAGATCATAGAGCATTTCATTCGGTTGCAGGTCCACCAACTTCAAAGCTTTACGAATGCGATTCGGATTTGTCGGAACAGGCGGAAGTCCATAAAGTGCGGGGACAAGAATCCATAGTAAAGCAAGAATAAAGAGAACAACGCAAAAGATCAACGCAGTAATAATAAGAAAACTATTCATGGTGACTTGAAATATACCAAACCGCAGCCAGACCTAAAAGGTTGAAAAGGACTGCGGCTCCAGTAACAAAAGTAAAGCCCAGCGCATACAACCCAGGTGCAAGCAACGCACCGATGGCGCGTCCAATCGAACCTGCCGCACCTGCAAAAGATAGAGTTGTAGCACGGGCAGAGGGCATCACCTCGGTCATCAATGGGATCATGCTAACCACTGTAAATTCAAACGTAATATAGAAAAGGAACAATCCGATCAACGCACCGATTGCAGAATGCCCGATCATTGGCAGTAATATCGCTGCGATACAATTGGCAGCGATCCCAAAGCCCGCCGCGCGGACTTTGCCTACGCGGTCCACAAATAGCGCGACCATGCCTTCGCCGCCCAACTCAGAGAGACCAATGATAGCCGATGCGCCTGCCAGTGCCGCGATTTGCAATTTGAATGAATCTTCGAGCCACACACCAAACATCAAATTCACAACTTCATTCGCGGCAGTGATGAAGAGTCCAATTGAGCAGGCAACTAAAACCGTCGGGGTGGTGATGATCTGTTTGACGTTGCCAAACAACCCGTCTTGATGATGAACCGGTTTTTCAGAATCGGTCAGGGTCAGGGCAATATAGAAAAAGGCGACGAGTCCCAAAATCCCCAAAAGTAAAAATGGCGCAGACCATGTAGACCTCGTGATAATCAATCCCATCGCGGGGATGCCGATGATAAACGCCAACGACCACGCGAACTCAGTGATCGCCAGCGCCGTGCCGCGTTTTTCATAAGCCACATGATCGGCAATATAAGAAGCCAGCGATGGATCAAAAATCTGCTTACCCACCAAACCCAGAATCAACGCAATACCGAATGTTGTCAGGCTGGGAGCCAATACCACATTGCCCATCGCACCGACAAATAACCCCAACCCCAATAACATACCGAACTTGCGTCCGCGCGTTTCGATGAATGGAAAAATAAACGGATCGAACGCCCCGACGATTGCGCGGTTGGCGACCAGGCTTGAGATCACGCTGATATCCACACCGAGTCCGCGCGCGAAGACCGTCAGAAACGGATAGATCATCCGATAGGCAGTATTCATTACTACACGTATGAGTGTATAGGCCGTAAGTTTGAAATAACTCACTATGATCTCTGTTGTTCAGAATTCAAGGATCTAAATAAATATATGAGATACGATTTGTTTTTGAGCATGGTATGATTTTACACTATGGACATTTCTGCCACTCTGCTTAGTGCGAACCAACCACCTGCCAGCCTTGCATTGGATTCTTTGGGGATAGAGCACTGCATCTTTCTGCACGAAAAGCCTGTCTCGTCTTTCGAACAAGCCACTTCTGACCGCAACCAAAGACCGGAGCAGATCGTCCGCAGTATTCTGCTTCAGATCAGACCCGAGGAATTTTTGATGGTCTTGGTCGTCGGACCAGATCAAATTGATTGGAAGAAATTACGCAAATTCGTGGGACGGTCAAGGATTCGAATGGCAACCGAAGAGGAAGTGTTGGATGTGACTGGCTACCGAGTCGGGACAGAGGGCAAGCCATAAATGGCTGGTACAAAAATCCATAGTAAACCAATAATGAAAAGCAAAATGAAAAAAACGAGGGAAAATAAAATGATCATGCTTCACCAACACGAATGCCACGTAACCAATTCAAAATACGCGGCAGGATCACTACCCGCTGGGTTAATTCACCCAGTGCGATCAATGCAAAAATATTGAACATTACAGCCAACAGCGTGACGGGTAGGAAGCCAAATCGTTCATAGATGAATGTAGCCAGCAATGAGCCGATCAAACGACCGAGTGAATGACCAGTCAAGTTAAAGGATAATAAGGTGGCGCGCGCTTCGGGCACAAGTTCGGTCATCATCGGAATGTGACTGACCATAATGTATTCAAAGGTAATGTAAAAGAGAAATAATCCCACCAGCGCACCAACCTCAGTGCGACCCACTATCGGCAACAACAATGCGGCTAATGCATTCCCAGTGAGTCCCAATAACAGGGCCCGCGGTTTGCCAAGACGATCCGTTGTTAAGGCAACGAGACCTTCACCACTGATTTCGGAGAGTCCGATCACGGCAGAGGCGCCAGCTAATGCAGCGATCTTTAATCCAAATGAATCTTCGAGCCATACACCAAAGATCAAATTGACAAGTTCATTTCCCGCGCTTGCCCACACCGCAATAGAGATGCCCGCGAGGGCGGGAACACTCGTCAGCACTGTACGGAAATTTTTTCGAGAATCAGTAACCAGCTGTTGTGAAGCGTGCGGCGCATGTGGAACCATCCACATAATTACAAGGAACATGCCTACACCGAGCACGGCTAAAAGCGGAAATGGCGCCGTCCATCCATATTTAGCGATGAGAAATCCCATCAACGGAACCCCTACGATGAAAGACAAGCCCCAGGCAACCTCGGTGATCGCAAGCGCAGTGCCGCGTTTTTCATAAGGGATACGGTCACCAAAGTAGGATTGCATAGCTGGGTCAAAAAGATATTTGCCGAGTAACGCCAGCAACAATGCTAATCCGAAAGTTAGCAGGCTTGGATGGAGTACCACTGCACCCATGCCGATGGTAAAGGCGACAATGCCCAGCAGCATGGCAAACTTGCGGCCCTGTTTATCAGCTACAGGCGCAAATACGGGTCCAAAAATTCCTACAAAATTACGGGCGGCAACGATTTTTGAAAGTGTTTCAAAATCTACGCCCAGCCCGCGCGCAAAAATATTCAAGAACGGATAGATCATCCTGTGCATGGTATTAAGAATGATGCGCAGGAACATGAAGATGACAAGCTGAACACGAAGTCTCATAATAATCTTTCTACAAACGAGTCTGGTTCTACTGACAAGGAAGAACCCTTGAATATTACCTTATACGATTCTTTGCACTTGACCAATGTGCGATTGAAGATGAAAATCGGAACTTATGGATTCAAAACCACCCGCCAGCCTGGCCCTGGATGCGCTTGGGATCGAGCACCGTGTCTTCATTCACGAGACGCCTGTTAACAGTTTCGAGGAGGCGGCTGCCCACCGACAACAAAGACCGGAGCAGGTTGTGCGGAGTATTCTGTTTCAAATACGACCCGAGGAGTTCCTCATGGTCTTGATAGCGGGACCCGCGCAAATCGATTGGAAGAGTCTGCGCAAATTCGTAGGGCGGTCACGAGTGCGGATGGCAACTGAAGAAGAGGTGTTGGCTGTGACTGGTTATCGAGTCGGGACTATGAGTCCGTTTGGGTTAAAGAATCAGGTTCAGGTGTTGATAGATGCGAGCGTCCTCAAAGAGTCGGAAATATCCATCGGGTCAGGTGTCCGTAGTGCGGCGATCATCATGAAGAGTATAGATATCCAACGCGCATTGAGAAATGCGGAAGTTGTTTCACTGATGGAAGATGCGCCTCCCGTATAAGTCCTGGTATGCGTGACGGATTTCGCAAGACTGGTTGTATTTATTTATATTATTTAGAGGTATTCATGATCACTTTGCGAGATTTGTTGAGGTCAGCCAGCCGAACGTTTGCCATTGGGATCGAACAATTGCCTGGCATTTTATGCGATGCAGGTACGGTAGCGTATTTGCTTTTGCGGGTGTCGGATTATTTGGAAGATAATGAAGACATGCCTTCACAGGAAAAGATCACGCTATTGAATTTGTGGGCTGAAATTTTGGGGGGCAAAGCCGAACCCGCTGAACTAACCAGCCAGATCCAAAACGCGGATACATCCAATCCGGATGCGGTTGTGGCAAAACACACCGCAGATATTTTGGAGAAACTGGCTTCACTGCCCGAGGAGGCGCGTGAGATCATCACACAACATGTGATCCACAGCACGCTGGGCATGGCGCGCTGGGTAGAACGCGGTCCGCAGGTGAATGATGAGGCGGATTTGGATGATTACATGTTCGAAGTGGCTGGACGCGTGGGCTATTTGTTGACTCATCTCTTTGCCTGGTATTCGACTGCCATCCGCAGCAAAAAGGATTTACTCCTGCCGCTCGCGCGTGAATTTGGTCTGGCTCTGCAAACCGTGAATGTGATCCGCGGCTTACGCAAGGATTACGAACGCGGTTGGGTCTATGTGCCGAAGAAATTTCTAGCGGCGGTGAATCTAACCGCGCAGGAATTATTCCAACCCGAGAATCGCGCAGAGGCGCTCAAGGTATTGGATATGCTGGCTGATAAAGCCGAGAGACACTTGATTGCCGCGCTGACTTGTGTCAAATCTCTGCCACGCTGGGAACATCGCATCCGGCTTGCATGTATCTTCCCGTTGATGTTCGCGATCCGCACGCTGGCGATTAGCCGCCGCAACGCCCAGGTCTTCGAGAGCGAGGCCAAGATCACGCGTGAAGAAGTGAAACGAATCGTGATGCAGGCAACGTTGTGGGGGTGGTCAAATTCCTGGCTGGATAATTATTATCAGAAATTGAATGTTGTCACTGAAAAGTAGGTGAATTGTATATCGCAGAATCTTCTTGACATATTTCAAATGCCGAATTATGATTATAGGCAATAAAGTCTATTGGAACGCTAGGAGTTATAGACAAAAGCATGAGACTTTCCAAACGCGGTGAATATGGCCTACGGGCAATGATCGCATTGGCAGAACCCGCTGAAAAAAGCGCTGCCCAACAAATGCTGCAGATCAAAGAGATCTCGCAACGCGAGCAGATCTCCCCCAAGTTCCTTGAGCAAATATTACTTACGCTTAAGAACGCGGGCATGCTGCATAGCAAGATGGGCGTCGGCGGCGGGTATTACCTGGCCAGGTCAGCCAAAGAGATCACCCTCGGTCAAATCTTCCGCACGTTGGATGGTCCTGTAGCTCCGATCAGGTGCGTGAGCCAGATGGCATATGAGCCCTGTGGCTGCCCAGACGAAGAGACCTGTGGTCTGCGCCTCGCGATGGGCGATGTGCGTAATGCTATCGCCGACATATTGGATAACACCAGCCTGGCTGATGTGACCAAGCGTCAGAGCGCGGTCCGCAAAAAGCTCGGCAAATAAAGGAATAATCTGCGTGCGGGGGAACGCATTTTTATTTGCCTAAAAGTATACTAGTACTATAGACTTTATAATATATAAACCCAAATAGGAGAATCAGAATGCGAAAACAAATATTGCCAATATTGGTAGCCGTTTCCATACTACTAAATGCCTGCGGATCAGCTACCCCTACTCCAGCTGCAACTGATGCTCCCGTGACAAATGCACCTGCAGCAGTTCCTGCCTCTACTGAAGCACCGCTTAGCGGAACCATCTCAGTTTCTGGTGCGTTCGCCCTCTACCCCATGATGACCGTCTGGGCTGAAGAGTTTCAGAAACTTCATCCCGATGTGCAATTCGATGTGCAAGGCGGCGGCGCAGGCAAAGGCATGACCGATACTATCTCTAAAGCTGTGGACATTGGCATGATCTCACGCAAGATCAAGGATGAGGAAACCGCGCAAGGTATCTTCTGGGTGGCTGTCACAAAAGACGCCGTCTTCCCATTGGTCAGTGCTAACAACCCGGTGGCGGCAGACTTGATCACCAAAGGCATCACCAAGGAAACTTTCAACAAAATATTTATTACAGGCGAGATTAAAACCTGGGGTGAAGTGGTTGGCAAGCCTGAAATTAAAGCTGAAATCCACGTCTACACTCGTTCCGATTCTGCGGGCGCGGCAGACGTCTGGGCACAATTCGCTGGAGGCAAAGTACAGGCTGATATTCTGACAACAGCTATTGGCGTCAATGGTGAACCGGCACTCGTGGATACAGTCATCAAAGATCCGCTTGGAATCGGTTTCAGCAATTTAAACAGCGTCTTCGATGTCAATAGCGGTAAACTCGTGCCAGGTGGACTCGTCTCGCCAATCGATGCGAATGCAAACGGTGTTGTAGATGGCGCCGATGAATATTATCAATCCAAGACTGAAGCGGTTGCAGCCGTATCATCTGGAAAATATCCATCACCACCCTCGCGTTTTGAAAACCTGGCAACCCTGGGCAAACCCGATGGATTGAAACTGGCTTTCATTAAATGGATCTTGACGGACGGACAACAGTATCTTGATACGGCTGGTTATGTTCCACTGACACCCGACCAACAAGCTGAATCATTGAATAAACTTAAATGAGTCAATCAATAAAGAATACAGAAGGCCGGTTAAGCCGGCCTTCTGTCGTTCCTCGTATCAGCGTAGATAGAATCGCCAGGCGTAGTTTTTTTGCGATTATGCTGCTACCGGTTTTTCTCATCGCTATTGTAACGATCGCGCTAGTGATACGTTCGTGGCCCATTCTGACCGCCTACCCACTAAAAGATTTATTGTTTGGAAATATTTGGCGACCCGATAAGGGTTTGTTCGGCTTCTATCCATATATCATCGCCACATTTTGGGTAACAGCTGTCGGCGTTCTGCTAGCCACACCCGCTTGCATCTTGGTTTCAATTTATCTTGCAGAATACGCCCACGCCAGAACGCGCTCCGTTGCCAAACCTGTCTTGGATTTGTTAGCGGCAATTCCACCAGTTGTCTATGGCGTGTGGGGATTGGTAGCCATTGTCCCATTTGTGGATAAAGTGCTCGCGCCCCTTTCTGATCGTTGGCTTGGTGCTGTTTCGATATTCCGGGTCAATCAGCCGACAGGCTTCGGCATCCTCGCGGCGGGAATTGTGCTGGCGGTGATGATCGCACCGTTGATCATTTCGGTCATGTATGAAATTTTCTCCACAGTCCCCAACGACTTGCGTCATGCGTCTCTGGCAGTTGGCGCAACCCAATGGCAGACCATTCGCAGCGTTATCCTGCCGCAAGTGGCACCGGGGATTATCGCCGCAATCGTCCTTGGAGCATCGCGCGCTCTCGGCGAAACCATTGCCGTGTTGATGGTAGTCGGCAACGTGGCACAGACGCCAACTTCGATCTTCGATCCAGCCTATCCGCTGCCCGCGCTGATCGCCAACAACTACGGTGACATGATGTCGGTCCCGTTATACGACTCAGCTTTGTTAAGCGCCGCGCTGATTTTATTGATCGTGATCCTGATCTTTAATATCCTTTCCATCGTAGTAATCCAACGCATGTTGAGGCGAAAATGAAATTCTTGAAACAGCCCTGGCAAAGACGGCATCTCGTGGAAACCTTCATGAAGTTCATCATGCGAGTTTCACTAGTGTTCGTGGCTGGCGCGCTTGGCTTGATCTCATGGATCGTTGTTGTGCGCGGCTTGCCAGCCCTAAGTTGGAGCATGATCACACAAATCCCCAAGGGCGGATATTACATGGGCAAAGAGGGCGGTATCTTGAATGCCATCATCGGCTCGTTATATTTGGCAACGGGCGGCACCTTCCTGGCGATGCTCTTCAGTGTGCCGATTGCCTTATATCTCAAAACTTATTTGGGCGATTCAAAATGGGGACATTATGTACGTCTCTCGCTTGATATGCTATGGGGCATTCCATCCATCGTCTATGGCGCATTTGGTTTCACATTGATGATCGCTTTCGGTTTACGCGCTTCTTTATTGGCAGGTATCATCATACTGGCATTGATCGAACTTCCCATCATGGCCCGCGCCATGGACGAAGTCATCCGCCGCATGCCCGCGGACCTAGAACATGCCGCACTGGCGTTAGGCTCTACAAAATTTGAAGTGGCATTGCGTGTGGTTATTCGTCAGATGTTACCGGGCATTACAACGGCGATTCTGCTGGGCTTTGGGCGCGGCATCGGTGACGCAGCTTCGGTCTTATTCACAGCCGGTTATACGGATCGGATCGTCACATCCCTGATGCGTCCCACTGCATCACTACCCCTTGCAGTATTCTTCCAACTTGGTTCCCCATATCCCGAAGTACAACAACGCGGATATGCCGCCGCTTTGATATTAACCATCATCGTGCTGGCAGTCAGTTTTGGGGCGCGCTGGCTGTCAGCACGGCTGAATAAATACACCGTGAAATAACAGAGTAATATTATGGATACACATATTCAAGCCAAAAATCTCAATGTCTATTACGGCAAGCAACAAGCCTTGAAAGATATCAATATCGAAATTCCTAAAAATCAGATCACGGTCATCATGGGACCTTCTGGTTGCGGCAAGACCACCTTACTAAAAACCTTTAATCGTTTCTTCGAACTGACCGAAAATACCCAACTCACCGGCGAGGTACTGGTCGATGGTCAAAATATTTATAACGCCGATGTGGATGTGACCGAAGTCCGCAAGGTGGTGGGGTTATTGGCACAGCGCCCTTCGCCATTGCCCATGTCCATTTATGAAAACGTAGCTTATGGTATGAACATTCATAGAATGAAGAAAGATCGCAGGGAATATAAAGACGCCGTAAAACATTATCTTGAAATTGCCGGCTTATGGGAAGAAGTAGAAAAAAGGCTGCATGATCCCGCCACCAGTCTCTCCATCGGGCAACAACAACGCCTCTGTCTCGCCCGCGGACTGGCTGTCGAACCGGAAATTATTCTCGGCGACGAGCCCACCTCCGCGCTTGACCCGATCTCCTCCCAAAATATTGAAAGCCGATTGCTTGACCTAAAACAACAATATACAACGGTGATTGTGACGCACACCTTACGGCAAGCCAAACGCCTCGCGGATTATGTTATTTATATGTATCTGGGTGAAGTAGTTGAAGCAGGTCCCGCCAGGGAAGTATTCACCAACCCACAGAACAAACGTACCAAACAATATCTCGAAGGCTTATTCTAACTAAACGACAAGACGGCTTTACAGACGTCTTTGCTTAAGTATTATAATCATCTCCATGAAACACCTTCAAGTTCTACTTCTGGTTTTGGTCTGTTTTGCGCTTTTCTCCCAAGTATTTGCGCAATCTGATAAACCGCTTGCCATGGTAATGACCGCCGACGGTCCGATTGAACCGGCGATGCTGGAATATTTCAAACGTGGAATCGGAACAGCTGAACAACGTAACGCAGATATTCTCATTATTCAACTAAACACTCCAGGCGGCGACCTCCAATCCATGCTTGAGATTGTCTCAGCCATTCGTTTAAGCACGGTCCCAGTTGTCATTTATGTAGCGCCGCGCGGAGCCCTGGCAGCCAGTGCCGGCGCATTGATCACGATGGCAGGGCAGGCTTCAGCGATGGCGCCTGAAACGACGATTGGAGCGGTGATTCCCATTAGCGGTTCAGGGCAAAATCTTGATTCTGATCTAAGAACCAAACAGATCAATACATTGAAAGAAAAGATCCATCCGTTTGTGGCGCCGCGCGGCGACCCCGCTGTCAAACTCGCCGAATCAATGATCGAGGAAGGCACATCGGCAGATGTCAACAAAGCTCTCGATGCAAAACTCATCGACTTTCCCGCAGATGACATCAACGACCTGCTCAACAAACTGAACGGTTTTACCGTGCAAATGAGCAATGGTCCGCGCACGCTCCACACTGCCAACGCCCAAACCGAACCGCTTGATATGAGTTTCATCGAACGTCTCCTCCTACTGCTCACCGACTCGAACATCGCTTTCCTTTTGCTGGCGATCGGCGTACAAGCCATCATCATTGAAATCTCACATCCCGGCGGCTGGGTCGCGGGCTTCATTGGTGTGGTGTGTCTCTCGCTGGCAGTATACGGTATGGGCTTGTTAAACATCAACTGGTTTGGCATCATCTTTCTGATCACTGCCTTCGCCTTATTCATCCTCGATATCAAAGCGCCTACGCATGGTGCGCTCACCGCAGCGGGCGTCGCATCCTTTATTGTTGGCGCGCTCGTATTGTTCAATTCACCTGGCACACCCCAATTTCAACGCGTGTCGGTGCCATTGGTGGTGGGCGTCAGTATTTTCATCGGTTTGATATTCTTTGGCATTCTGCTATTCGCGCTCAGTACGATCCATAGCCCGGTCTCTACCGGCGTAGGCACATTTATCGGGAAAACCGGAACAGCTAAAATGTGGGATGAAGCGAGCGGTCAAGTCCAAGTTGAGTCAGAGCTTTGGAGTGCGGAGCCAGTCAACGACTCTGAAAAGATCGGTAAGGGCGATAAAGTGGAAGTCGTCCAAGTCGAAGGTTTACGATTGAAAGTCAAAAAGATAAAATAATTGGATGAAAGCTATTCAAACTTAACTTATGCCTGCTACACCTACGAGAGACCGAGTCTCCCCTGAAATAGATCAACGCCCGTTGCGCCGCCCCGAATGGATTAAGGTACGTGCGCCCTCAGGCGAAAATTATGAACGCGTCTTATCATTGATGCGCTCGAAAGAGTTGCACACCGTCTGCGAAGAAGCGATGTGCCCAAACCTTGGCGAATGTTGGGGTAGCGGCACCGCCACCTTCTTGATGCTCGGTGATGTCTGCACACGCACCTGCGCTTTTTGCGATATCAAACACGGCAAGCCAACGTTGATGGATTGGGGTGAAGCCGAACGCGTGGCGCAGGCTGTGAAATCAATGAACTTGAAACATGCGGTCATCACCTCGGTGAACCGCGATGAACGCCGCGATGGCGGCGCGCCGATCTTTGCGATGGTGATCCGCCGCATTCGCGAAGTGCTACCGGGCTGTTCCATCGAAGTGTTGATCCCCGATTTCAAAGGCTCGCTCGAAGCCTTGAAGATCGTAATGGAAGCGCGTCCTGAAATCTTGAATCACAATGTGGAGACGGTGCCGCGTTTGTTCAAGACCGTCCAACCACAAGATAATTATGAATGGGCAGCAGCGACTCTTTCCAATGCCAAGAAACTTGACCCCGATGTGTTGACCAAATCAGGCATCATGCTCGGCTTGGGCGAAACCATGGACGAGGTCAAAGCCGTGATGCGCGATCAACGCTCGTGGGGCGTGGACATTCTGACCGTTGGTCAATATTTGCAACCGAGCAAGAAGCACATGCCCATGGATCGTTATTACACGATGGAAGAATTCGCCGAACTGCGCGATTACGGCAAAGAGGTCGGCTTCAAATGGGTGGAGTCGAATCCGCTGGTGCGCTCTTCGTATCACGCTGCGGACCAGGTTCGCGCGTTGAGTGTGGTGCATCGCAAGTTGTATGGCGAGCAATTGCCAATGTTAGGTAAATAATTAAGGTGACAGTCACTTTCACGAAGCGGGCGACTGTCACCTTTTATTGGGAGGCGTAAATGAAAACGAGAGAATTATCCAAAGATTTCGTTAATAACCTAAAGAGTTCCAACGGCTTGCTTCACATGATACTAGGACAGGTAAAGCAAGACCATACGCTAATGCTTGCCATTAGGGACGGCTACATTAATATCTACTATCGAGGTGGTAGTCTTCTAAAAGCTACTGAGCAAAGCAAAAACTCTTTCCTGTTCTCCTTTGACAAACAATACGCTACAACTGAGATAGTCCTTCCAACTCTTCCGGCGACCATTAGAAACCACGATGATGTAAAAGCATGGGTCGATCATTTTCCACAGCTTAAAGAAGTAATGGATATTTATTTTTCCAAGTATAGCAAACTGGAACGCGAATTCCAGCAGTTGGTTGCGCGTGAGAATAACTATTCAAACATCTCAAATAATAGTGAGTACTTCGTCTCCGATATTGAATTTGCAGACCGAGAACTTAATGCTCGCTTTGACATGCTGGCGGTCCGCTGGCTTGCATCCCAGCGCAGAAACGGCAACCAATGTAAAGCAGCGTTAATAGAAATGAAGTATGGTGATGACGCGCTGGATGGCAAAGCTGGGCTACTCAAACATCTACAAGATATTGATGCCCTGGTTTCCGATAAAAGCAAATACCCTTTGTTCATAGAAATGATTGAGTCCCAGTTCAACCAGTTTGACGAACTCAAGCTCCTGAATTTCAAGCACAGCAGCAACGGAACAAAGGTCAAAATAAATATAAACGATAAACCCGAAGTAATATTCATTCTGGCTAATCACAATCCCAGAAGCACAAAACTGAAATCAATTCTTAACGATCCAAAGATTATTGCATATTGTGAACAGAATCAACGCTTCGAACTCAGGTTTTTTGTTTCCAGTTTTTCCGGTTATGGGTTGCATTCCAAATGTATGCTAACCTTAGCTCAGTTTCGAGAGTTACTATGAGGTCGTTATATAGCTGCGCGAAGCAGGTCCGCGCGTTGAGCGTGGTGCATCAGAAGTTGTATGGGGAAGTATCTCCGATCATGAGGTAAAAAATCATACGATGCGGAACTCCTCAAACGGACTCATTATCAGTTTACTGTTTGCCGCGGTCATAGGTTTCATAAGCCTATATCTTTTTCAGAGCGTATGGCTCAAGTTGATTTTGCATAAGTTGAATTCCACTCAGTCCGCCGGATTGCCAGTCTCTTCCACACCGATATCCGGATTCTCCTTTCCGACTAAAAGTGCCCCGGCTTCCCTAGGCACAGAGTTAAAAATAGGGAATTTAGGCATCACCGTCACCAGTGTAATCCGCCCTGCAGGTAAAATAGTGGAAAGCGCCGATAAAACCAATATTATTCCCGAGAAAGACAAAGAATATTTAATGGTGAATATCAAGACGCGTTGTATTTCCAAAAGCGAAACTTGCCGCCTGACTGAATTCGATTTCGGTATACATAGCAAATCTGAACTCTCCGGTAACTTCACTAATATCAAAGACATATTTGAGGGAGGCGACATAAAACCCGAGCAGAGCCTGTCTGGCTCAATATTTTTTATTATCGGAAAAGGTGAGCGCGGTCTGAGGTTGATCTACCCACGATTATATAGCTTTGGAGCATCAGCGGAGTTCCTGCTTGGTCAATGAGCGGTGAGTGTTTTGAGTGTGGTGTATCGGAACCGGGAAGATACTCTTATAGATAAATCTTCTGAATTCGCTCAATCAAATTTAAAATTTGCATCTAGCTGGCAGTTTTGATTGTACGAGTTTGATTTGTCTTTTAGATAGAAATACATGAAAGGATTAAAAGAGAATGGGAATTGCATTTAGTCAGGCTGCCTTTTTAGCCAGAGCGAAACAAAATGGAGTTTGTTTTGATAATATACTGACGATTGGACATCAGATGTTATATCTTTCAGAAAAACAAATAAAACAAATGGCCAATAGATATAAACTAAAGATAAACCCTTCGATACTCTCAGGTAATCAATATGCCGATGTGTTTTTTAAAGAGTTCTTTGATACAAAGAAGGTAATGTCGTTAGATTACTCTGATTACGAGGGTAGTGACATTATTCATGATATGAATCATCCCATTGATCCGGTTTATCATGAAAAATTTGACGCGGTGATTGACGGAGGCTCCCTTGAACATATTTTTCATTTGCCAGTTGCAATCGCGAATTATATGCAGATGGTTAAAAAAGGAGGCAGCCTCTTTATATTCACAATTGCGAACAATCATACTGGACACGGGTTTTACCAGTTTAGCCCAGAGCTTTTCTTCAGGATTTTTCAACCAGACAATGGATTTGAAATTCGTGAAATCATACTTGAAGAACATCCATTTCCAGGTTCAGAATTAAGTTCTGGTACAAAATACTTTTCAGTTACTGATCCTGCTATTTTAAAAAAAGGGTCGGCCTAGTCTCTATATCGCCGGTGATGATGATGGTTCATGCTGTACGAACTGACATACGATCTATATTTAACAACTACCCAATTCAATCTGATTACAAATCAATATATGATGCCAAGGTTAATAATGCCTCTGACCAGCATGTTATTACATCTCTTAATCCCTTACTTAAAGAAACCGCACAAAAGATTGTAGATCTTTTGCCTTTGAAATATAAAAACTTTATTTATGGAATACATCAACTATGGATTAATTCATTTTCAAATAAAGGCTTCTATAAAAGATGGTATCCATTTTAATTTTATAAATCGTTAAAGCTGCTGTGCAAATGACAACATGCTTTATCGTAACGCAATTCGCTTGGCAGTATCCGTGAACGGTTCGCCTTCCATCCTTTATCATACCAGTGGACGTATGAGTTTATATTTTAACCCCCGCTTGACTCGAAAGGTCGGCGGGAGTTTTTTGTTAAACGCTTTTGTTTTCAACAAACCAACTAAACTCAACGCCCAATATCATACCGCCCATGATAGCGGAGGTCATCAGATCAACCGCCGTCACTTTGGGCATGGCAAGGTTACCCGTGCCTACGCGGATGCCCAAGCGATCAAAAATAAAGATCGTTAGTAGTAAAGTAATCACGGAGGCGAGGCTGGTGGTCAGCCCAAGCATGAGGGCGGCTTTTATACTGCGCAAAACGAGTCCGTATACGAGTCCCACAAAAAGAGTGACACTCCCTATCAGCCCAACCATGGAGGCAGTATAGTTTAAATGGATTGGCAGATTGGGTTGATATTCGTACAGAATCCCATCGATATTTGCCAACGGCGAGAACCATGCTGCAAGAATACCAAGCGCGCTCGCAACAGCAATTTGCCACCATGGACGGTATCCGCTGATGCGCCCGAGCAGGTAACTCCACATGATGGAACTAATGACCACTATATAGATACTATACAAACCATCTGCGTTCAGAATGTTAATAAGCAATTCAATAACAGCAGAATGACTGATCTCCCGAAAAAGAATCAGCCAAAGTAGCAACCCGGCAGGCAAGCCGAGACAGAGCCCCGCTGCGAGGGCGCTTTGCCAGACGATGCGGAAATAGTTTTTTCGAGAATCAGAGTTTGTCATCAAAACGTTTGCACTCATATTGATTACACCACACATTTGAAACGGGTTCCATTTCAATAGTCAAAGGACTGGCTTATAATCTTATAAATTATTACTAGAGAATCTACTCTGCCACTTGACCTTAGTTACAAAGAACAGAATCGCAAATCCAAAGAACGTAGCCATATGCTGGCAGAACGTCTCACCGATGAAGAGATGCAAACCAAAGTTGGCGAGCATTGGACAGGTGGGTGCAACTTTTCAAGCATTTCGCGAATGTGTGGCTTCGAGTTTTTTCTGCTCTCAAGCAGAACCACGCCCACCCCTGTGCCTCGAAGAGATATAACCCACACCGTTGGGCATTTGATATACTGTAACAATGATCATCGAGTTCAACGGCAAAATTTGGTACTGGCGTGGTCCCGCTCCATTTTTTTTCGTTACCGTTCCGGCAAAGCAGAGCCGCGACCTGAAAGCCATATTAGGATTCGTGACGTATGGCTGGGGAATGATTCCAGCAGATGTGCGGATCGGCAAAACCGAGTGGAAGACTGCCATGTTTCCCAAAGATGGCCGCTACATCGTACCTATCAAAGCGAGTGTCCGAAAAGCAGAAAATCTTGAGGAAGGTGACAAAGTAACTTTACGGCTCGAAGTTCATTGATAGACAAGTCAGTACCTGCTTGCAGGTGTTCCTTCAAAGTTGCAATCACCGCCAATTCCGATGAAAAATTTTACTAATGACCAAGAAGCGAAAGAATGGTTGAAGCAATACTTGTAACCTGCAAATATATTCAGGTTGATTAAAATGTAACTCAACAAAGCGTGCAGTGAACGGGCGGCTAACTTGCACACAACCAAGATATATATCTTGACTACAAATATGGAGCAAACATAAAATGAATCATTCCCTTCCATCCACTATGCAAGCCGTTCAATTGGATAAGCCAAACGGCAACTTAACCTTGCGCGAAATTCCGGTGCCACATCCACAGGCGGGACAGGTTCTCATCCGTATGGCAGCCGCGCCCATCAACCCATCGGATCTCGGATCGCTATCGGGCTTGAGTTACAGTGGCAGGCGTCAATTCCCGTTCACACCGGGGTTGGAAGGCAGCGGAACCGTCATCGAAGTTGGCGAGGGCATGATGCCACGCTTGTTGAACGGACGTCGTGTTGCATGTTCCGCATTGTTGACAGGCGATGGAACGTGGGCGGAATATATGGTCACCTCAGCACAGTCGTGCATTCCGCTAAATAAGAATGTAAGTTTGGAACAAGGCACCATGCTTTTGGTGAATCCGTTGAGCGCGCTTGCAATGTTGGAAATTGCTCAACGCGGCAAACATCGCGCTATTATCAGCACCGCCGCAGCGAGTGCTTTGGGTGGCATGATTTTGCGTTTGGGAAAGCGACGCAATGTTCCCATCATTCATGTGGTGCGCCGTCAAGCCCAGGCTGATTGGGTTCGCGAGCAGGGCGGCGAATATGTGTTGAACAGCAGTGACGCGGACTTCGCCGAACAATTGCGGACGCTGGCACATAAATTAAGTGCCACCCTTTTGCTAGATGCAATTAGCGGCACGATGACACAACAGCTCGCGGAGGCTGCACCGTTTGGCAGTACCATTCTGTTGTATTCGCGGTTGTCAGATGAAGCCTGCATCATTGATGCGCGCACTGCGCTGGTCAAGGATTTACATTTCGACGGCTGGTTCCTACCAAACTGGCTGGGCAAAAAGAATCTCATCCAGGTGCTGCAACTCTCCCAACAAGCACAATCCCTTTTGGGGAGCGATTTACAATCTCCAATTCACAAACGCCTGCCACTGGCAGCAGCGCAAAAGGGACTTGAAGCATACGTCAACAATATGAGCGCAGGCAAAATATTGTTGGTAGCAAATCCGCAGGAAGTCACGCTCGATAGTTGAAACAAACTCAAACCATCAAACTCCCGCTTGACCGAAAAGTTGACGGGAGTTTTTGTTTCATAATTGAAAAATGCTATACTGTTTTCAAGTTCAATAAAAATGAGGAAACACATGACAGAAATTGAAAAATACACCGGGCAAAATCGCAAAGCTTGGGATGAGATCGCGGAAGTTCGGGAAAAGGGAATGGATTCGGCAGAGTTCTTCGCCCAGGGAGGTTACAGGCTGAGCAAAAGAATCCTGGAGATAGCTGGTGACGTCCATGGGTTGAGACTTTGCCATTTACAATGCGCCACAGGTGAGGATACCCTCTCGTGGGGAAACAGAGGCGCGGATGTAACCTGGGTCGATATCAGCCCGAAACAAATTGAACTGGCAAAACAGAAAGCGTCTGATGCTGGTTTGTTAGCCGAATTTATAGCTTCTGACATTTACTCACTACCATCATTACTGCTTGTAGAGAAGTTTGATGTCGTGTTTACGGGCGGCGGGGCTATTGTGTGGCTCCCCGATTTGCAACAATGGGCAAAGATCATCACCCAACTGCTGAAACTTTCCGGGCGACTTATCCTCGAGGAGGAACATCCGATAGCTGGTTGCATGGAAGTGCAAAACGGACATGTCGAGTTCATCAGTGATTACTTTGGACGTGAACCTGAACTGTGTTCTGGATGGTCGCATTTCTCAGGGGCAGAAAATGCTGCTGAAGAGAAATATGAATTCATCTGGCCTTTGGGAGACGTTGTAACTGCTTTGGCTCAAGCCGGATTGCGAATCGAACTTATGGAGGAAAGACCCAGTCAGGCGCAGTGGAGATTTGAAGACAAGCTTAGCGATGTGGCACGAATGCCGGGTGAGTATATACTTGTAGCAAGAAAATGAATGGAACATCGAATAAACGCATATAACAGAAGCTGTTGCTTCACCCTACAGGTTGCACCCCAAAGGAGCTCTTGATGAACGAGAATATTCTTACGAAATTATTTGAGCACAACAACTGGGCAAACTTACAAATCGTCCAAATTTGCACTACCCTTAGTGATGAGCAACTTGATGCTGAACCCCAGACCGCCACGAAAGGTAGCATTTGTAGTACCTTATGGCATCTCATAAATTCGCAGGAGGATTACCTGTCCCAGTTGATGGGCATAGAGCCTCGCTTCAATTGGCAGGCACCTCCGGACTTTGATGAGTTACAACAGGCTGCGAGCAGCACTGAGAAGGATTGATCGCCCTGGCACAGAACGAGTCGAGCGAATCTTTGAAAACCAAATTCGAAAAGGATGGGTACTTTGTCGAACCGTGGGTTGTCATGGTTCAAGCCATTAACCATGCGACTGAACACCGCGAACAGATTAAAAGTATGCTTAGCTCTCTAGGAATGACCCTCCAAGAATTGATGGTTGGACGTACGGAAGGGTTACCAATGTGCTCATCCAATTATCAACTTGATCGGCGCAAAGACAGAAAATATTATGAAACAAAAAGGCTTTGGAAAACGACGAGATTTCTAAAGCCTTTCTATTGCCAGATAGAACTTCCACCATAAAGCTGTATACTAGGTCATTGCCAATACACTCCAAAAGGATCTGCCATGGCTTCAACTTCGACGACCAAATCATCATCTGACGAGAAGGTGGCGACACCGACAGCATTTCCCGATTCAGGCACATTTGGGGTGGATCAACGCATCACGCTGCTCAGTGCCACACCCGGCGCGACTATCTATTACACCACTGACGGCAGCATCCCGACCACATCCAGTTTCGTCTTTGACCCATATAAGCTTCCTGTACTTGAAGCACCCAATGATGGAATTAAAGGTGGCATATTCAATTACACAATCAAGGCACTGGCGATGAAGGATGGCATGGGAGCGAGTGACATGGCAACATTCAATTATGTTATCGAACGCCACGCGAAGGATACTTATGTGATCAAGGAACTCCATCCCAACATTTACATGATCATCGATTTCGATGACACCAAAATGTATCTGATCGTGGGCAGTGAACGGGCGATGTTAATCGATGCAGGCTTGGGTATCGGCGATCTGCGCAGTGTTGTTGAAAAAATGATAGGCAAATTGCCTCTCGATGTGGTCATCTCCCATGGGCATCCCGATCACATTGCAGTGATGGGGCAATTTCAGGGAAGTTATGATGTATACATGAATCATATCGACATTCCCATGGTGCTGCGATTCGTTGAACAGATGGGTTACAAGATTGACGTGGAACAGATCATCGACTTGCGTGAAGGTGCCGTCTTCGACCTTGGAAATCGCAAACTGAAAGTGTACGAAGTTCCAGGTCATTCCATGGGCAGTATTGTGTTATTCGATGAAGAAAATGGAATTCTTTTTGCCGGAGATGCCGTCGGCAGTAATCGTTCCACTATTACAGACTCACTTTGGATGCAGTTCCCTGATATGGCTAAGATCGACGCCTATCTCTCCACGCTTCAAATCTTCCGCCCAAAGGTAAGCGGCAAGATTAAAGAAATCGTCGGCGGGCACAACGATTTGCCAATCTACGGCGAAAAATATCTTGATAATCTGCAACAAGCCGCGCAAATCCTGGTCGATAACGGTGAAGTGAGCCTCGTTCCATCGCTCCGCCCGACGGATACGGATGTGTGGCAGGTTGTCGTCGGAGATCGTCTGACCGATCCGAACTGGACAGCGATCAACGTGTCGAAAGATTGTCTCACTGTCCCGGCAGATCAGATCGCCACTTTGAGCAACCTGCAAATGAGCGGTGCCACGCTGAACGTTGGATTCACACCGTTTGGATTCAACTACATGGTTACAGTAGGCGCTACACTAACCGGTGTTGACATTACTCCCACGACAACATCAACCCGATGCCAGGGCTTGACGATCAACAATGTACTCAGCAAATCAGGGACACCTTATTCGGCGCAGTTGGAAATGGGCAACAATACCTTTGTCATTACTGTCACAGCGCCCGATGGCAAAGCGACAAATACCTATACACTCATCGTGATGAGAGCTTAGGGAATCCACATCACAGGCAAGCATCCAATCTTTCAAGGAGTCAATTCAATATGCAAAGAACAGTTCAAGATGTTATAAGCGCCATCATCGCTGGTGTCCCCGGAGCCCCCTTCCCCGAGACAATTGACACTCTCAAGACCGGCGCAGCAGATCAGCCAGTAAAATCTGTCGCGGTCACATTCATGGCTACTTATGAAGTGATCGAGAAAGCGATCGAACTAGGAGTGGACCTCATCATTACCCATGAACCGACGTTCTACGGTCACACAGATGAGATTGATTGGCTCGAACACGATCCGATTTATCAAGCAAAACGCCGTCTCATTGACGAGCATCATATCGCGATCTGGCGCTTTCACGATTATCTGCACTCCCTTCAACCTGACCCTACCTTAACCGGACTGCTCAAGACATTAGGCTGGAACACATACGCTTTACTAGATCAACCG
>Ga0209131_1000712_pt1 | contig 23614 bp, 19 predicted proteins | sample GraSoi_2013_40cm_FD_185826 | JGI IMG/M metagenome (GOLD analysis project Ga0209131, IMG submission 185826) | Grasslands soil microbial communities from the Angelo Coastal Reserve, California, USA - Sample 9_17_2013_40cm (SPAdes) (version 2) | ecosystem: Environmental > Terrestrial > Soil >... | reverse complement strand
GTGCTCAAGAAGCCCGGCGCGCTGACTCCCGAGGAGTTCGATTTGATGAAACAGCACACCGTCAAAGGCGCGAACATCATGCGCCCCGTCTCGCAGCTCAAGAACATGCTGCCGGGCATCGAACTGCACCACGAGCACATGGACGGCCGCGGCTATCCTTATGGATTGCAAGGCCCGCAGATTCCGCTGATGGCGCGCATCATTGGCGTGGCCGACACGCTCGACGCCATGACCACCAATCGCCCGTACCAGTCCGCGATGGACCTTGAATACGCCCTTGGCAAAATCAAAGCGCTCGCGGGGAGTAAATTCGACGCTGTCGTGGTCAACGCCCTCGAAGCCACCGTCACTGCCGGCAAGCTCCGTCTCAGCGCCGTCGAAGTCCACGTCTAGCTGCCATGAGAGGCGTCTGTGACCACCTGGCCGAAAATAACCATTCGCACCATCGCTCTAGGGAATGTCGTGATCGGAGGATTTGGCCTCTTCTTGCAAATCGACGGTGCCATTAGATTTTCTCAACGACATCACTTCACTGCCGCTAAACCTTACGAAACATATGCGTATTGGGTCATCGTATGCATAGGCTTCGTATTTGTGTCGCTCACATTGCTATCGGGCTTCTTCTTGTGGCAGACCGGCCCTCCTACACTCCGATTCTGCAACTGGCTTTTCGGTTCTCAGTTGGCCTACTGGGTCGGGAGCTCGATGCTTGTCGTTATGCTGGTGACATCTAAGAGTGAATGGGCTCATCGATTCGTGATGAGCATTGCAGCTGCAAGAGGAATCGGCAACGTGGGACTCGCCCCACAGCTCCTCTCCCTTTATCCGGTTTGGGTTCTTGTGCTCTTGAACCTGGCGTACTGGCGTATGGGGAAAGCCGAGCCGTCAACCGCTAAGATATCGGTGTGAGCGACCTGCACCCAGTTCATCTTAACGGCGGAGGATTTGGGATTCGTAATTCTAGAAACTCGTAGCCCTCCGGCAATCATCGCAATCTTACCCATTGCAGCGTATTCAGCTTCGTTGCGATGCTTCTGTTACACTTTTCTATCGTACTGCGTTTGAGCGCGCGATCGCATGATTTCTCTTTTTGGTAAACCGGAACCGACGCTTGCGGAACGCCTTAAGGCGAGCGTTAGCAAGACCAAGGCGGCGCTTTCCGAAACCGTCGACACGATTTTCCTAGGCGAGAAACGGGTCGATCCGGCGCTCCTCAAGCACCTTGAAACTGCGCTGCTGTCCGCCGATCTGGGCGTTAGCACCACGCGCGAAATTCTTGATGCTGTGCGCGAAAAGCTGGATCGCAATGCGCTCTCCGATGCTTCGCAGCTTAAGACTGAAATCAAGTCGCATATCGTGCGCATCCTCAACGCCTCTGCTGGCTCGAAACCCGCGCAGCCCGCGGTTGTCGCCGGCTCACCTAACGGCAAAGGCCCGCGCGTCATTTTCATCGTCGGCGTCAACGGCGCAGGCAAGACCACCAGCATCGGCAAGCTCGCGAACCGTCTCCGCAAAGAGGGTTCGAGCGTGATTCTTTGCGCTGCGGACACCTTCCGCGCCGCCGCGGTCGAGCAGCTCGAAATTTGGGCGCAGCGCAACGGCATCGAAGTGATCAAGCAAAAACCCGGCGCCGATCCTGCCGCCGTCGTTTACGACGCGGTCGCTGCCGCGAAAGCGCGTTCTTCTGACGCGGTCATCGTCGACACGGCCGGGCGCCTGCACACGAAATCCAATCTCATGGCCGAGCTGGAAAAAATGAAGCGCACGGCCGCAAAAGTGATTCCCGGCGCGCCGCACGACGTCCTGCTCGTGCTCGACGCCACTACCGGACAGAACGGCCTCGCACAGGCCCGCGAATTCACCTCTACCGTCGGCGTCACCGGCATCATCCTCACCAAGCTCGACGGCACCGCAAAAGGCGGCATCGTCGTCGCCATCTCGCGCGAGCTCGCGCTGCCCATTCGCTTCGTCGGCACCGGCGAACAAATCAACGACCTCGTTCCCTTCGACGCGGAAACCTACGTCAACTCGCTCTTCGACTAATTCGTGGACGCACACGACATTCGTTTCATGGAGCACGCGCTGGGCCTGGCGCGCAAAGGCATCGGTCTCGCCAGCCCCAATCCACACGTCGGCTGCGTGATTGTGCGCGACGGCCAAATCGTCGGCGAAGGGTTTCATCAATATGAATGGCGAGATCACGCCGAAGTCGTCGCGCTGAAATCCGCCGGAGACAAAGCGCGAGGCGCGACGCTGTACGTGAATCTTGAGCCTTGCAACCACACGGGCCGCACAGGCCCATGCACCGAGGCCATCATCGGCGCAGGAGTTCACCGCGTCGTAGCGCCGATGCAAGATCCGAATCCCGCGACTTCCGGCCGCGGCTTCGAGCGCCTTCGCGCCGCCAATATCGAAACGGTCTGTGGCGTACTCGAAGACGACGCGCGCCGCCTCAATGAAGCCTTCGCCTGCTGGATTCGCACGAAAAGACCGTTCGTCACGCTGAAATCCGCGCTAACGTTGGATGGCCAGTTAGCTCTTCCAAAATCGCGGCGGAAAAAAGAGAGGCCCTGGATCACCTCCGAAGATTCCCGCGCCGAAGTGCAGCGCATGCGCCACGCCTCCGACGCACTGCTCACCGGCATCGGCACTATCCTCACGGACGATCCCCTGCTCACCGATCGCAGCGGCTTGCCGCGCCGCCGGCGCCTTCTTCGCGTGATTCTGGACACTAAGCTGCGCCTGCCGCTTAAGTCCCGCATCGTGCAAACCGCTGACGACGATCTCCTGGTCTTCACCGCGGCCCCGCTCGATTCGCAAAAAGCGCGCCGCCTGCAAAAGGAAGGAGTCGAAGTGGTGCGTGCTCGCGGTAACCGCGGTCGAATTAATTTGAACGCCGTGCTCACCGAGTTAGGCAAGCGCGAAATCTTGAGCGTCCTGATCGAGTCTGGTCCCACGCTGAACGGCGCCGCTCTTTCCGCACGTCTCGCTCACAAACTAATGCTCTTCTACGCCCCGAAATTCGGCGGCGAAACGGGCGTTCCATTCGCGCACATGCCACTCCCGGCTCAAATGCCATTGCCAAACATTCGCGTCCAGCAATTCGGCCCCGACGTAGCCATCGAGGCCTATCTCCAAGACGTCTATCGTATGAGCTAAAGTGGGACAGCCATTTCTGGCTGTCCGCTCATGCGCCTGCAACTGTCGAATTTCGCGCGAGCGATGCTATTCTCAATATTCATGTTCACCGGAATCATCGAGCACCTCGGCACCATCGAGTCTCTCGCGTTGCGAGATGACGGCGGCCGAGTCACGATTCACGCGCCGACGCTTGCCTCCAAGCTGGCCGTATCGAATAGCATCGCCGTGAACGGCTGCTGCCTCACAATAGTTTCCGTCGACAATGATCACTTCTCAGCCGACCTCTCCGGTGAGACCGTTCGCAAAACGTCTTTCGGCGCAGACGCCGGGGCGCTGCAAAAAGGCGCGCGCGTAAATCTGGAACAGCCGCTTACTGCGGGGAAGGAATTCGGCGGACATTTTGTTTTGGGCCATGTAGACGGAACCGGCCAAGTGGCGGCCTTGCAGCCCAAGGGGGATAGTTGGCTATACGCAGTGCGAGTTCCAAAGGAATTTGCGCGCTACATCGTGCAAAAAGGTTCGATTACAATCGACGGTATCAGTCTCACAGTCGCCGCTTGGTACATCGCCAAACACACATTTACAGTTGACACCGCGATCATTCCCTACACCTACGACCACACTAACATTCGCGATCGCAAACCCGGCGATGCCGTCAATTTGGAAGGCGATATCCTGGGAAAATACGTGGAGCGCTACCTTGAAGCGCGTTCGTCAAAGCCAATGACAAATATTTCGATCGCCGAGCTCACCGATCAAGGTTTCTAGGAGTTGTAGGGGTGTGCTTTAGCTCATCCCTTTTAGCCGCGTCCGGAAAACGCCTCTCTCTTCTTCGCTTGCACGCCGCGATAGTACAGCGTCAATCCCAGGGCCAGCGCGGCCAGCGTGGAACCGACAACCTTAATCAGGAACAACCCGCGATTGGCCGAGTCAGCCGGCGGCAACACGGAAACGATAATCGACAGCAGGGTCACCGCAAAAGCGATGCCGCTCGCGAGCCACACCCCTGGCTTTCCGCCTGGGATCAGCACCGCGTGCGGATTTTCCAGCCGGTCCTTGCGGCCGGCAAGCTTGATCGCCGCCGCGTACATATAAAGGAACGGAATGAAATACAGAATGATTGCGACGTCGACCAAGCCTTGATACGCGCCGCGCGTCGTTTCGCTCACCTGGCTGAGCAGCAGAATCGCCCCGGAAACAACCGCCTGCACAATGATCGAAACATACGGCGTCTTCCAGCGCGGATGAATTTTCCCGAAGGCCTTCGGCAGATAGCGGTCAATCCCCACGACGAAAGGCACGCGCGCGATACCCGCCACGGTGCTGCCGACGCCGCCTGCATTTCCCACCGTCACCAGAATCGCAGCAAGAATACCCACAAATCCAATTTTCAGGGCGATGGCCCCGACCGTGATGGCATGAAACACACCCGAGGTCGGGGAAACTTCCGGGGCCGGCACCAACACCAGCACCGCAACCGTACCCACGATATACATCAGCGCGATCAGTGCGCCGGCGGCGAACACCGCGCGCGGCAGCGTGCGCCGCGGATCGCGAACCTCCGCGCTCATTGTGGAAACAAGCTCCAATCCGGTAAACGCAAACGCAATCTGCGACCAAAAATTGACCGTGTCCCAATTCCACACCGGCAAAATGTTTGCCCAAGTAAACCGCGTCACTGAACCCTGGCGCAGCCACAGAATTCCGGCAATCGCCGCCAGGATCAGCAACGGGACGTAAGTGGAAACGCCGCCGGCATTCTGCAACCACTTACCGACATTCAGTCCAATAATGTTCAGGATCACCGCAACCAGCAGCAGTCCCAGCGAGACGAGCAGCAAAAACGTTCTGTTCTGTGCCAGCGCCCCGCCTCCTTCGCCGACGATGTATGCGCTCATCGCCGCGCTGGCTAGCAGCAGTCCCGGAAAATAAAAAACCGTGTAAATCCAATAATTCCATCCGGCCACAAAGCCGTGAAAGTCGCCGAACGCTTCCTTCGCCCAAACGTACAGCCCGCCTTCTTCTGGGAAGCGGGATGACAGCTCGTTAATCACCATCGCGGTCGGCACAAAAAAGAAAACCGCGGCAATCACCCACAAGCTGATCGAAGACGTGCCGTTGTGCGCCGCCGCCGCGATCCACCGCGGCCCCAACACCGTAGCAATGTTGAACAGCAGGACATCCCAAAACCCCATCTCCTTGCGCAATTGCGCAATGGGACTTGCAGTGCCGCTGACTGGCTGGCTCACGCGCTTATGTTTCCAGACAGCTTCTGTACTGCATCAGGCTCACGCATACAGGTCTCGGTAGTGTCGATACCAGTCACTCTGAAAGAGCTCCGTCGGATCGTACTTCCGTTTCAATTGAAGGAATTCTGCAAATTGCGGATATGCAACGTCCATTTCGCTCCGCACGGCGAAACGGTTGTAAGTGAGATAGAAGCTCCCGCCGCGTTTAGTCGAAGCTTGCGCGAGCTCGCGATACAGTTCGCTAGCTTTGTGCATTGCGGCTGCGCCACCCGAATAGTGCGGTGTAAAAATCACGCAGGCATAACGCTTTTTCGCCCACGCAAGGAAAGAATCGCGGTCTTGCTCAATAAAGCGGACCGTTCCATAGATTAAGGGAGTCGCGCTCTTGAGCAACGCTCGCCGCGCTTCCTCGAGAAAAGCAATCACCTCTCCGCGGGGAACATAGAATTCCCAGATTAGGTCTGCGCCTTTGCTATCGTCGCCGAGATGCCGGTCCACGATTTTGTGGTAGCCCGACGGGTACGAACTTAGTTGATGCGAATCCGACCACTCAACGTTTCCATTCTTGGACAGTTCAAATTTCCCGTAGTGCGCGTATGCCGATCGGCGATCTTTGTGGGCCAATTCCAGGAGAGACGGAAGGAGCGCTTCGTCGATATCTGTGCTTGCGTCCCCCAGTGGGGTGTCATCGCCAACAAATTCATAAGTGGCCAGAATGCCCGTGCGCATGAATTCCAGCGAAGTTTCATCCGTGCTGTACTGAAAATAACCAAATGCCGAACCGCCGGCGACGCGCTTTTCGACTAAACGGATTACTTCAGCTAGCGTGAGAGTTTCAACATTGCGGCGAACCTTGCGACGCGCTGTGAGCCTGAGACCGACAGCAGTGATGACTCCAAAGAGTCCGTATCCGCCGATGGCGAGCGAAAATAGTTCCTTCTCTTCGGTTCGGCTGCATTTTTTCACTGCCCCGTCGGATGTTGCGATTTCAATCCACTCAATGTCGCCTACGATTGGCGGAGCTCCCAGACAATGGCCATGCGCATTCGCCGAGAGCGCCCCACCGAGGGTCATGTGGTCTCCGCCGCCTTGCTTTTGGCGAATTCCCCACGCGGGTGCAGTTCCCTGCACCTTCAGGTACCCGTGGATCAGCTCAGGCCATTCGATTCCACCCTCGACGCTTAGCACTCCGGATTTCGTGTCGAGGTCGATAATGCGGTTCATTCCGCGCATATCCACAAGCAGGGAACGTGCCGCGAACTGCTGCCCACCCGTCGCGTGCCGGCTCCCCGAAACTGAAATTATCTCTCCGCGTTTCCTCGCAGCCTTGATAAGCACCCGCACTTCAGCAGCGGAGGTGGGCTGCTCCACGCGGTCCACCCAGGTCGGATTCCAGCCTGTGTGAACGTCATTTACGAGAGTGCCGCGCGGCGAATCCAGCCCGGACGTCGCCAGGAATGGCGCGGCCGATATTGCTTTTAGGAAATCTCTTCGCTTCAGTCGGCTATTTCTGTCTTGAAGATCGTGCTCGCCTACATTCACAGAGTCACGTCCAACTCGGGAATGAGTTCGTCTTGCTTCAGGAAATTTTGGAGGAAGGGATCATCGGAATTTTCAAAATCAGTCCATGATCCGAAGAACGTGACTTTGCCGTCCTGCAAGAAGACCACCGTGTCCGCAAGGCGCTTGGCCAGGTGCGTGTCGTGTGTCACGACGATCGAAGTTTTGTGAAACGCGTTCTTCAGCCGTAAAATCAGGCCGCCCATGTGGCCGGCCATGATGGGATCGACCATGGTGGTCGGCTCGTCGTACAAAATCGAGTCCGGATTTTGCGCCAACGCTCGCGCAATGGCCACTGCTCGCCGCATGCCGGTCGATAGCTCGCCAGGCAATTTGTCCAGTACATGGTCGACTTCCAGCAAATGCGCGAGCTTCTGCACGTTCGCATCAATGTCGTCCGGAGTCAGACCCGGCTGCCCCTCCATCGGGAACGCGATGTTGTCGGCGACGGTCAGCGAATCGAAAAGCGCGCCGGACTGAAACACCATGGTGACCTTGCGCCGAATCTCCGCGAATTGTCTCTCGCTGAAGTCGGTGACATCCTGGCCATCGATGAAAATCCGCCCGGAGTCCGGCTTGAGAAATCCCATAATGTGCTTCAGCGTAACGGACTTGCCCACGCCGCTGCGCCCCATGATGACGCAGGTTTCGGCGCGCTTCACGGTGAAACTCACGTGATCCAGCACCAGCCGCTCGTCAAAGCCTTTGCTCACGTCGCGAAATTCAAAATAGTTCGGGGAGTCGCCATTGCCGACGGGTGCTTCGTTGCCGGTAAGAATCTCGCTCACGCGCGCTCCGCCTCCAGGATCCGCTTCGCCTCGTCGTAGTCAGCCGCAGTATTCATATTCCAGAACAGCCGGTCCGCTGTATCAAATCGTTTCCAGTCCGCTTCGTCAACAACTTCCATGTCCAAGCGTTTCATGGCCTCGGTGATTTTGCGAGTGCCGCCTTCAAACATTTCTTGCAGCTTAGCCGCCGCGCTCGTCTGCCAGCAAGAACACAGCGGCTCCAATCCTTGCGGCGATTCCGGCGTCACGACCTCCGCGCTGCTCGTCAGCGCCCGCTTCACCAAATACGTCAGCCACTCGCGGGTAAGAAACGGCATGTCGCATCCAACAATCAAATTCCACGCCGCGCCGCCGCCCGCTTCCTGAGTCGTGAGAAGCGCCGTGATGATCCCTGCCAGCGGACCCTGGCCCTCCCAGCGGTCGCCTATGCCGATGACGCCAAGCGCCGCATATTTGTTCGGAGCCGCAATCACACTCACTTGCTTCGTGATATCGGCAAGCAGCGCCCGCATCCGTAAGAGCATCGACGCTCCATCAATCGGTACCAAAGCCTTGTCGCGCCCAAAGCGTGTGCTGCCGCCTCCAGCCAACACATACCCCAGCGCCAATCTTTCTCCTGTATTTTCTCCACGCACCCTGCGCCTCTGCTTTATCCACTGCTCGTCTCTGTGACCGCTGTGCTCTCAGTGAACTCCGTGTTTAGTTTTTTTCTTCCTCTTGCAACGGCTCGCGCCCCGGCCGCCGAATCCCGAGCTCCCGCAATTTCTCCTGCAAGCTCTGCCGGTGCAGGCCAATCGTCGCAGCCGTCCGCGAAACATTCCACCGATGATCGGCAAGCTGCTTCGTCAAATACGCCACCTCAAATTTCCGCTTCGCCTCCCGAAAATCCTTCTCGCCCAACCCGTTATCGTGCCCTTCTCCGGAATGTTTTTGCACCAGCACTTCGCCGAGCGCCACTTCCTCCGACAAATCCGCCACGCCGATCTCGTCCCCGCGGCACAGGACCAGACTCCGCTCCAGCGCATTCTTCAATTCCCGCACATTTCCGGGCCAGTCGTAACGCTCAATCGCCGCAATGGCCTCGCGCGTCAGCTGCGCCGTGCGTCCAAGCCGCGCCGCATGCATCTGTAGAAACGATTCGGCCAGCACGGGAATATCCTGCTTGTGTGCACGCAACGGCGGCAGTTCAATAGTCACAACGCGCAAACGATAAAACAAATCTTCGCGAAATTTTCCCGCGCGAATCTCCGCCGGCAAGTTCCTGTGCGTCGCACTGATCACCCGCACATCCACCGCGATCGTTTGAGTGCCGCCCAGCCGCTCAATCGTGCGATTCTCCAGCGCCCGCAAAACTTTTGCCTGCGTCACCGGATTCATATCCCCGATCTCATCCAAGAACAGCGTCCCTCCCGACGCCAGCTCGAATTTCCCCTTCTTCTGCTGCGCCGCCCCGGTGAACGCCCCGCGCTCATACCCAAAAAGTTCTGACTCGATCAAAGTTTCCGGCAACGCCGCGCAATTCACCGCCACAAACGCCTTCCCGGCGCGCGGTGAGCGCGCGTGAATTTCCTGCGCGAGTAAATCCTTGCCCGTGCCGCTTTCGCCCAGAATCAACACTGTGGAATCCGTCGCCGCGACGCGTTCCGCCATTTCAAACGCACGCCGCATGTCCGCGGTCCGCCCAATCATCGGCCCAAACTGTCCTTCGCTCGTGAGCCGCCGCCGCAGTGCATCGTTCTCCTTTTCCAGCGACGCCAGCTTTAGGAGGTTGGCCACGCGCTGCCGCAACTCTTCCAGTTCAAATCCTTTCACCAAATAATCTGCGGCGCCGAGCTGCAGCGCCTCCACCGCCGTTTTCGCCGTGTCCAGCGCCGAAACCATCAGCACCGGAATTTCGCTGCCCTGTCCGCGCATCCACCGCAGAAATTCGATCCCGCTTTGACCGGGCAGCACGACGTCCAGCAAGACCAAATCCGGCTGTTCGCGAGTCAACGCCTCGCGCGCCGCCTCCGCCGAGTCCGCTTCGGCAACGCGATACTTGACCTCCAGCGCCCGCCGCAATCCGTAACGCGCCGCCGGCTCATCATCTACGATCAGAATCGCCTTCATCCCAGTCCTTTTTGCATTCCTTTACGGCTGAAGCGGCAGTGTGACCCGAAACCGTGTCCCTCGGTTCTCGCTCGCGGGACTCTCCCACTCCAGCTTGCCTCCAAACTCCACGACACGCCGCGCAACAATCGCCAGCCCCAGTCCGGTCCCCTGCGTCTTTGTGGTAAAAAACGGCTGCAGTATTTTCTCCCGCGCGCCCTCGCTGATTCCCGCGCCGTTGTCCTCGACGGTCAGCAAACAGCCGCCATTCTCGACCGCCGCTCCAACACGAACGTATCCGCCGCGCGGCGTTGCTTCGAGCGCGTTCACCACCAAATTCGAAACGATGTCACTGACCGCCTCGCCTGCGGCAGCGGTTCTTGCCCCATTCGCACAAAGCCGCAGCTCCAGCGTAACGCCGCGGCGCTCTGCTTCGTGCCGCAATACGCTCGCTACTTCTTCGATGACGGCAGAAGCGTCGCACGTGGCCTCAACCTTGCCGCCGCGCACCGCCGGCCGGCTGAATTGCAATAATTGATTGAGTTTCGACGAAAGCCGCCCGATTTCATCCAGCACAATCCGCGTCTCTCCGCGCAGCGATTCCGGCAGTTCCGGACTTTCCATCTGCACCTGCAGAATCGTTTTAATCGAGCCCAGCGGGTTCTTCAGGTTGTGAGAAATGCTCGCGGCCATCTGCCCCAGCAGCGCCAGCCGCTCGCGCTCCGCCAATTCCCTTTCTAATCGCACTTTTTCGTCAATCAAACGGCACAAATCCAGTGCTCCAGGCAGTTGCTCACACAGGAACTCCAGAGCTGCGCGTTTCTCCCCGGAAACAAATGCGCCGTGCGGCTCGACTCCGAGCGTTCCAACCCTCCGCCCCCCTTGCACAATCGCGAAAGTCTCTTTGAACTTTTTCTGCGAGGGCTCCTCATGTGCCCGCGCGGAATCAAGTAGCATCACTTCCGCAAACTCAAACTCTTCCTTGAGGCGCTTTTCGATCGCGCCCACCAACTTGGGCAGGTCACCCAATCTGGCAATCTCCTGTGCCTCCGCCGTCACCCGCTGCACCCGGTCCATTTCCCGCTGTGCTGTCTCCTGCAACCTCTTCCCCAACGCGCGCTGAAGCGGCTCAATGAAAATCACCAGAACAAATAGGAGAACAGCCGCCGAAGCCTCCGGCGGAATTTCCGGCGCCAGCCAGGTGCTCACACGTCGCACCAGCGCTAGGTACAACAGTGCCAGGAATGTCGCGGAAACAGCGTAGACGAGGTTGCGCTGCCTTCCGATATTCAGGAAGTTATACCGGTACACCATCTCCAGCATTGCGGCGAAAGGAAAGATAGCCAAGAGCGCGAGCACCGTGCTGGTCACTTCAGCGTTGGTCCCAGCGCCCTGAAAAAAATGCAAATACAAAACACCGAGACTCATCGCGAGGAAAAACTTGAAGAGCTGCTTGTGAAACCACTCCTCGGGCCTATTCGGCGCTGAGCCTGTAAACCGAATCTGCCACACAAGCCCGATGACCAAAGCCGCCGCCAACCAGACCCCATAGGCTCGACCTAAAGCACTTCCGGGCGTCAAGAAGTCAAACGCAGGCGAGTTAGCGAACGACGGATATACGTGCAGGGCAAAATACAATACCGGCGTGTAGGCCGCGAGAACCACAAGGCGTTTTGCGGAGCGGTTCCTAAGCAGCGCTCGCGTATCCGCGTACTCAAAGTGAAGATGAACCAGCAGCGGCGGCAGGAAGCACAGCCCCGCACAAACGAGCGTGTTCGAAAACGCTGTTAGTAGGGTAGGCGGCTCTGCGTAGTAGATTTGGGCGTTCAGGGCGAGCAGCGAGCCGGCGTAAAAGAAAAACATCGCCAGGGACAAAAAGAAAAACACGCGCTCGAAATTGCGCTGCCGCCGGTAGCCGAGAATCACTACCATCCAAAAGAGTTGCAGCAGCGTTCCGGCCGTGAACCCGATCAGCCGAACATAGACAAGTGAATGCATGAGAGCCGTGTCGAGTGCCAGCTATGGAATCTCGATTCTACGTCTCTACAGTAAGCACGACAATAGCCGAGTGCCAGATTTTTCTTGCACCAGTTAACACGCTGTTATAAAAGGCTTTACACGAAGACTTGCTCTAAGCCTCAAACGCTCAATTAGCCGCCCTTTCGCTTGACATGTCAGGTGATTCTGCTATATTAGCACTCGGCTACGAGGAGTGCTAAAACCCAATAACTCGCAGGCCGGTTCAAATCGCAGCACAAAATCCACGGAGGTTCTTTCAAGATGGCAGTGAATCTCACCCCGCTCCACGACCGCGTCGTTGTAAAGCGCATTGAAGAGAAGGAAAGCGTCAAGGGAGGCATCATTATCCCGGACTCAGCCAAGGAAAAGCAGCAGGAAGGCGAAGTCATCGCCGTCGGTTCCGGCAAGCGTGAAAAGGGCGAGCTCATCCCCCTGGACGTGAAGCCCGGCGACCGCGTTCTGTTCGGCAAGTACAGCGGCACGGAAATCACCATTGACGATCAAGAGTTGCTGATCCTCCGCGAAGAAGAGATTCTCGCGAAGTTCGGCGGCACCGCAAAAGCCGCAGGCTCCCGCAAGTAAAGTTTTGGTTCGTAGGGTCACGGCTGGATTCAGCCTGGCCAGCAGTAGATGCAGCGGCCGGTTTCCAAACCGGTGAAATTCTCAGGAATTAGCAAAGAATCTCAGGAGGAAATACCAGTATGGCGAAGCAGATCGTAACAGGTGAGAATTCCCGCCAGGCTATTCTTCGCGGCGTGAATGCTCTTGCCGATGCAGTGAAGATTACCCTCGGCCCCAAGGGCCGCAACGCGGTGATCGAAAAGAAGTTCGGCGCGCCGATCATCACCAAAGACGGCGTGACCGTTGCCAAGGAAATCGAACTCCGCGATCCCCTCGAGAACATGGGCGCGCAGATGGTTCGCGAAGTGGCCTCCAAGACCAGCGACGTTGCTGGCGACGGCACCACCACCGCGACCGTGCTCGCGCAGGCCATCTTCCGCGAAGGAGTCAAGACCGTAGCGGCAGGCGCCAGTCCGACCGCTCTCAAACGCGGCATCGAACGCGCCGTGGAAGTCGCCGTGGAAGAGATCAAGAAGCTCTCCCGCGACGTCAAGGGCGACATGATCGCGCAGGTCGGCACCATTTCCGCCAACAATGACAAGCAGATCGGCGGCATCATCGCCGAAGCCATGAAGAAGGTCGGCAAGGACGGCGTCATCACCGTGGAAGAGTCCAAAACCATGGAGACGACGCTCGAAGTAGTCGAAGGTATGCAGTTTGACCGCGGCTACCTCTCGCCCTACTTCGTCACCGATCCGGAGCGCATGGAGTGCGTTCTGGAAGACGCGCGCATCCTGATCCATGAAAAGAAGATCAGCTCGATGAAGGACCTGCTTCCCCTGCTCGAGCAGATCGCCAAGATGGGCAAGCCGCTGCTGATTATCGCTGAGGACGTCGAGGGCGAAGCGCTCGCGACACTCGTGGTCAACAAGTTGCGCGGTACGCTGCAAACTTGCGCGGTCAAGGCGCCTGGCTTCGGCGATCGCCGCAAGGCTATGCTCGAAGACATCGCCACCCTGACCGGCGGCAAGGCCGTCACCGAAGATCTCGGTGTCAAGCTCGAGAACGTGAAGATCGAAGATCTCGGCCGTGCCAAGAAAATCGTCGTCGATAAGGACAACACCACCATCGTGGAAGGCGCGGGCAAGCCCAGCGAGATCGAGGGCCGCGTCAAGCAGATCCGCCAGCAGATCGAAAACACCACTTCCGACTACGACAAGGAAAAGCTCCAGGAGCGCCTTGCCAAGTTGGTCGGCGGCGTTGCGGTCATTAAGGTTGGCGCTGCCACTGAGACCGAGCTGAAGGAAAAGAAAGCTCGCGTCGAGGACGCCATGCACGCGACCCGCGCAGCCGTCGAGGAAGGCATCGTTGCCGGTGGCGGCACCGCGCTCCTGCGCTGCCTCAACGCGGTCGAGAAGCTCAAGCTGCATGATGACGAGGCTGTTGGCGTCGGCATCGTGAAGCGCGCTCTCGAAGAGCCTGCTCGCCAAATCGCGCTAAACGCGGGCCATGAAGGCGCAGTGGTGGTCGGCAAGATCCGCGAGTCGAAGGATGAAAACTTCGGCTTCAACGCGGAGACCGGCGACTACGGCGACATGGTCAAGATGGGGGTCATCGACCCCGCAAAGGTCACTCGCTTGGCGCTGCAGAATGCAGCCTCGATCGCGGGCCTGATGCTCACCACCGAAGCGCTCGTCGCCGAACTGAAGGAAGACGACAAGAAGAGCGCCGCGGCCGGCGGTCCCGGTGGACCGGGCGGCGGCATGGGCGGCATGTACTAAACCTGATTCGCCTTCGCGGATCTACCAGGCGGGCCGATTCCAATCGGCCCGCTTTTTTTCGCGCGCCAACTCGGTTTGTGGGGCACAATTTCTACATTCTTATACTTGACACTCCGGCATGGCCAGCGACATGGTGAACTGTCTCTTGACGCAGCAATTTCCCCGGAGGTCCCCATGGCTGGACGCCCCGTTCAAGGTGAAAGTGCCGAATATCGCCGCCTGCGCGATGAATTGCTTGCAGTAGAAATCGCGCTAAAGGATGAGCGCGAGCGTGTCGCCCGACTCCGGCGGCAGCTTCCCATGGGAGCGCAGGTAAAGCAGGACTACGTATTCCGCGAAGGCCCGCGCGACCTGCGCGATAACGATCCTGCGCATTTTTTCGAGACGCGCTTCTCGACCCTATTTCAGGAGGGCAAGGACAGCCTCGTCGTTGACCATCTGATGTACGCGCCCAAGAACGACCGCGCCTGTCCGATGTGCAGCATGTGGGCTGACGGTTACGACGCCATTGCCCACCACGTCGGAGACAAGGTTAACTTTGTCCTGGTCGCGCGCGCTCCTCTGGAAAAACTTCGTGCCTGGGGCCATCGACGCGGTTGGAGCAAGTTCCGCCTGCTCTCTAGCTATGCCAACTCGTTCAACCGCGACTTCAACGTGGAAAGCAGCGACGACGATCAACATCCAGCCGTCAGCGTCTTCAAACGCCTGCCCAATGGCGATATCCATCACTTCTACACCACGGAAGCATCCCTCGGCGGCGGCCATCATCGCGGCATCGATCTGTTCAGCCCGGTTTGGAACCTGCTCGACCTTCTACCCGAAGGCCGGGAAAATTGGATGCCTAAACACTTCTACGACTCTCACCGTATTGCCGCCGTTCAATCCTGACAACGGCATGCACTAGATTCGTTACCGCGTGCTTTGGGATGGCATTTGCACAAAAGCCGATGGAAATGTACAAAACCCTTCTCTTTGTCAGGTAACCTTCGAGAGCGATTCGCCACCACCCCTCTAATCGATTGCAATTAAAAGACTTACATTCCGCCAAGCTCTTGGCAGGCAGGCATCTATTGGCGGTCAGATTGCTTACCTATATGCGTGTCCCAATCCCGGGAGGGTGTGCTCACTTGAAAAAACTTCTAGCCGGTCTCAGCTTATTCCTTTTCGCTCTCGCCTTTGGGACGCCAGCCAAGGCCGATACCATGGGCACCCTCACCCTGCCTGATTGCGGCGGTGACTCGGGATGCCCGGGGGCCAGATACAAATTTGATATCACCGGCACAACGGCAACGCTTTGGATCACGGTCAATTCAGCTCCAGGTACCAATAACAACGTCATCAGCGGGGTCGATCTCGGGTTCACCGCCAGCGGCAACATCAGCAACTTGAGCCTAGCGAGTGGCCCCACAGGGTTTACCACGACGACAACCGGAAGTCTCAGCAGCAGCGGTTGTGGCACAAATAGCGGCGCATTCATCTGCTCTTCCGGCCCGGGCGTCACGATTACCCAAGGTCAGACCTATACATGGGTCTGGAACTTTACCAACTCTGGCGGCACGGACGCGGCAGGTGACGTACACATCGGCGCCAATTACAATCCGGCGAACGGTCTGATCGTTTCTTGCAGCATCAACAGCTGCGGAAACACTGCGGTGCCCGAGCCGGGATCCATGATGCTTCTTGGCGCCGGTTTGCTGACCCTCGGTGGGTTTACCAGACGTTTCAAGAAGGCCTAAGCGCGCGCCATCCCCTTCATCTCCAGAGACCTCCACAGATCAAAAGCGTCTCCACGCGTTCTCAGGATGCCCGAGGCGGCGTCTTAAGGTAAGCGACCACAAATAAAACGCCGAGCAGCAAGTCCGTGCCGGCGAAGAGCAAGTCCGAGCTGTGCATGCGCGCCTGCAGAACCAGAATGACGACTGCGGCACCAAAGCTGAATTTCTCAAACAGCGATGGAATCATGAGCGGTCGATAACGCACGGGATCGCTGGCGATGAAGAAAAACGCGATCTGCCAGGCCAGCGCGCCACCCACGAACCCATAGAAAAATCCCGGGTGTGTGATCGGTGGCGGGTCGTTCCGGCCGATCAGGGCAAACATGAAGTATAGCGGCGTGATGATCAGCACGCCCCAAATCGCCGCTACACGGAACACGAACTTAGCGAATTTCATGGCGCTACTGTATTACACCGCGTAACACGCGAGGGTTATTTTTGGTGACGTCGTCGTCTCCACTTGCACCACGTTTTTAGAAGGTGAATTGCACCTGCAAATCGATGCGGCGGTTCGCGCTAGCGGACGAATAGGGCCCGTTGGCCACCAGGGCGTTAGATTGACCAAAGAACGGCGAGCCGAGAACGCCGTTGGGCGTGGCGAGATTCACGACGTTCAAAACGTTGCGCGCGGAGACGCTGAAAGTCAGGTTATAACGGCGATCGGTGGCGTTTCCCATCCCACCGATCCCATTTAACCCGCCGCCCCCGCCAAATGGGCCGCCCCGGCCATGCTCACCGCCGCCACGGCCTCCGCCTGGGCCGCCGCCGGGACCACCTGCTGTGGGCGCAGTTTCCGGCTTGCGGCCAAAGCCAAAAGTTTTGCCGAGCCGCACGTTCAACGTGAAACGAGGTGAGGCGGTGCCGTAGTTGATGGGAACAATTTTCTCGCCGGGCACGGGAACAGTATCGAAGCTGCCAAACTGAGTGACGACCACATCCGCGGGATTGGAAAGGCTGCTCGCAAAGGACGGGCGAGAGTTGAGAACGGTGGTGCCATTGAGATCGGTAGGCACCGTGATATTGAAAGGCGGTCCGGACTGGGCCACGAGAAACGGACTAAGACGGAAAGCGTGCGGCAGAGCCATGCTGCCGCCAAAAAAGACGCGGTGGCGGACATCGAAGGCCGCGCGTCCATAGTCCTGGCCCAAATCGTAAGGGTTGGAGCTAAACGTCGAGGGACCCGCAGTGTCGCTGTTGGCATAGTTGAGCATGTAAAAGCCGGACAAAGAGAATTTCGTGCCAACGCGGATGTTGGAATTTACGATTACCTGTTTCTGGCGGAAAACACCGTCGGACTGATACTCGAAGAGGTTCCCGACGTTTCCAAACGGCCGTATGGCCGCAGCATTGAGGGGGTCGCCGGGTAGATACGTGCCGGGCACAGGCGCATTGATGTTACTGACGAGCAGCGCGTGAACTCCGCGACTGTCGAGATAGGTGACGGTAAGGTTGGCGCTCTTTGTGACCTGGCGCTCCAGGCTGACGACGGTTTGCATGATGTAAGGCGCGCGAAGATTGGGATCGATCCGATATTTCGAGCAGGCATTGGGATTTGGCTGCGAATTGGCGGTGGCGCAAGGCTGCGGCGGAAGATTCAAGCAAGTGAGCCCGAAAGAATTCGGGCAATACGCGGGATTGGAGACAACCAATTGCGCTTGGTTCAAACCATTGACGCGCTCCGACTGCATCACAAGGTCGCTGGTGAAACGATCGTAGAACATCCCAAAGCCGGCGCGTAAAACAGTCTTCGGCGACTTGTTCTTCCCCCCTCCGAGGCCCCAGGCGAAGCCGACGCGCGGCGCGACATCACCGTGATCGCCAATGGCGTTCTGCGTTTCATAACGCAAGCCGTAGCTAAAGGTCATGTTGGAGCGAAAACGCCAATCATCCTGGATGTACAGGCCCACATCGAAGACATTCACCGCCACGCTGGGCAGGCCCGCGGTGACTTTCGCTTGATAAGGCCCGCTGCCCGGCAAACCCATGAGTGTCGATCTATAGCTGGTGAGTTCGGAGCCATCCAAGGAGGTAAACGTGTAGGTCCCGTTGAAATTTGACGTAGAGTTGCCGGAATCGCGGATGTCGCGTGCGCGGCCGCCGAATTTCAGGAAGTGGGCCCCCAGCACCATCGAGGTGTAGTTCTGCAATTCATAGTGATCCTGATTGTCGATGATGGTGCCTTGGCTGTTTCCGCCTGTGGTGAATGCGCCCGGGACGCCTATCGTGGGCAGGGGGCTCTGGGCATTCTGGTTGTTGCGGTCGCGGATGTACTGAAAGCGCGTTTCGTTGACGATTTTCGCGCCGAAGATTTGCGAATCGCTGATTTGCAGGGTTTGCTCGGTGTTAGTGACGTTGTAACCCTGAGAAGGGAGCGAGAGTTGTCCGACGCCGCCATTGGTTTCGCTCTCGCGGAAAAACTGGTAGCGAGCCGTCAAAGTATTATTCGTTCCGAGCTGGTAATCCAGGCGCGGACTAAGGTTCGTGCGCCTGCGCGGGTTAGCGATGGCCTCGCTAAAGGTGACCGGGTTGAAATTAGAATCGAGAGTTTTCGCGTCAATCACCGACGAATCGTTGATGTCGCGCCGCTCCAGGTTAAAGAAGAAGGAAGCTTTTTTGCTTAGCGGCCCTCCGACGTTGCCGCTGAATTGCGTGGTTTCATAACCCGGCTGCGTTTGCACAAAAGGACTTTTGGAATTGAAGGCGGACGAAGTACCGCTGAAATAAAGTTGGCCGTGAAACTGGTCTGTGCCGGGCTTGGTCAGGATTTCGATGCGCCCGTAGCCGAGCTTATCGTACTCGGCGGAAAAGGGATTCTGGTTGATGCGGATCTCGCGGATGGAGGCTTTGGGCGGAAGCTGGCCGCCAGTGAAGCCGTCGATATAGATCTGGCCGCCATTTGGGCCAGCGGAGGGGCCAGCGAGAGCTTGCAGATCGGACTGTAATTCGTCTGGGTCGTCGGAAAGCGCCTCGAGGTCTTTGCCCTGCAGCACTATCGCGCCGGCATTGTTGGCGGGATTGGTATCGAGAGCGGCGGCAGCCTGGTCAGTGACCGTAACTTTCTCTTCGCGGACCTCGATGGTGAGAGGCACGTCCAGCTTTTGAATTTGCCCCGCGAGGACTTCGACATTTGAAGTCTCGAACGGCGCAAATCCCTGCGAAATTACCTTAACGCCGTACTTCCCCTGCGCCAGGTTCTTGATCTCGTAGATTCCTTCACGGTTGGTGGTGGCGGTAATCGCGTTGCCGGTGGGAGTGGTGACAATGACGGTCGCATTGGCGATCGAACTTCCCGAAGGGTCGGTAACTTGGCCGCGGAGCGTGCCTGTGCCGCTAGCCGTTTGAGCGAGCATCCGGGGCGATGCGAAAAGAAGCGCGAGCGCCACGAGGAGAAGGAACGCGGTTACGACAACCCTTTGAGCACCACCGAATGTCATCAAGTCTCCCGAAGTGCTTGCGTAATTTACCGCGCGCCGCAAATCATGGCGCTGCTGCTTCTCCTCCGCCCGAACTCAGGCTCCAGGGGGAAAGGATCGATTGACCGTTTTTGGGCGAGGCTTCCAGGATTGGTTCGACGCCCGCGAGGAGGGTGATAGCAGTTACTCCGCCATCTTGCGTTCCGGGTGTGGCAACGATCATCACGGCATCGCCCTTGTTCAAGTCGCTTAGGTTCGCGGCCGGCACGCGGCTGAGAGCCTGCTGAAGGTCCGACGGCCCTTGTGCAGGATCGGGCCGGCCGTTCGAGTGCGTTGCGGCAGTGCCGTTCGTTGTGGATGGCTCCGCGGGCCGTTGTCCCGCTGCGGCCGGCGGCGCGTCTCCCGAAGTCCCCTTGAGCCGCGCGGCAATGCGCTGCGCCATGGGAGGCGGCAGTTTGCGCAACTGGGATTCGCCGGTGACCTTGACCACCACGGGTTTCTTGGTGGCCAAGTCCATCACCGTAATCGTTCCAGCCGAGGAATCGGTGGAGACAATCGTGCCGGCGATGTTGCGGAAGGAGCCAGACACGACTTCGTCTGCGGTGAGTTCGCTGCCATCTGCGCTGCGGCTGCCCCGGGCGCGGAGTTGGTCGCCCGCTTTGATTTCGCCGATCGGCGCGGACTTTGCGTCATCGAATTTGACGGAATTGGGAGCGTAGCGGCGCAGCTCCGTATCTTTGGAAACATGGATGGCGATGTTTTTGCTCGTGCCGAGGGCGGTTGTTGTAATCGCGATGGTGCCGCTGGAGGGATCGACAGCGCTCACCAGTCCACCCACTCCATGTCTTTGCCATTCTTCGCGCTCGTGGGCCTGCTTTTGCGCAATGTCCATCTTCTTCATCGCAATAAGCGAGGCGGCCAGCAAGGACTTGCCGTCCTCCGCCATTTTCCCGCGGACCAATACGCGGTCGCCGGGCTGAAGATCCTGCAACGAGAAAGGTGCGGCGTCTTTCAAATCCTTTTGCCCCGGCTCCACGCGAAGGAGCCGCGCGTCGTCCTGCAGGAGGACGCTGATGTCGCTGCCCGCATCCGTTGTCAACGTGATGCTTTTTCCGGAGATAGCCTTCACCGTGCCGACCGATCGCGTCGCGGCAGCTTGTGAAGACGGCGGCCGCGATTCCTGTGCACTTAGCCGAACAGCGCCGCCCAGAAGAGGGAGACCACAAATCAGCGAGACCATCAGCCTCGCACCAGTGCTGCGGCAGTTCCCTACCATTCCCGCTCCCTAAAACGAACTGGCAAACAGCGCAAACATCATTGCGTGGAGAATCCCCGGAACGCGGCACATCCCTTTCGACAACTATACCTATCTGAGTTCTTAGACGTGCGCAGCAGGCAGAAACGTTACAGGGCGAGCAAAAGCGCCCTATGACGGCCGGCCAGCAATTCTGTGCGTAGCGCGTTTCTTAGGACAAGTGAGCATCGCCCTCTGGAGCGAGGGAATTTTTGATTGCAAATCCCACCGATGTTATCGTGGGTCTGCTCAGACGAGTCTCTGGTCATCAGCGCCGAATGCGATCTCATGCCTGCATCCCTGTGGGGACCCGTCACGCACATTGCGTAGCTCTTATCTTTTCCGGCACCATCCATAGACCCCGCCGCTCATGAACATACTTGACGTTCTTGTCGGTAAGCCCATCAAGACCAGTGAGGAGCGCGCCGAAAGGATCGGTCCCGCGCAGGGCATCCCCATCTTTGGTCTCGACGCGCTGAGCTCCGCTGCCTACGGCCCGGAAGCGGCACTGAGTCTTCTGATTCCCCTCGGTCTTCTCGGCGTTCGCTACATCATTCCGATCAGCGCCGCCATCATCGCGTTGCTGGTGATCGTGTACTTCTCCTATCGCCAGACTATCGAGGCTTACCCCTCCGGCGGCGGCTCCTACACCGTGGCGCGCTTCAACCTTGGCGCACCCGCCAGCCTGCTTGCAGCGGCTGCGCTCCTCGCTGATTACATCCTGACCGCCGCCGTGGGTATTTCCGCGGGAGTCGGAGCACTAGTCTCGGCCGTTCCCTCCTTGCTGCCTCACACCGTATCGATCTGCGTCGGCATCCTGATCGTTATCACCATCATCAATCTCCGCGGCGTGCGTGAGGCCGGCCTCGCTTTCGCCGTCCCCACCTATCTCTTTGTCGGCACGCTTCTCATTACCATCGTCGCAGGAATTATCCGCGTTCTCCTCAGTGGCGGGCATCCCACGCCAGTGGCTCCCCTTCCGCCTCCGCCGCCCTGCTGAAGGTCTTCGCCAGCGGCTGCACCGCATTGACCGGCGTTGAGGCGGTTAGCAACGGCGTGAAGGCTTTCCGCGAGCCCGCCGTGAAAAACGCTCAGCGCACTCTCACGGTGATTATTTTCATCCTGGCCGTACTGCTGGCGGGAATTTCGTATCTCGTGAAAGCTTACGGCATCGCCGCGACGGATCCGGGCCAGCCCGGCTATCAAAGCCTGCTCTCTATGCTAATCGCCGCCGTTTTTGGCAAAGGCTATTTTTACTATCTGACCATCGCCTCCATTCTGATCGTTCTTTCGCTCTCCGCGAACACCGCCTTCGCCGATTTTCCGCGCCTCTGCCGCGCCATCGCCCAGAACAACTACCTCCCGCACGTCTTCGGGTACCGCGGACGGCGGCTCGTGTATACCTACGGCATCGTTGTCCTGGCGGTTCTTTGTGGCGGTCTGCTCATTCTTTTTGGCGGCGTCACCGATCGCCTCATCCCGCTCTATGCCGTCGGCGCTTTTCTGGCCTTCACGCTTTCGCAATCAGGCATGGTGGTGCATTGGCACAGGAATCGTGGTCCACATTGGCTAAAAAGCGCGCTCGTCAATGGGCTGGGCGCACTCGTTACCGGCATCACCGTCATAGTCGTGCTCGTTGCGAAATTCGTGGAAGGCGCCTGGATCACTCTGCTCTTCATTCCGTTGACGATTGTTCTCTTCACCGTTGTCCGCCGCCACTACCACGCTATTAAGGTCCTCACCACCAGCAAGATTCCCATCCACCTGCCGAATCCCAGCCAGCCTCCCATCGCCGTTATTCCCATCGACCGCTGGAGCAACATCACTCGCGAGGGAATTCAATTTGCCCTCCGGCTTTCACCGGACATCCTCGCCTTGCATGTCGACCCTGCCGAGAACTCCGAATTGCTGCACGCTGACTGGGAGCGCTACGTCGAGGCCCCCTTCCGCGCGGAAGGCAAAGAGCCGCCAAAGCTTGAGGTCCTGCCGTCTCCATACCGCTTCATCATCATTCCCATCGTTCAGTTCATCCTCGATCTTTCCGAGAAGCATCCCGATCGCCGCATCATCGTGGTTATACCCGAGCTCGTGGAAGACCGATGGTTTGAATACTTTCTCCACAATCAGCGCGGCCGCCTTCTCGAATGGGTGCTGCTCGCCCACGGCAACGAGCGCATCTTTACGGTGACTGCCCCCTGGTACGTCGGCGGACGAAGATAATTCCATCTCGAGGCCGGCGGCTCCGGCCGAGCGGGTCGCGGTTCAGGTGCCATAGTTAAGGGCTTGAAGGAACTGCTCGCTTGGCGTAAATGTGTTGGGGCTCTTTGGGCCCGTTATGTCTGGAGATACTCCTGTGGGTACCCTCTGGCAGAACCTACGCTACACCGTCCGCGTCCTGCGCAAGAATCTCGGCTTCACGACTGTGGCCGTCCTGTCGCTCGCGCTCGGAATCGGCGCCAACACCGCCATATTCACCCTGATTAACGCATTGCTCCTTCGCGAACTCCCCGTCCGGGACCCGCAACGCCTAGTGGAACTTTCCCTCGTGCGCGGGGATCGCAAAATCCCCTTATCGTTCCCAATCTTTCAAGAACTGGAGCGCGGCCAGCGCGTTTTCTCCAGTCTGATCGGCTGGGGCGGCACGCCCGTCAATGTCGAAGTGAATAGCACCCTGTTACAAGCTAACGTGCTCGGTGTTACGGGCAGCTACTACTTGGCATTGAGCGCTAACCCCGTCCTCGGACGACTCCTTACTCCTAGCGATGTAAATCTGAGCGGCGGCGCAACGCATGAAATAGCCGTAATCGGTTACGAGTTCTGGCAACACCATTTCGGAGGCGCCCTCGACGTTATCGGAAAGCAGATTCGCATCGAAGGTCACCCTTTCACGATCATAGGCGTGACTCGCAAGTGGTTCACCGGCATGATGACCGGTCAGGCGACAG
>Ga0209131_1000711_pt1 | contig 23645 bp, 22 predicted proteins | sample GraSoi_2013_40cm_FD_185826 | JGI IMG/M metagenome (GOLD analysis project Ga0209131, IMG submission 185826) | Grasslands soil microbial communities from the Angelo Coastal Reserve, California, USA - Sample 9_17_2013_40cm (SPAdes) (version 2) | ecosystem: Environmental > Terrestrial > Soil >... | reverse complement strand
CCGTCGAAGCCGATCAACTGGGTCGTCGGTTTCCCGCCGGGTGGCGGCGCCGACGGCGTGACGCGCCTGGTTGCAGCGAAGCTTTCCCAGAACATCGGCCAGGCGGTGATTGTCGAGAACCGTCCCGGCGCGAGCTCGATCATCGCGGCGCAGTACGTGGCGCAGGCGGCACCCGACGGCTACACCATCCTCACCGCCGAGCAGGGCTCGATGGTGTTCAACACCGCGCTCTATTCGAAGCTGCCGTACGATCCGGCACGCGATTTCGCACCGGTGACCGACATGATCCGCGCACCGCTGCTGCTCTCGGTCAATGCCGGCTTTCCGGCGAATGATCTGGCGTCCTTCGTCGAGTACGCGAGAAAGCAGCCGGGCAAGCTCAACTACGGCTCACCGGGCCGCGGCCTTGCGCACCAGCTGGCGATGGAAGCATTCAAGGACCGCGCCAAGCTCGACATCGCCGATGTGCAATACAAGGGCATCGCCCCGGTGGTGCAGGACGTCATCGCGGGTCAGATCCCGATGGCCGCGATCGACACGGTGGTGGTGCTGCCGCACCTGAAGAGCGGCAAGCTGCGCGCGCTCGCCTCGTTCTCGACCAAGCGGCTCGCCGTGACGCCCGACGTGCCGTCGATGGCGGAGCTCGGCTACGACGGCCTGGACATCGCGCCGATCGTCGGCGTGGCGGCGCCGGCGAAGACGCCGCGGGAGATCATCACCCGGCTCAACGCCGAGGTGGTGAAAGCGCTGCGCGATCCCGACGTGAGCGCGAAGCTCACCGGCCTCGGGCTCGAGATCATCGGCGACACACCGGAGCAGTTCGCCGCGTTCCTGCAAGCGGAGGGCAACCGCTGGCTGCCGCTGATCCGCTCGCTCAATATCAAGCTGGACTGAGGTAGCGCTTCTTCGACTCGCGGATCATCGCGAGCAGCGCCTGCGCCGGGTCGCGGCCCTCGCGCTTGGCCTGCTCCTTGGTCTCGACCCAGCGCTTGAGATCCTCGTAGCCCTGCTTGGTGTGCCGGTTCCATTGCGCATCCAGCGGAATGGTGAGCTCGAGGCGAATGCCATTGGGGTCGTGGAAGTAGATGCTCTCGATCATGCCCTTGTGATCGATCGGGCCGAGCACCTCGACGCCGTTCTTGGCTAACCAGTCGCGCCAGCGTGCGAGCTCGGCGCGGTCCTTGACCTGCAGCGCCATGTGATCGAACACGTCGTACGCCGGATGCGAGGGCTTGGCGCGCGCCGGCAGGTCGGCCACCTCGAAGAACGCGATGGTCGAGCCGTCGGCCATGCGGAAGAAGATGTGGAAGTACGGAAAATCGTCGCCGGTCGAGGGCACGTGATCGTCGAAGATGGTGCTCGCGAGCTCCATGCCCAGGATGCGGGTATAGAAATCCGCCGTCGCGGCGACGTCGTGCGTTACGTACGCGGCGTGATTCAGCATGCGCGGTGTCAGCTTCATACGGTGGCTCCTATGCGGCTTTCGACTTTCGGCATCACCTCGCGCGCAAACAGTGTCATCGAGCGCTCGACCAGCGCCGGGTCGAGGGCGCCGAAGTTGTGCATCGTGGCGACGTGGCGGATGCCCATCTCGTGCAACTGGCACATCTTCTTCGCCACGGTCTCGACCGAGCCGAAGAGGCAGATGCCGTTGGCGATGATGTCCTCGTACACGTGCTTCTTCGCATACAGGCGCGTGTCCACATACAGGTCATAGGCGGCCTTCGCCTGCAGCCTGGCTTCATCGTCCGTCTTGGCGACATAGGTGTGCAGCGTGAAGACGTGGTCGTCGTCGTCCGCGGCCAATCCACCCTCCGTACGCCCGCGCCGGAACTCCGCCAGCATGGTGCCGATGTCGGCGAAGTCTTTGCATGAGGCATAGGGCACGGTAAAGATGCGGTTGCCCTGCTTGCCGACGTGGAACGCGCCTTCGCGCGCCAGCACCGCGACATAGATCGGCGGCACGCGGCCTTCGTGCGGCAGGACATTCAGCAGCACCTTGTCGCTGGCGGAGAACTGTCCCTTGTAGGAGAGCGTCTCGCCGCCCATCAGGCGCTTGACGATGTCGAGGTTCTCGTTGAAGCGGTCGCGCTTCTCCTTGCCTTCCTTGCCGTAGCCGACGAACTCGTGCGCCAGGTAGCCCGAGCCGACGCCGAACACGAGGCGCCCGCCGCTCATCATGTCGACCATCGAGTAGGTCTCGGCGATGCGCCGCGGGTCGTGGAAGGTGAGGATCGAGATCGCGGTGCCCAGGCGGATGCGCTTGGTACGCTGCGCCAGCGCCGAGAGCATCACCGCCGGATCGGGTACCACGCCGTATTCGTGGAAGTGGTGCTCGGCGCAGAAGAAGGTGTCGAAGCCCAGCCGCTCGGCGAGCTCGCAGGAGTGGATCACCTGCTGGTAGAGCTGCGGCACCGTGCGCTCGAGCCTGGGATAGTGGTCGTTCACCGAGAACAGCGAAAAGCGCATGGGCCGGATCCCGAGTTAATTACAATATGTACAACTCATTTTACTAATCGAAATGGCACCTGCGCAAGCCAAGCGGCAACGCCTGGGCATCAACTCGCTGGAAGTCGGGCTGCGCCTGGCCAAGGTGCTGGGCGAGCACGGCCTGCCGCTCGCGCTCAAGGACCTGGCGGCCAAGGCAGCCATGCCGCCCGCCAAGGCGCACCGCTATCTCGTCAGCCTGATCCGCGCCGGGCTTGCCGAGCAGGACCGCGAAAGCGGCCGCTATCGCCTGGGGCCGTTGGCGCTCGAGCTCGGGCTCGCCGCGCTTGGCGCGATGGATGTCCTCAAGTTCGGCGCGGAGGTCATCGCCGAGCTGCGCGCCGAGATCGACGAGACGGTGCTGCTGGCGATCTGGGGCAACAAGGGACCGGTGGTGGCGCGCTGGGAAGAGTCGACGCGGCCCGTGGCGACCAACGTGCGCGCAGGCTGGGTGATGCCGCTTGCCAATTCGGCCACCGGGCGCCTCTTCGCCGCCTATCTGCCGAGCGCGGTGACGGCACTAATGCTCAAGGCCGAGTTCGTCCGCATGCCGGAGGCGAAGCGCGGCTATGCGTCGCGCCTGGAGGAAATCCGCGCACGCGGCCTGTCGCGCGTGCAGGGCGATCTGCTGCGCGGCGTCGCCTCGATCGCGGCGCCGGTGTTCGGCCATGGCGGCGGCATCGTCGCGGTGGTCGCGGCGCTCGGGCCGCAGGGCGGCTTCGACGTGGCGTGGGACGGCGCCATCGCGCGCGCGGTGCAGCACGCGGCGCGCGAACTGTCGGCGCGGCTCGGCTACCGCGTGAAATGAGGATGATACGATCGGTTTCCGCTGCAACAAAGTTTCTGCGAGGATCAGGGGGCGCGCATCGCGAAGCATGACACCGACTTGGAGCGCTTCCGGCTGCGCCGCACGGTCGAGCGCTTCGCGGATGAAGGCGAGCTCGAGGTGGTGGCCAAGCCGGTCGAGCTGGTCGACATCGGCGCGCATCTCGACGGCAATCCGAAAGCGGTGCTGTTTCGCGCGGTCGGGCCGGAAAAGGCAGAGCTCGTCGGCAACGTGCTCGGCAGCCGGCGCCGGCTGGCGCTCGCCTTCGGCGTAGCCGAGCAGGAGCTGCGGGCCGAAGTGTCGCGCCGGCTCGAGGCGCCGATCGCGCCGATCGAAATCTCCTCGAGCGCGGCACCGGTGCACCAAGTGGTATGGACCGGCGCGCAGGCCGATTTCACCAAGTTGCCGGTGCATCTGCAGCACAGCGAGGACGGCGGGCCGTACATCTCGGCGAGCATCGACATCACGCGCAGCCTCGATGGCACGAAACGCAACGTCGGCTACCGCCGCATGATGCTGCGCGGACGCACTGAGGCTGGTATCGATCTGATTGCGCCGAGCGACCTGCGCGCGCTCTACGCCGAATACGTGAAGCGCAAGGAGCGCATGCCGGTCGCGTTCGTGATCGGCTCGCATCCCGCCGACAGCGTCGCCGCGACCGCGATGTCGCCGATGGCGGACGAGGTCGCGCTGATGGGCGGGCTGCGCGCTGCCGCGGTGCCGCTCGTCAAATGCGCCACCATCGACGCGATGGTGCCGGCAGACGCGGAGATCGTGCTCGAGGGGTATGTCGACGAGCGCGGCTGGGTGGAGAGCGAAGGGCCGTATGGCGAATACGTCGGCTACTACGGCCACATGAAGACCAACCCGGTGTTCCACCTGAGCGCGATCACCATGCGCAAGGATGCGCTCTTCCAGACCGTGACCATCGGTGGGCGGCGCCTCGATTGCACCGACACGGCGCAGCTCTGCGCGCTGCGCACCGAAGCCGCGGCGTGGAGCGCGCTCATGACCGCGGTGCGCGAGCCGGTCGCGGTCTACGCCACCGCCTCGTGCGGCGGCATGTACAACCTGCGGCTCTCGTTGCGCCAGCGCGCTCCCGGCGAGGTGCGCAACGCGATCGCCGCGATAATGGGATCGAACGCCGACGTGAAGCATGTCTTCGTGGTCGACGACGACATCGACATCTATTCCGACGCGCAGATGGACTGGGCCTTCGCCACACGCTTCCAGGCCGACCGCGACCTGGTGGTCGCGAGCGGCTTCCGCTGCATCCCGCTCGACCCCTCGCTCGACGGCAGCCGCACCGGGGCAAAGGCGGGCTTCGATCTCACGTTTCCCTTCGGCTGGAACCGCGCCACCGACTATCGCGTGCCGGAGGCGCCGCAGCTCGCGGCGCGGCCGCGTGCGAGCGTGCGCCAGGCGCTGGAATCCGGACCGAAGAGCTTCCGCGAGCTGATGGAAGCCGCCGGCAGCCGCGACGGGCGCGAGGTGCTGATCGAGCTCGACGCCGTGCGCAAGGAAACCGGAGTCGAGCGCGCGGCCGATGGCCGCTACCGGCTGGCCAGAGCGGGCTAGTCGATCAGCGGGTACGCGGGCAGCGTGAGGAACTCGACGTACTTGTCGTCGGTGGTGATTTTCTCGAACAGCTTCGCGCCCTCGTCGTACTTGCCTTCGCTGTAGGCGGCTTTCACCTTGGCGAGCTCCTCGGCGAGGAGCTGCTCGAAGAGCTCGGCGGTGACCTTGCGGCCATCTTCGAGCACGCCCTTCGGCGAGCGCATCCACTGCCAGATCTGCGAGCGCGAGATCTCGGCGGTGGCGGCGTCTTCCATCAGGTTGAACACCGGCACGCAGCCGTTGCCGGCGAGCCAGGAGCCCAGATACTGGATGCCGACCGAGATGTTGTTGCGCAGCCCGGCTTCGGTGATCGGCTTCTCCGGCTGGAAGTTGAGCAGGTCCTTGGCCGTCACGTTGACGTCCGGGCGCTGGCGATCGTACTGGTTGGGCTGCGGCATGTGCTGGTCGAACACCTGCTTGGCGATCGGCACCAGCCCGGGATGCGCCACCCAGGTGCCGTCGCAGCCGTCGGTCACTTCGCGCAGCTTGTCCTGGCGCACTTTCTCGAGCGCCGCCTCATTGGCCGCGGGGTCGTTCTTGATCGGGATCTGCGCCGCCATGCCGCCCATCGCGGGCGCGCCGCGGCGGTGACAGCTCTTCACCAGTAAAAGAGCGTAGGCGCGCATGAACGGCGCGAGCATCGTCACCTGGCTGCGGTCGGCGAGGCAGAAATTCTTGTCGGCGCGGAATTTCTTGATGCACGAGAAGATGTAGTCCCAGCGGCCGATGTTGAGTCCCGCCGAGTGCTCGCGCAGCTCGTACAGGATCTCGTCCATCTCGAAGGCCGCGACCACCGTTTCGATCAGCGCGGTCGCCCGGATCGAGCCGCGCGGGATGCCGAGCTCGGCCTGGGCGGCGACGAAGATATCGTTCCAGAGCCGCGCCTCGAGGTGCGACTCCATCTTCGGCAGATAGAAATACGGTCCTGAGCCGCGCGACAGCAGTTCTTTGGCGTTGTGGAAGAAGAGCAGCGCGAAATCGAAGATGCCGCCCGAAACCGGCTTGCCGTCGACGATCAGGTGCTTTTCGTCCAGATGCCAGCCGCGCGGCCGCGGGATCAGCACCGCGGTCTTCTCGTTCAGCTGGTAGTGCTTGCCGCCCTGCTGGAACGTGATGCTGCGGCGCACCGCATCGCGCAGGTTGATTTGCCCGTCGATCATGTTGAACCACGTCGGGCAGTTGGCATCCTCGAAGTCCGCCATGAAGGTCGAGGCGCCGGAATTAAGCGCGTTGATCACCATCTTGCGATCCGTCGGGCCAGTGATCTCGACGCGCCGGTCGAGCATGTCCTTCGGCTGCGCCGCGATCTTCCAGTCGTTCTCGCGCACCTGGCGCGTCTCGGGCAGGAAATCGGGCAAGCGGCCGGCGTCGAAATCGCGCTGGCGCGCGGCGCGCTGCAGGAGCAGTTCCTGGCGGCGCGGCTCGAATTGCCGGTGCAGCTTGGCGATGAAATCGAGCGCTTCGGGGGTCAGGATCTCCGCAAACTGAGCCGTAACACGGCCTGTTACGGTGATGTCCTGCGGCTTAGGGGCGGAGATGGGCATTAGAACATCGTATGACACTGAATGCGGCACTGCAACATGAAATCATGGGCCGTTCGGAGTACGCTGGCATACAACATCCTGATCTTCGGGGCTTCTTATGGCTCGCTGCTCGCGACCAAGCTGTTGCTCGCCGGCCATAACGTGAAGCTCGTCTGTGTACCCGCGGAGGTAGAACTCATCAATAAGGAAGGCACGCGCGTGCGCATGCCGGTGAAGGGCCGCGAGGGCCTGGTCGAAGTGGATTCGCGCAAGCTCCCAGGCAAGCTCTCGGCCGACGTGCCGACGGCGGTTAAGCCGGCCGGCTTCGACCTCGCAGTCCTCGGGATGCAGGAGCCGCAGTACCGCTCACCCGGCGTGCGCGAGCTGCTGGATGCGGTGGCGAAGGCGAAGCTGCCCTGCATGTCGATCATGAACATGCCGCCGCTGCCGTACCTGGCCCGCATTCCCGGCATCAACGCCGATGCGTTGAAGGGCTGCTATACGGATGCTTCGGTATGGGCGAGCTTCGATCCGAAATTCATGACCCTGTGCAGCCCGGACCCGCAGGCATTCCGGCCGCCGGAGGAAAAATCGAACGTGCTGCAGGTGAGGCTGCCGACCAACTTCAAGTCGGCGCGCTTTCCCTCGGACGCGCACACGGCGATCCTGCGACGGCTCGAAAAAGATATCGAGGCCGCGCGCTACGAGGGCCTGGAGCTGCCGGTGAAACTGAAGGTGCATGAATCGGTGTTCGTGCCGCTCGCCAAGTGGGCGATGCTGATCTCCGGCAACTACCGCTGCATCACCAAAGACGGTATCCGCTCGATCAAGGACGCGGTGCACACCGACCTGGAAGCTTCGCGCGCCATGTACAACTGGGTGGTCAAGCTCTGCGTCTCGCTCGGCGCGAATGAGAAGGACCTGGTGCCGTTCGAGAAATACGCCGCGGCGGCGCAAGGGCTGCAAAGCCCGTCGTCAGCAGCGCGAGCACTGCACGCCGGCGCGCCGAACATCGAGCGCGTCGATCGCCTGGTGCAGACCATCGCCGCCCAGAAGGGCATGCGCTCGGAGGTACTCGACGAAGTGGTGCGGCTGGTGGACGCCAAGCTCGACGCGAACCGGCGCGCCGCGGCGGCAGCGGGCGCGGCGGACGCCGGCGTAAAAGACAAGCGGGCGCAGCGCAGCGCCTAAATTCCGTTCTCGGGCTTCTCGCGCTCGGCGTCGTCCTCGATGCCGAGCTCCTGGATCTTGCGCGTGATGGTGTTGCGGCCCATGCCGAGGAGGTTCGCCGCCTCGATGCGCCGCCCGCCGGTGCGCGCGAGCGCCTTGCTGATCAGCGCGCGCTCGAACTGACGTCCCAGCGCATCGAGGATCCCGGTGTCGCCGCGCGCGAGGCGCCGCTCGGCCTCGTATTCCAGCGCTGACAGCCAATCCGAGGCAGCGGCAGCACTCTGGTCGCGGAACTCCGCCGGCAGGTCGCCGACGTCGATCACCTGGCCCGCGGCCATGACGGTGAGCCAGTGGCACAGGTTCTCGAGCTGGCGCACGTTGCCGGGAAACGCAAGGCGCGCCAGATGTGCGATCGCGTCCTCGGATATGCGCTTGGGCTCGACGCCGAGCTGCTTGGCGCTCGACGCGAGGAAATTCTTCGCCAGCAGTGGAATGTCCTCGGCACGCTCGCGCAGGCTCGGCAGGCGCAGCCGGATCACGTTCAGGCGGTGATACAGGTCTTCGCGAAAACTGCCGTCGCGCACGCGCTGATCGAGATTCTGGTGGGTGGCGGCGATGACGCGCACGTTCGCCTTGAGCTGCTGGTGCCCGCCGACGCGGTAGAAGGTGCCGTCCGAGAGCACGCGCAACAGGCGCGTCTGCAGCTCGGCCGGCATGTCGCCGATCTCGTCGAGGAACAGCGTGCCGCCCTCGGCCTGCTCGAAGCGGCCGCGGCGCTGCTGCTGCGCCCCGGTAAAGGAGCCGCGCTCGTGCCCGAATAACTCGCTTTCCAATAAATCTTTGGGCATGGCGGCCGTATTGATGGCGACGAAGGGCTTCGCCGCGCGTGCGCTATGACGGTGCAGAGCGCGCGCCACAAGCTCCTTGCCGGTGCCTGATTCGCCGGTGATGAGAACCGTCGCGCTGGACTGCGACAGGCGGCCGATGGCGCGGAAAACCTCCTGCATCGCGGGCGCCTGCCCGAGGATCTCGGGGGTTTCGCCGGGCGCCTCTGCGGCCTCGGACTCGCGGCGGCTCTCGTCGAGCGCCCGGCGGATCAACTCGACCGCCTGGTCGATGTCGAAGGGCTTCGGCAGGTACTCGTAGGCACCGCCCTGGAATGCTGCGACCGCCGAATCGAGATCGGAATAAGCCGTCATCACGATGACGGGCACCGCGGGGTGGCGCTGCTTCACCGCAGTGAGTAGCTCCAGGCCCGAGAGGCCCGGCATCCGGATGTCGGATACCAGCACTTCGGGCGCACTCCCGGAGAGCGCGTCGAGCGCGTCCTGCGCGGAGGAGAAGGAATTGAAAGCGATGCCTTCGCGGCTCAGCGCTTTCTCGATCACCCAACGAATAGAGCGGTCGTCGTCGACTATCCAGACCGGTTTCATGTCAGCGGCAGCATGATCCTGAATGTTGTGCGGCCGGGGCGGGATTCGAACTCGACGACGCCCTGGTGGTACTGGACGAACGTCTGCGCGAGCGAAAGTCCCAAGCCGGTGCCGCCTTCCCTCCCGGATACAAGCGGATTGAAGATCCTGTCCTGGATCTCTTCCGGTACGCCGGGCCCGTCGTCGACTACCTGCAATTCTAATGCCAGCTTATGGCGGCGCCTGAGGATGGTGATCTGGCGTACGGCGCGCGTACGAAATGTGACATTCGCGCCTCCGGCCTGCGCGGCGTTGCGCGCGATGTTGAGCACGGCCTGGATCAGCTGCTCGCGGTCGCCAACGATCTCCGGAATGCTCGGGTCGTAATCGCGCTGGATCTCGACGCCGAACTCGGCCTTGATCAGGCTTCGCACGCGCTCGAGCACTTCGTGCATGCCGAGCGGCTCGATGCGCGGGGTGCGATGCGGCGTGAGCATCCGGTCCATCAGCCGCTGCAGGCGATCGGCTTCCTTGATGATGACTTGTGTGTATTCGCGCAGCTCGGGCTTATCGAGCTCGCGCTCGAGCAGCTGCGCCGAGCCGCGCAGGCCGCCCAGCGGATTCTTGATTTCGTGCGCGAGATTGCGGATCAGCTCGCGGTTGGCCTGCTGCTCGAACACCAGGCGCTCCTCGCGCGCGTAGCGCAGCTGCTCCTCGATCGGGCGCAGCTCCGCGAGCAGCGCCAGGCCCTGGGATTCGATGCGTGTCATGGTGCACGCGAGCGGCAGGGGCTCGCGGCCCACCCGGCCGTACGTCACGTTCTGCGCCGAATAATCCCAGTGCGTGGTGAGCGCCTCGCCCAGCGCGCGTTCGAGCTCGGCGCGCTCGACAAAAAACTGCAGAAACGGCTGCCCGTTGAGGCTCTTCGCGCCGGTGGCGAGCAGGTTCTCGGCGGCGGGGTTGGCGTAGCGCACGACGAACTCGCTGTCGAGCGCGACTACTGCGGTGGCCAGCAGCTCCAGTCCGGCGAATTGCTGCCCTGGGGAGGCCACTTAGCGGTACAGGTTGCTCAGTTCACGCTTGAGCGCTTCGATGTTCTTTTCGTGCGTTTCGATGCTGTCCTTGTACGGCTGAAGGCGCTCGAGCACGCGCGCGTAATTGCGCTCGTCGCCGCTGCGCGTCTGCTCCTGCGCGGCAAGCTCCTCGCGTGCCTTGGTGAGCGCGGCCTGCTCGTTGTTGAGCTCGCTTTCCAGGATCAGGCGCTGGCGCTCGCGCGCGGTCTGGCGCTCAGAGGGCGATTCCTTTGGGAATTCCGAAGGACGCGCGGTTCTCGAAGCCGGCGGCGCGCTGCCCTGCTTCTGCGCCGGCGCGACGTTCACCTGCCGCGTGACGACCTCGCACTTCTGCTTCTCGGCTTCGCGCCGGTCGTTGGTGTAGGTCCAATGTCCGTCGCGACCCTTGCACTTGAAGATCTCGGTCACCTGCGGCTGTTGCGCGCGCGCCGGCCCCACCGCAAGGGCGCCGATGACGAGGAGCATGGCGGCACGAAACATGAGCTAAGTCTATCATTCGAATGAAAAAGGGGCGCCGCACGAAAATGCGCCGCCCCTTCTTTAACGCGCGAGAAGCTTTGCGGACTACGACGCGTAATACATGTCGAATTCCACCGGATGGGTGGTCATGCGGAAACGCGTCAGCTCCTCATTCTTGAGCGCGATGTAGGACTCGAGGAAGTCCTCCGAGAACACGCCGCCGCGCGTGAGGAACGCATGGTCGTCCTGCAGGCAGGCGAGCGCCTGCTCGAGCGAGGCGCAGACGTTCGGCACCTTTTTCGCCTCCTCGGGCGGCAGGTGGTAGAGGTCCTTGTCGATCGGCTCGCCCGGATGGATCTTGTTCTGCACGCCGTCGAGCCCCGCCATCAGCATCGCGGCAAACGCGAGGTAGGCATTGGCGGTCGGGTCGGGGAAGCGCACTTCGACGCGTCGCCCGTTGGGGCTCGACACGTACGGGATGCGGCAGGCGGCCGAGCGGTTGCGCGCGGAATACGCGAGGTTGATCGGTGCCTCGAAGCCCGGCACCAGGCGCTTGTACGAATTGGTGCCGGGATTGGTGATCGCGTTCAGCGCCTTGGCGTGCTTGATGATGCCGCCGATGTAGAACAGCGCGAAATCGGACAGGCCGGCGTAGCCGTTGCCGGCGAAAAGGTTCTTGCCGCCTTTCCACACCGACTGGTGCACGTGCATGCCCGAGCCGTTGTCGCCGACCACGGGCTTGGGCATGAAGGTCGCGGTCTTGCCATACGAGTGCGCGACGTTCCATACCGTGTACTTGAGGATCTGCATCCAGTCGGCGCGCTGCACCAGCGGCGCGAAGCGCGTGCCGATCTCGCACTGGCCGGCCGCGGCCACCTCGTGGTGATGCACCTCGACTTCGACGCCTTGCTGCTCGAGCGCGAGCGACATCGCGTTGCGGATGTCGCCCAGCGTATCGATGGGCGCGACGGGAAAGTAGCCGCCCTTCACCGGCGCGCGATGGCCCATGTTGCCCGACTCATAGTCGATGCCGGAGGACCAGGGCGCCTCCTCGGACTTGATCTTCACGGAGCAGCCCGACATGTCGACGTTCCAGGTGACGCCGTCGAAGATGAAGAACTCGGGCTCGGGGCCGAAGTACGACACGTCGCCGAGGCCGGTGGACTTGAGATAGGTCTCGGCGCGCTTGGCGATCGAGCGCGGATCGCGGTCGTAGGGCTTGCCGTCCATCGGCTCGTACACGTCGCAGCTGATGTTGAGCACCGGCTCGTCGGTGAACGGATCCATGCGCGCCGAGGAGGCGTCGGGCATCAGCAGCATGTCGGAGGCCTGAATGCCTTTCCAGCCGGCGATCGATGAGCCATCGAAGGCATGGCCCGCCTCGAATTTGTCCTTGTCGAAGTACTTCACCGGAACCGTCACGTGCTGCTCCTTGCCGCGCGTATCGGTGAAGCGAAGGTCGACGAACTTGACCTCCTTGTCTTTAATGAGCTTCAGGACGTCATCAGGCGTCATCGCCATCGGGGACTCTCCTCGCTGGGTTGGTGTAGGTGGTGTAGACGGGCGGGGGAGCAGTTTCCATGCCAAAGAATCCCCGCGGCAGCCCGGATTCTAACGGTCCAAGCTGCACTGAAGGCGAGCATCGCGTTGCGATATGCACGTGGCTAGTGCATCTTGCCCCACGCCTATAATCGGAATCAAGCGATGGACGACATCAAAAAAACCGCGGCCGAGCGGGCCAGAAAGATGGGGCTCCCCTACGCCGGGGCCTTGCTTCCGGCCGAAGCCCACAAGCTGATGCAAGCCGGGGCGAAGCTGGTCGACGTGCGGACCAAGCCCGAGCTTCTTTACGTCGGAGCCATTCCCGGCGCCGTGACCATCGAATGGCAGACCTACCCGGGCAGCCGTCCCAACCCGGAATTCCTGGGCGAGCTCGCCGCGCTAACCAAGAAGGACGAGCCGGTGATGTTCATCTGCCGTTCCGGTGCCCGCTCGCACGGCGCCGCCGAGGCCGCGCTGCGGGCCGGCTGGCGCGAGACCTACAACGTGCTCGAGGGCTTCGAGGGCGACAAGGACGCGGCGAGCCACCGCAACAGCGTCGGCGGCTGGCGCAAGGCCGGCCTGCCCTGGACCCAGTCCTGATTCAATCGGCCCAGGTGATCCAGCCGCCGAAGTAGGTCCCGAGCACCAGCAGACCGAAGACGATGCGGTACCAGGCGAACGGCTTGAAGTCGTGTGTCGCCACGTAGCGGATCAGCCAGCGGATCACCACGAAGGCGGAAACGAACGCGGTCAGGGCGCCGACGCCGAAGATCGGCACATCGCTCGCCGTCAGCAGCTCGCGGTTCTTCAGGAGATCGTAGCCCCCGGCGGCGACCAGCGTGGGCACCGCGAGGAAGAAGGAGAACTCGGTCGCCGCCTTGCGCGAGAGACCAAAGAGCATGCCGCCGATGATCGTCGCGCCCGAGCGCGAGGTTCCGGGAATCAGCGCAAAGCACTGCGCGATGCCGACCTTGAGCGCGTCGAGCCAGGTCATGGCGCGCGTGCTCTCTACCCTTGGCGTGAACGAGTGCCTCTCCACCAGCAGGATGATGACGCCGCCGACGATGAAGGCGAGCGCCACCGGCACCGCGTGGAACAAAGTGCTCTTGATGTACTTCGAGAACGCGAGCCCCAGCACCGCCGCCGGAATGAAAGCCACCAGCAGATTGCGGTAGAGCACAACGTCGATGCGAAAAAACCGGGCGCGGTACTCCCATACCACGGCGAGCATCGCGCCGGTCTGGATCACGATGTTGAACACCTTCCAGCGCTCGTCGGTGGCAGCGAGCAGCTCGGCAGCGACGATCAGGTGCCCGGTGCTCGAGATCGGCAGGAATTCCGTCAGGCCTTCGACGACACCGAGGATCAGCGCGTGGACGAGATCGAGCATCGGCGGATTCTAGCGGCCGGCGAGAAATTCCCGGATGCTCGGCCAGTAATCCGGATGGTTGTGGATGTCGTTGTGGCCGGCGGCGAGCGCGAGCCAGCGCTTCGGCCCGCGCCAGGCGTCGTAGAGGCGTTGCGCGTGTTGCGGCGGGATGATCGCGTCCTGCGCCGCGACGATGCAAAGCAGCGGCACGGTGATCCTGGGCGCGGTGCTCAGCGAATCGAAACGGTGCTTGAGCAGCAGGCCAACCGGTAGAAACGGGTAATGGTGTTTTCCGACCTCGAGCATGCTGTCAAAAGATGTCACGAGTATCACGCCCTCGAGTCGGCGCTCGGCGGCAAGGCGCACCGCGACGCCGCTGCCGAGGCTGCGCCCGAACGCATAGATGCGCGGGCTGGCGCTCGAGAACCGGTCGTACCAGGCGAGCGCATCGGCATGCAGCGCCTGCTCCGAGGGCGCGCCGCCGCTCGAGCCGTAGCCGCGATAGTCCACCAGCAGCCAGCCAGCGCCTAGAGCGTGGCGCGGCAATTCGTCGAGCAGCCACGAAACTTCCTCGGCGTTGCCGCCGAAATAGAGCACCAGCGGCGCATCGGCTGCACCTTTGACATGCCAGGCATGCAGCCGCGGACCCTCGACAACTTGCAAAAAAACGTCAGCGACTTCGCGATGCCGCGCAGCGATCGCTTCGCGCTGCGCATCGCTGATCGCCCGCGGAAGAAATATCAATTTGTCCTGCAGCAGGTAGGCGGCGAGCGGTACGCCGACCACCAGAGCGGCACCGAACTTGACCAGGCCGAGCAGGCTCCACTCCATGATTTCAGCGTATGTTAAGCGAGAGTGAAAAAACGCATTCCCGTCAATGAGCTCCGCTTCGGCATGTACATCGCCGAGCTCGATCGGCCGTGGACCGACACGCCGTTCATGTTCCAGGGATTCGTGCTCGGCAACGAGCAGCAGCTCGATGCGCTGAAGAAGTATTGCAGCACGGTGATCGTCGACGTCGAGCGCAGCGTGCCGACCGAGCCGGCGCCGGTGCTGCGCATCGCTTATCCGCAAAAAGTGCCGGTCGAGGTCGAGTTCCGGCCCGCGCGCCAGGCGCACAAGAACAGCCGCGTCCTGATACGCGAGATAATCGCGGCGGCGCGCATCGGGCGCACGCTCGATGCCGAGCGCGTCAAGTCCGCGGTCACCAGCATGACCGAGAGCGTGCTGCGCAATCCCGATGCGCTGCTGCTCTTCTCGCAGCTGCGCGCGAAAGGCGAATACGCCGAGTCGCACGCCGTCGACGTCTCGATCTACATGATCACCTTCGGCCGCTTCCTGCAGCTCGAGCCGGGGCAGATCGAGTTCCTGGGTTACCTCGGCCTGCTTCAGGACATCGGAAAAGTGCGGCTGCCGAAGGAGCTGCTCGAGAAGCGCGGCCGCCTGACGATTCAGGAGTTCGAGCAGGCCAAGCTGCACGTCAATTATTCGGTGGAGATCCTGCGCGCGAGCCCCGGCCTGCCGGGCGACCTTGCGCGCGTCGCCGCCCTGCACCACGAGCGCCACGACGGCAGCGGCTATCCGAAGGGCCTGCGCGGCAACGAGATCGGCATGATCGGCTCGATCGCGGCGATCGTCGACACCTTCGACGCGCTCACCGTCAGGCGTCCTTACGCCGAAGCGGTTTCACCGTCCGCGGCGATCAGCATGCTGTACAAGTGGCGCGGCGTGTTCTTCGATGCGCACCTGGTGGAGCAATTCATCCGCTGCATCGGCATATTCCCGATCGGCAGCGTGGTCGAGCTGAACAGCGGCGAAGTCGGCGTGGTGATCGCGCAGAACCCGACCAAGCGCCTGATGCCGCGCGTGATGGTGATCCGCGACGCGCAGGGCCATCCGATGGTGCCGCACAAGATGCTCGACCTCGCGCGCGAGCCGAAGGCGAAGAAAGACGAGCCTTACCGGATCCTCGGCACGCTCGAGCACGGCAGCGTGCCGTTCGATCCCGCGGAGCTCTTCGTGAACGCCCAGCCCTAGTCGGTGCGCTTCGGGTAGAGCTCCGAACCCTTCTTCACGAACTCGACCGCCTTCTCCTTCAAGCCCTGCTCGACGTAGTCGCGCACGTCCTGCGTGATCTTCATCGAGCAGAAGTGCGGCCCGCACATCGAGCAGAAATGCGCCACCTTGGCGCCGTCCTGCGGCAGCGTCTCGTCGTGGAACTCCTTCGCCGTGTCCGGATCGAGGCCCAGGTTGAACTGGTCGGCCCAGCGAAATTCAAACCTGGCCTTGGAGAGCGCGTTGTCGCGCAGCTGCGCGCCCGGATGGCCCTTGGCGAGATCGGCGGCGTGCGCCGCGATCTTGTAGGCCATGATGCCGTCCTTCACGTCCTTCTTGTTCGGCAGGCCGAGGTGCTCCTTCGGCGTGACGTAGCAGAGCATCGCCGTGCCGTACCAGCCGATCATCGCCGCGCCGATGGCGCTGGTGATGTGGTCATAGCCCGGCGCAATGTCGGTGGTCAGCGGTCCCAGGGTATAGAACGGCGCCTCGTCGCAATGCTTGAGCTGCAGCTCCATGTTCTCCTTGATGAGCTGCATCGGCACGTGGCCCGGACCCTCGATCATCACCTGGCAGTCATGTTTCCACGCCACCTTGGTGAGCTCGCCCAGGGTTTTCAGCTCGGCAAACTGGGCCTCGTCATTGGCATCGTAGATCGAGCCCGGGCGCAGCCCGTCGCCGAGCGAGAACGACACGTCGTAGGCTGCCATGATTTCGCAGATCTCTTCGAAATGCGTGTAGAGGAAGCTCTCCTTGTGATGCGACAGGCACCACTTCGCCATGATCGAGCCGCCGCGCGACACGATGCCGGTCATGCGCTTCGCGGTGAGCGGGATGAACGGCAAGCGCACACCCGCGTGGATGGTGAAGTAGTCGACGCCCTGCTCGGCCTGCTCGATCAGCGTGTCGCGGAAGATTTCCCAGCTCAGCGCCTCCGCCTTGCCGTCGACCTTCTCCAATGCCTGGTAGATCGGCACGGTGCCGATCGGCACCGGGCTGTTGCGGATGATCCACTCGCGCGTCTCGTGGATGTGCTTTCCGGTGGAGAGGTCCATCACCGTGTCGGCGCCCCAGCGGATCGCCCAGGTCATCTTGTCCACCTCTTCGCCGATCGACGAGCTGACCGCCGAGTTGCCGATGTTGCAGTTGATCTTCACCAGGAAGTTACGCCCGATGATCATCGGCTCGGTTTCCGGGTGGTTGATGTTCGCCGGGATGATGGCGCGGCCGCGGGCGATCTCGTCGCGCACGAACTCCGGCGTCACCACCTTGGGCAGCTTGGCGCCAAACGATTCGCCCGGGTGCTGAGCAGCCAAGGCCTCGACCAGGCGCTGGTTCTCGCGCAGAGCGATGAACTCCATCTCCGGCGTGATGATTCCCTTACGCGCATAGTGCATCTGGGAAACGTTGTTCCCCGGCAACGCGCGGCGCGGCTTGCGATGCAGGTCGAAGCGCAGCTCGGCGAGCTTGGGGTCGCTCAGTCTTTGCCTGCCAAACTCCGAGGAAGGGCCGGGGAGTTGCCGGCTGTCGTTGCGCTCCGCGATCCACTTCTCCCGCAGCGCCGGCAAGCCCTTGCGGATATCGATGCGCGCCTCGGGGTCGGTATAGGGTCCCGAGGTGTCGTACACCATGATCGGCGGATTGGCGCCGCTTTGCGTGATCTCGCGCATCGGCACGCGCAGCTCCCCGACATAGACCTTGCGCGAATTGGGCAGCGGGTGGATCGCCGCGTCGTCGACGTGAGCGGTGGCGGCAAGAAACTTCGGATTGGCGTTCATGTGCGCTTCCCTACGGCGGGATGACCCGCATCAGGTTCGAAGGGTGTCTCTCACCCGCGGCGCTCAGCTTCCATTGCGCGCGGGACCCCCAACGCTAAGGCGATGATTATAATGCCGCTCGCCAATGGATCTCGAGCAAGCACGCACGAATATGGTGGAGCAGCAAATCCGTACCTGGGAGGTGCTCGACCAGGACGTGCTCGATCTGCTCTATGTGGTGCCGCGCGAGGAATTCGTGCCGCAGAAGCACCGCGCGCTTGCCTTCTCGGACCTGCAGATTCCCCTAGAGGATGGCGAGCGCATGTGGGAGCCCAAGCTCGAGGCACGCGCGCTGCAGGAGCTCGATGTGCACAAAAGCGACCGCGTGCTCGAAGTGGGCACCGGCAGCGGCTATTTCACCGCGCTGCTCGCCCACCGCGCGGCGCATGTGGTTTCGGTGGAGATCAAGCCGGCGCTCGCCGCGTTCGGCCGGAGCAACCTCGAGCGCCATGGCACGGACAATGTCACTCTCGAGATCGGCGATGCTGCCCGCGGCTGGGAGCGCCACGCGCCTTATCACGTCATCGTCCTGACCGGATCGACGCCGGTGCTGCCACGCTCCCTGCTCGAGCAGCTCGAGGTCGGCGGGCGCCTGTTCGCCGTGGTAGGCGAAGCCCCGGCAATGACCGCCCGCATCGTGAGCTGCACCGGGCCGCAGGCGTATCACAGCGTCGAGCTGTTCGAGACCGTAGTCGCGCCGCTCGTCAACGCCGAGCAACCACCCCGTTTCCGCTTTTGAACCGATGAGAGAGATCAGCGCGACCGAGCTGGCCGCGTGGCTCGCCGATGCGGGCCGCGCAAGACCGCTGCTGCTCGACGTACGCGAACCCTGGGAATACGAGAAGGCGCGCATCGCGGGGGCTCGGCTCGTGCCGCTGCGCGAAGTACCGGCACGCCTGAGCGAAATCGACCAGGACCAGGACGTCGTCGCCATTTGCCACCACGGCGGGCGCAGCCACCAGGTCGCGCTGTTCCTGGAAAAAGCGGGCTATTCGAAAGTCCATAATCTCGCGGGAGGCGTGGATGCCTGGTCGAGAACGATCGACCCGTCGGTGCCGCTTTATTAGAATTCTGGCCTTCTCGCTGGCCGCCGTCGCCTTGCCGGCGGCTGCGGAAGATCTGCTGCAGATCTACCGCGATGCCCAGCGCTACGACGCCGTCTACACCGGCGCCCGCTATACGCTCGAGGCCGGGCGCGAGCGCATTCCGCAGGCGCGCGCGCTTCTCCTACCATCGGTCAACCTGAGCGCCAACGCTGCGAGGCAGGACATCGATGTGGTGTCGACGAATACGGTCGTGACGCCGAGCTTCCACAGAAACCCCACTACGGCCGGATACTCGCTCAACCTGTCACAGCCGTTGTACCGGCCGCAGAACTTCGCGCAATGGCAGCAGGCCGATTTCCAGGTGCGCCAATCGGAAGCCACCTACGGCCAGGCGGCGCAGGACCTCGCGCTGCGCGTCGCCCAGGGTTATTTCGACGTGCAGGCGGCGCAGGACACGCTCATGCTGGTCGGTGCGCAAAAGGCCGCCATTTCGGAGCAGCTCGCCCAGGCGAAGCGCAACTTCGAGGTCGGCACCGCGACGATCACGGATACGCACGAGGCGCAATCGCGTTACGACCTGACCGTCTCGCAGGAAATCGCTGCGCAGAACGACCTGGAAACGAAGCGCAGCGCGCTGCAGGCGATCACCGGCAAGGCATACAGCCAGCTGAAGCCGCTGCGTCCCGACGTGCGCCTTTCGCCTCCCACGCCCTCGGACATGCAGAGCTGGGTGGAGATCGCGGAAAAGCAGGCCTACCCGGTGCTCGCGCAGGAAGCCGCCACCGAGGTGGCGCAACTCGAGTCCAAGCGTGCGAGCGGCGCTCATTGGCCAACGCTCGACATCGTCGGCAGCTACGGCACGACGCGCGACACCGGTTCCCTGCAGCAGTCGGTCGGCCGCGACATCACCACTGGCCAGATCGGCCTGCAGTTCGCCATTCCGCTCTACCAGGGCGGCGGCCTCAGCTCGCGCGAGCGCGAGGCGGCAGCAAACTACCTCAAGTCGCGCCAGGACCTGGAGAATGCCCGCCGCACCGCGGTGCTGACCACGCGCCAGACCTATCTCTCGGTGATCAACGGCATCGCGCAGATCGGCGCGCTCGAGCAGGCGCTCATCTCATCCCAAAGTGCGCTCGACTCGAACCGCCTCGGCTACGAGGTCGGCGTGCGCATCAACATCGACGTGCTCAACGCGCAGCAGCAGCTCTATTCGACGCGGCGCGATCTCGCCGTCGCGCGCTACAACCTGCTGGTGAACCAGCTTAAGCTCAAGGCCGCGGTCGGCAGCCTGCGCGACGAGGACCTCGAGGAAGTGAACCGCGCGTTACAGCCCTAGCAGGCGGCGGCAAGCCGCAAGATGGCGCGCCGCGGCGCCGCGGCGCGCCGCGATCAGGTTTTTCCCGGCTTCGCTCATGCGGCGCCTTTGCTCCTCTTCACCCAGCAGCCGCCGCGCGGCCTGCATCGCAGCACCGGCATCGGGCACCTGGATCGCCGCACCCGCCTGCAGGGCGAGCTGCGTGGCGTCGGCGAAGTTGTACATATGCGGGCCGAGCACCACCGGTGCGCCGGCAGCCAGCGCTTCGATCAGATTCTGGCCGCCGAGCGGTGCGAACGAGCCGCCGATGATCGCGACATCGCAGGCGCCGTAATAGAACGCCATCTCGCCCATCGTGTCGCCGAGGTGCACGCAATCGCCCGGCGCGGGCAGCGGCTGCCGGCTGCGGCGCGATTGCGCGAGCGGCGCCACTTCGTCGAAGCGCCGCGGGTGCCGCGGCACGACCACGATGAGCGCGCGAGCGGCGGCGGCAGCATCGAGGAGCGGCTTCTCTTCACCCTCGCGCGTGCTCGCGAGCAGGATCACCGGCCGCGCCACTTGGCTGCGCCAGGCGCGACCCGCGGCGAGCTGGACAGGATCCGGCGCGATGTCGAACTTCAAGTTGCCCGCGACTTCCACTCCTCGAGCGCCCAGGGCGCGCAGGCGCTCTGCGTCGGCAACGCTCTGGGCGCATACCGCGGCGAGCGAGCGGAAAGCCGGGCCGGCGAGTGCTCGCCAGCGCCGATAGCCGCGCGCCGATTTTTCCGACAGGCGCGCATTGGCAAGCATCACCGGCATCCCATTGCGCGCGCACTGCGCCAGGAGGTTGGGCCAGACCTCGGTTTCCATGAGGACGCCGAGGCGCGGCCGGAAGTATTCCAGGAACGCCTGCGCGGCTTCCGGGTAGTCGTACGGCAGATAGGCACGCAGCACCGCATCGCCATAGAGCTGTTTGAGGGTCTCGCGTCCGGCGGCCGTGGTGCAGGTCACGAGGATGCGGTGATCGGGAGCCGCGCCCGCAAGCGCGCGCACCAGCGGCTCGGCGGCACGCGCCTCGCCCACCGACACGGCATGAATCCACAATAGCGCTGGCGGCCGCTCGCCCCAGTAGATGCCGAAGCGCTCGGGCACGGCTTCCCGGTAGCCGGGCTCCGCGCGCCCGCGCCACCAGAGCCGCGCGAGCAGCAGCGGCAATGCGAGCCGCAGCAGCACGGTGTAGAGCACTCTCACCGCAAGACCTGCAGCACCCCAGCCGCGCTAGGCGCCACACCAAGCGCGCCGACGTTGGTCGCGCGCAGCGCGCCATAGATTCCAGTGAGCGCCGGGTCCGAGCCGCAATAAATTCCCACCGTGCGCGCGCCGAGCGCGGCGGCAAGATGCGTAAGGCCCGTATCGACCCCGATGACCGTCTGCGCCCGCACAAAGAGCCGCGCGAGCTGCTCGAGCGTCATGCGGGATGTGACTTGCGCCTGCGGCAATGCAGCGGCGATGCGCGATGCGCGCGCGCGCTCTTCGTCACTGCCCCAGGGCAGCAGCACCCGCATGGCGAGCGCGCGGCCGATTTCAACCCAGCGCTCCTCCGGCCATAGCTTGTCGGCGCGGCTGGTCATCGTCAGGAACACCGCATAGGGTGCGTCGTGGGTCTCTTCGCTGATCGGCGCAAAGCCATAGTCCAGCGCAAGATCGAGGCTGTAGCCGAGCGCCGCCGCAGCCAGGCGCCGGTTGCGCTCCACGGCGTGCAAGCCGCGCGGCACGGCGTGCCGATGGTGGTAGAAGCGGGCGGCAAACGCCTCGCGCGCGCTCGCGCTATCCATGCCGTGGCGCTCGCCGAGCGCGCAGCTGGCGATGAGCGCGCTCTTCATGAGCGACTGCGTGTCGATCACGGCGTCATAGCGCTCAGCGCTCACGCGGCTGCGGAACTCGCCGATCTCCCGCCAGGTCGAGGAGCGCCACCATTGCCGGCGCCAGCGGCGCAGCGCCACCGGGATCACGCGGCGCACCGCGGCCTGCATGGCGGCGATCGCGGCGAATGCCTCTTCGACCACCCAGTCGATCTCGGCGCCGGGCAGCTTGCGCGCGGCATCGGCTACCGCGGGACAGTGGTGCACCACGTCGCCGAGCGAGGAAGTCTTGACGAAGAGGATCTTAAGCGTCGGACAAAGCCATTTAGAATTGTCGGCCGATTGTATGGGATAAATTCGGGATCACAATTTGAACGCCCCGTCCCGCGCGCCGCTCTCGGCCGTGCTGATCACGCGCAATGCCGCCGCGGTGCTCGACCGCTGCCTGGAAAGCCTGAGCTTCGCCGATGAAATGCTGATCGTCGATTCGGCGTCGAGCGACGGCACGCTCGACATCGCCGCGCGCCGCGGCGCGCGCGTAGTGCAGAAGGAATGGCTCGGCTTCGGTCGCCAGAAGCAATTCGCCGTGGATCAAGCAAAAAACGACTGGGTGCTTTGCATCGACGCAGACGAGCGCGTCTCCCCCGAGCTCGCCGCGAGCATCGCCAAAGCGCTCGCCGCTCCGGTCTCGCCGGTCTACCGCATGCCACGGCGCAACCGCTTCCTTGGACGCTGGCTATCGCACGGCGAGGGCTACCCGGACTGGAGCCCGCGGCTTTTCAACCGCATGAACGCGCGCTGGAGCGACGACCTGGTGCACGAGAAGGTGCTGTACGCCGTGACGCCGGGCACGCTCGAGGGCGACCTGATGCACGACTCCTCGGACGATCTCGCCGCCTATCTCGACCGGCAGAACCGCTACACCACGCTCGCCGCGCGCCAGGCCCATGAGCTGGGCCGCAGCTCGGGGGTGTTCCACCTGCTTCTGTCGCCGGTGGTGCGCTTCTTCAAGTTCTACGTGCTGCGCCTGGGCTTTCTCGATGGCGTGCCGGGCCTGTTGCATATCTCCATCGGTTGCATGAACAGCTACATGAAGTACGCCAAGCTCATCGAGTTGCGCAAGGCCGAGACGCGTTGAAGGTCCTGGTCACCGGGGTCGCGGGCTTCATCGGCATGCACTGCGCCGAGCGGCTGCTCGCGCGCGGCGACGAAGTCGTCGGCGTCGACAGCCTGTCGACCTACTACTCGGTGGAGCTCAAGAAAGCGCGTCTCCAGCGCCTGCAGAACGCGCGCTTGCGCTTCCACCACCAGGACATCGTGGACGCCGGCGCGCTGCAGAGCGTCTTCGCGAGCACCAAACCGGACGCGGTGCTGCACCTCGCGGCGCAAGCCGGCGTGCGCTACTCGCTCGAGAATCCCAACTCCTACATCCAGTCGAACCTGGTCGGCTTCGCCAACATCCTCGACGCCTGCCGCGCCTATCCGCCGCGGCACCTGGTTTTCGCTTCGAGCTCGAGCGTCTACGGCAGCAATCCGAAGCTGCCCTGGTCGGAGTCGGACAACGTCGACCATCCGATCAGCCTTTACGCCGCGACGAAAAAGGCCAACGAGCTGAGCGCGCATGCCTATAGCCACCTGTTCGGCCTCAACACCACTGGGCTGCGCTTCTTCACGGTCTACGGCCCCTGGGGACGCCCGGACATGTCGGCGTTTCTCTTCGCACGCGCGATCCTCGAGGGCAAGCCGATCCAGGTCTTCAACCACGGCGACATGCAGCGCGACTTCACCTACATCGACGACATCGTCGAGGGCACGCTGCGCGTGCTCGACCAGCCGGCGCACTACGCGATCTACAACATCGGCAACCATTCGCCGGTGCGGCTGCTCGACTACATCGCGCTCCTCGAGCGCGCGCTCGGCAAAAAGGCGCAGCTGGAAATGCAGCCGATGCAGCCCGGCGATGTGAAAGCCACCTACGCCGACACCACGGCGCTGCAGCGCGCCGTCGGCTTCGCGCCCGCGACGCCGCTCGAGACCGGCTTACAGCGCTTTGCGGACTGGTTCCGCAGCTACCACGCCGGCTGAAGCCGGCG
>Ga0209131_1000707_pt1 | contig 23698 bp, 20 predicted proteins | sample GraSoi_2013_40cm_FD_185826 | JGI IMG/M metagenome (GOLD analysis project Ga0209131, IMG submission 185826) | Grasslands soil microbial communities from the Angelo Coastal Reserve, California, USA - Sample 9_17_2013_40cm (SPAdes) (version 2) | ecosystem: Environmental > Terrestrial > Soil >... | reverse complement strand
CCGCGATGTTTCGTTTCGCCATCCAGCCCGCGTAGTCCTGTTGCGCCTGTTCGTCGATTGTAGCGCCGCGAAACGGGACTGGAACCGCCGGAATCAGGCCCCACTCGAGATTCAGACTCAGGCGGTCAGTCCCTGAAGGTTCCGCGACTCGATCGCCTCACGCACTTCATGCTTCAGATCGAGCAAGTCGAGCTTGGCCACGCTGGTCTCCGGCAACCGCAACGGCTGGCCCGTGCCAAACACGAATCGCTCGGCGCCGATCGTGTCGAGGAGCGTCGCAAGATGATCCTCGGGCGGGCCCCAGATCCAGCTGATGTCCCACCAGATGCGTCGCGCCTCCTCGGGCGTCGAGCCGAAATGCACCTCCTCGATGAACGCGCGGTCGGCGTGCGTCACGACGAGGCGCACGTCCGAATCGCTGCGAATCAGCGCGCGCACAGCGGCCGCCGGCAGCTCGGCGACGAGATCGTTGGGATGGCGCTGGCGGCCGTCCTCGAGCCGGACGGCCAGCGCGAGCGGCATGCCCGCCGCACCGCAGGCAGCGGCGAGCACGCGCATCTCACCGCCGGCGGGCTCGAGCCCCAGGTAGAGCGGGTCACAGCGAACCGCCGGCGCGCCCGCGTTCGCCGCGTCGGCGAGCACCTGCTCCCATTGCGCGAGACCTGGATGAACCGTCGGCACCGGCTTGAAGCGCTTGTCCTTGCGGGCGGTCTCGTAGAGCCAGGCGTTGCCGGCGGTGGGGTCGCGCCAGAAGAGGCTGGGGAGGTGCGTGACCCATGCGACATCGATCTTGGTGCGCTCGAGCGCCTGCGCCAGCGCATCGGGAGACGTGCCCGGGACTTTGCGCCACGGGTAGGCGCCGAGGAATGCGTTGCAGTCGATGCGCATCAGTCGGAGGGAAACGCGCCCGACGGGAAGATGCGCGCCGCGTTTTTCCAGCGCACCAGCGCAACTTCATCTTTCGAGAGCAGCGTCTCGAGATAGCGAAGCTTGGCCCACCCGGTGTCCATGGTGATGTCGCTGCCCCAGAGCAGCCGATTGACGCCGGCGCTCTCGAGGCAGGCCTCGAGCATGCCGCCATCGACGCCGCTGCCCGACAAATCGACGTAGACGTTGGGCACGTCGGCGAGCGCGCGGAGTGAATGCAGCCAGTCACCACCGCCGCCGATGTGGGCGAGGATGAACGCAACGTCCGGATGGCGGCGTGCCAAAGTGCAGAGCTCGATGGCGTCGGACGCCTCCTGGCCCGGCCAGTCACGGCGCCGGTGCTGCCAGATGTGTTGCAGGACCGGTACCCGCCGCTCAAGAGCCAGACTGGCGATCGGATCGAGCAGCGGATCATCGGCCCGGCGGCTCGCCGCCAGCTTGATGCCGATCATGCCGGCGCCCGTGCAGCGCACGATCTCGGCGCGGGCGTGGGCCGTGTAGTTCGGGTTCACGCACACATACCCGCGAATACGATCGGGATGCGCCCGCTGCAGGGCCAGAAGCGCATCGTTGCCGGCTGCGACGTCCCGCGGTGACGGGAAATACGTCGGTGAGGTGAGCCCGAAACTGCCGAGGATCGAGGCCACATGTATCGTAATGCCGATCTTGGCCCCAGCGGCCAGACGGCTCTCGTTTCGCTCGCGCCAGTCGGCGCGGGGCGTCCGGGCATGGTAGAAATGAGCGTGGACGTCGACGAGCATTGCCACAATCTACGCCCCTTTTATCTTGGGGGCGTCCTCAGGGGGGGAAGGCCTCGATGGAAACGCTCGTCAGTCGCGTGAAAGGCATCATGCTCGAGCCTCGCGCGACGTGGAAAGAGATCGACGGAGAGTTCACCAAGGGCGGCGACATCTGGGGCAAGTACATCGCTCCGCTCGCGGCCATCGGGCCGCTCGCCTCGATGGTCGGGATGGTCATCTTCGGGGAGCGGATCGCGTTTACCTCGCTCACCACCAATGTGTCGATTGTCACCGCGGTGTCGCGCGGGGTTGCGGGGTACGTCCTCGCATTGCTGAGCGTGTTCCTGCTGTCCCGAATCATCAGCCTGCTGGGCCCAGGCTTCGGTGGGCAACGCAACGACGTCCAGGGGCTCAAGGCGGCTGCCTACGCCGGCACCGCGTCGTGGCTCGGGGGAATCTTTCTTCTCATCCCCGCGCTGGGGCTCGTCAGCCTGATCTTCTCTCTCTACAGCCTCGTGCTCCTGTACCTCGGGCTTCCGGTCCTCATGAAAGTGCCGAAGGACCGGGCGATGGGGTACACGGTCGTCGTCATCATCATCTGGGTCGTCGTCGCCCTGATTGTCGGAGCGATCCTCACGGCATTCTAGATCTCGCGCAACGTCTCCTGCAGGATGACGAGGGCACGGTCCACCGTGCCCTCGTCGTGCGCCAGGGACACGAAGTTGTAGGCCGTGCGTTTGAACAACAGACCGCGTTCGGCCGCCCGCTGTGCGACGACTCGCGACAGGTCGTCGGTGGCATAATGCAGAAAGCACATCTCCGCGATGCCGGCGACGCCGGTGACGACACTCGAATGCGCCCGCTGCAGCTCATGCAGACCGTGCAACAACCGCGTACCGATGCGATGCAGGTGCGCGCAGACATCGTCACGCTCGAACACGGCGAGGGTCGCACGCGCGGCAGCGAGCGCTACACCCTCCGTCGCCAGCGTCGATGAAATCCAGGTGCGCCCTGCGGCGGCCATAAGGTCCGCCCGGCCACCGACCGCGGCGAGCGGGAACCCGTTCGCGAGTGCCTTCCCCAGCACCACGAGATCCGGCGCAGGCTTCACCTCGTAGCGCTGGGCAGCGCCGCCCACGCCGAGGCGGAACGCCGTCTTGATCTCATCGAAGATCAGGATGGCCCCCGCGCGCTCGGTCTCGGTCCGCAGCATCTGCAGCCACTCGCGGGTGGGCTCCGCGACGATCACGGGCTCGACAACCACGGCGGCGAGCCGGGAGGAGCGCGCGCGAATCATCTCGCGGCCGGCCGTGACGTCGTTGAAGGGCAGCTCGGCAAATAGGCCACGCACGGCGGCGGGCACGCCTTCGGTCGCTCCCTGGCACCAATCGAGCCACCCGTGGTAGCCGCACCCCAACACCTCGTCGCGCCCAGTCGCGACCCGCGCCAGGCGGACCGCGGCCGCGACAGCCTCGGCGCCCGTCTTCAGAAACCGTACGCGCTCGAGCCAGGGGATCTTCTCGCACAGGGCTTCGGCAAGCTCTTCTTCGGCGACCGGTGGCAACGGGCCGACGACACCGGCGTCGATCGCTGCCTGAGCAGCGCGGTTGACGTCCGGGTGGCCGTATCCGAGCGCGACCGCGCCCAAGGCCATCACGAAGTCCACGTACTCGCGGCCGTCCTCTCCCCACACACGACATCCGGACGCCCGCGTCATGCGTGCGGGCGTTCCGAAAAGCGCATCGGGGCGTTTGCTACCGGTCGACGTGAAGCCTGGAACGCGCCAGTCGCTCACCGTACTTGGTCACCTCGATTGCGATCGCGCGCAGCAGCTTGACTTCGCGCGCGTCCAGGGGCGCCCGATGCGCGATCTCGCGCATGGTGCGCATGACGCCGTCCGCGTTGCGCGTCTTGAAGAACTCGATCGCATGGAGCGCGCGCGCGACGTCGACAAACAGACGCTCCAACTCCGCTGCCTCCGCCGGCTCGGACGGCCGGCGCGGCGCCTTGAAGGGACGATCGTCGGCACCCTTCGCCAGCGCCAGCTCATACAGCATGATGATGACAGCGTGGCCGAGATTGAGCGAGGCGTAGGAGGGATCGCTGGGAATCGTGACCACGCGGTGGCAGCGATCCAGCGCGTCGTTTGACAGCCCCTTGTCTTCGCGGCCGAACAGCAAGGCTACCGGCCCCCCCGCCCCGCCCGCCGCCAGGGCGAGCACTTCCTCCGCGGCGTCCCGGGGCCGCTGCAGGTTGCGCTTGGCGGTGCGCCCGCGCGCCGTGAAGCCGACGATGTGCACGCAGTCGGCCAGCGCTTCCTCGAGCGAGTCGAAGGTGCGCACCCGCGCGAGCACGTCCTGGGTCTGGTGCGCAATGCCCTCGACCCGATACGCCTCGTACTCGCGCGGCCGCACGAGGCGCAGATCGCGCACGCCGAAGTTCTTCATGCCGCGAACCACGTGCGCGATGTTGACGAGATCCTGAGGCTCGTGCAGCACGACAACGATCATCCCACGAGCTCCAGTACGCCGAAGCGCGCCGGATCCTGACGGTCGCCGCGCAGCCATACCCACCCGCCGCCACCGCTCCACACCAGCTGGCCGACTCGCCGCAGCCGACCCGGAAGCATTTCGTTGATGATGAGATCGAAGTTTACGCGACCGCCCGCATGCGGATACGCGCCCGCGGGCCACGGCACGGCCACGGTCACGTCGTAGCCGCGATCGGTGCGACGCCAGCTCCCCCGCACCGCCGCCAGATTCCCGTTCTCCCGGCTGTCACTCGTCGCACTCGCGCGAACGGTATGTCCGTCGGGATTCGGCACAACGAGATAGCCGACGGCGGCGCCCGATGGCCCTGCCCCGGCGGCGGCAACGTAGAGCTGGAGTCCATCCGAGTGAATATCATCGGGCTCGTTGTCGAGCTTGAGCGGCGCGGCGCCGGCGGGTCGCAGCACGAGGTCGGGCTTCGTGACCTCTACGGCCACGTACAGCGCCGATTCGTCCCAGGCGGCGAAAGCCACGGCTGATAGATCGTCCGCTCCGGGGTACGCATCCTCGCTGCGGCGATACTGATCCTCGAGCCCCAGCTCGAGCGGTTCGGAGCGGTCGAATCCTTCGAGCGTCCCATCGAGCGGCGGCGCGGCGACGACGCGAAACGCCGGAGCGGCCACAGGCGTCGGTTGATCGATTTCGAGCAGCGGCACGAACGGCGGCGGCTCCTCACGCCGGCCGCCCAGCAGGAGCGCCGGCTGGCCTTCGCACTCGACGACCCATTCGGCCGTGCCGAAGCGGTGCCGATGCACTCCCGCGGTAGTCTCGATCTCCACCGCATCGCCGCGCATCCGTACCGCCCGAACCAACTGGTGGTCCGCATGGGGCTCGAGAACCGTGATCATCCGGGCATTGCGACCGCGCGCACGCACGACGTAGAATGCCGCACGCTCGCGCTCTCCGGGCAGCCCCGGTCCCTCCATGTGGAGGAGCTGGCCGTCGAATACGAGATGTGCGGTGAGCCGCGCTTGCCGCGCCACATGTGCGAGAACGACCGCGCCGGGTTCATCCGGGACGAAGCGCTGCACACGCGTGACGAACTCGTTGGGAGACAGCAGCGCGTCGTCGACCCAGCGGCCTCTCGTCTCGACTGCGCCGCGACCCGCGATATGCCACGGCAGCCCGACGACGTGTTCGTCCGTGCCACTGAACACCAGGACGTCGACGATGTAGGCCGGGCCGGCTGCGATCGTGCGAGTCAGGCCGTTGAAGCGCCCCCGCACCCATCCCCACTCCGTGCGGTCGTCGAAGCACTCGACGCTGGCCCTGCCGCTCGGCTGGGACTCACCGTCCAGGAGCGGGGCGTTGTGCGCCAGGGTGGAGCGATACCAGAAAAGATCATGCGTGACGTACTGCCCCGTGCCGGGATCGGGCAGCCAGTACACGCCGTCGCCGTGCAGCGTCAACTGCAAGCGGTCCGGATGGCCGTGGCCCCCACCCTGCGGGCCACTTTCGAGACTCACGTAGCGATCGCCGCGTCGCAGCACGGCAAGGCCCTGGCTCTCCAGCAGCACGCTCTTGGGACTCCAAGGCTCGTCCGCGGGCGGAAGATCGGGCAGCACCTCGAGCAGCGACCACCAGGACAGCGACCTGCGGGACGCGGGACGGGGGTCTGGGGATGAGTCGGGCGCGTCGTGCATATAGGACTCATGCAGAACAGAAATGGTCGGCGGCGCCTCGTATAACGCATGGAGCCATGACGTCCCGTCGCGCACCCCGAGTCTCGCCAGGCCAATCTCCCACAGCTCCAGATATGCCGGCTGGGCGAGCGACATGCCGAAGCGCGAATCCTTGCGCGCGGGAAAGGTGTAATCGGGCAGCGCCGTCAGCGCAGGCGCTCGCAACGCGTTGTGCAGGCGGTCCGCGAGCCGTTGATCCTCACAAAAGTCGACGCCGGCGAGCCGCGCCCATCCGGCGCCCGTGAGCAGGCCACGCAGGGCGAAGAGGTGGTAGTTCTCGCCTTCGTACCACATCCCATCACGCCCGAATCCGCGCACCAGGTGTGCGATGAGCCCCGTGTCGCCTTCGATGACCCGCTGCGCCAGCTCTTCGTCCTCAAACCACACGGCGACGGCGGCGAGCGCAGCGCTGTTCCATGTTTGCCGGTTGGAGAATCCCTCGTCGTAATCACCGATCAGCGTCGCTGCTTCCTCGACGAGCTGATTCACGCCCCGGGTCGTCGTGTCGTCGAGCTGGTCGCAGGCGCGCAGCATTGCCGCTGCGGCGACATAGTTGCACGTCCAGAGCGACTCGAGGTACGTGGAGAAAAACAGACGGCTCGGGCCGAGGACGTTGTCACGGTTGGGGTAGCGCCAGTAGCGCTGCGCGTAGGCGTTCAGGATGTCGCGGGCGCGCGCCGCCGCCGCACCATCGCTGGCGTCTCCTAAACCCGCGAGCGTCGCCAGGTGCGCGGCCCGCTCGGCGAGCCAGAGGTGCTGATACCGCGCCCAGCTCCAGTTGTGGCGCTCCCCGCTCCACGTCTTGCCGCAGCGCGGACATCGATGCGCGGCGGGGCTCCACGGATCGAACGTGAGCGCCACGCCGTCATCGGGACAGAATCCGCCGTCCGTCGTCAACAGCGCCTTATGCTCCGGGACGATTGGCATGCGCTCGAGCAACGGTCGCGCCCGTTCACGCAGATGCGTGAGCAACGCCCGGAGATCGGCCGAGCCGCGGATCGCCTTGGCGCGAGCGGCGAGCGTTTCCGCCGTTACCACGCACGTACTCCTTCCAGCGCCCACGCGAGCGGTAGCACGCGGGCGCCGTTCGCTGCGCTCGCGACCGCCGCCGCCGCCTCGCGGGCAGGCCCACGCATCACGAAAAACATGCACCCGCCGGCGCCCGCACCCGCCGCCTTGCCGCCGAGCGCGCCCGCCGCAGCGGCGGCGGTCTCGAGCCGTGCCATCTCCGCCGTTCGCATGCCGGGATCGAGCGCCTGCTGGTGGCTCCAGTTTTCGCTGAGCAGCGACGCCACCCGCGCCAGGTCCGCGCCGCGCAAGGCCTCCGCCATCGCGTTGCCGGTATCCTTCAAACCACGCAGCGCCCCGGTCACCGTGGGATCGCCGCGCTCGTATGCGCTCGTCACGCGCGAGATCGTATCACCAGAGACTCGCGACTTGTTGGTGTAGCAAATCAGCGTCTGGCGCTCGAGTGCCGCGGCGAACGCCGGATCCAGCGTCACCGGCTCGACGCCCACGTCGGGATCGCGAAAGCTCAGGCGATGAAATCCTCCCAGCGCCGCGGCGTACTGGTCCTGCTTCCCTCCGGGCAGCTGCGCCTCGATCGTCTCGACCTGCCAGGCCTGATCTGCCACGTCCTGCTGCCCGAGCGTCTCCTGGCGCACGCGCGTCAGCGCACCGACCAGCGCGACGCCGAGCGCGCCCGAGCTGCCGAGTCCCGACCCCGGCGGCGCGTCGCAGCGGGTGGTCAGTGTGAAGCCGCCCAGCACCGGGAAGCGGCGCAGCGCCGCCGTGAGCAGGGGCAGCTTTCCGGGGAGCAGACCGCCGGAGTTCGCGCATTCGAGCGTTTCGCCCAGCTCTTCCGAGACGAGGCGCAGCAGTGTGCCGCCGAGGTGCAGCGCGACATGGGCGCGCAGTCCGATGGCTCCGTTCACCACCACGCCGCCCTCGCGCGCCGAGAACGGCGCGACGTCGGTCCAGCCTCCGGCGAAGTCGAGCCGCAGCGGGGCGGTCGCGTGAAACGCGGTCGGCAGATCGCGGCGTCTCATTGCTCGACGCGCCACGCGGCGACGGTCGGCAGCTCGCCGCGCATATCCATGCGCACCCCGCGAACTCGGCTGTTCATCGCCTGGACACCGCGCCCGTGATACAGCCAGACGATCGGCAGCTGCTCCGCGAAAAGGCGCTGCGCTGCGAGCGGCTCCTCTGGAACCGGAATACCGGTGAGATCCCCGAGCGGACGCAGGAACCCGAGTCCCGGATCGCCGGCGATGCCGGTCACGGCGGCGGTGAACTCGTGGCGTGGGCCGTACACCCGATCCAGAAACGCCGAGTTCTCGAGCTGGTGAATCGTCACCTTGAATCCCACCGCGCTGAGGCGTGCCTGAATCATCTGCTCGAGCGCGGCCTCCCCGCTCCCTACCGTGATGAGATCGAAGCTCGGCGGCGAGACTTTACTCAACTCGGCGACGAGGTGACGCGCCGAGTCGGGCGCGAGCGGGAGGTGCGGCGGTGCGACGAACCGGGGCAGGCCAGGCGGCACCGGACCGTCTGCGACTGCGGCGAATCCGAAGAGATACCCGTCGACGATTTCCTGGCGATCGATCGCGAGCGCCGCGGCCAGCCGCGCGCGCGGATCGTTGAACGGCGGCCGGCGCGTGTTGAAGATGAGACCGTACGGGAAGATCAGGGGATACTCGCGAATCGCCAGCGAATGGTGACGGCGCACGAACGCCACGTGCTGCGGACTGATTCCGGCAAAGTCGAGCTCGCCGGAAACGAGCGCGGACAGCTTGACCATCGGCTCATCCACGACGGCGATGACGAGCCGCTCGACGTGCGGCGGTCCGCCCATGTCGGCTGGAAAATCGACGTTGCGGTCGAACACCCAGCGGCGGTTCGGCTCGTGTGTGACGAAGCGGAACGGTCCATTGCCCACCGGGTTGACGTTCCACGAAGCCTGGCGCAGGCGGTCGTGCGGCACGCTGTCGAGCAAGTGCGCCGGCAGAATCGCGAGATCGGTGAGGACGAACGGCAGCTCGTCCGCGGCGTGCGCGAGCACCGCTCCCGAGAATTGCAGCTCGACGGTCGAGTCGTCCAACGCGGCGACTGACGCCAGCGTCTGCAGCTCGGTGTAGCGGGGGTAGCCGGTGACCGGGTCGTGCGCCGCCTCGAGCGTCCAGACGACATCGCGCGCGGTCGTCGCGATGCCGTCGTGCCAGCGCACGTCGGTGCGCAGCCGGAACGTGAGCGTCCGGCCATCCGCCGACCAGCGCCAGCTGCGCGCCAGGTAGGGCTGCGGCACGAGCAGCGAGTCGTAGCGCGCCAGCGTGGTCAGCAACACATAGCGCTGCACCTGGCGGGCGAGCGGGTGAGTCGTGAGCAACGGATTGATGCTCTGCAGATCGGCGCCAGAAGCGAACATGACGGTCGCGCCGCGGCGCGCGGCCTCATCGCCGCAGGCGCACGTCACGACGGCTACCGCCAAGAGCACCGGACCCGACAGGCGCGACACGCCACGCATTCTAGCGAGGCAAGAGTGACGGCGCGAGATTCCCGCCGATGCTCGCCAGACTGGGACAGCGTCTCCTCGCCGGTCTCGCCGTCGTGCTGGGCGTCGTGACGCTCACTTTCGTGCTGTTGCACCTCGCACCAGGCGATCCTACCGACATAATCCTGGGCCCGATGGCGAGCACCGAGCAGGTCGCGGTGCAGCGCCGGCTCCTCGGGTTGGACCGGCCGCTGCCGGCACAGTTCGCGAGCTGGTTATGTCGTTTCGCGCGGGGCGACTGGGGAACCAGCATTACGAAAGGCCGGCCGGTTCGCGCGATTCTTGGCGATGCCTGGCCGGCGACCGTCCGGCTCGTCGGACTGTCGCTGATCCTGAGTTACCTGATTGGCCTGGCGATCGGCGTTGTCCAGGCGGCTCGCAGCCGCTCGCGAATGGACACCCTCCTGTCCGTTTCGTCCGTTACGCTGTTTGCCGTGCCTGGCTACTGGCTCGGACTGATGCTGGTGCTGGTCTTCACGTACTGGACGCAAGCGTTGCCCGCGTTCGGCGCGGCGGGGCTCGACTCCGATTACCTGCATGGCGGCAGCTGGCTGATCGATCGACTCCGCCACCTCGCGCTGCCGCTCGCGACGCTGACGCTCGTGGGCATCGGTGGTGCGGCGCGCTTCGCGCGTGCAATGCGCTGACGCCGGTGGTGACGCTCCTCGGGCTGTCGCTGCCCGTGCTCTTTTCCGGCGCGGTCTTTGTCGAGGCCGTGTTCGCGTGGCCCGGCGTCGGACGCGTGTTGGTCGAAGCCGTGCAGGCTCGTGACTATCCGGTGGTGATGGCCGCGACCACGGTGAGCGCCGTGCTCGTCGTCGCGGGCAACATGCTTGCGGACGCCCTGGCCGCCTGGCTCGATCCCCGGATCCGGAGCGGAACGGCGTGACGAGGCTCCTGCGGGATCGGCGCGGCATGTTCGGGTTCTGCGTGCTGCTCGTCGTCGTCCTGAGCGCTCTGGCGGCCCCGCTCGTGACGAATGGCGATCCGAACACGCAACACGACATCGTTGCAACGCGGTTCGTTCCGCCGCTCTCGAGTGACGCGCATGGCGTGTTCCACGCGCTCGGCACGGACCGCTTCGGCCGTGATGTGTGGACTCGTCTCGTCTATGGGGGGCGCATTTCGCTGGGGATCGGCGTCCTCGCGGTGCTGGTCTCGCTCGCCGTCGGCATCGTCGTCGGTGGCGTGGCCGGCTACTGGCGGGGCCCGCTGTCCCTCGCACTGCTGGGGCTGACCGATTTCGCACTCGCCGTGCCGCGCGTGGTGCTGCTGCTGTTGCTCGCGGCACTGTGGCAGCCGAGCACGACGTTGGTCATCGCGGTCCTGGGACTGACGGGATGGATGGGCATCGCCAGACTGGTGCACGGCGAGGTACGCGCGCTCGCCGCTCGGCCGTTTGTCGAAGGCGCGGTGGCCGTCGGCGCGAAACGCCTGCGCGTGCTGGCTCGCCACATCCTGCCGAACGCGCTCACCCCCGTCATCGTCGCCGCAGCCCTCGGCGTCGGCAACGCGATCACGCTCGAAGCGGGACTGTCCTACCTGGGACTCGGCGTGCAGCCACCGACGCCATCGTGGGGCAACATGATTCAGTCCGGCCGCGATACGCTCGTGAACGCACCGTGGGTCGCGACGGCGCCGGGGGTGGCGCTCGTGCTCGTCGTCATTGCGTGCACACTGCTCGGCGATGCCCTGCGCGACGTCCTAGACCCGAGCACCCGCAACCTGTAGCAGCGTCGGCTCACTGATCTCGTGCGCGCCGTCGAACGCGACGAGGTCGTAGCCGATCTCGTGCTCGCGAAGCCGAGCCTCGGTCGCGGCGACGACTTTCGGAGTGAAGAATTGATCGCGAGTGCCGTACACCAGCGTCAGAGTCGGCACGCGGAGACGCTTCAGGTCGAGGTCGGGCGGCACTTCCCCACCCCAGAGAATCAACCGATCAATGCGCGACGACCCGAGCGCCGCCCAACGGCAGACGGTGGCCGTCCCCTGCGAGAACCCGAGGGCGGTAACCTTGGCCGCACCGGGTGCGATGTGGCTGTACAGGGCGTCGAGATACCGCACATAGTCGTCGATTTCGTGCAGCCGGTCTTCGCGGGTCATCCAGCTCGCGCCCACGCGACGCTCCGTCGCACTCTCCGTCAGATAGAAGCGCGACAGGCCCTCTGGCGCGACGATGCAGCGGCGTTTCGCTTCGATCGGACGAAAGCGCTCGAGAAAGCGCGCCGCGAGCTGTCCATAGCCGTGACAGACAAACCAGACCTCGCCGGCATCCTCGGGAGAACCCAGCGTGAAGTAGCGCGCGGATCGAGGGGTCGAGAACAGGTGCTCCTGCATCACGTGACCAGAATCGAGACGATCTCATGCGGCTCGGCCACGAACCGGACGACATTGCCACGCTGCTCGAGCACGAGCGCGACTGCCTCGCGCTCATCCGCGCGAACCCGATGCGCCGTTTTCACGCCCTGCGCAAACCGCCAGGCGCCTGCCGCCTTGCGGCCCGTCGCGTTGTAACAGCGCAGCACCAGCGGTGACCCGACCTGCGCCGGCTTGAGCGCCGAGAAGACGAGCCCCGTGCCCTCGAGCGTGATATCGACGGGCAAGGGATTCAGCGGTGACGCGTCGCGCAGCCACAGGCCATGGAGCGGCAGAAACGCCTCTTCCCAGAGATGCGGCAGCGCATCCCCGCGCTCGACATCACTGGCGCTCACCGGAACAAGCGCCAGATCGATGCGTGTCGTGCCCAGGCACTGGGCGCCGGGAATCGCGGTCGGCCAGCCCGCGTGACCGGGCCGCGTCGGCAGACGCCCGAGGGACAAATCGCCCACGGCGCGCAGCAGCGTAACGAGCAGATCGCCGTTGGCAGTCCACTCGTATTCGAAGAACGCCGGAGCCAAAACGGCGAGTCCCCGCCCCCCGCGGGCCGCGGCCACGAAGCGCTGCGCGGGGGCCGTGCGTACCGGTGTCTCCCGTGGATAGGCCGCCGCGTCGACCTGGACCGCTGGACGTTCGACGGTGCCGAATGCAGACCCTGCAATCGCGGCGACGCCGGCCAGGCCGGTCGGCAGGCGCGCCCGCAGCCGGTGATAGCGGTTGCGGTTGTCGATCGTGAGAGACACACGGACGATCGCGCTGTCGGCGAACACCTGAACGACCATCCGCGCGTCGATGCCGCGGATCACTTCCCAGCGCGCTTCGAGCGCCGCAACGAGCGGGCCGGCCGCGAGCCGCCGCACGCTGATGGGACCGCGGCTTTGTCTTACGCGATCCCGAGCCGACGGAGCGTAGGTGTACGCGTCCCCCGCATCACCGCCATCCTCGAGCCGGAGCAGCTCGCCGTAGCGCTCGTTCCGCCGCCGGTCGAGCAGCGTGAGCGCGCCGTTCGCCTCGATCGTCACGTCGACGAAGCGGTTTTCGAGCGAGCGTCCGCGAACCCGCGCTTCCTCGGCGCGCGAGAGCGGCGCCGCGGGACCCGTCGTCAGCGCGACGATACCAAGTCCCGATACCGGCGGCGCGCGAAATGCGATCCGGACTTGATCGACTTCATCCTGGTCCGGGTAGTGACGCGTGCCGTCGATGCGCTCCTCGGTGCGCCGCTGCGCCAGGACCTGGAACGGGACTGCGCGACCACCCGTGTCAGAGAGCGTGAAAGGCCGGTAGCCCGCTCCCTCACGCGGCAGGCGACCGGGCGAAGGCGGTCCCACCAGCACATCGCGACGAAACGCCGTGACATCAGCGATCGTCACGCCGGCGCGCGAGCGAGGAACCGGGTTCCAGAGGACAAGTGCGGGCTCGAACCCGTCGGCGCGCTCGCGCTGGGCATCAGGGTCATGACCCACCAACCCCATCAAGGCACCGCGCGTGAGCTCCGCGGCATAGGCTGCGACCTCATCGAGACGCTGCTCGGCGACACTGGCGACTGAGTCTGCCGTACATCCGGAGATCGTGTCATGGAACTGGTTGCGAACCAGCGTACGCCACGCGGTCTCGAGGATCGGGCGGCGATCGCGTGCCCCCGCGAGTCGCGCCAACGCCACCAGCGGCTCCGCCAGGCGCTCGAGCCACAGCTCGACCTGCCCGTGGCGGCGCTTGAGCGGCGTCCGCGTCCCGTGCACCCCCTGCAGCGTCCAGGTGAAGCCGTACGACCAGCGCAGCTCGCCGGCGAGTGGCTTCACCGGCGTGCTGTCGGCTGCCTGAAAAAACTCGTCCAAACGCGAGATGCGGAACGCGCTCGCGGGCTCGAGGTCGGCGAGCAGGTCGCGCACGCGGGCGAGCGTGGGATGCGGTGCATGATGATCGGCGCCGATGAACACCGGGACGTGTTTGCCGGCCGCGCGCTGGACGAGCGAGGCCCGAACCTGCGTCCAGATGTCGGGGAGGCGCGCGCCGGCACCGGGCAGCGCCGCGCCGATCTCGTAGCCGTCGGGCGGCAGATGCCAGAGCAGGATGTCGCGGCCATCTGGCCCTCGCCAACGAAAGAAATCCTTTTCCTGACCCGGCTCGCCGCCAAGCCCCCGCCACAGGACTCCGTACTTCAACCCGAACTCCCGGGCGAGCGTGGGCAACACCGCCGGGTGGCCGAACGCATCGGGCGAGTACAGGACATCGAGGCGTCCGCCCAGGCGTTCCGCGTCCGCGGCGCCGAGCAGGAGATTCCGGATCAAGGACTCTCCGGACGGGATCAGCTCGTCGGCCAGCACATACCACGGCCCCACCTGCAGTCGTCCCGTTTTGACCAGAGCCCGAACATCGTTTTCGCGATCGGGCCTGGCCCGCAAGTAGTCTTCGACGAGGACGGTCTGGCCGTCGAGCAGGAAGGTCCGCAAGGCTGCGTCGGCTTGCAGCCGGTCCATCAGCTCGTCGAACATCGGTACCAGGCGCGCATGAAACGCGGCGCGCGGCAGGAACCATTCCCGGTCCCAATGGGTGTGCGGAATCAAATGAAAGATGAAGGCGTTCGTCACGCGGGAACGCCCAGCCGCGATATCTCCATCGGATTCGGGAGGTGCACGTGCGCCACCCGGCGCCCGCGCGCCAGCAGCGCCCGCAGATCGCCACGCGCTTGCGCCCGGTGCAGCTGGCCGAACGTCCAGCCCATTTCCGGGATGTCCACATCGTCTGCGAAATCGGTCGTGATGACGAGAAACAGCCCGCTGTCGGGCCCGCCTTTATGCAGCTGGCCGGTGGAATGGAGATAGCGCGGCCCGATGCCGAGCGTCGTCGCGCAGCCCAGCGCCTTGGCCCAGGTGGCACGCAGCGCCTCGAGTTGCGCAACCACCTGAGGCGTTGGCGGCACATACGCGAGAATGGCGAGGTAGTCTCGCGGGCGGTATGCACGCCGCAGCTGCGCGAGCGTGAGGGTGGGAAGGGGCGCGGCATGCTGCGCCGCTCCTGTGGTCTCCCCGCTTGTCAGTTCCGCACGCGCGAGCCGCTTCGCCTCCTCGACGTCGGGCTGATCGAACGGGTTGACGCCCAGGCGCTCGCACAATGCCGCGGTCGCGTATTCCCAGCGCAGGAGCTCGGCGCCGAGGTCCGTGGGCTCGGCCGAGAAGATGCCGGGCTCCACGATTTGCACATCAGGCGCGGCGCCCCCGGCAGGATCCTGCACAATGGGAATCACGCCACGCCCGTCCTTGCCGGAGCTTTCGGCGACGAGCTGCTCGATCCAATTGGCGAGCGCCGCGATCCGTGGTGGTGGGCTCAGGCGCAGCTTGTCACGTCCGTTCTGCGCGCGAGCGGCGATGGCCACGCCGAGCGCCTGCGCAGCCGCGACATCGATGCGGCGCGCTCGCTCGAGCAGGGCGCGGCCATCGAGCCCGGCGAGGGCCGCGGGAATCATGCCGACTGCCGTCAGCGCGGAATAGCGGCCTCCGACGTCCGGCGGGTGCGGAATGACGGCGCGGAACTTCTGCGCGCGGGCGATCACGTCCAGCGGAGTTCCACTCTCGGTGATGGCAACGAACTGCTCTGGGCGGGCGCGCGCCGCAAAGTAACGGTAGAAGGCGAGCGTTTCGACGGTATTCCCCGACTTGCTCGAGATGACGAACAGCGTGCGCGCGAGGTCCGATCCGGCCGCGCGCACCGCATCTGGATTCGTGCTGTCCAGCACGCGCAGCCTTCCCGTGCCGAATGTCCGGGCGAACACATCGGCGACGAGACTCGATCCGCCCATCCCGCACACTAGCGTGTGCGTCAGACCGTCGGCGCGGACGGCCTTAGCCAGCGCGGCGTGCTCATCCCAGTGCGCGAGCGAGTCGTCCGGAGCACGCATCCATCCGAGCGGATTCATTGGCGGCCAAAGATAATGCGCATAATTTAGGCCCGGAGTGTCCCTTCGATGATGCCCGTCAGCCGGCCCGCTCGCGGGCTGGTCAGCATCGCCGTCGTGTCGCTGGTGGCGATGGTATTGGTGTACGCGCTCGCTCCGAGCGACCGGCGCATCTTCACCATCCTCACTGATCTGTCCTGGAGCTGGGCGGCCGCGTTTGCGGCGTTCGCCTGCTACACCTCCGCCCGCCGGGTCACTACCTCAGAGCAACGCCGCACGTGGCTGTGGATCGGCGCCGGGTGCGCGTCGTTCTTCGTGGGCCAACTCGTCTGGACGTCGTACGATCTGTGGCGCGGCGCGCCGCCGCCCTATCCCTCGCTGGCGGACGTAGGGTTCCTCGGCATCTACGTGTGCGTGATGGTCGGCGTATTCACGCTGGTGCGTGGGCAGCCGCTGCGGCGCGCCGACCCCGAGCTCGCCCTCGACAGCATTCTCGTCACGTTTACCGTCGGCGCCCTCGCGTACGATTATCTGCTGGAGCCGTTGCTCACCGCGCGGGTGTCGACAATCGCCCTGGTCACGAGTATCGGCTGGTCCATCGGCGCCGTGGCAGTGCTGTGGATCATTCTGATCGAGCTCGCGCGCCGGCCCGCCTTTCCCGCTGCGACTGCGACGCTCGTGCTTCCGGGAGTGGTCGCGCTCGCCATCGGGAACCAGGTCTACGCCGTGGTGGCACTGCGTGGGACTTACCACTCCGGCGGCTGGCTCGACCTCACCTGGGATGCAGGACTCTTGATGATCGCCGCGGCGGCCGCGATCGCGCCCGACTACGGCGTACACCTCCAGCGCACTCGCGCCACGAGACCCGAAGCGAATAACGCGGCGCGGATCGTCGCACTGGTGATCGGTCTTGCCGGCATGACGGGGATTGCCGTCATTGGCCTCACCCGCCCGATCCCTGACGCGGACGATGCCATTATCGTGGGCATCGGTATGGCGATCGTCGCCGTGCGCGTCTTGTACTCGCTGGGCGTGACGCAGCGCTACGCGCGGATCCTGGAGGATGAGGTCGCCAGTCAGACGCGTTCGCTGATGAGCTCGCTCGGCGCGACGGCGTCAGCCGAGCGCAACCTCCGGCTCCTCATGGAGGCGGTCCCCGATGCGATCACCGTGGTCGACCGGGAAGGCCAGGTGCTCGATGAAAACACCGCGGGGCGCAGTCTCGTGAGCGTGCGTCTCAGCGAGGCCAAACCGGAGAGCGGCAGACGCACGGGCTTCGGATGGCTCGAAGGCACCGCGGCCCGGATTGCACGCGAGAATCTGCTCGCCGCGTTCGACGGGTCGCTGCGGCGCTTCGAGGTCCCGTTTCCACGGCCTGACGGCCACGATGGGACCGCGCAGGTACTCCTCGCGCCCGTCCGGGAAGGCGGCCGCATTCCCAAGGTGCTGATGCTGGTGCGCGATATCACCGAACAACGCCGTACGCAGACGCAGCTGCAGCAGGCGGAGAAACTCGCCGCCATGGGCCAGCTCGTCAGCGGCGTAGCCCACGAAATCAACAACCCCGTCGCGATCATCTCGGGCTTCGCCCAGACGCTGCTGCTCGATCAGTTGACACCCGACCAGCGCGAAACGGTGCAGATGATGTACGACGAGGCGACGCGAATCGGCCGCATCACGTCGAACCTGCTCGCGTTCGCGCGCGCGGGAAGCAAGGAGCGGACGCTGGTGGAGCTGAACGACACGGTGCGGCGCACCTTCGCGCTTCGTTCCTACCATCTGACCACGCTCAACATCACCGTGAGTCTCGAGCTGGACGACGCAAACCCCAAGGCGTGGGCGAACGGGTCCGAAGTTCAGCAGATGCTGCTCAATCTGCTGATCAATGCCGAGCAGGCGTTGACCACCATTCCCCCGCCCGGACGGCGCGCCATCACGATCCGCACTGTGAGCGCCGCCGAGGACGGCGTCCAGCTGCAGGTCGCCGACACGGGGCCCGGCATCCCCCCCGACATCCAGGAAAAAATCTTCGATCCGTTTTTCACCACGAAGCCGGAAGGCATGGGAACGGGCCTCGGACTCTCCATCTGCTACGGCATCGTCCACGACCACGGCGGCCGCATCGCGGTGCACTCCGTGCCCGGACACGGCGCGACGTTCACCATCTCGCTGCCGCGGGACGCACGCCAGCGGCAGCGCACCACGCCCCCACCGATGGAGATCCCCGAAGCGGCACGCGAGCCGGAGGGAGCGGGAGCGCTCTCCGTCCTGCTGGTCGACGACGAAGAAGGCCTGCGGCGGGCCGTCGCGACTTTTCTCAAGCGGCGCGGCATGAACGTCCTGGCGGTCGAAGACGGCAGCGACGCGCTGCGCGCGCTGCGCCGCGAGCGCTTCGACGTCATCGTGTCCGACGTCCGCATGCCCGGGATGAGCGGCGCGGAGTTCCTGCAGGGCCTGCGGCGCGAGCATCCGGCGATGGTCAACCGGCTGATCTTCACGACCGGGGATTCGTTCGCCACGGACACGTCGTCGCTGCTGCGCGATGCGGGCGTCCCGTCGCTCGTGAAGCCGTACGATTTTGCGAAACTCGAGAGCGTGCTGCGCGAGGTGGCCCTGGCGGCTAAAACCTCGACTTGAGCCGCAGTTCCAGATCCGACTTCCCGATGCCGTTCGGTGTGGGCGCCAGCGTGAAGCGCACCGGCTCGACATCCACCGCGAGTGCGTCGAGTACCTGTTCCTCGACCGTCAGCTCGTAATCACCCGGTGTCACGCCCATCAGATAGAACGCGCCGTCGTTGAAGGTCACCAGCGCGCGGCGCATGCCGCTGCGCCGATCGGTCAGCCTGAGCGTCACGCCGCCCACACCGGCGCCATTGCGAACCACGCGCCCCTCGATGACGCCCGCCTCCACGACGGGAATGTCGAGACTGCGGAACCGGTTCGGTCCCGGAACGATGCTCGTCCGCGCGAAAAGCGGCACGAGCAGCGGCGACTCGAGCGAAGCCGAGTCGAGACTCACCATGACGGGCTCGAACGGAACGAGATCCCAGACGTGATAGGCACCGGTGGAATCGGTCCGCGCTGAGAGCGAGCCGATCAGCACCCGCGCGTTGGCCACGCCCGGCTCGCCCGCGTCGCGAATGCCGTTGGCGTTCACATCCATGAAGACGCGCCCCGAAAGGCCGGACCGCTCGAGGGAAGGACCGGGGGCTACGCCGACCCGGTCCGTGCGGCGATCCCACAGGACGGACCCCTGAAGGAACTGGGTCGCGCTGACCGCCTGGCCGGGGGGCGCGAGCACCGACGTGACCGCGCGCAGCGCCGAGAAGTACGACGTCACAGTGACCGTGTACGTGAGTCCGGCGTCGCCGCGGAGCCAGCTCGCGCCGACTTCGAGCCGCACACCGCGCGCCACTGAATGCGCCGCAAACGCCGACCAGGAGACCAGTCCCGCACGGCGTTCGATCTCGGTGTTGGTCCGGAGCAGCGTCTGACTCAGGAACGTCCCCCACCGGCCGCGCGGCATGATGAACGTCGACACGCCGGCAAACTCCTGGTTGCCGTTCGCCGCCCCCACACCCCCTGCTCCCGCCGCCTGCCCATGTTCGCTGCGCACATACGGCAAGAGCCGAACCTCTTCCGTCTGAACCGAGGCTCCCACCCGCGTGCGGGTCACCACGCCGGCGTCGGTGCTGATCCGCTCGAAGCGGCCATCAAAGAAGAAGAAGCCGTGGCTCGTCCGGGGCCGCACGAATCCGGTCAGCGTCCACTGCGCGCGCCGCCCCGGCACCGCCAGCACCGATAGCGAATCGCGCGTGAAGTGCACGTACTCCCCCTCGAGCCGCAGATCGACGGATGGCTCGTAGCGGAGCGCGCCGCGCACGAGCCCGTTGCCGATCAGCTCACTCTGGATCGCCCACGCATTGCTCGGATTCCCGGAGACCGCGGCGTATGGATGGGTGCGGTCCGGCAGCGAGTCGCGCCAGTACTGATCGATGCCCCCCTGCACTGTCCAGCGCCCAGTCGCACCGTAGCGCATGTCGAGATTCGCCGTCGCGTTACAGGTGAACGACGGCTGCGGGCAGTGACCGCCCGACATGCCGTATTCGAACCGGCGCGCCGGGAGCAGGTCGGTCAGCACGCGGTAGGTACGATTGAACTCGCGAATCTCACCGAACGGGCCGTAGGCGACGAAGTCGACCGGGTTCTCGCCGTAGCGCACCGGGAGATCGATCGAGAACCCGCCCGAGGGGCTGGCCGAATCGTAGGCCACAAGATCGCCGCCGCGGTACGCCTCGACCGACCACCCCGGCTCGAGGCTGCCGGCGTAGCGCAGCGACCCGATGAGGGATGGGCGGACATACGGCGCGTTCGTGATCGCGACACCCAGGAGCGCGCGCGACCGTGGGCCGGTGGATGCAACCTCGCCCAATCGCAGCTGCTTGACCCAGCGGTTCTCACGCCACACGCCGGTCCAGGAGGCATCGACGTGCACGCGGCCCTCATCGGCCGGTCCGACGCTCTGCCCCAGCATTTCGAGCGAGCCGCCGCCGACATCGGCGCCGAGGCCGAATCCGTAGGTCGAGCCCGCCAGCGGGTCCGTGGAAGGCGAAAACAGCGAATAGTCGACGACGACGCCATCCCAGGACGGACGCTGGAGCCCGAACGTCAGGTCGGCGCGCGTCCCATCGGGACGACGCAGGTACGCCTCGCGGGCTGATTCGCGACGCAGCCGGCGGGCGATCGGGAGGCTGCCCGCATCCACGACGGTCGCCGTGAGATCAGACCAGTCGACGGCGAACATGACGCCGAGCAAGTCGCCCAGTCGCTCGCTGCCGACGTATAGCTCGCTGGATTCGTACCGGATGAATTCCCGCTCGATTTTCACGCGCCGCGCGCCGTACTGCATCGAGTCACTGCGCGGATCGATGATGATGGGAACGTTGCCCGGATCCATCGTCGCTTCCAGGCGGCCGTCCGGTGTCAGGCGATGGCGAATTTCCACGAGCTGAAAGAACTGCGAAAGTGGCAGCAACACTTCAGACCGGACCCGATAGGCTTGGACGGTCGTCCCCGTGATGCGCCCGATGCGCAGGTCGATGACGACCTGTTCGGGGGCGGTATCCCGCGGAACCTGGTAGCCGTGCAGCGCGGCCACCAACAAGAGAGGCGCCGCGAGTAGCATGGTCTTACTGGTAGATCAGCGAAACGACGACGTTCCCCTGGTAAATCCCGGGTTTCGCCGCGGGCGCGGGGTTCACGGTGCCGCCCAGCCAGATGAACATGCTGAAATTCGGTGGCGGGCCAAGGCGGCCCACGTTCCCGAGCGCAGGATTGAACACGTTGCCCCCCGCCGGATTGTTCGTCGCGCGACGCCAAATCGCCGAGGTCGCGTTGAACGCAATCGGCATCGTGGAACCGGGCAGCGCTTGAATGTTCGTGAGCGACGTGGGCAAGGTGAAACTGATGACGACGAACGCGTTGGCGCTGCCGCTCACCTGCCACTCACCGGCGTTTGCCGCCGCAGGCGCCACCGTCGTCGCAACGCCTTTGATGACGGTTCCAAAATTGAGGTCCCGCATGGTCGCGATCGTCATTCCGGTCGTGACCACGACGGCGTCCGCCGCCACCAAGCTCGAACCCCCTTGCGCCTGCAGGCGTGGCGCCAAGGCCAGAAGCGCGGCGACGAGCACAGTCCGTTTCACGGGACCACCACTTGAACCGAATCACGGACCGCCGGCGCCTTGAGCACGACCTTGGGATCGAGGTCCTCCCGCTCAGCGACAACCTCGTAGCGCAGCCAGTAGCGCCCGCGCACGAGCGCGGGACGGGCAACTGCAGTCGCGAGACGCGGCTCCATCCGGTAGTACACGCCGACCGGTGACTGATAGGCTCGGACGACCGAATCACCGACCTGCAGTGGGTGCACCGCGCCGAGCGAATCCAGGAGGGTCTCGCGAATCATGCCGACGAAGGCCGCGTTCCCCTGACGCTCGATCTTGGCGCGGGTGACGAGCGAGTCGCCGACGATCTGAGCGCGCAGATTCGACAGCGTGACGCCGGTACGCACGGGGCCCTTGCGGTAGTTCACGCCGATGATGGTCCGCACCTCGAGGGTCAGACCGACCTGAATCGCCGTGGTGTCGCCCACGCCTGTGATCGGAACGCGGCCGGCCTGGGCGGCGATGATGAGCCGCAGCCAGTACTCGCCGTCCGCCAGTCCGATGGGCGGCCGGGCGAGGAGGCGCACGGTTTGGCGCTCCCGTGGCGCCACCGTCAAGCGACGGGGGAACGCCTGGATCCACGCCAGCGCGGAGGTCGCCGAATCCGCAGGCAGGGTGTCGAGCCTGATCCCGCCTGCCGAATCCGTCGTCGGATACCCGAATATTGTCGAGATCGTGACTTCGACCGCTTGGGTACCGGGATTGTAGAGCAGCACGGAGCCGCTACGCTGGGTATGGTCGATGAACACGGCGTGCGGGGCCACCATGACACCCTGCGCGGTCAATGACGCGCTGACGAGCGCCAACATGCCGGCAAGCCCGAGCGCGCGCATCACAGGTAGGTCACGGTGAGGGTGATCGTCCCGGTGTATGCGCCGGCGCGCTGGTTCGTCCCGGGATTCGCGGTGGCCCCGACGAAGACCGACACGTTGCCATTATTCGGAAACACGACTGTCGTCGGCTGTCTGGGGTCGAAGCCCACTTGACTCCCAATTGCCTGTGTTGCCGAGAAACCCGCGTCACTCGCCCCGAACACGATAGGCATCAGCGCGCCAGCGGGACCAGTCATCGTCAGCGGCAGAACGAATGACAGCAACACGGGACCACCCTTCGGGCCTTTGATGTCAAACTGCCCGCTGTTCGCGGGATCGGTGCGCAACACGACACGCGGCACACCCGGCAGCACGGCGCCGAACGTCACGCCACGCACACCAGTGACCAAGAGCGGCTTGCCCTGCGCCAGCAGCGGCACGCCGAGCAGCATCGCTCCGATGAGGACCCACGACTCGCGTTTCATATGTTCAGGCGTCTCCTTGCGACAGCGCCGGCAGAGGATATTGCATCCCCTGCCGGCGCGCCATCAGCTCGACGCCAAATTCAGTAGCTTAGTAGACCACCGTCATGGTGATCGAACCCGTGTAGACGCCCGCCGCCTGGTTCGTCGCCGGCTGCACCTGCGCACCAACCCACACCCACAGAGCGCCTGAGGCGTTCAGGGTCGGGGTCGCGCCAGCCACCGGCGAGAAAGCCGTGCCGCCGGTCTGCGCGTTGTTCTGGGCATGCACACCCGTGTAGCTCACGATCGGCATGGTGTTACCAGCCGAACCGAGCGTCGCGGGGAGGGTGAAGGAAATCGTTACCGGGGTGCTCGCCTGGCCCGTGACGTCAAAACGGCCGCCGTTCGTCAGATCCGTAGCTGCGATGGTCTTGTTCACGCCCGGGAAGACGTTCCCGAAGCTCAACTGCTGAGCGCCAACGACGTTGATCGGCGTCTGGACGCTTGCCGTCGCCGTGATGCTGGCATTGTTCGTCTGGGCCTGGAGCGCCGTGCCCGTGAGGACGAGGGCGGCCACAACCAGGGACAGCTTCGTGATGCTACGCATTTCGTTAACTCCTGTTTTTGGTGTCGAGCTTTTAGTCAGTTGGAGTGCCATTCGGCTCCTCCACCTTCGGAAGGCAGTAAGGGCAAGGCTTATGCCAACCGACACGATCCTGGCCAGTGTCAAGTTTTTGTACGAGACGAGCGCGAAAGACGTAAGACACCATAGGACGTTGACTTAGGCAAAGCAGCGACCGGATGGTGTCGTAATTATTGACGCTTTTTTGTCCCGGGCTCATGCTCAGAAAATGGTGTAACAGATTGGTGTGTAGAGTATTACGTCGTTACAATTGATCGGCACGCCCCCTGCCTTAGTGAGAACCTGAAATCCAACGGCACTCACTCAGGGGAGCAGGCGATGCGGTTCGGGCTCGTGGCGG
>Ga0209131_1000706_pt1 | contig 23706 bp, 27 predicted proteins | sample GraSoi_2013_40cm_FD_185826 | JGI IMG/M metagenome (GOLD analysis project Ga0209131, IMG submission 185826) | Grasslands soil microbial communities from the Angelo Coastal Reserve, California, USA - Sample 9_17_2013_40cm (SPAdes) (version 2) | ecosystem: Environmental > Terrestrial > Soil >... | reverse complement strand
GTATCCGTGCACGACCTGCAGCAGAGCATCCGCTTCTACTCCGCCCTGTTCGCCGCTCAGCCGAGCGTGCTGAAGGACGACTACGCCAAGTGGCAACTCGAAGATCCGCGCATCAACTTCGCGATCTCGACGCGCGCCGGCAAGGCGGGGATCGATCACCTCGGCCTGCAGGCGGAGAGCAGCGAGGAGCTGGAGGACCTCGGCGCGCGCCTCGCGCAGGCGGACGTTGCGGTCACGGCGCAGACGGGAGCCTCCTGCTGCTACGCGAAGAGCGACAAGTACTGGACCATCGATCCCCAGGGCGTGCCATGGGAGTCCTTCCACTCGCTGGATTCCGTGCCGTTGTATGGGGAGGACGGGCGCTCCAAGGCCGAAAAACCCGCGAGGGCCTGCTGCGGGTGAAGAACGTTCTTTTCCTCTGCACCGGAAAGACGCGCGCGCCTGCATGAGCATCGCCCGGCGCGCGGGCGCGGAGCTGGTCGGCACGGCGTTGCTTCTCGCCATCGTCGTCGGCTCCGGGATCATGGGCGAGCGGCTCGCCGCCGGCAACGATGCGATCGCCCTCCTCGCCAATTCCCTGGCGACCGGGTTCGGCCTGGCCGCGCTCATCGTCGCCTTCGGTCCGCGCAGCGGCGCGCACTTCAACCCGCTCGTCACGCTGGCCTTCGCCTGGCGCGCGGAATTCGAGAAGCGGGACGCGCTGTATTACATCCTCGCGCAGATCCTCGGCGCGCTCCTCGGCGTCGCCCTCGCCCACGCGATGTTCGATCTGCCGCTGCTGCAGGTCTCGCCGAAAGCACGCTCCAGCGCCGGGCAATGGCTGAGCGAGGCCGTCGCCACCTTCGGACTGGTCTTCGTGGTGCTCTCATGCAGACGCGAACAGGCGAGCGCCGCGCCCGCGGCCATCGGCGCCTACATCGCGGCCGCGTACTGGTTCACCGCATCGACGTCGTTCGCCAACCCCGCCGTCACGATCGCGCGCGGCTTTACCGCGAGCTTCGCGGGAATTGCGCCGAACAACGTCCCCCCATTCATCCTGGCCCAGGTGATGGGCGCGGCAGCGGGCCTGGCGGTCGATCGCCTTCTAACCCGCAATGCGAGAAGCTAGTCGATCGGCCAGGGCATCGCCTTCGGCAAAGTCGTTTCTTCAGGCACCTCGCGCTCCGATTTCGCTGCGGCCTTATCGACGCCGCGCCACCACGGCTCGACGCGTTCCACGTGCGCCGGCTCGACGGGCTCGCCCAGGCGAGGCATCACGAGTCGCGCGCCTGTCTTCGGACCGAGCTCCAGCAGCGTTTCCGCGGGCTGGTCCCAGGCGTGCATCGCGAGGCTGAAGGTGCCCCAGTGCACGGGCAGGAAAGCGCCTCCGCCGAGGAGCGCGGCGGCCTTGAGCGCGTTCTCCGGTCCGAGGTGGATATCGCCCCAGGCGGGATGGAACGCGCCGACCTCCAGCATCACGAGGTCGAACGGCCCGAGCCGCTCGCGGATCGCCTGATATTCCGTCGTGAGGCCGGTATCGCCGCTGAAGAACACGGCGTGCCGTTCCGAGCGGATGACTAGGGAGGACCACAGCGTCGCGTTGCGGTCTTTCAGGCCGCGCCCGGAGAAGTGTTGCGATGGCGCGGCGGTCACGGTGAGCCCCCCGCCTTGCAAGCTGCGCGGCAACTCGTGCGATTCCCACCAGTCGAGCTCGACGATGCGCGCGGGCCGCACGCCCCAGGCCTCGAGGTGCGCGCCGACGCCGAGCGAGGTCACGAACGGCACATCGCGCCTGGCGAGCTCGCGGATCGTCGGGTAGTCGAGGTGATCGTAGTGGTCGTGCGATACGACGACGAGGTCGATCGGCGGCATCGAGCGGAGCGGAACCGGGACCGGCTGGAAGCGCTTCGGCCCGGCGAAGCGCGACGGCGACGCGCGCGGGCCCCAGACCGGATCGGTGAGCACGCGCAGGCCGTCGATCTCGATCAGCACCGTCGAATGGCCGAGCCAGGTGGCGCGCAGCCCGCTCGCCGGCGTCCGGCCCCAGGCTTCGAGCGGGCTCATCGACGGCAGCGGCCCGAGCGGAAAACGCCGCTCGCCGCCGCAGAGAAAATCGCGCAGCGTCGGCATCGACGCCTTCGGATCGCGCAAGCCCGGGATGATCGGATGCAGGTTGCGAAACCGCTCGCCGGACCACAGCGGCGAGGCCTTCATTCGCTCGAGGCGAAGGCCTTGCGGCTTTGCGCCGAGGGATTTCATGCCGCGATGATGGAGCCGGCGAGCGGCGCGATCTTCAGGCCGGTGCGGCCGGGCTCGCGTCTCATCGGCGCCCGGGCGCGGGCTCCATCATCAGCTCGTCGAGATAGCACCAGCCCCAGTCCTCGCCGGGCTCGAGGCTCCGGATGACCGGATGCCGCGTCTGGTGGAAGTGCTTCGTGGCGTGCCGGTTCGGCGATTCGTCGCAGCAACCGACATGCCCGCAGGTCAGGCACAGCCGCAGGTGGACCCAGTCGCTGCCCATCTTCAGGCATTCCTCGCAGCCTTCGGGCGTGCGCGGTGCCACGTCGTGAATCTGGTCCAGGTGCTTGCAGCGCGCCGCCATGAGAATTCAATCATCGCACAAGAACCTGTAGGCGAAAATACCATCCGGGCGTTATGAGGAGTGCAATGAAAGCGTTCTTGAAACGGCTGCGAAGCGGCGCATGGCGAATCGGTGCCGCCGGCCTCGTGCTCGCGTTGCTGTGGACGGCATTCGGCGCCCTGCTGCTCGCCCCGGCGCACACGGATTCCGCCTACCTCGGGGACAACATCAGGGACGACATCAGGATTCCGGCGGCGGACGGGCACTATTCGCTCGCGCTCACGATCCTTCGGCCGCGCGGCGACGGGCCGTTCGGCGCGATCGTGCTCAACCACGGGGTCGGCGGCGGCGAGCGCGAGCGCTTCCTGGAATCGCCGGCGCTGTTCATCCAGGCGGCGCGCGCCTTCGTCAAGCGCGACTACGTGGTGGTCATGCCGCTGCGGCGCGGGTTCGGCGAAACCGGCGGCGAGTTCGCGGAGGACGCGGGCGAGTGCAGCAGCCCGCACTACCGGCGCGGCGAGCGCGCGGCGGCGAGCGATGTGCTGGCGGCGTACGAATTCGCGCGCAAGCTGCCGTACGTCGATCCGGAGCGGATGATCCTGGCGGGACAATCCGCCGGCGCGGTCGCGTCGCTCTATGCCGCGAGCGAGCAGCCGGCCGGCCTCACGGCGGTGCTCGCGTTCGCGGCCGGACGCGGCGGCGACCCCGAGCTGCATCCCGGCGTGCCCTGCGCGGCGGAGCCGATGGCGGTGCTCTTCCAGGAGATCGGCAAGTCCGTCCGCGTTCCGGTGCTGATGTACTACACCGAGAACGATCTGTACTTCGGCCCGGCGACGTCGGGCTCGTGGTTCAAGCGGTTCCGCGCGGGCGGGGCGCAAGCGGAATACATCCTGCAGCCGCCCTTCGGCCGCAACGGCCACTACCTTTTCGGCGAAACGGGCGGCGTCGAGCTGTGGCTGCCGGCGGTCGAGCGCTTCCTCGAGCGCCACCACATTCCCTTCGGTCCCGCCAAGCAGCGCGCCTAGCCCCTATTGCCGGCGTCGGCGGCGAGCGCGGCCACGATGCGGCGGTAGTCCTGCGGCGCCTCGGCTTTCAGCGTGGCGAGGTCCGATTCGAGGCGCTGCAGGCGGGACTGCGCGCCGCGCAGCTTGATCGCCTCGATGCTGTCGCGCAGCTGCATCAGCTCGGCGAAGCTCTTCTTCGGCGGCAGGCCCTGCGGCCGCTCCTCGATGAGCGTCGCGAGCGCTTCCGTCAGGCGCCCGAGCTGGCGGCCGTAGCTGTGCTCGGCCACGATGTCGCGCTCGGTCTCGGGCGAGCCCGAGTTCTTCTCCGTCACGCTGATCACGTTGCCGAAGCTCCATCCCGGCAGGATCGGCTGGCTCAGCGCCTGCGGCGCGAAAGGCGCCGTCCAGGTTCGCGGATCGAAGAACGACAGCATCTGTTGATAGGCGTTCGGGGTTGCCGGGGCGGGATCCATGGTTGTCCTCCATGCGTCGGGTTGAAGGGGAGTGGGGTTGAGAAGATCAGGCCCATGAACCTTACGCCCGCACTATCTTCTTCTCAACTCCGGTACGATCGCGAAAACATCTGGAGGAGAACATGTTGCAATACTTGCGCCGGCTCTTCGCGCTGCTCGCGCTGCTGGCGGTCCAGCCGCTCGCGGCGCAGACCTATCCCAGCCAGCCGATCAGGATGGTGTCGCCGTTCCCGCCCGGCGGCAGCGTGGACATCATGGCGCGCCTCATCGCCGATCCGCTCGCCGCGCAGCTCGGCGGCCGGATCGTCATCGAGAACCGCAGCGGCGCTTCCGGCAACATCGGCATGGAGGCGGTGGCGCGCGCCGCTCCCGACGGCTATACCCTCGTGCTGAACACGATCCCGCTCGTCACGAACCAGAGCCTGTTCCCGAAGCTCACGTGGGACCCGATCCGCGACTTCGCGCCGATCGGCATGGTCGCCACCGGTCCGCACGTGCTCGTGGTGCCCGCCCGCGTCCAGGCGAAGAGCGTGGCCGAGCTGATCGCCCTTGCGCGCGCGAGCCCCGGCAAGCTGAGCTACGCCTCGGCCGGAATCGGCACGACGTTTCATTTCTGCGCCGAGATGTTCAAGGACTCGACCGGCACGTTCATCGTGCACGTGCCCTACCGCGGCGGCGGCCCGGCGCTCGTCGACACGCTGTCCGGGCAGGTCGACATGAGCTTCCCGACGCTCTCCGCGGCGCTGCCCCACATCAAGTCGGGAATGCTGCGCGCGCTCGCGGTGACGAGCACGACCCGCTCCAACCTTCTCCCCGACCTGCCGACGATGCAGGAAGCCGGCGTGAAGGATTTCCAGTTCACGCAGTGGCTCGCCCTGCTCGCGCCGGCGGGCACCCCGCGCGAGGTCGTGCTGCGGCTGAATGGCGCGCTGAAGGCCGCGCTCGGCTCGAGCGACATCCACGGAAAGTTCCAGGTGCAGGGCTTCGAGCCCTTCGTCACGACGCCGGAAGAAGCGGGCAAGTTCCTCGCGGCGGAAGTGCAGCGCTACTCGAAGCTCATCAAGGCGCGCGGCATCACTGCGGACTGAACGGCGCTATGCGGGCCCGACGAAGCCGATGTAGGCGCCGCAGGCGTATTCCGGCGGCACCAGCATCGCCTGCTCGCCGGTATTGCGGATGCCGCGCGCGGGCGGCGGGACGCCGTGATCGGCCATCCAGCGCGCGGCGGCGTCCATGCTGCTCGTGCGATACAGAGCCTGGAACGGTCCCGGCCCGCGGCGCGCCAGCGCCTCGGCGGCGGGACCCGGTCCGTACGGCTGCGCGAGCGTAAGGCCGGCGCCGCCGAAATTGAACACCGCCATGTCGGCCATGATGACCGAGCCGCGCTCCATCTTCGGCGCCGGCACGCCGAGCACGCGGCTGTACTCGACCGCAGCCGTCGCGATGTTCTCGACGGCGATGTAGACGCGCTCGAGGCGCAGCACTTTGTTGGGATGGCGCGGCGCCGCCGGCGCCTTCCGCGATCCCGCGAGCGTCACGTGCTCGAGCGTTCCACGCGAGCGCATTGCCGCCGCGTCGGCAGGCAGATCATCGCTTTGCAGAGCTATGGCGCGCAGTCCTTCACGGCCGCTCTTTTGCAGCTCGAGAAAATCGTTTTCGTTGAACCCGACGGCGCGATCCGCGTCCCGGCGAACATCGAAGCCGATGCTCATGTAGGCGGCGATGCCGGCGTCGAGATCCGTGACGCCGATCGTGACGTGGTCGATGCGCGTGAACATCGCGGCCTCCGGACGCTCGCGCTAGTCGGCCTGGACGCCGGCGCGCTGCACGATATCGCGCATCCGCTTGAGACCGTCCTGGGTCCACTGCGTCACCATCTCCGGCGGCGAGCCGACCGGCTCGAGGCCCTGGGCGACGAGCTTCTCGCGCACGTCCGGCGCATTGACCGCTTTCACCACTTCGGCGTTCAGCAGATCGACGATCGCTTTCGGCGTGCCGGCCGGCGCGACGATCGACGCCCAGGTGCGCCACTCGAAGCCCGGCAGGCCCGCTTCGGCCATCGTCGGCACCGCGGGAAGAAGCGGGGAGCGGCTCGCGCTCGGCACGGCGAGCGCGCGCATCCGGCCGGCGCGAATGTACGGCAGCACGATCGACACCGCGCCCAGATGCACCTGCACCTGGTTCGAGATCACATCGAGCGCCGCCTGCGTCGCGCCGCGATACGGGATGTGCACCATGTAGGTTCCGGTCGCTGCCTTGAAAGCTTCCATGGCGACGTGCTGAGGGCTGCCGTTTCCGCCCGAGGAATAGTCGATCTGCCCGGGACGGCTCTTCGCGAGCGCGATGAATTCCGGCACGGTCTTCGCCGGCAGGTCGTTGTTCGCCACCATCACCCAGGTGATGCTCGCCACCACGCTCACCGGCACGAAATCCTTCACCGGGTCGTAGGGCGCGGCGCGGATGTTGGGAATCATCGTCAGGATGCTGTCGTTCAGCGCGCCGAGGGTGTAGCCGTCCGGCGCGGCGCGCTTCACCCGCTCGGCGCCGATCAGGCCGGCGGCGCCCGGCTGGTTCTCGATCACGATCGGGCGGCCCAGGTTGTCGCTCATCTTCTGCGCGACGAGGCGGATCATCACGTCGACCGCGCTGCCCGCCTGCAGCGGCATCACCAGGAGGATCGGCTTCGCCGGATAGGGCTGAGAGACGTTTTGCGCGGCAGGTTGCGCGGCGCAGGATAGGGACAGGCCGAGCAGCGCGATGCCGGCAGGAAGACGGATCGAGCGCGGGTTGGCGTTTTTCATCGGGGTCCTTGCGAACGAAGGTCGAGCGGCCGTGAGGATAACACCTGCATGTCAGTAAACTTCCGCGATGCCGGCCTCGCGCGCCACCGCTTTCGCCCTACTCGCCGCCGCGAGCCTCCTCTGGTCGGGGAACTGGATCGCGGGCCGGGCGCTGCGCGACGCCTACGACCCGGTCACGCTGAATTTCCTTCGCTGGGCGATCGCGGCGGTGATCCTCGCGCCTTTCGCGCTGCCGGGGCTCGCCGGCAAGGGCGGACTCGTGCGCCGGCACATCGGGCTGCTCCTCGTGCTCGCGTTCACCGGGGTCGCGCTTTTCCAGACCCTGGTCTACCTCGGGCTGCGCACCACGACCGCGATCAACGCGGTGCTCATCAACTCCTCGGCGCCGCTCTTCATGCTGCTGTGCTCGTGGGCGATCGAGGGCGAGCGCCCGACGCTGCGCCAGGCCGCCGGGATGCTGATCTCGCTCGCGGGAATCCTGGTCATCCTCACGCGCGGCGAGCTGGCGAACCTGCTGTCGCTCGAATTCCACGCCGGCGACTTCTGGATCGTGCTCGCGATGCCGGTCTGGGGAATCTACTCGGTGCTCCTCAAGCGCCGGCCGGGCGAGCTCGGCGGACTTGCGCTCGTTCTGGTGATCTCGGTGCTCGGCCTGCTGATGCTCGCGCCGCTCTTCATCCTCGGCGCGCTCGCGCATCCGCTCCACTGGCCGAGCGCGCCGCAAGCCGCCGGCATTTTCTACATGGGGCTCGCGGCCTCGGTGCTCGCGTTCATATTCTGGAACCGCGGCGTCGCGGTGGTGGGCGCGAACGCGGCGGGCTTCACGCTGCACCTGCTGCCTGCTTTCGCCACCGTGCTCGCGATCCTATTTCTGGACGAGTCGCTGCACGTCTTCCACGCGGCCGGAATCGCGACGATCCTCGCCGGCGTCATCCTCGCCACGCGCCGGACCTAGATGTCATCCGACACATAGACGTGCAGTCAGGTTACGCGCCGGACAAAGACTGACCGGAGACTCCAAATTCGCTCGTTCTGAGCGTTCACTGGAGAAAGGAAATCATCATGGCTGATAGGGCGAATGCAGCATCAGCGGCCGTCGTGCTGGTCCACGGCGGCTTCGTGGACGGCTCCGGCTGGGAGGATGTCTACAAGATCCTGAAGCAGGACGGCTACAACGTGAGCATCGTCCAGAATCCGACGTTATCGTTAGCCGACGACGTGGCGGCCACGAAACGGATCCTCGCAGCACAGAGCGGGCCCGTAATCCTCGTGGGCCATTCCTATGGCGGCGTGGTGATCACCGAAGCCGGCAACGACCCCAAGGTCACGGGGCTCGTCTACATCGCTGCATTTGCTCCGGACAAAGGCGAATCCGTGGCGACCCTCATCAAAGATCCGCAGCCCGGCGCGCCCGTTCCGCCGATACTCCCGCCGCAGGACGGCTATCTGTTTCTCGACAAGGCAAAGTTCGCCGCCTCCTTCGCGGCCGACGTGGCCAAGGACAAGGCCGAGTTCATGGCCAACTCGCAGGTCCCGTGGGGCGTTGAGGCGCTCGCCGGCACAATCACCAATCCGGCGTGGAAGACCAAGCCGAGCTGGTACTTGATTGCGACCGAGGACAAGATGATTCCTCCCGCGGCCCAGCAGGCCATGTCGAAGCGCGCGGGCTCGACGGTGGTCGAGGTAAAGGGCAGTCACTCCATCTACGTGTCGAAGCCTCAAGCGGTGGCCGCGCTTATCGAGAACGCCGCCAAAGCTGTGAAGCTGGCCGCGACTCCGGGAGTGGCGGCTCGAACAGGCTAGCGGCCGGCGGCGGCGAGGATGAGCTCGCTGATCTCCTGTGCGTGGGAGACCAGGGAAAGGTGGCCCGCGTCCAATTCCACGGTGGTGGCTTTCATGCGTTGCGCCAGGAATCGTTCCAGGTCGGGCGATATCGTCTGATCGAGCTTCGACACGGCATACCAGCTCGGTTTGGAGCGCCAGGCGGCTACCGAGGTCCGCTGGCCGAAGAGCGAGGCGGCGGGCGCTTCCTGCGCGGCGTAAAGGACCTCCGCCTTTTCGCGCGCAACACCGTTCGCGAAATATCGGAGAAACGCGTCTTCGGAAAGATAGGCGAAGCCCGCGTGCTCCTGGACGCCAGCCCGCGCCGGCATGGTGGGGAACTTTCCGGACAGCGCGACGAAATCCTCCGCCGCGTCGGGCGCCCGCGCCGCGACGTAGACGAGGGCGGTGACCTTCGGATCGGTTCCGGTTTCGCTGACGACGGTACCGCTCCAGGAATGGCCGACGAGCACGGTGGGCCCATCCTGCAGCGCCAGCGCGCGGCGCGTCGCCGCGACGGAGTCGGCGAGCGATGTCAGCGGATTCTGCACCGCGGTCACATGCAAGCCCGCCGCCTGGAGGCGCGCGATGACCTCGCTCCAGGAGGAGCCGTCCGCCCACGCGCCATGGACCAGCACCACATTGCGCGCTTGCGCCGGCCGCGCGGGCTGCGCCAACACCTGCGCCGCAAAGAGCATCGCCGAGACCATGCCAAGAGCGATTGCCGTCAATTTCCGCAGTGGCTCCATGACCATTTCCTCGAGAGTGAATGGCCGCAGCCTCGCGCGGTCGGATGTCGCCGCAATTGCGCGGCTGTTACGGCTGAAATCCAGGCTGCGACCTTGTAGCGATCCGCCGCGTGGTTGCGCGACAGGGCCGGCTCGAGCGCTAGGTCACAGGCGGGTGTATCTCGAGGCGCGCGATCTTCCCGCCGCTCAGCGTGAAGACGTAGCGCAGCTCGATCGGGCTGCCCGGGAAATTGCCGGAGACCCGGCCCGTGACGATCGTGCGGTCGTCCGCTTCCGCAGCGTCCAGCGCCTCGACAGTCGCCTGGTATTTCCTGCTCACTTCCTCCGCCCACTGGCGGATGGCGGCGATGCCCTGCCGGTTCCGCCCCTCGTCGCGGACCAAAGCATCCTTGCTGAAACTCGCTGTCACTGCGTCGACGTCCTGGGCGTTCGCCGCCGCGATATACGTTGCGATCGGTAGCGCCAGTTTCGTGGCCGGCATATCGACTCCCGTGGTGTGCGTTGCCTCGACTCGAGAATGGGACTACGCTGACCGAATGACAAGTACGCACGAAAAAGTAAGTCGCTCACCTGAAAGCGAGCGCGCTGAATACACGGCGATTTCCGCTGCGCAAGGCGTAGAGCGGGCCCTCAAGCTCGTCGAGGGCCGCTGGAAGCTGCTGATCCTGTTTCACCTCTTCGGCGGCAAGGTCCTGCGCTTCTCCGATCTGGAGCGCGCGATTCCGGCGATTTCCCAGAAGATGCTCGCGCAACAGCTTCGCCGGCTGGAAGCCGATGGCGTCGTGCGCCGAATCGTCCACGATCAGGTGCCCCCGAGGGTGGAGTATCGCCTTACGACCTGGGGACAATCGCTGTGCCCGGCGCTCGACGCATTGCTGAAATGGGCGCAGATGCGCAATCCGATGCCGGCGCCTTCGGAGAGGATTCCATGAAAGCCTCCTACTTCCGCAAATTCGGCCCGCCCGAAGTTCTCGAGTACGGCGAGCTGCCCGACCCCATCCCCGCCGCCGGCGAAGTGCTGGTCGACATCCACGCCGCGAGCGTCAACGGCGCGGACTGGAAGATGCGCTCGGGCCACTACGGCGCGAGCGTCCAGTTCCCGCACATTCCGGGACGCGACTTTTCCGGGGTCGTGGCGGCAGCGGGTAAAGGCGCAGGCGACTTCAAGCCCGGCGACGCGGTGTTCGGCGTGTGCGAAGTGCCGCGCGAAAGCGGCTACGCCGAGAAAATCGCCATCCGCCAGGAAATCGTCGCGCGCAAGCCCGACGCCCTCTCGCACGTGCAGTGCGCGGCGGTGGCGCTGGCCGGGCTCACGGCGCTGGTGTCGATCGAGGACACGCTCAAGCTGCGCGCCGGCGAGACGATCCTCATCCAGGGCGGCGCCGGCGGCGTCGCCGGCTTCGCCATCGCGCTCGCCAAGCACCTGGGTGCGCGCGTCATCACGACGACGAGCGCGGCGAACCGCGACTACGTGCGCGCGCTCGGCGCGGACGAGATCATCGACTACCGGACCGAGGACTTCGCCAGGCTCGTGTCGGGATGCGACGCGGTCTTCGACACGGTGGGCGGGGAGGTCACGACGGCCAGCTTCGCGGTGCTGCGGCCCGGCGGGCGCCTCGCGACGGTCGCCGCCGGCGCCGCCGCGCCCGCCTCGCCGCGCGCCGGCGTGACCTCGCTACGGCCGAAGGTCGACCGGGACCGCGCGCACCTCGATCGCGTCGCGTCGCTGGTCGCGCGAGGCGTGGTGCCGCTTCCGGCGATCGTCGAGTATCCGCTCGCGGACGCGGCCGGCGCTCACCGCGTGAGCGAAGCGCGGCACCTGCGCGGCAAGCTGGTGCTGCGGGTCCGCTAAGGCCTGGAGGACGCCGGCCGGCTCGGCGGCTCCCTCAGCGGCCCCGGGTCGCCTTCACGAATTCGAGCGACGCCCGGAAGATCTCCAGGTCCTTCTCGTAGCCGGCCGCGTCCGGCCGGTCGATCTGGATCCACTCCCGGGTGGCGCCGATTCCCTGGGGCTGGAAGGGCCCGACGTCGTCGCGCGAGAACTGCAGCTCGGTGGCGGTGGCGACGGGCAGGCGCAGGCCGACGCCATTGCCGCTGATGCAGGCGAACATGCGGTCGTTGACGAAGTAGGCGTCGAGCTTGTTGATCTTCTTCGCGACCACGCCGGGGAGCTTGAGGAGGACGGCGTCGATCTGGGATTTTCGGGTGGTGTCTGTCATGTAGGATTGCATTTTGCCTTCACCGCGGGAAAAACGACATGCGTATCCGAATCCTGGCGTTCATCCAAGTCGCAATGCTCGCCGCGGCGGGGATCGCGCCGGCACTCGCCCAGAGTTATCCCAACAAGCCGATCCGGGTCATCATCGCGCAGGCGCCCGGCAGCGCGACCGACGTCATCAGCCGCGTGGTCGGCAACCGGCTCTCGGAAGGCCTCGGGCAGCCGATCGTCGTCGAGGCGCGGCCCGGCGCGGGCGGCGTGGTCGGCACGGAGGCCGCGGCGCGCTCGGCGGCCGACGGCTACACGCTCTTCATGGCGAACAATTCCACCCACGGCTCGAATCCCGCGGTGTATTCGAAGCTGCCCTACGACGCGGTCACGGATTTCGCGCCGATCTCGTTCGTCGCTTCCGTGCCTTACGTGCTGGTCGTCGATCCTTCGTTGCCCGTCAAGTCGGTCCGGGAGTTCATCGCCCTCGCGAAAGCGAACCCCGGCAAGATGAACTACGCCTCCGCCGGCAACGGCAGCACGCACCACTTCTGCGGCGAGCTGCTCAAGTCGATGGCCGGCCTCGACATCCAGCACATTCCCTACAAAGGCTCCGGGCCGGGAATCGCCGGCCTGCTCGGCGGCGAGGTGTCGATGATGTTCGCCAACGTCGCCGACATCAACTCGCAGATCAGGAGCGGGAAGGTCAGGGCGCTCGCCGTGACCGTGCCCAGGCGCGCGAGCATGCTGCCCGACGTGCCGACGATGCCCGAAGCGGGCCTGCCGGAGTTCGAGATCACCTCCTGGTTCGGCCTGCTCGCGCCCGCGGGCACGCCGGCGCCGATCATCGCCCGGCTGAACGCCGAGACCGCCAAGGTGCTGGCGAGAGCGGACGTGAAGGCGACCCTCGCCGCCCAGGGCCTCGAGGTGGCGGCAAGCTCGCCCGACGAGTTCGCCGCCCACATCAAGAGCGAGATCGCCCGGTTCTCGAAGATCGCCCGGGCCGCCGGGATCAGGGCCGAGTAGCCGCGCGGTAGCCGGCATGGGCACGGCAGATCCGGCGACGGTCGTGCTCAGCTCCCTCGCGCTCAAGGGCGTGCTGGAAAAATTCCGGCCGCAGTTCGAGCGCGCGACGGGGCCGCTCGATCTGCGCTTCGACGCGACCCAGGCGATCCTGGGAAGAATCTCCGCAGAAGAACGCGCGGACCTCCTGATACTCACCGCCGAGGCGATCGACGACCTGCGAACGAAAGGCGAGGTGACGCAGGTCCGGAGGCTCGGCAGCTCGGGCGTCGGGCTCGCCGTGCGCGCGGGCGCGCCCAGGCCCGACATCGGCTCGGTCGATGCGCTGGTGCGCGCGCTCGTCTCGGCGAGCTCGGTCGCGCACTCGAAGGTCGGCGCGAGCGGGATCTATTTTTCCGGGCTGCTGAAATCGCTGAAGATCGAGCACCAGCTGAAGAAGCGGATCGTGGTCGAGAAAGGTCCGGTCGGCCTCGCGGTCGCGCGGGGCGAGGCGGAGCTCGGCGTGCAGCAGCTTTGCGAGCTGGCGCCGGTCCGCGGCATCGACATCGTCGGACCGCTGCCCGAGCCGCTGCAGAAGCTGACGCATTTCTCGGCGGGAATTCCGGCGGGCGCGAGGAATCCGGAGGCCGCGCTGAAGCTGATCGAGCTGCTTTGCTCCGAATCGGCGCGCGCCGGGATGATCGAAGGCGGCATGCAGCCCGCCGGCTGAAGCCTTATGCCTTCACGCGTTCCTGCTTCACGGCCTCTTTCGGGAAGGCGGGTGCGCGGGCGAGGAACGCGTGGATCTGCGCGACCACCGCGGCGCCTTCGCCGATGGCGCCGCCCACGCGCTTGACCGAGCCGGCGCGCACGTCGCCGATCGCGAAGACGCCGGGCACGCTGGTTTCGAGCGGCGACCCGGCGCCGTCGCCGGTCTTCACGAAGCCCTTGTCGTCCACCTCGACCTCGCAATCCTTCAGCCACTCGGTGGTGGGGTCCGCGCCGAGGAACATGAAGACGTTCCGGATCGGCCGTGTCTCCTCTTTCTTCGTGTCGCGCTGCCGCCAGGTGACGGACTCGAGCCCGGACTGGCGCTCGCCGGTGAGGCCGACGATCTCGGTGCGCGTGCGCAGCTCGATGTTGGCGATGCCCTCGATGCGCTCGATCAGGTACTGCGACATGCTCGCGGCGAGGCCGGCGCCGCGCACCAGCATCCAGACCTTCGCGGCGTGTCCGGCGAGAAACACCGCGGCCTGTCCCGCGGAATTGCCGCCGCCGACGAGCACGACCTCCTGGCCCGCGCACATCTTCGCCTCGATCGGCGACGCCCAGTACCAGACGCCGCGCCCCTCCATGGCTTTCAGGTTGTTGCAGTCGGGGCGGCGATAGCGCGCGCCGGTGGCGACGACGACGGTGCGGCTGCGCACCGCGCGCCCGCCCGCGATCTGCAGCGCGAGCGGCTCGGCGGCGGCGGGCCGCTCGCAATCGAGGCGGACGACCTCGGCGGGGATCAGCATGCTCGCGCCGAATTTCTGCGCCTGCGTATACGCGCGTCCCGCGAGCGCCAGGCCCGAGATGCCGGTCGGAAAGCCGAGGTAGTTCTCGATGCGCGCGCTCGCGCCCGCCTGGCCGCCGAACGAGCGGGCGTCGATGACGAGCACCGACAACCCCTCCGACGCGGCGTAGACCGCGGTCGCGAGTCCCGCCGGACCCGCACCCGCGACGGCGACGTCGTAGACCTGGTCCGGCCCGCCCGCGTCGAGCATGCCGATGCACTTCGCGAGCAGGTTTTCGGTGGGATTGCGCAGCACCGAGCCGTCCGGGCAGACCGCGAGCGGCAGGTCCTCGGGCCGCGGCGCATAGCGCTCGATGAACGCCCGCGCGTCCGCGTCGTCCGCGGGATCGAGCAGCATGTGCGGGATGCCGTTGCGGCTCAGGAAATTCCTCAGCCGCGCGACGTCGCCGGAGGACGCCGCGCCGATCAGCACCGGACCGCCGGCGCCGACCTCGATCAGCGCGACGCGGCGCAGGATCAGCGCGCGCATGATCTTCTCGCCGAGCGCCGCCTCCGCGATCAGCAGGGCGTGCAGCTGCTCCGGATCGATGAGCAGCGCCTCCACGTCGCCCACCGCGACGGCGTCGACGAAGGAGCGCCGGCCCGACAGCTGGCCGAGCTCGCCGGAGAACGCGCCAGGCAGGTGATCGACCACGGGGAAATCGTGCCCGTGGCCGTCGCGGCCGGTCACCCGGATGGTTCCCGAGAGCACGACGAGCAGGCCGGGCGTCGGCTTGCCGGTCTCGTAGATCCGCTCGCCCGCGGCATAGCGGCACGGCCGGCCGAAGCGGCGCAGGCGCGCGATCTCGCCGTCGGCGAGGATCGGGAAGGTCTGCGCGCGCCGCGCCTCGAGCGTGGGCGACGCCGGCTCGGCCAGCACCGTCCCCGTGGCAGCCGGGCTTTGTTTCAGCGGAATTTCAGCCAAGGTATTTCTCGCCCCATCAACATAGACAGATTGCGCCCGTCAGGCAAGTTTCAAGGGGTGAGCGGTCAGGTAGGATGGCGCCCGTGAACAAACTTCCCGAGCTGTTCCGCAACAACCGCGCCTGGGCCGAGCGCATCGTGCGCTCCGATCCGGACTTCTTCGAGAAGCTCGCGCGCCAGCAGTCGCCGAAATACCTCTGGATCGGCTGCTCCGACAGCCGCGTGCCGGCAAACGACATCGTCGGCCTGCTGCCGGGCGAGCTCTTCGTCCACCGCAACGTCGGCAACCTGGTGGTGCACACCGACCTCAACTGCCTCTCGGTGATGCAGTTCGCGGTCGACGTGCTGCACGTCGAGCATATCATCGTCTGCGGGCACTACGGCTGCAGCGGCGTGCGCGCGGCGCTGATGAAGGAGCGCCACGGCCTTGCCGACAACTGGCTGCGCCACATCGAGGACGTGCAGCAGCAGCACGCGGCGCGGCTGGCAAAGCTGCCGGACGCGAGCGCGGGCGGCGACAGGAGCGGTGACCTCCGCGGTGACCTGTTGTGCGAGCTCAACGTCATCGAGCAGGTCTCGAACGTATGCCGCAGCTCGATCCTCGAGGACGCCTGGAGCCGCGGCCAGCAGGTCGCGGTGCACGGCTGGATCTACGACATCCACGACGGCCTGCTGCGCGACCTCGACACCCTGGCGAGCTCGCCGGCCGAGACCGCCGCCGCCTACGAGCGCGCGATGGGCCAGCTAGCGAAGCGATAGCGCCCGGGCGGGGCGGCGCTCGTCGACGCGCCGCGGCGACGCGATCGCCGGGATGCGGACCTCGAAGGTCGCGCCGCGGCCCCGACCCTCGCTCGAAGCCCGCACGCTGCCGCCGTGCAGCTCCACGATGCGCTGCACCAGCGTGAGGCCGACGCCCAGGCCGCCGCTGGCGCGCTCGGGCCCGGGGTCCGCCTGGTAGAAGAGCTCGAACACCCGCGGCAGATGCTGCGGCTCGATGCCGTGGCCATCGTCGGTCACGCGAAGGAACGCGCCGCGCTCGTCGCCGCCGACTTCGACGCCGATGCGGCCGCCGGCGCCGGTATAGGCCGCCGCGTTGATCACCAGGTTCGCGACGATCTGCTCGATGCGCGTGGCGTCGCCGTTCACCCAGACCGGCTCGGCGCGCAGCTCCAGGCGCCGGTCGGCGAGGCGACCGGCGGTCTCCAGGGAGCTGAGCGCGAGGCGCACCGCCGCGGCGAGATCGAGCGGCGCGAGGCTCAGCACGATCTTGCCCGTCACCACGCGACCGACGTCGAGCAGATCGTCGATCATGCGCTTGAGGTGGGCGCTCTGCCGGGCGATGACCGCGGCGGCGAACTCGGTCTGCTCGGCGTTGCGCGCCCCGAGGCGCAGCAGCGTTACAGAGTTGGAGATAGCGGCGAGAGGATTGCGCAGCTCGTGCCCGAGCATCGCCAGGAACTCGTCCTTCGCCCTGCTCGCCGCCTCGGCCACCGCGCGCGCGTCGCGCTCGGCGGCGAGGGAGTGCTCGCGCTCGCGCATGGCGAGCGACAGCACAGCGCTTGCCGCCTCGAGGCACGTGAGCGCCTTGTCGATCTCCAATACGTTCGACGCCGGCAGCGGCGCGAGCTGGTTGCCGCGCGCGAGCTCCACCGCGCTGCGCTCCAGCGAGGCGAGCGACTTGGCGATCGGCCGTCCCTTCGATACCGCCAGCGCCACCGACGCCGCCACCGCGGCGAGCCACAGCCCGCAATAGAGCAGGAGATGGCGCCAGAACGCGCCGTCGATCGGCGCCGCCGGCTGCGCGTAGCCGACGGTCCATCCGGCCTTGGTCCGCGACCAGGCGGTGTACACGCCGACGTTCTCGAGGCTGGCGAAGCGGCCGATGCCCTCGCTGCGCGCCTGGACCGGCTCGGCGAACCCGGCCGAGGGGGCGAGGCCGCGGCGCGCCTCCGCGTCGGCGCCGCGTGCGATGAACCGCAGCTTGCGATCCAGGATCGCGGCGATTCCGCCGTCGGGCTGGTGCGTCCTCAGCAGCTCGTCGAACCAGCGCAGGTTCAGGTTCGCGATCAGCACGTGCGTGGCCTTGCCTTCATGCAGCACCGGAACGGCCACGCTCACGATCTTCATGTTGCGCGCGCGGCTGTCGAAGATGTCCGACACCACCGGGCGCATTTCCTGGAGCACGGGCTGGAAGAAGGGCATCAGCCCCGTCCCGGACAGCGGGCTGCCGTACGGCCGGTCGAGGCGAAAGACCGGGAGGCCGTCGGCCGCGTAGGCGAGGATGTTGCTCCAGTCCGGATTCTGGGCGAGCGCCGCCTTCGCCAGCTCGTACACCTCGCGCTCGGTGGACTCGGAGGTTCCCCAGAGCGCGGCGAAGATCTGCAGGCGGCGCACCGAGCTCTCCACCGCGTTGTCGATGTTCTCGGAGAGCATGCGCGCGGTCTGCATCTGGCTCTCTTCGCGCTGGCGCTCCTGCGCCTGCCAGTGCAGGAACAGCAGGCCGCCGCCCAGCAGGCCGAGCGGCACCATGCTGACCAGCAGAATGTGGAGAAGATGCGAGCGGATGCGGCGGGACTTCAGGCGGACCTCCCCTTTTCTTCGCGCCGCCAGAGTCTAAGGTCCGTTCACCGGCTCGAATATCAGGCGCACCCCGACAATCTGTAACTGAACCGCTACAGCGAAACGCCTTGCAGCCTTATTAGGTCTTCACCAGCCGCTCGACGGCCTCGGCGAGGTGCTGCAGCCCGAACGAGACGTCGGTGATGCGCCCGTTGACGAAAAATGTCGGCGTGCCGCGCGCGCCGCTCCGGCGCGCGCCCTCGGCGTGCTCGCGGATGCGCTGCAGGTAGGTCTCTTCCTTCATGTCGAAGTCGTAGCGCTCCATGTCGAGCTCGACCTGCTCCGCGTACGCGTGGAGCTGCTTCGCTTTCAGATGGTCCTGGTGCGCGAGGAGCAGGCTGTGCATCGGCCAGAACTTGCCCTGCCCTCCCGCCGCCTCCGCGGCGAGCGCCGCGAGCAGCGCGTGCGGGTGGACCTCCTCGAGCGGCAAGTTGCGCCATACGAAGCGCACTTTCCCGGGGAAGCGATCGAGCAGGAGCTTGACCGCGGGCGCGGCCTGCCTGCAGTTGGGGCATTCGAAGTCGCCGAATTCGACGAGCGTGACCGGCGCGTGCTCGGAGCCGAGGATGTGGTCGGCGTGGCCGACCGGAACCGCGAGATGAGGGGAGTCCATGGCGGAATCATAGCTCCGGCGCGGCGAACCATGCGTCGAGGCCGCCGCGCAGCGCCCTCACCCGCGAATAGCCCGCCTGCCTGAGGATCGTGACCGCCGCCGCGGCGGAGGCATCGTTGGGGCAGGCGCAGTACACGACGATCTCATCGTCCTTGCCCTGGCCGGCGACCGCTTCGTGGACATTGCGCAGCGTCGCGGGAAGCGCGCCCGGAATCCGGCGCGGGTCGGCCTGGCGCATCGCCTCGCCGCGCACGTCGAAGACGGCGGGCGGCGGCGTGGCGCGAAGCGACTGTCTCAGCTCCCCGACGCTGATGCGCGGGACCTCGAGCGCGCGCGCGGCGATGCGCCGCCGCCGCCAGCGCCAGCCGATGTACGCTGCCACCAGGACCAGCAGGACGCCGATCGATTCCGTGCCGTGCTCGATAAACGCGTTGGCCAGCTCGCGGATTCCGTCGCTGAGCGCCATGCCGGCGCCGACCAGGACCGCGCCGTACAGGAACGCGCCGGCCGCGGTCAGGCCGAGGAACACCGGCCAGCGCATTCCGAGCGCGCCCGCGAGCGGCGGCGCGACCAGCGAGACGCCGGGCAGGAAATGGCCGAGCACGAGCGCCCATCGGCCGTACCGCGTGAACGCCGCCTCGGTGCTGCCGACGCAGGTGTCCGCCGAAAGCGAGATCCGGCAAAGCGTGCTCAGCACCCGGCCGCCGTAGCGCCGTCCCGCCGCGAACCACAGCGAATTCGCGGCGAGCGTGGCGAGCACCATGACGAGCACCAGCGCCGCCGCGTTCGCCTGCCCTTCGCTCACCTGCGCGCCGGCGAGCAGCGCCGTGGGCATGAGCGGGAGCGGCACGCCGAGCTCGTGGACGAGCGTGTTCAGGGCGAGCAGCAATTCGGTGTACCGCTGGGCGAGCTGGGTGAAGTCCATTCTTTCTAGATCCGGCAGTCATGCATGGCCGAGAATCCTCCGCGAGAGCCGCAGGCCGAGCACGACGCACAAAAGCGCCGGAAGCGCGAGCGCGGCAAGGCCGGCGAGCGCGTAGCCGGCGGCCCCGGCAGCGGCGCCCGCGGTGAAGGCGAGGATCGGCGGCCACATGCGGGCGAAGCGCCGCTTCGCCTCGGCACGCCTCGGCCCGGCGCCGGGGTCCGCGCGCCCGCTCAGCATCGTCGTCACGTCGATCGCGCTCTGCGTCACGTTGATCGTCATGACGGTGGTCGCGGGCAGCGCGCTCAGCTCCAGGCGCATCAGGCCGTTCTGCAGCCCCATCGCCACCGTCGCGAGGATGCCCGGCACCAGAGCCGAGGGCGCGCTCGCGCTGGACGGCGTTCCAAGCGCGAGCGCAACGCCGGCGCAAGCAATGAGGAGGACCGCCTCGGCATGGAGAAGCGGCGCGACCGGCGCCCGTCCCGCCCGCCGCAGCGCGTCGACCGCCTTCACGGTGAGCGCCACGGCCAGGATGAAAACCGGAAGCGCCAGAAGTTTCGGCAGCACGTCGCCCTCATGGTGGACCAGCTCGGCGCCGATCAGCACGAAGTTGCCCGTGACATGCGCCGTGAACAGGCCGAACAGCGCAACGAACACACAGGTGTCGACGTAACCGGCGACGAATGCGAGCAGGCACGAATCGGCCCGCTCGCCGGCGCGCGCCTGCCGGTCTACCGCTTTTTCCGGAATGTCCGCCATGTGCTCAAGCCTCTTTTCCTCGATTACGGTACGCTGACCGGATGCAAGACTCCTCCGCGATCTCCCGCTTCCGCGACAACCTGCAGGGAGAAGTGGACAGCGCCGGCCTGTATCGCGCGCTGTCGGAGTCCGAGCCCGATCCGCACCTCGCCGAAGTCTACCGGCGTCTCGCCGCCGTGGAAGAGGCGCATGCGGAATATTGGCGCGCGCAATTGCAGCGCGTGGGCGCGCGGGCCGGGCGGCTCGAGATCGGCTGGCGCGCCCGGGCGCTCGCCTGGCTGGCGCGGCGCTTCGGGCCGCAGTTCGTGCTGCCGACGATCAGCACCCTTGAGCAGCGCGACGTCGGCCTGTACGACAAGCAGCCCGAGGCCGTGGCCGGCGGCCTGCCCGACGCGGAGCGCTCGCACAACCGCATCGTGCAGCGGATCGCGGCGTCGGTGCCGGGCGGCCTCTCCGGCGGCACGCTCGCGCGCCTCGAAGGCCGCCACCGCATGGGCGGCAACGCGCTGCGCGCGGCGGTGCTGGGCGCGAACGACGGCCTGGTCTCCAACCTGAGCCTGGTGATGGGCGCGGCGGGCGCGCTGACCTCCAGCGCCACCGTCCTCGTCGTCGGCCTCGCGGGCCTCGTCGCCGGCGCCTGCTCGATGGCGATCGGCGAATGGCTCTCGGTGACGAGCTCGCGCGAGCTGAACCAGCGCCAGATCGACGTCGAGGCCGACGAGCTCGCGCGCATGCCGCAGGAGGAGACCGAGGAGCTCGCGCTCATCTACCAGGCGAAGGGGCTCGACGAAAAGCAGGCGCGCGCGCTCGCGGAGAAGCTGATGTCGCAGAAGGACACCGCGCTCGACACGCTGGTGCGCGAGGAGCTCGGCATCGATCCGGAGGAGCTCGGCGGCTCGGCATGGACCGCCGCGGCCTCGTCGTTCTTTCTCTTCGCCGCCGGCGCGATCTTTCCCGTGCTGCCCTACTTCTGGCTCTCCGGCTACGCCGCCCTCGGCGCGAGCCTCGCGCTGAGCGGCGCGGCGCTCGTGGCGACCGGGACGGTCACCTCGCTCTTCACCGGACGCGGCATCCTCCTCTCCGCCGGGCGCCAGCTTCTCCTTGGCCTCGCTGCCGCCGCGCTCACCTACGGCGTCGGGCGGCTGGCGGGGGTCACTTTGAGCTGAGGCCTCGGGGGAATCCTATAGGCCGGCTGACTCGCCGGCCGGGGTCGCTTCTTGCTGAAAGGCCGGCACCGTGAAAGTCTTCCATTGCGATCATTGCAAGGCGCTCGTCTTCTTCGAGAACGTGCGCTGCGTCAAGTGCGATCACGCGCTCGCGTACCTGCCGGACCTGGGCGTCGTCGGATCGCTCAACGAAGCGGGCGATAACCTGTGGAGCTCGCCGCTGTCCCGCTCCGGCGGAAGGAAATACCGGCTGTGCGCGAACTATGTCGAGCACAACGTCTGCAACTGGGCCGTGCCGGCGGACGATCCCAACCCGCTGTGCCGCTCCTGCCGCCTGACGCGCGTCATTCCGGATCTCGGCCGGCCCGGCAACCAGGAAGCCTGGTGCAAGCTCGAGACTGCCAAGCGCCGCCTCGTGTACAGCCTGTTGCGCCTGGGCTGCCCGCTGAAAAACCGCATCGAGGATCCCGAGCACGGTCTGGCGTTCGAGTTCCTCGCCGATCCGGAGACGCCGGGCGCGCCGAAGATCACCACCGGCCACGCGAACGGGGTCATCACACTGAACATCGGCGAGGCGGACGACCCCGAGCGCGAGAAGCGCCGCGTCGCGCTGCACGAGCCCTATCGCACGCTGCTCGGGCACTTCCGCCATGAGGTCGGCCATTACTACTGGGAGCGGCTGGTGGAGGACAGCCCGCGCATGCGCTTCCGGGAGTTGTTCGGCGACGAGCGAAAGGATTACGCGCAGGCGCTGCAGGCGCACTACGAGAACGGCCCGCCGGCGGACTGGCAGGCGCGGTTCGTCAGCGCGTACGCCGCGTCGCATCCCTGGGAGGACTGGGCGGAGAGCTGGGCGCACTATCTGCACATGATCGACACGCTGGAAATCGCCGCCGACTGCGGCCTTTCGCTGCGTCCGCCGCGGCCCGACGAGCCGAGCCTCGTGCATCCCACGGTGCCGGCCGGCGAGGGCAAAGAGCCGTTCGACGAAGCGATCGAGGACTGGCTATCGCTGACTTACGTGCTCAACAACCTCAGCCGCGGCCTGGGACAGGCCGACGCCTATCCGTTCGTGCTCGCCCCGCCGGCGATCGAGAAGCTGGGTTTCGTGCACCGGACCATCGCGCTTACTTCCACGGAGTGACCGGCGGCACCTCGCAGGGTCCCTTTACCTCGATCGTCTTGAAGTCCGCGGGCGCCGCGATCTCGAGGTATTCCATGTCGGGCGAATAGTCGAAGAGATAGTGCGTGATTCCCGGCCGCTGGTGCACGCAGTCGCCCGCGGCGACCAGCGTGACCTGGTCCTCGTACATGAAGCGCGCCCAGCCCTTGAGCATCAGCACGATGTGGAAGTCGGCCTTGTGGATATGCCAGCCGGTGCCGTCTTCGGGCGCCAGGTTGGCTTTCACGAGCTGGGCGACGACCTTGCCGTGGGTCGCGTCGGCGATCCCCAGGTCGCGATAGAGGAAGAAATCGCGCAGGCCGCCGAGGACGAAGGCGGTGTCGCGGGGCTTCACGTGCGAGAACTTGGTGTCGACTTTTTGCAGCATGAGCTTCTCCCGTTTCAGGATTCGACCCGTTCAGAATTCCACTTCAAGCTCGTCGATGGCGATGGGCTCGCGCTCCGCCTCGGCGTGCCACTGCGCGACGTCGGGCCATTCGAGAACTGTCCTGGCGTACGCCGCGCACGTCGCGTCGAGCTTCACGTCGTAGGTCACGAAGCGCGTCACGACCGGCGCGTACATCGCGTCGGCCATCGAAAAGCGGCCGAACAGGAACGGCCCGCCGAACGTCGCGAGACACTCGCGCCAGAGCTCGGTGATGCGGTCGATGTCGGCCTGGGCGCGCGTCCACACCTTGAAGCCCGGAAAGCGCGCTTTCAGGTTCATGGGCAGCGCCGAGCGCAGTGCGGTGAATCCGGAATGCATCTCGCCGCTGATCGAGCGGCAGCGCGCCCGCGCGGTGCGTTCCGCCGGAAGAATGCCTGTTTGCGGTGCAAGCTCGTTGAGGTATTCCCCGATGGCGAGCGTGTCCCAGATACGCACGCCTTCGTGCATGAGGCAAGGCACCAGGATCGAAGGCGACAGCAGCAGCAACTCGGCCCGCGCTGCCGTGTCCTCTGGCGGAACAACGACTTCCTCGAAAGGAATCGCGCTCTGCTTCGCCAGCAGCCAGCCGCGCATCGACCAGGACGAGTAGTTCCTGCTGCTGATGGTCAGCGTGCTGCCGTGGCCCCCCATGACCCTGGAGACGCAATAGTCATGCCACTGGTATGCATATTGCAACGAGGAAAGCCGGGAAGAAAAGGGAGAACCGTTGCTCTACCAGTCGTTTCAGGCGATCGCCGATGCGAGTCTTCATGCGCGCATGCTTTCGAGCGTCCTGAACGATGCATTCCACAAGAGCTGGCGCGGCGCCCCGTTCTATCCGGCGTCGAAGCTCGCCGCGCTGCTGGAGCTCGTCTCGCTCGCCGGCCTGACGCACGCACGCCCGGAGTTCGCCATCGGCTCGGTCGAATCGAACGGCGTGGAA
>Ga0209131_1000705_pt1 | contig 23708 bp, 28 predicted proteins | sample GraSoi_2013_40cm_FD_185826 | JGI IMG/M metagenome (GOLD analysis project Ga0209131, IMG submission 185826) | Grasslands soil microbial communities from the Angelo Coastal Reserve, California, USA - Sample 9_17_2013_40cm (SPAdes) (version 2) | ecosystem: Environmental > Terrestrial > Soil >... | reverse complement strand
CGACTGCCACCGCTTCGCGCAATGGGTGCGCGAAGGCCTAGCGGGACAGAAACCAGCCGATCAGGCCGAGCGCTGACAGCGCTGCGACTACTGCGCCGGTGATGCGGTAAGCCGGGTGCCTGCGTCGCTCTGTCAGGGAACCCCCGGCAGGCGCAGCATCGGGGCGAAGACGCGGATAGCTGCGCCCGATGCGGGCAAACCGCGAATTGGGGAAATCATGCGACATGCCACCATCATCGCCGCGAACTTTGCGCCGGCAAAGGCGCTTCAAGCACTTTGACGTTTGCCGCCGGCTAAATGTCTCGGCGGCGCAACGGAAGGTGTTTTATTCCTCGGGCAGGACCGGGCGTACGCGGTGGCCCATCGCCCACATGACGTAGCCGGAGATGGCGTAGCTGAAGAACAGGAGGAAAAGCACCAGCGATGGACTCGAGGCGATGATCGAGAGCGCGATCACGCAGGCGAGGATCACCCACAGCGGCACGCGCTTCTTCCAGTTCACTTCCTTGAAGCTCCAGAAGGGCACGTTCGACACCATGGTGATGCCGGCGAATACCGCCATCGCCCAGGCGACGGCGCCGAGCCAGGTCGATTCGTCGGGATCGAAGCCGAAGTCGGTCAGCACCCAGACCAGCCCTGCCATCACCGCGGCGCCCGAGGGGCTCGGCAGACCCTGAAAGTAGCGCTTGTCGACCACCGTGATGTTGGCGTTGAAGCGCGCGAGACGTATCCCGGTGCCCGCGCAATAGATGAAGGCGCCGATCCAGCCGAGCGTGCTCATGTCCTTCAGCGCCCAGGTATAGGCCACCAGCGCCGGCGCCGCGCCGAACGCGACCATGTCGGCGATCGAGTCGTACTGCGCGCCGAACTCGCTCTGCGTGTTGGTCCAGCGTGCGACGCGCCCGTCCATGCCGTCGAGCACCATGGCGACGAAGATCGCGATGCAACCGACCTCGAAGCGGCCGTTCATCGCCTGGACGATGGCGAAGAAGCCGGAGAACAGCACGCCGGTGGTGAAGAGGTTGGGCAGCAAATAGATGCCCCGCCGACGCAGGCCGCCGCCCAGCGGGGGCTTGGAGGGTGGGTCTACTTCGGGTTCGTAGTCGGGGGCGTCAGCCATGCGAGCACGCTCTCCGCGGCGTAGACCTTGTCGCCGAGCGCCGCTTTCACCTCGGCATCGAGCGGCAAGTAGACGTCGACGCGCGAGCCGAAGCGGATGAAGCCGAAGCGCTGGCCGCGCCGCAGCTCGGCGCCCGCGGCAACATAGCACAGGATGCGCCGCGCGATCAGGCCGGCCACCTGCACGCAGGTCACGTCGCGCCCGTCGCGCGTCTGCAGCCACAGCGCATTGCGCTCGTTCTCGAGCGACGCCTTGTCGAGCGCGGCGTTGACGAAGGCGCCCGGAAAATACCAGCGCTCCTTCACCGTGCCGTCGACCGGCGAGCGGTTGGAGTGCACGTTGAAGACATTCATGAACACGCTCACCTTGAGCGCATCGCGCTGCAGCCACGGATCGCGCGATTTGCTGATCTCGACGATGCGCCCGTCGGCCGGCGACACCACGGCGCGCGGATCGTCGGGCACCTCGCGCGGCGGGTCGCGGAAGAACTGGATGACGAAGAGCGCGGCGAGCCAGATCGGCACCGACCACCACCAGCCGAGGAACACTCCGATCAGCACGCCCGCGGCGACTGCGATGGCGACGAACAGCCAGCCCTCGCGGGCGATCAGCGGATGCGGATACGGCGGCTTCATGCGCTTACTTCTGGTCTTCCTTCAGGCGCTCGGACCCCTGCCCCTGCTGCTGCATCAGGTCATTGACTTTGCTCGAGACGCTGTCCACGGTCTTTTTCGGCTGCTGGCCGATGCGTCTCGCCGCTTCGGACTCCGGCACCTTGTCGCCGCAGGCGGCGAGCACCAGTACTGCACCGATAAGCAATGCGCGCATGGCTAGTTCTTCGAGGTGTCGACCAGGCGGTTCTTGCGGATCCACGGCATCATCTCGCGCAGCCGCGCCCCGACTTTCTCGATCGGCAGCTCGGCGGTCATGCGACGCTGGCTGAGCAATCCCGGCGCGCCGGCGCGGTTCTCGAGCACGAAGTCCTTCGCGTACTCGCCGTTCTGGATACGGTGCAGCGCCTCGCGCATGCGCTTGCGCACGCCCTCGTCGATGATCTTCGGCCCGGTGACGTACTCGCCGTACTCGGCATTGTTCGAGATCGAGTAGTTCATGGTGCCGATGCCGCCTTCGTACATCAGGTCGACGATCAGTTTCAGCTCGTGCAGGCACTCGAAGTACGCCATCTCGGGCGCGTAGCCCGCGTCCACCAGCGTATCGAAGCCCGCCTTCACCAGCTCGACGGTGCCGCCGCAGAGCACCGTCTGCTCGCCGAAGAGGTCGGTCTCCGTTTCCTCCTTGAAATTGGTCTCGATGATGCCCGCCTTGCCGCCGCCGATCGCCGCCGCGTAGGACAGCGCGACGTCGCGCGCCTTCTTCGACGGGTTGCGGTGCACGGCGATCAGCATCGGCACGCCGCCGCCGCCCGCGTACGTGGAGCGCACGGTATGGCCGGGCGCCTTGGGCGCCACCATCCAGACATCCAGATCGGCGCGCGGCTGGATCAGGCCGTAGTGGATGTTGAAGCCGTGGGCGAAGGCGAGCGAGGCGCCTTTCTTGATGTTCGGCTCGATGGATTCCTTGTAGACCTGCGCATGGTGCTCGTCGGGCAGCAGCACCATCACGATGTCGGCGCCCTTGATCGCCTCGGCCATCTCGGCGACCTTGATGCCGCTCTTCTTCGCCTTGTCCCACGAGGCGCCGCTCTTGCGCAGCGCCACGCTGACCTTCACGCCGGAGTCCTTCAGGTTCTGCGCGTGCGCATGACCCTGCGAGCCGTAGCCGATGATCGTGACCTTCTTGCCCTTGACGAGCGAAAGGTCGGCGTCCTTGTCGTAATAGACCTTCATTGCTTATCCCCCGAGAAAACTAAACGCGCAGAACGCGGTTGCCGCGGCCGATGCCGCTGGTGCCGGTGCGCACGGTTTCGATGATCGTGCCCTGGTCGAGCGCCTGGATGAAGGCGTCGAGCTTGCGCCCGTCGCCGGTGAGCTCGATGGTGTAGGTGTTGTCGGTGACGTCGATGATGCGGCCGCGGAAGATGTCGGCCATGCGCTTCATGTCCTCGCGCTCCTTCTGCCCGGCGCGGACTTTGATCAGCATCAGCTCGCGCTCGATGTGCTCGGCCTCCGAGAGGTCGACCACCTTCACCACGTCGATCAGCTTGTTCAGCTGCTTGGTGATCTGCTCGACCACGTCATCCGAACCCGAGGTGACGATGGTCATGCGCGACATCGAGGCGTCCTCGGTCGGCGCCACGGTGAGCGATTCGATGTTGTAGCCGCGGGCAGAGAACAGCCCCGAGATCCTGGAGAGGGCGCCCGCCTCGTTCTCCACGAGGATCGAGATGAGATGGCGCATCCGCAGTGCTTCTATAGCTCTTCGGAAAGGATCATTTCCGTGATCCCCTTGCCGCCCGGGATCATCGGATAGACGTTCTCCGTCTGGTCGGTGATGAAGTCGAGGAACACCAGCTCTTTTTTGTTGGCGAACGCCTCGCGCAGCGCCGGCTCGACGTCGGCCGGCTTCTCGATCTTCACGCCGCGGTGGCCGTAGCCCTCGGTGACTTTCACGAAGTCGGGCAGCGCGTCCATGTAGGACTCGGAATAGCGGTTGCCGTGGAAGAACTGCTGCCACTGGCGCACCATGCCCATGTACTTGTTGTTCAGGTTCACGATCTTGATGGGCAGGCGGTATTGCTTGCAGGTGGAGAGCTCCTGCAGGCACATCTGGATCGACGATTCGCCGGTGACGCACGCCACCGTGGCACCGGGATTGGCGAGCTGCACGCCCATCGCCGCGGGCAGGCCGAAGCCCATCGTGCCGAGGCCCCCGGAATTGATCCAGCGGCGCGGCTCGTTGAACTTGTAGAACTGCGCCGCCCACATCTGGTGCTGGCCGACGTCCGAAGTGACGAAGGCCTCGCCCCTGGTGATCTCGTAGAGCTTCTCCAGCACGAACTGCGGCTTGATGATCTTCGAGCTGCGGTCGTACTTGAGGCAGTCCTTCGCGCGCCACTCCTCGATCTGCTTCCACCAGGCCTTGCTGTCGGCGACTGGCGTGCCGCGCAGCAGCTTCAGCAGATCGTCGAGCACGTCGGGAATGTTGCCGACGATCGGCACGTCGACCTTCACCCGCTTCGAAATCGACGAAGGGTCGATATCGATGTGGATGATCTTGCGCGGATTCTGCGCGAAATGCGCCGGATTGCCGATCACGCGATCGTCGAAGCGCGCACCGATCGCGAGCAGCACGTCGCAGTGCTGCATCGCCATGTTGGCTTCGTACGTGCCGTGCATGCCGAGCATGCCGAGGAACTGCTTGTCCGTGGCGGGATACGCGCCCAGGCCCATCAGCGTGTTGGTGCAGGGAAAGCCGGTGAGCTTCACCAGGTCTCTGAGCTGCTGCGACGAGTTCGACAGGATGACGCCGCCGCCGGTGTAGACCATCGGCCGCTCGGCCTCGAGCAGCAGCTGCGCTGCCTTCTTGATCTGGCCGGCATGGCCTTTGCGCACCGGGTTGTAGGAGCGCATCGTGATGCTCTCGGGATACTGGAACTCGCACACCGCGGCCGTCACATCCTTGGGAATATCGACCACCACCGGGCCGGGGCGGCCGGTGGCTGCGATGTGGAATGCCTTCTTCATCGCGGTGGCGAGGTCCTTCACGTCCTTCACCAGCATGTTGTGCTTCACGATCGGGCGCGTGATGCCCACCGTGTCGCATTCCTGGAAAGCGTCGAGACCGATGGCGTGCGTCGGCACCTGGCCGGTGATCACGACCAGCGGGATCGAATCCATGTACGCCGTCGCGATGCCGGTCACGGCGTTGGTCACGCCGGGACCCGAGGTGACGAGGGCGACGCCCACTTTTTTAGACGAGCGCGAGTAGCCGTCCGCCGCGTGCACCGCGCCCTGCTCGTGGCGCACCAGCACGTGCTTGACCTTGTCTTGCTTGAAGAGCTCGTCGTAGATGAACAGGACCGCGCCGCCGGGATAGCCGAAAACGTATTCGACCGCCTCCTCCTGGAGACAGCGAACGACGATCTCGGCACCCGAGAGAGTGCTGGTCTTGACTCGGTCCATGGCGTGCGAAAAGCCTTAGAAACCATGATGGTAACATCGCGCGAACAATACCGCCCCGGCAGAGGGTCATCTGGCATCGCGTAGCGAGCTTTCGGCGTTTCTGGAGGGCGTCGAGCGTCGCGCTTTCAAGCAGGCCGTCTTCGCCGTGCGCGACGAGCAGGCGGCGCTCGACATCGTGCAGGACGCGATGCTGCGGCTCTCGGAAAAATACGGCAACCGGCCGGCGACCGAGCTGCCGTCGCTGTTCCACCGCATCATGCAGAACGCGATCCGCGACTACTACCGGCGCCAGAAAGTCCGCTCGCTCTGGACCACGCTGCTTTCGTCGCTCACCCCCGGTCGCGGTGAAGACGAGGATCAGGATCCGCTGGAAACCTACGAGCCGCCCGGCGGGCATGACGCCAGCGCGGCCCCGGGCGCGCGCCTGGAGCAGGCTCAAGTGCTTGAAATTATTGAGCAAGAACTCCAGCGCTTACCGCCGCGTCAACGTGAAGCTTTCATCATGCGTTACTGGGAGGACATGGACGTCGCTGAGACGGCGCGCATCATGGGTTGCTCGGAAGGCAGCGTTAAAACGCACTGCTCCCGGGCGACGCATGCATTGGCCGTTGCACTGAAGGCGCGCGGAGTTACCCTATGAGGGACGTCCTGAAAAAGCCATGAACGAACCGCAATTCGCAAGCCGTATCCGGCAAATTCTCAACCAGGGGCTGCACGTCAACGCCACCACCGCGCAGAAGCTTCGCGCGGCGCGCGAGCTCGCGCTTTCGCGTCAGCGCCCCGAGCCTACGCCGGTGCTCGCCTGGGCCGACAACGCCTTCGGCAACGGCGACGGCTGGACGGGCCGCGGTTGGGAAACTTGGGCGCGCGTATTGCTGCCGGCGCTCGCGCTGGTCATCGCCGCTTTCGGCATCTACCGCTGGCAGGAAAACCAGCGGCTGGCGGAAGTCGTGGAAATCGATACGCAGCTCCTCAGCGACGACCTGCCGATCGATGCTTATCTCGATCGCGGGTTCCAGAACTGGCTGAAACGACAAACCGCGGAGCAGTGATGCTGCGCGCCCTGTTAGCCGTGCTGTCCCTGTGCATTGCCGCCGGGACGGCAGCCCAACCCCAGACCGAGCCCACCGCCAAGAAGTCCGCCGCCTCGCCCGCCGCCGCGAAACCCGCCGGCAAGGCGCCGCGCGCGATCCCGGGCGGGCGGCCGGCATGGGCCGAGCTCACCGCCGAGCAGCAGCAGACGTTAGCGCCGCTCAAAGCCGACTGGGAGACGCTCGAGCCGGAGCGTCGCCAGAAATGGATCGGCATCGCCAAGCGCTATCCGCGCATGAAGGCGCAGGAGCAGGAGCGCGTGCAGCGGCGCATGCAGGCCTGGGCCAAGCTCACGCCCGATCAGCGCCGCCAGGCGCGCGAGAACTACAAGCGCCTCGCCAAAGAGCCGCGCGACGAGCGCCACAAGGACCTGCGCGAGGAATGGGCCGAATACCAGGCGCTTTCGCCGCACGAGCGCCAGAGCCTGGTTCCGCCACCGTCGACCGACCCGCGCCGCGCCAAGCACTAGCGTGACGCCGGGCCTGGCGCGGCGCTTCGCCAGCATGGTTTACGAAGCGCTGCTGATCTTCGCGGTCGCCTTCTTCGCCGCGTGGCTGTTCTTCTTCGCGAGCGGCGGCCGCGATGCCACCCGCGGCCTGGTGCGCACCGAGCTGCAGCTCTTCATCGTCATCGTGCTCGCGGCCTACTTCCTGTGGTGCTGGCTGCGCGGCGGACAGACGCTCGCGATGCGCGCATGGCGCATCCGGCTGGTCGATGTCACCCCGAGGCGGGCGGTACTGCGCTTTGTACTGGCGCTAGCGCTACTGCCCGTGTCAATCCTCTGGGCGCTGGTCGATCGCGATCGTCAGTTCCTGCACGACAGATTGGCGGGAACGCGCCTCATCGACGCTCGACCCACCACATCATGAGCATCGCTGACGCGAGAAAGGCGGTGCTCGGCACTGCCGCCGCGGCGAGCGGCGGCCAGTTCTGCAACAGTCCGATGTGCGAGAACAGGCTGTTCAGCAGGTGGAAGAAGATGCCGAGCATGATGCCGAGGAACACCTTGACGCCGACCATGCCGGCGCGCGCCTGCATGTAGGCGAAGGGCAGCGCGAGCGCCATCATCACGAGGGTGGCGAGCGGATAGAAGAGCTTCTTCCAGAACGCGATCTCGTAGCGCTCGGTCTTCTGGCGATTGGATTCCAGGTGCTGGGTGTACTTGTGCAGCGCCCAGGCCGACATGCGCTCGGGCTTGACGATGAGCGCGTTCAGCAGATCGGGCGACACCGCGGAGTGCCACTCGGCCTCCTTCTCCCGCACCGTGCGCGGCTCGGGATTGAAAACGGTCGCCACCACGTCGTGGAGCTGCCAGACGCCCTTGGCGCCGTACTCCGCGCGCTCGGCGAGCGTGATCTTGCGCAGGCGGTACGAGCTGTCGAACTCGAAGATGCGCAGGCCCTGCAGCACTTTCGGGTCGCGCGCCTCGCGCACGTTGATGAACGAGCCCTCGTCCTTGAACCACAGCCCCGACTGCAGGTCCTGGCCGATCATCGAGGACAGCGCGCGGATCTTGGTCTGCTGCGCTTTCTCGTCAGAGGCCGGCGCGATCCATTCGCCGAGCAGGAAGGTGAGGATGACGAACGCCATGCCGATTTTCAGCAGCACCGCCGCGGCGCGCGCCGGCGACAGGCCTGAGCCGCGCATCACGGTGTACTCGGAATTGCTGGCGAGATGCGCCAGCACGTACAGCGTGCCGATCAGCACCACGATGGGAAAGAGCTCGTAGGCGTGCGCCGGCGCCTGCAGCAGCACGAAGCTGAACACCTGGCGCAGGTCGTACTCGCCCTTGCCCAGGTCGCCGAGCTCGCCGATCAGATCGAAGAAGGCGAACAGCGCAAGGAAGCCGAGCAGCACGAAGCCGGTCGCGCCGTAGATCTGCCGCGCGAGATAGCGCTCGAGGGTGCGCGGCCGGATGGCCACGGCTACTTGCCTCTCATTTTCCGAGCCTCAGTTTGATGAGCTGCATGCGCTGCGCGAAGAGTACAACCAGGAGCAGCACCATTCCGGCGTGCACCATCCACACGCCCATCGAGAAGTCGAGCCGGCCTTGTGCAACGCGCGCCTGGCTCACGGAGAGCAGATTCGAATACACCATGTAGGTCAGCAGCGCGAACAGCAGGTTCGCCGAGCGGCCGGCACGCGGGTTGACGAAGCTCATCGGGATTGCGAGCAGCACCAGCACCAGCGCCGACACCGGGATGCCGACGCGCCACAGCAGCTCGGCGAGATTGGCAGGGGTCGGGCTGCCAAGCAGCGCCAAGGTGGGCAGGTTCTTCTGCGTGCGCTCGGGCTCGGTGTTCTCACGCGTCTCGATGCGCGCGGCGTAGCGGTCGAACTCGGTGATGCGGTACTGCTCGTCGCCCGGCGAGCCCTCATAGCGCCGGCCCTGCTCGAGCACGATGAAGCGATCGCCGTTGGGCGCGGTCTCGGTACGGCCGGTGCGGCTCATGCTGACCCCGCCCTTGCCCTGCTGCGTCGAGGACAGGAACACGTTCTGCACCTGGCTCGACTCGCCCGACACCGACTCGACGAAGAACACGCGCTCCTTGTTCGAGGTCTCGCCGAACACGCCGGGGGTGACGCGCGTGACGTCGTCGCGCGATTCGAGCTTGTTGGCGTACTGCGCGCCCATCTGCGCCGCCCACGGCGAGATGAAGAGCGAAAGCGCGCCGATCACCGCGATCTGCGGCAGCGCGAACAGCAGGACTGGCCTGAGCCACGCGGTGAGCGGCAGTCCGCAGGTGAACCAGATCACCATCTCCGAATCGCGCCAGCCGCGCGTCAGCGTCAGCAACACCGAAATGAACATGGTGAGCGACAGCAGCACCGGCAGCGCGCCGAGCGCGAAGAAACCGAGGAACGCGATCACCGCGTCGCTCGGGATCGAGCCGCCCGCCGCCTTGCCGAGCAGACGAATCAATTGCGTGGTGAGCGCGATCGCGAACAGCGCCATGAACACGGCGCCGGCGAGACCGGCGAATTCCCTGAGCAGCGCGCGGTGGAAGATCATGCGATACTTTCGCTATGGAATTTAGCATAAAGACGCTCTCGCCCGAGACGGCGAAGACGGGCTGCGTCGTGCTCGGTGTTTATTCCGAAAAAGAACTCACGGCATCGGCGCGCCGCGTCGACCAGCGCTCGCGCGGCGGCCTGCGCGCGGCGCTGGCCGATCTCTCCGGCAAGCTCGGCTCGACGCTGCTGCTGCGCGCGCTGCCGAACGTCGCGGCCGAGCGCGTGCTGCTGGTCGGCCTGGGCGCAAAAAAGGAATTCGGCGAAGCGGCGTATCGCGACGCGGTGCGTGCGGCGGCGAATGCGCTGCGCGAGCTCGGCGCGAAAGACGCGGCGCTCTATCTCGTCGACCTCAAGGTAGGCTCGCAACCCGTCAGCTGGAACCTGCGCCAGGCGGTGCTCGGCGTGCGCGAGGCGTTCTACCGCTTCGACCAGCTGAAGTCGCAGAAAAAGAATCCCGAGCCGAGCCTCGCCAGGATCACGCTGCCGCTGCCGCCGGCGGCCGCGCTGGAGCAGGCGCTGCGCGAAGCGCAGGCGACCGCCGACGGCACCGACCTCGCACGTACGCTCGGCAACCTGCCTGCCAACATCTGCACGCCGACCTATCTCGCCGAGCAGGCACGCAAGCTCGCGCGCGAGTTCAAGCTGGAGGTCGAGGTGCTCGAGCGCAAGGACATGGAAAAGCTCGGCATGGGCGCTTTCCTCGCGGTCACCAGCGCCTCGCACCAGCCGCCCAAGCTGATCGTGCTGCGCTATAGCGGCGCGGCGAAGACGCGAGCCCCGCTTCTCGCCCTAGTGGGCAAGGGCATCACCTTCGATACCGGCGGCATCTCGCTCAAGCCCGCGGGCGAGATGGACGAGATGAAGTTCGACATGTCGGGCGCGGGCAGCGTGCTCGGCACGATCCGCGCGCTCGCCGGCATGAAGGCGCCGGTCAACGTCGTCGGCGTGATCCCGACCTGCGAGAACATGCCGGGCGGCCACGCGGTGAAGCCGGGCGACGTGGTGACCACGCTCTCCGGGCAGACGGTGGAAATTCTCAACACGGACGCCGAAGGCCGGCTGATCCTGTGCGACGCCCTCGCCTATGCGGAGCGCTTCAAGCCCGAGGTCGTGGTCGACATCGCCACGCTCACCGGCGCCTGCGTCATCGCGCTCGGCCATATCGCCACCGGCCTGTTCGCCAACGACCAGAAGCTCGCCGACGAGCTGCGCACGGCCGGCGAAGATGCCTGGGACCGCGTCTGGCAGATGCCGCTGTGGGAGGAATACCAGGAAGGGCTGCGCTCCAATTTCGCCGACATGGCGAATATCGGCGGACGGCCCGGCGGCGCCATCACCGCGGCGTCGTTCCTCGCGCGCTTCACGCGCAAGCTGCGTTGGGCGCACCTCGACATCGCCGGCACCGCCTGGAAGGGCGGCCGCGAGAAGGGCTCGACCGGGCGACCGGTGCCGCTGCTGGTGCGCTTCGCGCTGCGCCGCGCCGGCAAGAAGTGAAGTGACCAGCATCGATTTTTATTTCAACGCGCCCGACCGGTTCCAGGTCGCGTGTCGCCTCGCCGGCAAGGCGCTCGCCCAGGGACAGCGCATGGTGATCTACGCGCCCGACCCCGAGGTTGCGGCACGCGTCGATCGCCTGATGTGGACCTGGCCTGCGACCGGATTCGTGCCGCACTGCGCGGCCGGCGATCCGCTCGCCGCCGAGACGCCGGTGCTGATCGCCGGCAGCGACGAGACACCGCCGCAATACGGCGTGCTGCTCAACCTGTCGCCGGATTGTCCGCCGCACTTCGCGAGCTTCGAGCGCCTGCTGGAAGTCGTGGCCGCGGCGGACGCCGAGCGCGACGCGGCACGCGCCCGCTTCCGCCTCTATAAGAGCCGCGGCTACGCCATCGCCAGCCACGACCTCGCCGGCGACCATGGCTGAAGGCGAGCGCGGCCCCAAGGTTCCGGTGCTGACCGAGGTGGTCGAAGCGCGCCGCGCGCGTCCCGCGGTGGATGCCGCCACCCTCGAGGCACTGGCGCGCGAGCTCGAGCGCGCGGTCCTGTCACGGCTCGGACCCGAAGTCGACCGCGTCATCGACGAGCGCCTGTCGCGCACCCTGAACGCGGTGCTCGGCCAGGCGCTCGACGTCGTGCGCGCCGAGCTGACCGTCAGCGTTACGCAGATGGTGCGCGAAGCAGTCGCCGCGTCGGTCGCACACGCGCTGGCACTACCCGCACCCGAATCAGACCAGTAGTGCTCGACAAGAGCTTCGATCCCGCGGCGATCGAGCAGCGCTGGTACCAGCGCTGGGAATCGAGCGGCTATTTCCGCCACCGCGATCACCAGAAACCGGCGTACTGCATCCAGCTGCCGCCGCCGAACGTCACCGGCACGCTGCACATGGGCCACGCCTTCCAGCAGACCTTGATGGATGCGCTGGTTCGCTTCCATCGCATGCGCGGCTTCAACACCAACTGGGTGGTCGGCACCGACCACGCCGGCATCGCCACGCAGATCGTCGTCGAGCGCCAGCTCGAGGAAGAAGGCAAGAGCCGCCACGACCTCGGGCGCGAGAAATTCGTCGAGCGCGTCTGGCAATGGAAGCAGCAGTCGGGCTCGACCATCACGCGGCAGATGCGCCGACTGGGCGCCTCGGCCAACTGGGAATACGCGGACACTGAAGGCCAGCGCGCCGGGTACTTCACGATGGACGCGAAAATGTCGCGCGCCGTGGTGGAAGTTTTCGTCCGGCTGTACGAAGAAGGGCTCATCTACCGCGGCAAGCGCCTGGTCAACTGGGACCCGGTGCTCGGCACCGCGGTCTCCGACCTCGAGGTCGACACCTCGGAAGAGGACGGCAAGCTCTGGGAGCTGCGCTATCCGCTCGAGGATGGCCAGGGTTCGCTCACCGTGGCGACCACGCGCCCGGAAACCATGCTGGGCGATGTCGCGGTCGCTGTGCACCCCGACGATGCACGCTACAAGGCGATGATCGGCAAACGCCTCCAGCTGCCGCTCACCGAGCGCACCATCCCGGTCATCGCGGACGACTACGTCGACCCGAAGTTCGGCAGCGGCGCGGTGAAGATCACCCCGGCGCACGACTTCAACGACTACCAGGTCGGCAAGCGCCACGGCCTCGAGCCGATCAACATCTTCACGCTGGATGCGCGGCTCAACGACAACGCGCCGGCGAAGTACCGCGGACTCGATCGCTTCGAGGCGCGCAAGCGCGTCGTTGCCGATCTCGCCGCGCACGGACTGCTCGCGGCGGAAAAGCCCTACAAGCTGCGCGTGCCACGCTCCGGCCGCACCGAAGCCATCGTCGAGCCGATGCTCACCGACCAGTGGTTCGTGGCCATGGAGAGCCTCGCCCGGGACGGGCTGGAAGTGGTGAAGCGCGGCGAGGTGCGCTTCATCCCGCCGCACTGGACCGCGACCTACAACCACTGGCTGGAGAACATCCAGGACTGGACCATCTCGCGCCAGCTCTGGTGGGGCCACCAGATCCCGGCGTGGTACGACGACGAGGGCAAGGTCTACGTCGCGCGCAGCGAAGACGAATTGAAAATGAAACATCCGGGAAAGAAGCTGCGCCGCGATCCCGACGTGCTCGACACCTGGTTCTCGTCGCAGCTCGTGCCGTTCAGCTCGCTCGGCTGGCCCGAGCAGACCAAGGATCTGGACACCTTCCTGCCCTCGGATGTGCTGGTCACCGGCAACGACATCATCTTCTTTTGGGTGGCGCGCATGATCATGGCGACGCGCCACTTCACCGGAAGAGTGCCATTTCGGGATGTCTACATCAACGCCATCGTGCGCGACGCCGAAGGCGAGAAGATGTCGAAGTCGAAGGGCAACACCATCGACCCGCTGGATCTGATCGACGGCATCTCGTTCGAGAAGCTGCTGCAGAAATCGACCCAGGGTTTACTCAAGGCCGAGCACCGCAGCCGCATCGAGAAGTACCTGCGCGCGCATTACCCGCAAGGCATTGCCGCGTTCGGCGCCGACGCGGTGCGCTTCACCTTCGCCTCGCTCGCGAGCTATGCGATCACGCTCAACTTCGATCTGGGCCGCTGCGAGGGCTACCGCAATTTCTGCAACAAGCTGTGGAACGCGACGCGCTTCGTCCTGATGAACACCGAGGAGAAGGATTGTGGCGCCGATGAATCGAGGCCGGTGAAGCTCAGCTTCATCGATCGCTGGATCGTGAGCCAGCTGCAGCAGGTCGAGGCCGAGGTGACGCAGGGCTTCGCCGAATACCGCTTCGACAACCTGGCGGGCGCGATCTACCGCTTCGTGTGGGACGAGTACTGCGACTGGTACCTCGAGCTCGCCAAGCTGCAGCTGCAGGATGCCGACGAGGCGGTGCAGCGCGGCACGCGGCGCACGCTGGTGCGCGTATTGGAAACATCGCTGCGCCTCGCGCACCCCCTGATCCCGTTCATCACCGAGGAGCTGTGGCAGAAGGTGGCGCCGCTCGCCGGCAAGAAGGGCGAGACCATCATGCTGCAGCCCTACCCGAAATCGCAGCCCGAGAAGATCGACGCGGCCGCCGAGCGCGACATGGCGGTGCTCAAGGAATGGACCAACGCCACGCGCAATTTACGCTCCGAAGCAAAGCTGCCGCCGGGCGAGCGCCTGCTGCTCTATGCCACCGGTGATCCACCGGGATCCGATGTGCCGGCGACGCTTGCAGCGCTCAAGGCGCTCGCGCGCCTCGAAGACGTGAAGCAGGTGCCGGCGCTGCCGGATTCACCGGCACCGGTCGCTGTGGTCGGCGAGGTGCGGCTCATGCTCTACAAGGAAGTCGATCCCGCCGTGGAGGCGGAACGTATTTCCAAGGAAATCACGCGCGTGACCGGTGAGATCGCGAAAAGCAAAGCGAAGCTGGCCAATGCCGCCTTCGTCGAGCGGGCCCCTGCTCAGGTGGTCGCGCAGGAACGCGAACGCCTCGCCGGCAACCAGGAACTCCTCGCAAAACTGCAGGAACAGCTGAAGAAGCTGCGCGGCGACAAATGACCGGCCGCGTTAACGCGCCGCCAGCGATACCGCGCCGATAGACTGGTTTTCGTGCGCGCTCGGCCAGGAAGAGTCGAAGCTCCAGCCGTGCTGCGCCTCGAGGCGCAGGCGAAATGCCTGCTCGAGCTCGAAGCTCGGCGTGGCGACGCAGTTGCCCGGGAAGCGCATCAGGAAGCTCGAGGCGATGACGGCGCACTCGCCGATCGGTGCAGCTTTGCTCTGCGCGATATCGCGGCCGTGCAGGTAGATCTCGCCGTCGAGGTAGGCGGGCACGCCGAACTGGCGGTAGGTGGCGACGGCGGAGGCGAGGCCCCACGAGAGCCAGCGGTCCTTGCGTCCGGGAGCGAACTTGAGCGGTGCGATCAGCGCGAAGCAGTAGCGCGCGGCTTCTTCGGCCCAGAGCAGGATCGGCGCCGCGGTCCTCGGCTGCACCACGGCGAGCGAGGCATAGGCCGCGTCGAACTCACGCTGCCCGAGCGCGCCAAGCCTGATCCATCGCGCGACCATGCGTCGATTATTTCATAATTGAACGATGTTCGAGTCGGCGAACCTCGCCCACGAGGTCAAAAAAAGTCTTTACAAACGCGAGGAGCCGAAGCTGCGCGACGCGTTGCTGGAAGCGCAGTCGGGCGTGCTCGCCGACGGCAGCTTCGCCGTGCTGGTCCTGATCGCCGGCGTGCAGGGCGCGGGCCGCGGCCAGACGGTGAATCTCCTCAACGAGTGGCTCGATCCGCGCCACGTGCAGACGCGCGGCTTCGGCGAGCCGACGCAGGACGAGCGCGAGCGCCCCGAAGCCTGGCGCTACTGGAACGCGCTGCCGCCAAAGGGCAAGATCGGCGTGTTCTTCGGCGCCTGGCACAGCGAGCCGATCATGCGCCGCGTGCGCGGCGAGACCAGCGACGACGAGTTCGCGCACGAAATCGCGCAGGTGTCGCGCCTCGAGAAGATGCTCGCCGACGAAGGCGTGCTGCTGCTCAAGTACTGGTTCCACATCTCGAAGGCCGAGCAGAAGAAGCGCCTGCGCAAAGCGCACGAGAAGCTCGAAGCGCCCTACAGGAAGTTCGTCAACGTGAGCGAGGCATTCCTGCGGCGCACCTCCACGCCCGAGGCGCCGTGGACCGTGATCCCGGGATTCGACGCGCGCTATCGCGCCCTGACCTTCGGGCGCCACCTGCTCGCGGCGATCGATACGCGCGTCGCGGGCAAGACGCGCAAGCGCGCCCTGCCCGCGCCCGCGCCGCGCGTGCCGCCCGCGGACAACCTCAACGTGATCCGCGCGCTGCGTCTGTCGCAGCCGCTGTCGAAATCCGCATACCAGGACGAGCTCGATAAATGGCAGGCACGGCTCACCGCGCTGTCGCAGAAAAAGCCGATGCGCCGCGTGTCGGTGGTGGCCGTCTTCGAAGGCAACGACGCCGCCGGCAAGGGCGGCGCGATCCGCCGCGTCACCAGCGCGCTCGACGCGCGCCTCTACGACACCATCGCGATCGCCGCGCCCACGGACGAAGAGCGTGCGCAACCCTACCTGTGGCGCTTCTGGCGGCGCCTGCCGCGCCTGGGCCGCTTCGCCTTCTTCGACCGCTCCTGGTACGGGCGCGTGCTGGTCGAGCGCGTCGAGGGCTTCGCCTCCAGCGCCGACTGGATGCGCGCCTACACCGAGATCAACGACTTCGAGCAAGCGCTGGTGCGCCACGGCACGGTGGTCGTCAAGTGCTGGCTCGCGATCAGCAAGGAAGAGCAGCTCAAGCGCTTCCGCACGCGCGAGAAGGTTTCGTTCAAGCACTTCAAGATCACGCCGGAGGACTGGCGCAACCGCAAGAAATGGAATGACTACGAGCAGGCGGTGTGCGACATGGTCGATCGCACCTCGACCTCGATCGCGCCCTGGACGCTGGTCGAGGCGAACAACAAGTACTACGCGCGCATCAAGGTATTGAAGACGATCTGCCAGGCGCTCGAAGCCGCGCTGGACAAAGCCTAGAGTTCGAGGTCTTCGCGGATCGCGGCGATGCCCGCGACCGCACAAGCGTCGTCCTCGCGCCCGCCGGGCGCGCCCGAAACGCCGATCGCGCCGAGCAGCGAGCCGCCGGCTTCGATCATCAGCCCGCCGCCGACCGCGGCGACGCCGGGCCGGTTGCGGATGCCGCTCTGCGGCCGGCCGGCCTGCGTCGCCTCGGCAAGCTCGGTCGTATTAGTACGAAAGCTCGCCGCCGTATACGCCTTCGCGCTCGCCATGTCCGGCGTATGCGGGCCGGCGAAGCGATCGCGCAGCATGACCTGCACCACGCCCATGCGATCGGTGACCGCCACCGCCACCTGGTAGCCGTTGGCACGGCAGCGCGCGAGGGCCGCCTGCGCCGCCTTGAGCGCGGTTTCGGGTGTAAGCACTTTGACGGTGAACGTTGCATCCACCGCTGATGCGCTGCCAGCGGCGCCGAGGATGAGAACGGCAGCGAGCCGGTAGCTCACTTCTTCTTCATGAAGAAGGTGAATTCCTTCTGCGCGGCTTCCTGATGGACCAGTGAATGCCCAGTCTGGCGCGAGAACGCTTCGAAATCCTTCACGGCGCCCGGGTCGGTGGCGAGCACCTTGAGCACCTGCCCCGACTGCAGCTCGGCGAGCGCCTTTTTCGTGCGCAGGATCGGCAGCGGGCAGTTGAGCCCGCGCGCATCGAGCTCTTTGTCGAAGTTCATGGCTCGCAGTATAAGATGCCAGCGCCATGGACAGCTGGCTCGTCACCATCACGCAGCTGCCGACGGAGGATCCGGCGGCGCGCATGCGCGTGCTGCGCACTCTGGAATCGCTCGGCGCCGCGGTGATGCGCGAGGGTGCCTACCTGCTGCCCGATACCACGACCAATCGCCAGGCGCTCGAGGCGCTCGCGGACTATGTCGGCAAGAGCGCCGGCACGGCGCAGGTGCTGCAGGTGAGCGCCACCGCGCCGGCGCAGTACGCGCAGCTGAAGCGCCTGTTCGACCGCTCGGCGCGCTACGAGGATCTGATCAAGACCGTCGAGAGCCTGCGCGTCGGCTTCGGCCATTCCGACCCGGCCGCGATCTCGCGCGTGCTGCACAAGCAGCGCCGCGAGTTCGAGGCGATCGCCGCGCTCGACTTCTATCCCACCGAGGCGCGCAGCCGCGCCGAGCGTGCGCTGGCGGAAACCGACGCCGCGGTGAAGAAGCTGCTTTTCGGCGGCACGCAGAGCTCGCTGGGCGCCGGCGAGCGCCTGACGCGCCGCGCCTGGGCAACGCGCAATCCGCCCTGGGCCGATCGCCTGGCTTGCGCCTGGCTGATCCGGCGCTTCGTCGACCCGGAGGCGACGCTGACGTGGCTCGATAAAGGCGAGGAGCTGCCTTCGGGCGCGCTCGGCTTCGCCTTCGACGGCGCGCATTTCGCCGCCGGCGGCGCGCGCGTCGCCTACGAGGAGATGCTGGCGCAGCTGAAACTCGGCGACAACCCGGCGCTCGCGAAGATCGGCAGCATCGTGCACTTCCTCGAGATGGGCGGCAGCGCCGTGCCCGAGGCCGCGGGCGTGCAGATGCTGCTGCAGGGTGCCCAGCGGCGCTCGACCAATGTCCCGGAGTTCCTGGCGGAAGCCGAGAAGACCTTCGACCTGCTGTACGAGGCGTACTACGAACCCGCGCGCAAGCAATAACCGCGGTTAGCGCTTCGCGTCCTTCAGCTCCGCGGAGTACTGGGCGCGCAGCTCCTTGAGGCGCGCGTCGACCACCGACAGCTGGTAGAAGTCGCCATCGCCGGACGAGCGTGCGAGCTGCAGCTGCTCGATCGCCGCCGGCAGGCTGCCCTGCAGCGCATAAGCCTCGCCTTGCGCATGGTGCTGCAGCAGGCGCTTGCCGAGCGCGGCATAGGTCTTCGCCTGCATGCCGTAGAGCCTGGCGTCGCGCGGATAGCGCGTGAGCGAATCGCGCAGCGCACCGAGCGCGGCGTCGTTCTGTCCCGCTTCCTGGAGCGTGGCGATATAGGAGTAACTGAGGGAGCGCGAATAAGGATGGCGCTCGCGCGCCTGGGCGAGGAGCGCCGCGGCGCCGGCAACGTCGCCCGAAGCCTGCTTCACGCGCGCGCCGAGCAAGTCGATCATCGGGCTCGAGGTGCCCAGGGCGCGCAAGCGCTGGTACTCTTCCTGCGCCTCGCCGTTGCGCCGCACGCGCAGCAGCGCCGAGACCAGGCCATAGCGCGCCGCCGCCTCGCTCACATAGCGCCGCTCGCGCAGCGCCGACTCGAAGCCCGCCAGCGCGTCGCGCGGCTCGCCCGCCTCGGCGCGCAGCTTCGCGCGCACGAAATGAAATTCCGGCGAATCCGGGTGCTGGCGGTAAGGCAGCCCGGCTGCCTTGTTCTGCACGTCGGCAATGCGCTCGGTGGTGACCGGGTGGCTGCGCAGGTAGCCCGGCATGGTGCCGTCATCGCTGACGCGCGTGCCGCGCTGCATCTTTTCGAAGAATGCCGGCATCGCGCGCGCGTCGAAACCCGCGTTGTCGAGCGTCTGCAGGCCGATGCGGTCGGCTTCGCGTTCGAAGTCTCGCGAGTAGCCGAGCGCCGCCTGCACCGCGCCGCCCTGCGCCGCGGCCGCGGCACCGATGGCGAGGTCGGGGCGCGCGCGCCCCAGCAGGATTGCCGCCGCGAGCCCGGCGAGCACCGGGATCTGCATTTGCTGCTGCTGGACCAGCATGCGCGCGATATGGCGCTGCGTGACGTGGCCGATTTCATGCGCCAGCACCGAGGCCAGCTCCGACTCGGTCTCCGCCGAGGTGATCAGGCCGGTATGCACGCCGATGAAGCCGCCGGGCAGCGCGAAGGCATTGATCGTGTGGTCGCGCATGGCAAAGAACTCGAACTCGACGCGCGCGGCGCCCGGGTTCGCCTGCGTCAGCTGCGCGCCGAGCGCCGCCAGGTAATCGGTGACCTCGGGATCGTCGATGTAGGTAGGATCGCGAAAACGGATCTCGCGCACGATGCTCTCGCCGATGCGCCGCTCGAGCTGCGGCGTCAGCGCGACATCGCCGAGCCCGCCCAGGTCGGGCAGCGACTGGCCGAAGGCACGCGGCGCGACCAGCGCCGCCACCAGCATGAGCCAGGCCATGAAACGCATGCCGCTATGATATCGCCCGACATGGCGTCTTCCGTGAAGAAGCTCACCCACTTCGATGCGCGCGGCGCAGTCCATATGGTGGATGTCGGCACCAAACCCAGTACACACAGGGTCGCGCTGGCCTCGGGCCGCATCACCATGCAGGCGGCGACCCTCAGGATGATCGCCGCCGGGACCGCCAAAAAGGGCGACGTGCTGGGCGTGGCGCGGCTCGCGGCGATCCAGGCCGCCAAGCGCACCGCCGAGCTGATTCCCCTGGCGCACCCGTTGCCACTAACGCGCGTGGCAGTCGATTTCGTGCGCGAGCGGCGCCCAGCCGCGATCCGCATCCTGGTGCGGGTCGAGTGCCGGGGCCCGACCGGCGTCGAGATGGAAGCGCTCACCGGTGCCGCGGTCGGCCTGCTCACCGTCTACGACATGGTGAAAGCAGTCGATCGCGCCATGACCCTGTGCGATGTGCGGCTCGAGGAAAAGAGCGGCGGCCGCTCCGGGGTCTTCCGCCGCGCAGTTAAAATAGCTCGATGAACCGTATCCGCAGGGCGCTGGTCGCTGCGCTCGTCATTTGTATAGCCAGACCGCTGGCGGCGCTCGCCGCCTGGAACAAGGACGCCTTCGGCGCCAAGACCGCGGGCGACGCGCTGAAGAGCCTCGGCATCGGCAACGCCGCGCCGAGCAAGGAGGTGACGATCGATGCACCGGAGATCGCGGAGAACGGCGCCGTGGTGCCGATCGAGATCACCAGCAACCTCCCGGGCACCACCGCGCTCATCGTGGTCATCGACAACAACCCGTTCCCGCTCATCGCCCGCTTCGACTTCAAGGAGAACGCCCTGCCCTTCGTCAAGGTCAACGTGAAGATGGGCGAGACCTCGGAGGTGCGCGTGATTGCCGAAGCCGGCGGCAAGCACTATGTGGCGACCCGGGAAGTCAAGGTCACCATCGGCGGCTGCGGCGGCTAGGAGATCATCGCTATGGCAGGACCCATGAAAATGCGCGCGACACTCGGTCAAGGCTTCACCGAGGTGCGCGTGCTGATGACGCACCCGATGGAGACCGGGCAGCGCAAGGACTCCGACGGCAAGCTGGTGCCGATGCATTTCATCCAGAATCTCACCGTCAAGCTGAACGGCAAGACCGTGGTCGACGCGCAGATCAGCCAGGCGGTATCGCGCAACCCGGTGTTCTCCTTCCGTCTCAAGGGCGGCGCCAAGGGCGACAAGATCGAAGTCGCCTGGCTCGACAACCAGGGCGACTCGAACAGCACCGAATCCGCGGTCGCGTGAAACCCATTGCATTGCTCGCTGCGCTGGCGCTGACCGGGGCGGCGCAGGCGCAGGACACGGCCAAGGAGATCCAGCGCTACCGGCAGATGATCGCCGAGGGCAGCCCGGTCGAGCTGTTCGAGTTCGCCGGCGAGGAGCTCTGGAAGAAGCCGCAGGGGCCGAGCAACGTTTCCCTGGAAAAATGCGACCTGGGACGCGGCCCGGGCGTGCTGAAGGGCGCCTACGCGCGCCTGCCGCGCTACTTCAAGGACGCCGACCGCGTGATGGACCTGGAGACGCGGCTGCTCCACTGCATGACGACGCTGCAGGGTCGCAGCGAAAAGGACGCCGCGGCGCGCGTCTTCGGCACCGCCGACCGGCCCGCCGAGATGGAATCGCTCTCCGCCTACATCGCCGCGCAGTCGCGCGGCACGAAGCTCGACCCGGGCGTGTCCCATCCGAAGGAAAAGCAAAGCATAGCGCTGGGCCGCGCCCTTTACTTCCAGCGCGCCGGCGCCTGGGACTTCTCCTGCGCGAGCTGCCACGGCGAGGAGGGCAAGCGCATCCGCATGCAGGACCTGCCGGTGCTCTACAAGCCGCAATTCGCCCGCCCGGTGATCGCGAGCTGGCCCGCGTACCGCCTCTCGACCAGCGGTTTCATCACGCTGCAGTGGCGCATGAACGACTGCTACCGGCAGATGCGCACGCCCGAGCCGAACTTCGGCTCCGACACCACCGTCGCGCTGATCCATTTCATGACCGTGACGGCGCGCGGCGAGACCTACCGCGGGCCCGGGAACAAACGATGACGCGCCCGCTGATCCTCGCCGCTTTATTCGCGGCGCCGGCGCTGGCCGAGCCGACGCCCGCCGACGTGCAGAAGCAGATGCAGCGCGACTTCCATCCGCGTGGCCAGGCGACGATGGAGCGCCTCGCCCAGGATGGCGTGCAGCGCGTGTGCACCGAGACGCACGACCGTCCGCCGGCGCAGGTGGCGAAGGCGCTCGAAGCCGACCAGATGAAGACCATCGCCTTTCCGGAAGGCAGTTTGATGGGCGACTGGAAGCGCGGCGAGGCGATCGCGCAGAGCGGGCGCGGCATGACCTGGAACGACAAGCCCGGCGACGCCGCCGGCGGCAGCTGCTACAACTGCCACCAGCTTTCGCCGAAGGAGTTTTCCTACGGCACGATCGGCCCGAGCCTGCGGGGCTTCGGCAAGACGCGCGGCACGAGCGCCGAGGTACAGCGCTACGTCTTCGGCAAGATCTACAACGCCAAAGCCTACAACCTGTGCTCGCAGATGCCGCGCCTCGGCGCCTCGGGCACGCTTACGCCGGAGCAGATCAAGGACCTCGTGGGGCTGCTGCTCGATCCCGCGTCGCCGGTGAACCAATAGCCCGAGCGGCGCTCTGGTATCTCGTCACGCGGCTCGCCGGCCTGCTGCCGCTGCTGTGGCCAGAAGCTGTGCTGCTGGCCGAGCCGACGAAGTGGCTGATGGAGCTCGTCGCGCGCGGGCCGTCCGGCGCGTTTCCGGAATACCCATGGCCGGCGGTGGCACTGCTCGATCTGCCGCTGCGGCTGGGCGTGCCGACCGTACTGCATTACTACGCGATCGTCGTGTTCTTCATGCTCGGCGTCGACGCGATGTTCGCCTGGCTTCTCTGGCGCGGCGCCGGCTGCCGGATGAGCCGCGGGTTGTGGCTGTGGCTTGCCGTATTCCCGGCGCTAGGACCGCTGATGGTGACCCGCTACGACATCGTGCCTGCCGCGCTTGCCGGCAGCGCGCTCCTCGCGCTGGCGGCAGCGCGACCCGCCACCGCGGGCGCGCTTGCGAGCCTCGGCGCGGGCCTCAAGCTCTGGCCCGCGGCCGGTTTCGCCGCGCTGCTCGTCCCCGGAGAGCGCAAATCGCGCGCATGGGTTCTTGCCGGCCTGTTTTCTCTCTTGGTTGCGCTGGCGCTCGCATCCGCGGCGGCGGCGGGCTGGTCGCGCCTGTGGTCACCCTTCAGCCTGCAGGGCAAGCGCGGCTTGCAGCTCGAGGCGTTCGGCGCGCTGCCGCTCCTGTGGGCGCCGCTACTTGAATCCCGGCGGCGGCTGGGCGGTGCGCCAGGACGCGCTGTGCAAGTGTCACGAGCTTTACGGCCCCGGCGTGGATGTCGCGCTGCAACTGACTTTCCCCGCACTGGTTGTCGCAGCAGCCGGCATTGCCGTGCTGCACGTGCGCGCGTTCACCGCTGGCCCCTCCAGGTGCACGGTGACAATGGCGGCGCTGCTGACCGCGGTGTCGCTCATCGCCTGGATGATGACGGCGCGGGTTTTCAGCCCGCAATACATGATCTGGCTCGCTGCGCCGCTCGCGGTGCTGGGCACCCTGTCCGGCGCGCCGCTCGCGCGGCTCGATCTCGCGTTTGTCGCCGCCGCCGCTTTGCTCACGCACCTTATCTATCCGCTGGGCTATGAGGCGGTCCTGGTCGAGCGCCATCCCCTGCAGCCGATCTTCCTGGTCATCGCGACGTTGCGCGACGCGCTCGTCGTGGCGCTCGGCGTGCGCCTCGCCATACAGACCTGGCGCCTGACGCGCCGTGCATAGGCGCGATTTCCTGAGGACTCTAGCGCTGGCCGCCGCCGCCGGCGCGACGCTGCGGCCGGCGTCGAGCGACGCGCACGCAGCGAGCGAGCTCTACGACCTGCCGCCCTTCGGCAATGTGTCGGTGCTGCACATCACCGACATTCACGCCCAGCTCCTGCCGCTGCATTTTCGCGAGCCGAGCGTCAATCTCGCCCTTGGGGGAAATGAGGGAAAACCGCCGCACCTCGTGGGCGAGGCATTCCTTGCCCATTACGGCATCGCCGCCGGCACGGCGGCCGCGCATGCATTCACTCCTCTCGATTTCGAGGCGGCGGCGCACCGCTACGGCAAGACCGGCGGCTATGCGCATCTCGCGACGCTGGTCAAACGGCTGAGGGCGTCGCGGCCGCACGCGCTGCTCCTCGACGGCGGCGACAGCTGGCAGGGCTCGGCGAC
>Ga0209131_1000704_pt1 | contig 23710 bp, 24 predicted proteins | sample GraSoi_2013_40cm_FD_185826 | JGI IMG/M metagenome (GOLD analysis project Ga0209131, IMG submission 185826) | Grasslands soil microbial communities from the Angelo Coastal Reserve, California, USA - Sample 9_17_2013_40cm (SPAdes) (version 2) | ecosystem: Environmental > Terrestrial > Soil >... | reverse complement strand
AAGGCCCAAAAAGAGGATCAGCGCCAGGCCACTGAGGCTTTCGAGTTGTTTGAGAAGGGCACGTTCGCAAAAGCAGCGTCTGCAAAGAAGGGGCGTGCAAAATGAGTTTTCAGCCTGTTCATACTTCAAACGGAAGGAAGGCGGAGCGTCTTTGGCTTCTTCTCGGTGGGCATGTTATGCCTGTACGTCGTACCGGCGAGAAATTCTTCATACATGATTTCTTCGATGCACCTCTTCGAATCGACGGACGCCGACATGACGTGCCCGCCAAACTGCTCAGCCGGATAAATCAGGTAATGCGTTTGAAGGCCGCGAACGCGGCCGTGTAGTGAGTGCGCGAGGATCTCGATGCCGATTTCTCGCGGCCAAGATTCGCCTCATAAATTGCGACGGACGGCCGCGGGCCGAAATTTCGTCGTATATAACGTGCCGCACTGACCGGCCAGCGCCATTCTGCGCCGCAGCGGGGCGGTACACGGTGCTCTAGGGCCTCCCCGAAATCTGTTTGTCATCCCGCCATGCCGATGCTACATTGCCCGGCAGGCGAAGACGACTCCGTCTTACACAACAAAACTCCGCCTCCAGGCGCCGATCATGGCGACCTTCTGATCCCGGATTCATAGGTATCCGGGCTTCCTCGACAAGTCGAAACGGGATAGTTGGGCGAGTCGCCGAGATGTCCCCCGAGGAAGAAACATCACGATAAATCCCAGTTGCGGGGCACCGCGCCCCGGCTGGATTGATGACGGGGGGATACTCATGCTGCGTCCTATTGTTGTGTTCGCATTTCTTTTGCATTTGCTTCCCGTACTGCCCGCCGCTGCGGCGGACACCCTGAAGATCGCCGCGATCGAGCCGCTCTCGGGCGCCTTCGCTCTGCAAGGGGAAGAGATCATCAAGCAACTACGTGGAATCTCTGACCTGGTCAACGCAAAAGGCGGTCTGTACGACAGCCGCAAGATCGAGATCATCGCGTTGGACGGAAAAGGCACGCCCCAAGACAGTCTGGTCGCCCTCAACCAGGCAATCGACCTCCAGGTCAGTTATGTCATTTCGAATATGTCCAGCGTCGCACACGCGCTAAATGACGGCATCTCGAAGCACAACGCGCGCAACCCAGACCATAGGATGCTGCTACTTACGATCGATGCGCGCGATCCGGCGCTGACTGAAGCAAAATGTAGTTTCTGGCAGTTTCGGTTCCACTACCACGCGGACACCGAGGTCAACTTCCTGACCGACTACCTTGCGCAGCAGCAAACGGTGCACAAGGTCTACTTAATGAACCAGGACTACGCTTATGGGCACGCGGTCGAACGCGCCAGCAAAGAGCAGCTTGTCAAGAAGCGAAGCGACATCCAGATCGTCGGTGACGACCTAGTCCCGCTGGGCAAGGTCAAGGACTTCGCGCCCTATGTTGCGAAGATCAAGGCATCCGGAGCGGACACGGTGGTAACTGGCAACTGGGGCAACGACCTGTATCTTCTGGTCAAGGCCGGTCACGACCAGGGTCTTGATGTGCGCTATTTCATTTTTGTTGGAAATCTCGCAGGGACGGTGTCAGCGCTGGGTGCGGCAGGCAAGGACCGTGTATATAGCGTGCAACCGTGGCATATCAATGCCGAAGTAAATCCTTACGAAAAATTCAATCGGGAATACCGCAAAAAATACCAGAGCGGGCAAAATTTCGACTACATCATGGCGCATCGTGCGGTGTACGTCCTGGCGCAGGCGATTGAGAAGGCGCGCAGCGACGACCCCACGAAGGTGGCCTATGCGCTGGAAGGCCACGCCTTCGAAGGTCCGGAGGGAAAGATGTGGATCCGGCGCGAGGACCACCAGATCGTTGCACCGTTATATCTGACGAAGTTGTCGAAGACGGGCGATGCCGACGCAAAATTCGACGTCGAGGACACCGGGCTCGGGTGGAAAACGGTGACAAAAATCGATGCCAATTCGGTCATTCCTGAACTGAAATGTCAGATGGAGCGGCCGCCGATGTGAAGACGGCCTTGTTATGTTGCGTCGGAATCTATGGGAGGCAAACAATGAAAAAAGCACTGATAGGGATCTACCTTACCTTGTTTTGTGCGTTACCTGCTTTGGCCGATGACGGTCAGCAGCTTGTCGGTGTGTGGAAACTTGTTTCCTATGAGACAGAATTTCAGGATGGCAGCCCCCATCGGCCGATGTATGGTCAACACCCGACTGGTTACATAATTTTTACGGCTGAAGGGCGAATGGCGGCGATTATTGAGGGCGAGGGGCGCAAGGCTGCGAAGACTGATGAGGAGCGGGCGGTTTTGCTGCGCACTATGTTTGCATATACGGGCCGATATCGATTGGAAGGCAATATGTGGACAACAAAGGTAGATGCGACGTGGAATCCGGCATGGGACGGCACAGATCAAGTCCGGTATTTCGCGCTTGAGGGTGATCACCTCGAGGTCACCTCCATGTGGCAGTCGAGCCCAAATCTACCCAATGCTCCCGTAACGCGCGGCATTTTGCTCTGGGAACGCGAGAAGTAGATTCTGATAGAAGTCAAACCGCTGGCGAAAGTGCCGGCTCGATCAGCAGCCAGGAGCGAATTGATGACAACGATCGAAATTGCGAACAAGCTCGTCGAACTGTGCAAGCAAGGGAAGCATAGCGACGCGAAGGCCCTGTACGCCGAAGATGCCGTCAGCGTCGAAGCCTTTGCTCCCGCGGGGATGGATCGCGTATCGCGGGGGCTCGCCGCCATCCGAGCCAAGGGCGAGTGGTGGAGCGCAAACCACGAGATTCATTCGGCCACAATATCTGGACCATGGCCGCTGGATGACAAATTTATCGTTGGCTTTAAGTTTGACGTCACAAACAAGCCGTCGGGGCGGCGCATGACAATGGAAGAAATGGGTCTGTATTCGGTTCAAAACGGCAAGATCGTCCGGGAGGAATACTTTTACAAACCCGGGGCGTAGTGCGAAGGCAACGGTTTCTGTCTCCCTGCCGGTCGGAGTCCGGTCAGCCGCCGCTTGTTTGTCCCGCGTTCCGTCCACCCAACTGAAACGAGACGAAACGTCCTGAACAAAGCCCCCGGATTTTCGGACTCAGGGCGGGGCAATGAAGTGCCTCTCGAAGGTGCCTACAGTGCTCGTACAAGCCCGCACCGAAGTGGGCGACGATGGCGCACACAGTACTCGGCTAGCAAAGTGACGTTCGAAGGTCGCACCGCGCGGGAACTGCCAGTGATTTTTGTTTGCCTACAACGTGTAGCTTGTTGAACGGCACCGTCGCTTGTAGCGGAAAAATAATTTGTCGCTCGTCGACGACGATTCAATTGGTTCAGATTTTTTTAGGAGGTAGCGATATATCCACAAATTCTGTGCATAACCTTGTGGATTGCATGCGGCATTCTTCACAAATGCTTATTGCAACTTATCTGCTCGTTGGTGCTGCTTAATTTTTCAGCAACCTGGTTGTGGCAATGAAGCGGCTCTGCGGGGTGCCTGCGCAGCGCGATCACATTGTCCCCCTCAATGGAGCGGATGTAGGCAGCGGGCCAAGGCAGTTCTCCAATGGTGCAGTCGCGTAGCTCAGGATTGCTGCAAGGTAGGCCGAATGCTGCGACCGCTGCGACCAGTGCAGTTAGTTCCATCTGACTTCAAGTGGCGACGAAGATGCGATCAATTTTGTGGGGTTGTGCCAAAGGCAGCCGCCTTGGCGTCACGGTCCCACAACTCGTAGTAGTCGGCGATCTTTCCGTCCCTCACAGTAATGCGCGCGATGTGGCGCGACTCGTAGGTGCGCTGAGTCGCAGACACATAGGCCTTTGCCCTGTACTCAACGCAAAAAGTGTCCGGATACGACGTCTGATACAGCTCCAAGTCGGTGAACTTCCAATTGGTCGCTATCACGGGGAACTTGCGCAATGCCTGCCCGATCGCCTTCCGGCCTTCGAAACGGCGGGATGCGTCGTCGGCATACGGGTACTCGAACACCGCATCTTCGGTCACAAACTGCTCGACTGCATAGCGGCCGGGGTCGTCAGCCAACCAGAGTCCAAGATATGCAGCCATGAGCGTCATGACTTCGTCCTGCTGCTGATTGGTCGCGATGCTCGAGATGCCTGGATCGGCCTGCAGCGGGTAGGCTCTGGCAGCTGATTGCGCTTGAGCGTTGAACGAGGTAGCCAGGGTGATTGAGACGGCCAGTGAAGCGGCCATATTACGAATCGAATTCACGAAAAATGTTCCTTTCAATTGTGGTTGTTTCGCCGGTGATCAACGCCGCAGTTCCGCTGCCTGTCGCAGACCTGCCTCCATCCCGCGACTGTTCATTTCGGGACGGACCTTGAGTCCCTCTGCACGGACGATCTCGAAGCGCTTCACCCCGAAGAAATCGCTGAGAACATTACGCAAGTACGTTTCCTGATGATCGAGAGCAGCTAACGGCGTATTTGCTCCGTAGAAGCCGCCGCGCGCAGACGCGATCACGACGCGTTTCCCGCCCAGAAGGCCTTCGGCGCCATCCGGGCGGTAACGAAACGTCTTGCCGGGAACGGCCAGTGCGTCGACCCGGGACTTCAGCTGACTCGAGATCCCGAAGTTGTACATGGGTGCTCCCACTACGATCACGTCGGCGGCTACGACCTCATCGACAACCGCGGCCAATTTCGCAGCGTCGTGCCGCAACTCGGCGCTCTGTTGCTCTAGCGGCACGTTGGCGCGGTTTGCAAGCGCGCCATTGAGCTGGGGAACGCTGTCAATGGCGAGGTCGCGATAAACGACAGATGCGTCAGGCTCGGCTTCGAGCAGCCTTGTCACGACCGCTGCGGACAGGCGATGACTGGCCGAATGTTCGCCGAGGATGCTGGAATCGATGTGCAGGATGTACATAGCGTGTCTCCGTTTCTAAAGGTGGTATAAATAAGTAACTTAGGTCATAATAGTGACCACCGCAGACGTTCGCAAGAAGGCACATCGAGGGAACAAGGGGCACATGAAAGTAACCACTGCAAAAGTCAAAGCGATGAGCCGTGAGCTCGAGGCCCGGCTCAGGTCAGGTCACGAAGGACTCCATGACGATTGCAAGCCAGTCGTCGCAATACTCGCCCGCATTGCCGACAAGTGGAGCGTGCTCATCATCATGCTGCTCGGCAGTGGTCCGAAGCGATTCAACGAGATGCGACGGCTAGTCCATGGCATCTCGCAGCGCATGTTGACGCTGACGCTGCGGGGGCTCGAACGTGATGGTCTCGTCACGCGAACTGTCTTTCCGACGATCCCTCCCCGCGTCGACTACGAGCTCACGCCACTTGGCATTTCATTGCAGTTGCCAATCTCCAATCTGGGCGAGTGGGCCTATGCGAACCGCAGGAAGATCGAAGCTGCGCGATCCCGTTTCGATTGCGACACCACCTCGAAGAAGGCGATCATGTCGCACCGGCCATCGCGACAAGGTTGAGATACGATTCTCGACATTCACACGTAAAGCTTGCCGCATTGACCTGCCGCCGCTTGTTTGCCCCCAATCCACGCATCCCGAAACGCCCTGAACGGCGCACTCCGCACCCCGCTGAAGATCTACCTCTGCAGCGTACCTGCGGCGCTCCTACGAGCCCGTGGCTCGTCGCAGCGCGGATTCGGGTACCCGAAGTACTCGGCGGGAGAGGAGCGGGGCAAACTCTCGCAGTCGCTACTTTGTTCCCGCGTATCCGGAGCCGATCTCTGGGACACTGGTGGGACACTCGCTCACAATTACTGGCAATTATGCACAACTGCCGACGACACGTATAATCGCGCAACAGTCTGATTTTCGGGCTGTGTAGTGTTGCTGCTTGACGTGGAATACGGTATCAAAAGGACTGTTAATCCGCAGGTCCCTGGTTCGAGTCCAGGTCAGGGAGCCAACACCTTCAGGCACTTACCTCCCGCTGTTCGCGGGCGCGATCCGTTCCAGTCCCCAGAGCGCCGCGGCGAGGAGGGGCTCAGGTGGTAAAAACCCGATGAAGTCCCGCAAGCGAATCATGCTCGGCGCCGGCATTGCGCTTGCCGCGCTGCTCGTCGTTCCTTTCCTGCTGCCGCTGGACCGCTTTATCCCGGAAATCGAACGCATCGCGTCCGGGCAATTGAAGGCGCCGGTCAAGGTTGCTTCCCTGCGCCTGTTTTTTCTTCCGCTTCCGCACCTGACCGTCGAGGGGATCGCCGTCGGCGAAAAGCCTTTCCTCGAAGTGGAGAAAGTCATCATCAAGCCGCGGCTCATGTCGCTGTTCAGCAGCCAGAAGGTCATCAGCGAAATCAGCTTGCGCGGCGTGGTCATCGGCCAGCCCCTGATTGCCAAGGCGTCGGCATGGGCCGGCAAATCCGGTGGCAGCGGGCCTGCGCCGGTGCGCGTCGAGCGCATAGAAGTGAGGGACGCATTCGTCAACCTGAGCGACTTCAAGCTGCGGCAGATCGACGTGGATCTGGAACTGACGCCGCAGAGCGGATTGGCCCGCGCCGAGTTGCGCGCCGATCGCGATCATGTAAAAGCGACGCTGATACCGCGCGGCAGGAATTTCACGGTGGAAATAACAGCGCGGGACTGGAAATTGCCCGCCGGCCCGCCGCTTCTGATGACCCGGCTTTCCGCATCGGGCACGCTCAATCCGCAGCAGGGCATTGCGCTTCCAATCATCGAGGGGCATCTGTACAACGGTACGGCGACCGGCAAGCTGGACATCGGTTGGGCCAACGAGTGGACGATCGCCGGAAATCTCGATATCCATGATGTGGAGATTCAACCCGTCGTGGCGCTGTTCACGAAAGATACAACGATCAGCGGTCGGCTGACGGCCAATCCGGTTGTCGACATGCGTGCGCCTTCCGCAGCCCAGCTCGCCGAGGCCGTGGATGTCGAATCGGATTTCAAGGTGGAGAAGGGCATCCTCTACAACATCGACCTGAGCAATGCGCCGAAGGCGCTTTTAAACAAGGATGCGCTCAAGGGCGGGGAGACACGCTTCGACAATTTTTCCGGTCATCTCGGCGTCGACTCGGCCGGCTACTACCTGACCAAAGTCGGAATTACCTCGGGCGTGCTGAGCGCGGATGCGGAGGTATTCATTTCGTCGAAACAGGATTTGTCGGGCCAGATCGACGTTGCGATCAGGGGGACTTCGGCGCTCGTCAGTACCCCGCTTGCATTGTCCGGCACCGTACAGAATCCCTCTCTGTATCCGTCCAAGGCGGCGCTTGCGGGTGCGGCCGCCGGTACGGCGCTGCTGGGTCCCGGGCTGGGAACGACGGTGGGAATGAAGGCCGCGCGGTTCACCCAAAGGTTGTTCGGCGGCAAGCCGGCGAAGAAGGCGCTGCCGGCCAAGCCAGACAAGAACAAGCAATCCGAGGAGCCAAAGCCCGCCGACGAGGACAAGCGGCCTTCGCCCGCGCATACCGGGCGCTGATTTCCTTTAACCGATTACCTTCGCAACCGCATCGGTCACGTGATCGAGGTTGCGCGAATTTAGCGCGGCCACGCAGATGCGCCCCGTGTCGATCGCGTACACGGAAAATTCATCGCGCAGGCGGTCTACGGCGCCTTTCGAAAGCCCGGAGTAGGAAAACATGCCGCGCTGCCTGGTGACGAAACCGAAATCGGATTTCGGCAGCCGCGCACCGAGTTTTTCCACCAGCTGGCGGCGCATTTCGCGGATGCGCTCGCGCATCTGGCCGAGCTCCTTCTCCCACAGCGCACGCAATTCCGGACTGGTGAGCACGGTGGCAACGATCTGGCCGCCATGGGTCGGCGGGTTCGAATAGTTGGTGCGCACGACTCGCTTCAACTGGCTCAGAACCCGGGCCGCTTCCGCGCTGTCGCTGGCAACCACGCTCAGCGAGCCGATGCGCTCCCCATAGAGTGAAAACGATTTCGAGAACGAATTCGAGACGAATACCGGGCACCCCGCCTGGGCAAAGCGCCGCACGACCTCGCCATCGGCATCGATGCCGTCGCCGAATCCCTGGTACGCGATGTCGACGAAAGGCATGAGCCCACGGGAGACCACGGTGTCGATCACTTCGGTCCATTGAACGGCCGATAAGTCCACGCCGGTCGGGTTATGGCAGCAGGCATGCAACACCACGATGCTTCCCGACGGCAGCGTTTTCAGCGAGCGCAGCATGCCGTCGAAATCGATGCCGTGGGAGGGCGCGTCGTAGTATGGATAGTTGTTTACAGTGAATCCGGCGTTCTCGAATAGCGCCCGATGGTTTTCCCAGCTCGGATCGGAAATCCATACCTGCGATTGCGGCAACAGTCGTCGCAGGAAATCGGCACCGACCTTGAGGCCGCCGGTGCCGCCCAGCGTCTGCACCGTGATGACGCGGTTTTCCTTTACCGCCGCGCTGCCGGTGCCGAAAACCAAATCCCTGACCACGCGGTCATAAGCGGGCAGGCCATCGATCGGCAGGTAGCTGCGCGGAGCGGATTTCTCGGCCAGCTGGAGTTCAGCCTGACGCACGCACTCGAGCAACGGCACCTTGCCGTTGTCGTCGTAATAGATGCCTACACCGAGGTTGACCTTGTGCGGATTCTTGTCGGCGTTGAAGGTTTCGGTGACCCCCAGGATGGGATCTTTCGGGGCCATCTGTACGGCGGCCAGGGGAGAGGACAAGTGCGGAGCGTTCATCGTGATAACATCGAAAATCCAGAAGGGCAACATTGTACCGTGACACTCACATTCCCCAATAGCCCGTTCATCCTGCATCAGCCTTTCGAGCCGGCGGGGGACCAACCCGAGGCCATTGCCGCCCTGGTCGAAGGGCTGAACGACGGGCTGGCGTTCCAGACGCTGCTCGGCGTGACCGGTTCCGGCAAGACCTTCACCATGGCCAACGTGATCGCGCGGACCGGCCGGCCCGCGATCATCATGGCGCCGAACAAGACGCTCGCGGCTCAGCTCTACGGCGAAATGCGCGAATTCTTCCCGGAAAACGCGATCGAGTATTTCGTTTCCTATTACGACTATTACCAGCCGGAAGCCTACGTCCCCTCGCGCGACCTGTTCATCGAGAAGGATTCGAGCATCAACGAGCACATCGAGCAGATGCGCCTGTCCGCGACCAAATCGCTGCTCGAGCGCGACGATGCCGTGATCGTGGCCACGGTCTCGGCGATCTACGGCATCGGCGATCCGGTCGACTACCACGGCATGATCCTGCACCTGCGCGAGAAGGAGCGCCTGAGCCAGCGCGACATCATCTCGCGTCTGACCGAAATGCAGTACGACCGCAACGAGCTCGAATTCCGCCGCGGTGTCTACCGGGTACGGGGTGACGTGATCGACGTATTTCCCGCGGAGAACTCCGAAGTGGCGCTGCGCATCACCCTGTTCGACGACGATGTCGAGACGCTGACCCTGTTCGATCCACTGACCGGTCACATATTGCAAAAAGTCCCGCGCTATACCGTGTATCCGTCGAGCCACTACGTCACGCCGCGCGCCACGACGTTGCGAGCCATAGAGGCCATAAAGGAAGAACTGCGCGGGCGCATCGAATACTTCCAGACGACCGGCAAGCTGCTGGAAGCACAGCGCATAGAACAGCGCACCCGCTTCGACCTCGAGATGCTCAACGAGCTGGGGTTCTCCAAGGGCATCGAGAATTACTCGCGCCACCTGTCGGGCCGCAAGCCGGGCGAGCCGCCGCCGACGTTACTGGACTACCTGCCGCTCAATGCGCTGATGATCATCGACGAGAGCCACGTCACCATTCCGCAGATAGGCGGCATGTATAAAGGCGATCGCGCCCGGAAGGAAAACCTGGTCGACTACGGTTTTCGCCTGCCGAGCGCGCTCGACAACCGGCCGCTGCGCTTCGACGAGTTCGAGAAAATCACGCCGCAGGCGATTTTCGTATCCGCCACGCCGGCGGAATACGAACGCGAGCATCAGGGCCAGGTGGTGGAGCAGGTGGTCAGGCCGACCGGGTTGATCGATCCGGAAATCGAGGTGAGACCGGCCGCTACCCAGGTGGACGATTTGCTATCGCAAATCACCGAACGCGTGGGACGCAAGGAAAGAGTCCTGGTAACGACGCTCACCAAACGCATGGCGGAGGATCTGACCGACTATCTTTCCGAACATGGTGTCAGGGTGCGCTACCTGCATTCGGACATCGAGACCGTGGAGCGGGTCGAGATCATCCGCGACTTGCGGCTGGGCGAGTTCGACGTGCTGGTGGGGATCAATCTGCTGCGCGAGGGCCTCGATCTCCCCGAGGTGTCGCTGGTGGCCATTCTGGATGCGGACAAGGAGGGCTTCCTGCGCTCGGAGCGTTCGCTGATCCAGACCATCGGACGGGCCGCGCGACACCTGAACGGCAAGGCAATCATGTACGCAGACCAAATGACCAATTCCATGCGTCGCGCGATCGCCGAGACCGATCGCAGGCGGCAGAAGCAGGTCAGCTATAACCTGGCGCACGGCATTACTCCCGTCGGCGTGGTCAAGCGCATCAGGGACATGATCGACGGCATTTACGATCCCTCTGCGCAACTGGATCGCAAGGCTGCCGAAAAACTGGCGGCCTACGGCGCGATGAGCGAGAAGGACATGGCGAGGGAATTGAAACGGGTCGAGCGGGAAATGCTCGAAAGCGCGAGGAATCTGGAATTCGAACGCGCCGCGCAACTGCGCGATCAGTTGAGGGGCCTGAAGGAACTGGCGTTTGGCATCCCGGAAATCGACGATTCGCTGACTGCAACCGGGACCGACGGCAAGGTCACCCCCATTTCGGCGGCGCGAAAGCGCAAACTCTAAAAGGCATGCAGGACGACGCAAAGCCCGTCTCGGTCCTGTTTTGCTGCATGGGAAACATTTGCCGCTCACCCACCGCGGAGGGCGTATTCCGCCGCCAGGTTGTCTCAGCAGGCCTCGAAAACCGCATCCGAGTCGATTCCGTCGGGACGCATTCCTACCACGTCGGTCATGCGCCGGATCCACGTAGCCAGGCTGCGGCGGCGGCGCGCGGGTATGAACTGGGAGATCTGCGCGCGCGACAGATAGCACAGCAGGATTTTGCAGAGTTCGACTATATCCTGGCGATGGATAACGGCAATCTCGCTGAATTAAGACGAGTTGCGCCGCAGGAATATCGATCCAAGCCGAGATTGATCATGGAGTACGGTGCCGGGCGTGTCGCGACTGAAGTGCCTGATCCCTACTATGGCGATTCGAAAGCTTTCGAGAGAGTCCTCGACATGATCGAAGATGCTTGCGCAGGCCTATTGGCGGCCATAAAAAAGAAGCTCGGCCTGTAGCCGAGCCTCTCCTGCCTTTTTCCTGCCTGTCGCTGTTGCGCTATCCGGCAGCGTCGCCACCGGTTTGTTGCTTGCCGGTTTCCACTTGCTGCAATGGTTCTTCCGCCATGACCGGTTTCTGCTGGCGCGGACGCGGCGTTCTCGCGGGCCGCGGCGCATCCTGTTCCTGATAGGCCGGGGCAGGTTTCGACTGGGTTTCGATCATCACCAAATCCGAAGGCAGCGCGACCGGTTCCATCTTCCATACGGGTGGCGCTTGCGGTTTCGGCGCGACAGGTGGTGCCTGCGGTCTTTCAATCTCGGGTTCCGGTACAAACCGCTGTTCGGGCATTACAGCCACGGGAGCGGGCTCGGTAGGCCTGATCTCTTCGACAATGTTTTCCCGTGCGGCAGGTTCGAATACGTATTGCTCTGCATATTGCTCCGCTACGGGCTGTTCCATTGGACGCTGCTCGATTACCACAGGCTGGGAATCTTCCCGCACCATTGCCGCCGGGGCTTGTTCGCGCTCACGCGGGGGCCGCCCCTGACCATTACCTGAATGGCCGGATTGCGTGCGGTTTTGCTGTTCGCCACGCTGCTGGTTTGGATTGTCCGCGTGCTCGGAGCGGTCGCGCCGTCCTCGGCCACGGCGACGGCTCCGACCTTCCTCGCGCGCGCCTTCCGCGGGCCGATCACCAGGTTGGCGTTGTTCCACTGCGGCCAGCGCCGGATCCTGACGCGGTGGCCGCTGTTGCTGCTGCGGTTGTTGGCTACGGTCCTGCTGCGGCTTGCGCTCTGCCTGTTCCTGGTTGCGATTGCGTCCCTGATCGCGACGGCTGTTGTCCGCATCCTGGCGTGGACCGCGGCGTGGTTCGTCGCGTTTGTTGCCATCGCCGCGGCCGTCCGGGCGACCGTGCCGGTGATCGCGGCGTGACGAATCACGAGTTCGCTGCGGGTCGCGTGGCCGGGTTTTCGCCGGCTCGGGTTTGGCCTCCGGTTTGCTGGTCAGCCAGCCGAATATTTTCTCGAAAATCGAAGGCTTCTGCTCCTCGCGCGGCGCCATCATGGGCGCCGGCTGGGCCGGTGTAATTCCCTGCACGGCGGCCTGCGGCCGCTGTGCTTCCGGCTTCTGCACGGCAGTGGAGGGCGCCGTAGCTTCGGCCGGAATGTCGGCCATCTTGTAGCTGGGCAGGGTAACGTCGTTCTGATTGAGTTCGTCGTGCTTCAACCGGGTAACGGTGTAGTTCGGCGTTTCGAGGCTGGTGTTCGGAATCAGCAGCACGTTGACCTTCAGCCGGGTTTCGATCGAATGGAATTCATTGCGCTTTTCGTTGAGCAGGTAAGTCGCGACGTCGATCGGCACCTGGGCATGAACGGCGGCCGTGCCGTCCTTCATCGCTTCTTCCTGCAGGATGCGCAGAATGTGCAACGCCGAGGATTCGATGGAGCGGATGTGTCCGGTGCCGTGGCAGCGCGGGCAGGCAATATGACTCGTCTCGCCCAAAGAGGTCTGCAGGCGCTGGCGTGACAATTCCAGCAAGCCGAAGCGCGAGATCTTGCCGGTTTGTACCCGGGCGCGATCGTAGCGCAGGGCATCGCGCAGGCGGTTTTCGACATCCCGCTGATTTCGCGCAGCTTCCATATCGATGAAATCGATGACGACCAGCCCGCCCAGGTCGCGCAGGCGCAACTGGCGCGCGATCTCATCGGCGGCTTCCAGATTGGTGCGCGTCGCGGTCTCTTCGATGTCGGCACCACGGGTCGCGCGCGCCGAGTTCACGTCGATCGTCACCATTGCTTCCGTGTGATCGATGACAACCGCGCCGCCGGAGGGCAGGGGTACCTGGCGAGAATAGGCGGTTTCGATCTGATGTTCGATCTGGAACCGGGAGAACAGCGGGACGTCGTCCTTGTAGAGCTTGACCCGATTTACATTCAGGGGCATCACATGGCCCATGAACTGTCTGGCCTGCTCGTAGATGGCCTCGGTATCGATCAGGATTTCGCCGATTTCCTGATGGAAATAGTCGCGGATCGCGCGAATGACCAGGCTGCCTTCCTGATAGATCAGATAGGCGCCGCCTTGTTGCTTGGCGGCGGTCTCGATGGCGTTCCACAACTGCATCAGGTAGCTCAGATCCCAGTTCAGCTCCTCGACCGAGCGGCCAATGCCCGCGGTGCGGGCGATGATGCTCATGCCGGGGGGGACTTCGAGCTGGTTGATCGTATCGCGGAGTTCGTTGCGGTCTTCGCCTTCGACGCGTCGCGATACGCCGCCGCCGCGTGGATTGTTCGGCATCAGGACGATGTAACGGCCCGCAAGGCTGATGAACGTGGTCAGCGCCGCACCCTTGGTACCGCGCTCGTCCTTGTCGACCTGGACGATAAGTTCCTGGCCTTCGCGCAATGCTTCCTTGATAGTGACCCGCGCCGGATCGGCATCGGGGTTCTGGAAAAACGCGCGGCTGACTTCCTTGAAAGGAAGGAATCCGTGGCGCTCGTTGCCGTAATCTACGAATGCGGCTTCGAGGCTGGGTTCAATGCGGGTGATGACACCCTTGTAGATATTGCTCTTGCGTTGCTCTTTTCCGGCTGTTTCTATATCAAGGTCGATGAGCTTCTGGCCATCGACGATCGCGACACGCAATTCTTCTGTTTGGGTCGCGTTAAACAACATGCGCTTCATTTTTTGTTCTCCCGCGCTCACTTTTCACGGGGAGGACAAACCTTGCGGCGCCGTTACGGCGCTGGGGCTTACTGGCTTTCCGTCGTCGGATAATTCATGGGTGGAAGAGGACGATAGCTGTCTATGCCTGAGGTTTGTCTATATTTTCATCCTGCAATCAGCAGGACTGTGGAATCCACTGGAATGCTGCGAGCGCGCAATGCATCAATTACCATCGCTACTTTTTCGGGTGAGCGAACTTAACCCCTCTCGACGGCGGCGAATTGGCGGGAGCTCGAAGCGCGGCGGTGCGCCGCACAGGGCTCGACCGTACAATCTGCACTGATTGCCGTTCGTTTGAATAGTATAAGGAAAATGAACAGCTTAAGCAAAGACTCCGCAACCTGGCGGGAAGTCGATGAATCGTCACAGGATCAACGCATCGATAACTATCTGCAAAAAATCCTGAAAGGGGTGCCCAAGAGCCATATCTACCGCATCCTGCGCAGCGGGGAGGTCAGGGTCAACAGCCGCCGCGTGCAGGCCTCCTACCGGTTGCAGGACGGTGATAAGGTCCGGTTGCCGCCGATTCGCACCAGCACGAAACCGGTCCGAACCGGACCAGCCGTATCCGGCGCGGTGTTTTCAGGCGCGATCCTGCTTGAAGACGAGGATTTGCTGGTGGTGAACAAGCCCAGCGGGGTTGCCGTGCACGGCGGCAGCGGCATCTCGAGCGGGGTTATCGAACAATTGCGCGCCGCCCGCTCGGGCCTGCGTTTCCTGGAACTGGTGCATCGGCTGGATCGCGATACCTCCGGAGTCCTGATACTGGCGAAGAAGCGCACCGCGCTGACCGGCTTGCACGCACAACTTCGCGAAGGGTCGGTACGCAAGCATTACCTGGCACTTGTGCTCGGGGAATGGAAGGACGCGAAGCGCAACGTGAAGGCGGCATTGCACAAGTACGTGTCGTCCTCGGGAGAACGCAGGGTAGTGGTGGATGACGACGGACAGCAGGCGCATACGATTTTCCGGCTGGTGCGCAATCTTCCTGGTTTCAGCCTGCTGGATGCGGAACTCAAGACCGGCCGCACCCACCAGATCCGGGTTCATCTGGCGCATGTCGGCTACCCGATTGCGGGCGACGACAAGTACGGCGATTTCGACGCCAACAAACGTCTGGCCAAGCTCGGACTCAAGCGCATGTTCCTGCATGCCGCGAGCCTCGAGTTCAACCATCCTCGTGGCGGGCAGGTAGTGCGTATCGAAGCGCCGCTCGCTCCTGAGTTGGAGCGCTTTCTGCAATCCACGCAGGCTGCCGCCGTCGCGAAGGACGCGTAATGGCGAAGCGCTTCGATCTGCTTGTTTTCGACTGGGACGGCACGCTCATGGATTCCGCGGCACACATCGCTTCGGCATTGCAGTCCGCGTTTCGGGACCTCGGCCTTCCCGTGCCATCCACCGCGGCGGCGCGCCATGTGATCGGGCTGGGCCTGGAGGATGCCATGATGTATCTGAATCCCGGACTGGACCGAGCGCGCTATGCAGAAATGGCCGACCGATATCGCGTGCATTTCCTTGCGGGCGATCAGGATGTGGGATTGTTTCCGGCCGTGGCAACCGGCATCGCCGCATTGAACCAGAATGGTTACCTCATGGCAGTTGCCACGGGGAAAAGCAGGCGCGGACTCGACCGGTCGTTGTCGGCGACCGGGTTGGTGCCTTATTTCCATGCTTCACGCTGCGCTGATGAAGGCTTCCCGAAACCGCATCCGGAAATGCTGCAGATGATCATGGAAATGCTGGGAACGGTGCCGGATCGCACGCTGATGATCGGGGACACCACGCATGATCTGCAGATGGCGCAGAATGCCGGCGTTGCGGCGGTTGCCGTCAGTTACGGCGCACATTTGACAGAGGACCTGAAGAGCATGAATCCGATGGGCTGTGTCGGCAGTTTCGAGCAATTGATGCAATGGCTGAAGCAAAACGGTTGATCTGCCCGTCACAAGCGTTACCGGAGCGCGGCTCAGGCGTGCGTTTCAGCGTCGAGACCGCCCGAGGCCCGATTCCGGCGTTCGTCGTCCGCTATCGCGGAAAGGTGCAAGGCTATCTGAACCGTTGCGCGCACGTTCGCGTCGAACTCGATGCGCAGCCCGGTGAGTTCTTCGACGTGTCGGGTTTATACTTGGTTTGTTCCACACACGGCGCGGCCTATGTTCCGGAATCGGGGTACTGCGTCGGCGGACCATGCAAGGGACAGCGCCTGACAAAGCTAACCGTGGAAGAATACGACGGTGGCGTCTACCTGACGCATAACGAGGAAACGATCAATGTCTGAAATGGATCCTGCCGGCGAGAAAGCGAACTGGGAGCGCCAGGTCATCGAGAAACTGGCCCGCTCGGCGCTCGACGAACAGCGAAAGTCGCGCAACTGGGGAATTTTCTTCAAGACGCTGACCTTCATCTATCTGTTCGCCTTGCTGTTCATGGCTTTCGGGTGGCTGGGCGGCCGCGAACCGTTGCCCGGCGACCATACCGCGCTGGTCGAATTGAACGGTGTCATTGCCGCGGACACGCATGCCAACGCAGACGTCATCAGCCAGGGATTGCAGGACGCGTTCGAAAACAAGGGAACCAAGGGCGTCATCCTGCGCATCAACAGCCCGGGTGGCAGCCCGGTGCAGGCGGGCACGATCAACAGCGAAATACACCGGCTGCGCCAGAAGTATCCGCAGATTCCGCTCTATGCAGTGGTCGAGGACATTTGCGCCTCGGGCGGCTACTACGTTGCGGTGGCAGCGGATCAGATCTATGTGGATCGTGCGAGCATCGTCGGTTCCATAGGCGTTCTGATGGACGGTTTCGGGTTTACCGGCACGATGGAAAAACTCGGCGTCGAGCGCAGGCTGCTGACGGCAGGCGAGAACAAAAGTTTCCTCGATCCGTTTTCACCGATGAATGCCTCGCAGCGCGAATATGCCCAGAAAATGCTCGGGGAAATCCACCAGCAATTTATCGAAGTCGTGCGCAAGGGGCGTGGCAAGCGATTGAAAGAAGGTCCCGACACTTATTCCGGACTGGTGTGGACCGGGCAGAGGAGCATCGAACTCGGCCTCGCCGATGCGCTGGGCAGCGTCGACTACGTTGCCCGGGAAGTCATCAAGGCCGAAAAAATCGTCGACTTCACGCCGAGGGAAAATCTGGCCGAGCGGTTTGCAAAGCGGTTCGGTGCCGCGATGGGCGATGCGCTAATGCACGTTGGCGGGACGAATTCGCCGGTCCGGTGATCGCGCCTTATCTGCGAGGAGCAGGAAGACGGTTGGCCGTTTGTGCAGTTGGGGCGCCGGGGATTGCTGCCATTCACCGACGTTTTTGGTCCTTATCTCTTCGGTCGCGCTCGTCAGGTCGGTTGCCAGGCTCAAAATGGTCTCGGGCTTGCAGTTCGCGGTGACGGCCTTGAACAACTGCTCATTGCGATAAGGCGCCTCGATGAATATCTCCGTCTGGTCGAGCCTGCGCGATCTTTCCTCCAATTCGCGAATGCGTGCATCGCGTTCGGCGGAAGCCTGCGGCAGGTAGCCGTTGAAGGCGAAACGCTGGCCATTCAGACCGGAAGCCATCAGAGCCAGAACGATCGACGACGGGCCGACCAGCGGTACGACTTGAATACCGAGCCGATGCGCGCGATTGACTAGAGTGGCACCGGGATCAGCGATCGCGGGACAGCCTGCTTCGGAAAGCAACCCGACGTCATCGCCTGATTCAAGCCAGCGGGCGAGCCGGTCCAGGTCTTCCGCTTTCGAGTGCTCGTCGAGTACCTCGAATTCGAGTTCTTGCAGCGGCAAACCCAGCATCTTCAGAAACTGACGGGCCGCTTTCGGATGCTCGACGACAAATCGCCGCAATGGCAGCACCGCGTTCCGAAGGTGCGCGCCGGCCCAGGCGCAGGAGTCTTCCGCTGCCAGGCCGACAGGGATCAGATACAGTTTCTTGTTCGGCATTTCAATTCCGGAAAACCCTCTGTTGTGCGCATCAGGGAACGGACAAGGTCTCGTTTCTGAGCATTTCAGCCAGCGCAATCAAGGGCAGGCCGATCAATGCCGTCGGGTCGTTGGACTGGATGCTCTCGACAAGCGAAATGCCCAGACCTTCCGCCTTGGCGCTGCCGGCGCAATCGTATGCCGGCTCGGCTTGCAGGTAGCGTTCGATTTCTCCGTCGCTTAGTTTTCGAAACCTGACTTCGGTGGGAACCAGCCTGGTCTGCGCCCGCCCGCTGGCGGCATTGACCAGCGCGATTGCGGTAATGAAGCTTACTGACTTTCCACTGGAGTGCCGCAACTGCGCCAGCGCGCCGGCCCGGGTTCCCGGCTTGTCCAGCCGCACGCCTTCGCAGAACGCGACCTGGTCGGAGCCGATGATCAGTGAACGCGGGAATCTGGCCTGCGCCGCCTGAGCCTTGGCCAGCGCCAGCCTTCCGGCCGTGGCCGCCGGCGCTTCTCCCGAAAGAGGTGCTTCATCGACTCCCGGCGAGACGGTTTGGAACGGCAGTTTCAGCCTTTCGAGCAACTCGCGGCGATAGCGCGAGGTGGAGGCGAGAACCAGTGTTAGGCCACTGTTTGTTGAAGACATTTTGTTTTGACAGGGGTGTCCAAAACCACTATTATGCGCGGCCTATGCGGGATCGGGTCTGTGTCGACAGCGTTGCATTTGCGCGGGAAGCCAATGAATTGCGCGGAAAGGTGGCGACTGCCGACCTGCCGCGGCTGCACGATTCGTTGTTCGATCAATCCGGTGAGATTGCGTACCGCCTGGCAGGAGCAGTGAACAAGGACGGCATTGCATCATTGCGGCTCGATATTGCCGCGGATCTTCTGATGACCTGCCAACGCTGTCTCGGTCCGGTAATATTCAGTCTGAAGTCGGCGCGCAATTTTGAATTGGTTCCGCAGACCCAGGCGCTCGGTGATCCGGCGGAAGAGTCCGACGACGTGGAACGAATCCATGCTGACGCCGATCTCGACGTGGACGCACTGGTGGAGGATGAAGCCATCCTTTGTCTGCCGATGGTTGCAGGACATCAGCCCGGGGAATGCAGGTCGCCCCTGGCGGCAGTGGACGAATGCACAAAGAAGTCGCCCTTCAGTTCGCTGGCAGTGCTGAAGCGGCAGTAAACAGAATCGAACTTAAGGAGCAACTCATGGCAGTCCAGCAAAACAAGAAATCGGCGTCCAAGCGCGGCATGCACCGGTCGCATGATTTCCTGACCAATCCGCCGCTGGCAGTGGAACCGACAACCGGCGAATTGCACCTACGTCACCATATCAGCCCGAACGGTTTCTATCGCGGCAAGAAGGTCGTCAAGACCAAGGGCGAATAATAATTCGCCGGCTTTTGGCTGCCCGATGGCGCAGCTCAAAGGCATGACCCCGATTCCTCCCGCCGCCCGACCTCGCGGGCACATTGGAGCAAGAAGCGCGCAAGACACACATTCGCTGCGCGCTTCGGGCGTGACAAACCGGTCCAATACACGTTGATTACCGTAGCCATAGATTGCATGGGTGGCGATCACGGCGTACATGTGACGATTCCGGCTGCCCTGTCGTTCATGAAAGAGACCGAGGACGCCCGGATCCTTCTCGTCGGATTGCCCGAGGTCATCGAATCCGAACTGAAAAGACTGGGTGCCGGTACGGGCGATCGAATCCAGATCAGGCCCGCGCCCGAAGTCGTTGCAATGGACGAAGCGCCCGCGTCCGCATTGCGCGGCAAACGCGAGTCGTCGATGCGCATCGGCATTGATGCCGTGAAGAACCTGGACGCCCACGCTTGCGTCAGTGCCGGAAATACCGGCGCCCTGATGGCCATCTCGCGCTTCGTATTGAAAATGCTGCCCGGCATCGAACGTCCTGCCATCGCCTCCTTTCTGCCGACCCTGCGCGGCCATACCTGCGTGCTTGATCTGGGCGCCAATGTCGATTGCACGGCCGATCACTTGCTGCAGTTCGCAGTCATGGGCTCGTCCCTCGTCAGCGCGGTCGACCATATCGACAAGCCTTCCGTCGGGTTGCTCAATATCGGGGAGGAGGAGATCAAGGGCAATGAAGTCGTCAAGCAGGCCGCCGAGTTGCTGCGCAACAGCGGACTCAACTTTCACGGCAACGTAGAAGGGACGGACATCTACAAGGGAACCACCGACGTGATCGTGTGTGACGGCTTTGTCGGCAACGTCGCGCTCAAGACTTCCGAAGGACTGGTGCAGATGCTTGCGGCATACCTGCGCGAGGAATTCCAACGCAATCTGTTCACGAAAATTTCCGGAGTAATGGCGTTGCCGGTCATCAACGCCTTTCGCCGCCGCGTGGATCCCAGGCGATACAATGGCGCCAGCCTGCTGGGCCTGAAAGGCGTCGTGGTAAAGAGCCATGGCTCGGCCGACAGCTTCGGTTTCCGTTTTGCAGTCCAGCGTGCCTATGAGGAAGCCCGGCACGACGTACTGCGCAGCATAAGCGATCGCATGGCCACAATTCATCGGAAAGCGGCATGATGTTCTCGCGCGTAACCGGCACTGGAAGCTATCTGCCCGAAAAAGTCGTGACCAACGACGATCTGGCGCGCATGGTCGACACTTCCGATGAATGGATACGAACCCGCACTGGCATTCGTAGCCGGCACATTGCCGCTGAAGGACAGATGGCAAGCGATCTGGCATTGGCTGCGTCGCAAAGAGCTTTGCAATCGGCAGGAGTCGCGGCCGCGGACATCGATCTCATTATCGTTGCCACGACAACGCCGGACATGATCTTCCCCAGCACGGCGTGCATTCTGCAATCGAAGCTCGGGGTTGCGGGCTGTCCGGCTTTTGACGTGCAGGCCGTCTGCAGTGGTTTTGTCTACGCACTTACGATCGCCGATCTGTTCATCCGTTCCGGTCAGGCCAAACATGTGCTGGTGGCGGGTACAGAGGTGTACTCGCGCATTCTCGACTGGAGCGATCGCGGTACCTGTGTTTTGTTCGGCGATGGTGCCGGCGCGGTGATTGTCGCCGCAAGCGAGGAGCCTGGCATTCTCGCGACGAAGTTGCATGCCGACGGCAGTCACAAGGAGATGCTTTGCGTGCCCGGCAGCGTGCATGGCGGCAAGGTATGGGGTTCACCGTTCGTTCACATGGATGGCGGTTCCGTATTCAAATTTGCGGTTCGCGTATTCGAAGAAGGTGCCAACGAAGTTCTGGAGGCCGCCGGCTTGAAAGTGTCGGATGTCGATTGGTTCATTCCCCATCAGGCCAACATCAGGATCATGGAAGCCACGGCGAAAAAACTCGGCCTGCCGAAGGAGAAGCTGATCGCGACGGTTCATCATCACGGAAACACATCTGCGGCATCCATTCCGCTGGCGCTCGACGAGGCCGTTAAAGACGGCCGCATACTTTCCGGCCAGACCCTACTGCTCGAAGGGGTGGGCGGTGGATTCACCTGGGGCGCGGTCCTGCTACGCTGGTAATCGAGGCCCAATGAAAATTGCTTTCGTCTTTCCGGGCCAGGGTTCCCAATCGGTGGGCATGATGAAGTCTTTCGCTCAATTGCCCGGCGTGCGCGAGACTTTCACCACTGCTTCGGACGCAATCAGCCAGAACCTGTGGAAACTCGTTGAAGAGGGGCCGGCGGAAGAACTCAATCTCACAGTCAACACGCAGCCCGTCATGCTCACGGCGGGCATTGCGCTTCATCGGGCATGGGAAGCCGATAATGGAACGCGGCCTGCGATATCTGCCGGACATAGCCTGGGTGAATACAGCGCCCTGGTTGCTGGCGGCGCGATCGATTTTGCCGATGCCGTGTCGCTGGTGCGTTTTCGCGCGCAGGCCATGCAGGAGGCGGTGCCCGCGGGCGTCGGCGCGATGGCGGCCATCCTGGGCCTCGAGGACGAGGTCGTGCGGGAGGTCTGCAAGGAAGCCGGCGGCAAGGACGAGATCGTCGAGGCGGCTAATTTCAATTCTCCCGCCCAGGTCGTGATTGCGGGAAACATTGCCGCGGTAGAACGCGCGATGGAAATCGCCAAAAGCAAAGGAGCGAAGCGCGCGATAATGGTGCCGATGAGCGTGCCTTCGCATTGCAGCCTCATGCGGCCAGCCGCCGAGCGCATGCGAGAACGCCTCAAGACCGTCAAGATCGGAACTTCAAACATTCCGGTCCTTCATAACGCGGACGTCAGCAGCGCAGGTTCGCCTGATGCCGTTCGCGATGCCTTGGTGCGCCAGCTCTATCAACCAGTACGCTGGGTCGAGACCATCCGCGCAATTGTGTCGGCAGGGGCGACGCACATCGTTGAATGCGGTCCCGGCAAGGTGCTGACCGGGTTGAACAGACGGATTGCGCCGGAAGCACAAACATTGTCATTCGGAGACGAACCGGCCTTCAAGGAAGCTCTGACGGCGCTGAAGTGATGGGAGAATCGATGCTCGAGGGAAAAGTCGCGCTGGTGACCGGGGCCAGCAGGGGAATCGGGCAGGCGATTGCCGTGGCCCTGGGCAAAGCCGGCGCAACGGTTGGCGGAACTGCAACCAGCGATGCCGGTGCCGCGGGAATATCGGACTACCTTCGCAATGCAGGACTGGAAGGGGCTGGATTCAAGCTCGATGTGACTGATGCCCGGGAAACAGAGGCCATTCTCGGCAGGATCGAATCCGAGCTTGGTCCCGTCGCCATCCTGGTGAACAACGCCGGCATTACGCGAGACAATCTGCTGTTGCGTATGAAAGATGCCGAGTGGGACGAGATCATGGATACTAATCTGAAATCGGTATTCCGCTTGAGCAAGCTCGTCATCCGGTCGATGATGAAAGCCCGTTTCGGGCGCATCATCAACATCACGTCCGTCGTCGGCTCCATGGGCAATGCCGGCCAGGTCAACTACGCGGCGGCCAAAGCCGGCGTGGTCGGATTTAGCAAGTCTCTGGCGAAGGAAGTAGGCAGCCGCAACATCACGGTAAACTGTATTGCGCCGGGATTCATCGAAACTGACATGACGCGTGGATTGCCCGATGACCAGAAAAACGCATTGCTTGCCCATATTCCGTTAGGCCGTTTCGGGCAGGTCGGGGAGATCGCCGCGACAGCAGTCTTCCTGGCTTCGGATGGGGCCGCCTATGTGACCGGGAACACGCTGCATGTCAATGGCGGCATGTATATGGACTGATGCCTGAGGGCTGGCAATTTTGGTAGAATGTGGCGCGTGTTTTTGTTCCTGCCTTGTTAGACGACGGCATGGGCAGTCACGCAATAGAATCTTCAAGCAAAAGGGAAGGGACATTAATGGAATCCGTAGAACAGCGCGTCAAGAAAATTGTTGCCGAGCAGCTGGGTGTGAACGAGGCAGATGTCAAGATCGAATCGACATTCGTCGATGACCTCGGCGCCGATTCCCTCGACACCGTGGAATTGGTCATGGCGCTTGAAGAGGAATTCGAGTGTGAGATCCCCGATGAAGAAGCGGAAAAGATCACTTCCGTTCAGCAGGCGATCGATTACATCAAGGCGCACTTAAACTGATCGCACACATCCTCTTTTCCCCCTGGAGTTCCGTTGTCTAGACGCCGAGTTGTAGTGACCGGCTTGGGCATCGTCAGTCCGGTCGGCAACAGCGTCAAGGAAGCGTGGGCCAACATCCAGGCGGGTAAGTCCGGAATCACGCGGATTACCCGATTTGACGCGTCATCTTTCGCATCCCAGATTGCCGGAGAAGTAAAAAACTTCGACGTCAGCAAGGTGTTGTCCGCGA
>Ga0209131_1000703_pt1 | contig 23721 bp, 11 predicted proteins | sample GraSoi_2013_40cm_FD_185826 | JGI IMG/M metagenome (GOLD analysis project Ga0209131, IMG submission 185826) | Grasslands soil microbial communities from the Angelo Coastal Reserve, California, USA - Sample 9_17_2013_40cm (SPAdes) (version 2) | ecosystem: Environmental > Terrestrial > Soil >... | reverse complement strand
AGCTCGCCCAGTACCCGCAGGCCGAGCACGCCTACACCCAGGTGCTGACGGTCACGCCGGAGGGCGACGGGTCGCGCGCCGCGCTCGTCGACAACCTTGCTGCCTCGATTTACAAACAGGGTGAGCTCGCAAACGAGGCGAAGGATTATCGCGCGGCAGCCGACCACTTCCTTAGGATTCGCACAGCCGCGCCAACCTCATCTATCCGTGCGACCGCTGAGTACGACGCGGGCGCCGCGCTAATTCGCATGCAGGACTGGAAGGCGGCGGTGGATGTGCTTGAAGCATTTCGCACCACCTTCCCGAAGAACAAACTGCAGCTCGAAGCCACGAAGCAGATCGCCTACGCCTACCGGCAGAGCGGCCAGTTGTCGCACGCCGCCGGCGAATACGAGCGCATCGCATCCCAGTCCGACGATCCGGCGCTACGCAGCGAGGCGCTACTCGATGCGGGAGATCTCTACGCGCAATCCAATTCCCAGGATCACGCCCTGGATGCATACAAGCGGTACGTTAAAGAGTTTCCTAAGCCGGTAGAGACAGCCATCGAGACACGGTTCAAGATCGCCGAGATGTACAAGGCGGCGCACGACGAGACGCTGTATCACAACCAGTTGGAAGAAATCGTAAGCGTCGAGGCGGGCGCCGGATCGGAAAGGACCGGCCGGACCCGGACGCTAGCAGCGCGTTCGGCGCTCGTCCTCGCAGAGCAGCTCTATGGAGATTTCGTCGTCGTGAAGCTGCGGCAACCCTTCGAGACCAGCCTGCAGGATAAGAAGCAGCGCATGGATGCCACGATTGCGGCCCTGAACCGGCTGGTGGATTACGGAATCGACGAAGTGACGGCAGCAGCGACGTATTACATGGCCGAGACTTACTCCAATTTCAGCCGCTCGTTGCTCGAGTCGGAGCGGCCGGGCGATTTGAAACCAGAGGACCTGGAGGAGTTCAAGAACAAGCTCGATGAGGCAGCGTTTCCGTTCGAAGAGAAAGCCATCAAGGTACACGAGAAGAACATGGAGCTATTGCACGCTGGCGTCTTGAACCCGTGGACCGAGAAAAGTCTCAGCAGGCTCACCGAACTGATGCCGGGCCGTTACGCGAAACACGAAACGAGCAGCGGCTTCCTCGGCGCCATCGACACTCATGTGGAGGGATCGCCGGTGGCGCAGGTCTCCAACAACCCGACATCCGGCAACGCGATCACCCAGGGTGCGGCCGTCACCGATGAAACGCGCGCCAACTACGAGTCGGCAGTGGGCATGCTGAAGGAGGAGCGGTACGAACCGGGCATTGCCTTGCTGCTCAAAATGACCGAGAAGATGCCTGCGTTGGCGGCGGCGCACATCGATCTCGGCATGGCATACGAGCGAACCGGCGACCTGGACCGCGCCGAGGCCAGCCTGAACAAGGCGCTGCAATCGGATCCAAAACAGCCTGTCGCCTATAACGAACTCGGTATGGTGCAGCGCCGCAAGGGACAGTTTGCGAAAGCGCGCGCGAGTTATGAGGCGGCCCTCGCACAGTCCGCCGATTTCCAATATGCGCACAGGAACCTTGCGATTCTGTGCGACTTGTATCTCGGGGATTACAACTGCGCGATGGCACATTACGAGGCGTACAGCCGGATCGTTCCGGATGACACCGAAGTCGTCAAATGGATTGCCGACCTTCGTAATCGCGCAAAAAAACAGGAGGGGCGATGAGGAAGACTAGCGTTTACTGGATTTTACTCGGGGTCCTTGTCTTGGCGCCCACGGCTTTACTCGCGCAGCAAACAGCGCAGCCAAAGACGAAAGCAGCACAGGGACAGACCGCAAAACTGCAGGCAAAGACAGAAGAGGCAAAGAAGGAGGAGGCAAAGATACCGACGGAAGAGGCGCAGCCAAAGACGGAAGAAGACGGGAAGTTGACGTCCATCCCCGGAAGCAAGGCGCTCGGCATGTCCATTCTGGGCAATCAGGAAGCGCCTAAAGCTCTGGTTATCGTTCCCTGGAAGAGTTCGGAACTCGGCAATGGCCCCGGCGTCTCGACGTTGCTTGATGACTCGAGGCGACCCGTGGACAAAGAGGTGTTCATGCGAATGCTCAGTTACTACGAAATTCGGTCGGAAGCAGCGCGGCCCAGCGGTGCGACGACGAATGGGAGCACGGCAGCGCCCGCCAATGTGGCGCAGAGGAGAAAGCCATGAATTTCACTGAACTGTTAAGACACGTCGGTATATTCGGAGGCGCGGTGATTGTCTCCCTCGCCCTGCTTTCTGTCTTTTCGGTGGGGATGATCATAGAAAAGCACCGTCGCTTCTCTTCAACCTTCCGCGAGTCGGTAAAGTTCAAGCCCGAGTTCAAGAAGTTCCTTCACGGAGGAGATGTCCAGAATCTGGTCGAAGCCGGTCGGCTGCACCCGAATTCTTACGTGGCGCAAGTGGTCTCGGCGGGCATCGTCGAGTACGACGGCGTGGCCCAGAGCGGAGGCGATCCGACCGCTTCGCTCGAGCTCGTCACGAGCGCACTCCGGGACTCTATTTCCGAAACGCTGATTCAGTTGAAGAGTGGTCTCGGATTCCTTGCCACAATCGGCTCCACGGCCCCGTTCGTCGGTCTTTTCGGCACCGTGGTCGGAATCATCAACGCTTTCCGGAGCATCGCGGCCACGGGGTCCGGCGGAATGTCTGTGGTTTCGGGCGGCATCGCAGAGGCCCTGGTCTCGACGGCCCTCGGTATCTTCGTCGCAATTCCGGCCGTCGTCGCCTTCAACCACTTCACGGGCAAACTTGAGACTTTCCATGTCGAAATGAATCGGGCTTCGTCCCAGCTTGTGAACCGCTTGTTCAAAATACCAGAGCTCAAGGGGCTTGAACTCGACGAAATGGATGAAGTCAAGGCATCGAAGGTCAAAAAAGAAGGCCCGGCCTATGCGACTCGGTGAGCCAGCCCGGATGCAAGCAGCCATCAACATCACGCCGCTCGTCGACGTGGTGCTGGTGCTGCTGATCATCTTCATGGTGATGGCGCCGCAGATGCGGAAGGGGCCCGACGTCAACCTGCCGAACACGACGAAACCGAACTCGCAGGGCGACGAGAGAGGCCGCATCCTGGTCTCCATAGACGAAGCTGGGGGGCTGTGGATCAACGACCAGCCTGTCGCAGCCGAGCATTTCGACGAAACTCTCCGCGCTGCGGTGGGCGCCGAGACGAACCCCAAGATCGTGATCCGGGGTGATGCAAAGCTCAATTTCCGCGAGGTTCGAGAGGTCATGGTCGCGATCGAGCAAACCGGCTTCCGCGGCGTTGGGCTCATCGCCAAGCGCGCTGGCGCAGAAGGAAAGTGACATCATGCAGTTCAACAGCAACGATTCCGGTTCCAGTCTGCAGTCTGAAATCAACATCACGCCGCTCGTCGACGTGGTGCTCGTGCTGCTGATCATATTTATGGTCGTCGTGCCACTCCTGATGGAAGGCTACGACGTCGATATCCCTCGAGCCTCCGCCGATACGTCGGCTCAGGTTGCCGAATCCCAGTTGATCCTGAGTATCGGTGCTGCGGCGTGCCCCATCCTCACGCCCCCAGCAGGGGAGGGGATCCCGAAGGACTGTCAAGTGACCCTGGCGGATCAAAAGATCCCTGTAGCCGAATTGCCCACGCGCGTGGCGGAGATTTTGGTAAGGCGGCCCGCGGAACAGCGTGCGCTGTTCCTGGCCGTCGACGATCGCCTGAACTACGAGGGGGTTCTGCGCATCATTGATCTCGCAAAATCGGGCGTTGAGGATTTGAAGATCGAATTTGTCGCGGCCAATTGAGGTGGTTGCTTGGTGACAACCATGGAAACAAAGAGCATTTTCAAAACATCCGGGGCTCCGACGGCCCGCAGCATGGCGAAGAGCCTGGCGATCCATGTCTTCGTGCTGGCCGTGGTGATGGTCATACCGGCTCAAGCGCTGTTTCGCAGCGAGTCCCCCAACAAAGAACTCGACATCGTCTTCTATCGTCCACCAGAAATCGCGGTCAACTCGCGACCAGTTTCACGTCCGTTGCCGCACGGGGCGAGTGAGTCTGGGTCCCCACCGGGGGCTCCTGCACCCGCGCTGAAACCGAAGCCAAACGCCCCGGCAGGTCCAGACCTGGCTGCCAAGGCGGAACTCCCACCAGGTCCGGAGGTGGGCCCACCAGTGGAGGCAAAGTCGAGGGTGGGAAACGCCGGCATCCTGGCACTCAAGGACAAGATCGCGAGCCTAGCTCAGGACACCGTCGTGGTTCCTCTCGGAGCCGATGCGCGTCATGTTGCCGCCGATGAAGTAGGCCGTCCCTCGGCACGCTCTTTGTTGGCGAGCAATACGCCGGGATCGAGCGGCGGCATTAACGTAGCCTCCCTGAGCCGCAGTGTGGGAGGCGGTGGCGGAGGGGGCAACGGGGGTGGAGGTGTGGGTGGCCGCGGCACTGGCGCTGGCGGTAGCGGAGGAGGCGGGATTGGTGGTGTCGGGGTAGGCCGCGCAGTCAGCCCGATCGCCCCGATCACCGGCGCCGACCGACCGAAGGCGCGCGGCGGACCGGGTCCTGCCCGCACCGACGAAGAAATACAGATCGTGTTCGATCGCTACAAGGCGTCGTTCTACCGGCTGTACAACCGGGAGCTGCGCAATAACCCAGCCCTGAAGGGCCAGATGGTTCTGCGCCTGACGATCGAGCCGGACGGCAGCGTGTCGATGTGCGTGCTGCAGTCGACTGACATGGATGCGCCGGATCTCGCCACGCAGGTGGTTGGCCGCGTCCGGACGATCAATTTCGGCGCGAAGGATGTACCGGCCGTGACGATCGTGTACCCGATCGACTTCCTTCCGGCGGCGTGAAGCCGGCGGCCGAATCGGAATTAGCACGGACACAAGGAGGTTTGGAGAAGCTGCGAATCTGATCCGTTAAGTTCGACGCGATTTTGACAAAGGCAAAGCCATTCGAAAGATGGCGACGCAAAGTCACCGGTCTAAAGGGCGGGGGGCCCTACGACGGCGGGACCGCCGGAATCCAGTCCAGGCGCGGACTGCCTCGTTCCTAATGAAATCGTCTCGGTGAATGGGACAAGGGCGGAGATGACTTCTAGCAACACAAACAATGCGAGGCTGCGCGGCAGCTGGATCAAAATCCTGCTGTTCGCCTTCGGCCTGTTGTTGCTGAACGCCGTCCCGGCACGGGCGCAGTCCGTCGGCGGTTGTGTCGCCAATTTCGGCGGCGTAATCGATGGCTTTGTCAACCCTGTTCCCCCTTCGCAGATCAATATCGACGGAAATTGCACGATCCGGAACTTCCCAGCGTCCAACCCACTGACCTCCAACATCAGCTTCTCCGGCACCGGAAGGGGCTGGCTGGTCGTCTTCGACAACGTCGATTTCGTCGGCAACCTCTCCTGCGACAAGTCGCACGGGAATTTCATCTGGTTCGTCAATGGCTCCACCACCCGCGCGCACATCTTGACGTGCGCGAACCTCTTCGTACCGGTCGACAAGATCGACAAAGAGAATCCGCCGGGGCCGCCCTTCGTCTCGATCGGGGTGCCCTTTACCTACACGCTCACCTTCCCACAACTGGTCAGTGCGACGACCGGCGCTGTGGTCAATCCCAACGGGTCGAACGTCGAAGTCGACCAGGTCGCGGTCACTGACAACCTTAATGCGACTGGGGTGTCGCTCAGCTACGTGAATAGCAGCGCCGCCTGGAAGGGCAGCGGCGCTTCGGTGCCTTTCGCGGTCACGAACGCAAGCGGGCTGCTCACCTTCAGCGGTTTCCCCCCGATCCCAGCCGGGCAGCAGATCGTGCTGAGCGTCACCGTGGTGCTCAACAACGCCGTGCCGCCGAACTCGCCCGGCACGCAGTTCTCCAACACGGCCAACTGGACGTTAGGAACGACCATAGGCGGAACCTTCCATTACCCCCTGCCGGGACAGCAGGGGGTCTCGTCGCCGCCGCTGACCATCGCGGCGCCCGGCCTGGTGATGACCAAGGGCGGCCCGGCGACGATGAACCCTGGTCAGCTGGGGCAGTTCACCCTCAACGTGCAGAACACCGGAAATAGCGACGCGTGGAACGCGACCATCGTGGACAAGCTGCCGACGGGGACGACGGGCGGCATGTGCAACATGACGCCTCAAGTGCTCAGTGCTCGGGTCTTCCAGGCGGACGGCGTCACGCCGGTCGCAGGCAAGGGCCCGCTCACGGCTGGCACGGACTACACGCTCAGCTATGCGGGAGCGCCCGCGTGCACGCTGACACTCAACATGCTGAGCGCCGCGGCGGTAATCGGTCCGACGCAGCGCCTCATCGCCACCTACCAGACGCAGCTCGATGCGAACACACAGAACGGCGCCACGCTCACCAACGTGGCCGGTACGACGCTGTGGTACAACGGCCCGAGCAGTGACACCGGCCGCCAGAGCTACACCTGCACGCTGACCAACGGTACGCCCGGCGTGCTGGACTGTCAGGACGCGCACACGGTGACGGCCGTTATCCCGGCGATGACCATCACCAAGCAGGTGATGGTGGGGGGGGGCGGCGCGGCGGTGCCGGGCGCGACGCTCGACTACCTGGTGCACGTGACGAACACCTCCGCGAACCCGGTAAACCCGGTGGTGATCACGGACAACCTGAACGCAGCGGGGGCGGGGGCGCTCACCTACGTGGCTGGCACCGCGACCATGAACGGCTCGCCCAACAGTGTCAGCGTTGCCGGCAACGTCATCACCGCGAACTACTCGGCGACCTACGGACCGCTGGCACCCGGAGGGACGATCGACCTGCGCTTCCGCGCCACGCTCGGCAGCACGCTCGCTGCCGGTACGATCGTCACCAACACCGGCGTCGTAACGTGGAACACTCCCCCGCAGACAGCAAGCGCCAGCGTCTCGATCGCTGTCGGAGGAATCGTCGGTGCGCCCAATCTCGTGTTCACTAAGTCCGGGCCGCCGACGATGAGCCCGGGGCAGTGGGGGCAGTTCGGCTTCAACGTCCAGAATAGCGGGTCGAGCGATGCGTGGAACGTCACGCTGCTCGACGAGCTCCCCAGCGGCGCAACGGGCGGCATGTGCAACATGACGCCTCAGGTGCTCACTGCTCAGGTTTTCCAGGCTGACGGCGTCACGCCGGCCAAGGGCCCGCTGGTTCCAGGCACCGACTTTTCGATCAGCTACATCGCTGCGCCCACCTGCAAGCTCACGCTGACTATGCTCACCGCCGCGGCCACGATCAGCCCGAATCAGCGTCTGATCATTACCTACCGCACCCAGCTCGACGCCAACAGCCAGAATGGCGCCCAGCTTACGAACGTAGCGGGCGCAGTTCAGTGGTTCAATGCCGACAGCAGCGTCACGACTCGCCAAGCATTCACACGCACGTTGACCGACGGCACACCGGGCATCCTCGACTTCCAGGATGCCCACACCGTCACAGTAGTGATCACCACGATCGCTATCACGAAGCAAGTCAGTGTTGTTGGTGGCGGCGCTGCGCAGCCGGGCGGGCAGCTCGACTACCTGGTGCACGTGACCAATGTCTCGACGAACCCGGCCCCCTCTGTCGTGATCACGGACGATCTCAGCACCGCTGGTGCAGGCCGCCTAACGTTCGTTAACGCACCTGCAACGATGAATGGCTCCACAACGGGTATCAGCATCGCGGGCTCGGTGCTGACTGCAAACTACTCCGCTGTGTACGGTCCGTTGCAGCCCGGGCAATCCATCGACGTGCGATTCCGGGTGCAAATTGCTTCGGGACTTCCAGCCGGCACGACGCTCACGAACACCGCGGTCGTAACGTGGAACAACCCTCCCCAGACGGCGAGCGCCAGCGTCTCGATCGATATCGGAGGAGTCCCCGGTTCCGGCAGTTTGAACGGCACCGCGTGGCTCGACGCAAACTTCAACAAGATAGCCGACCCCGGCGAGCCGTTGCTGCAGGGCTGGACGGTTGGGCTGCATCTCAATGGTGCGCTGGTGCAGTCCGTTCTCACGGATGTCAACGGCGTCTATCGGTTCAGTAACATGCCGCCGACGGACGGGACGGCAAACCGCTACGAGCTTCGGTTCACCGCGCCCGGTGCGGGTCCGAATACCGCCAAGCTCGGCAAAGCCGACTCGGCCTTTACCAACTTGCTGCAGCGGATCACCAACATCGCGGTGCCCTCCGGCAGCAACCTCCAGAATCTGAACCTGCCGATCGGGCCGAACGGCGTCGTCTACAACTCGATGACGCGCGCTCCTATTGCGGGCGCAACCCTGAAGATGCTGCACGGCAGCGCGCCATTGCCTGCAACCTGCTTCGACGACCCGGCTCAACAGGGCCAGATCACCCAGGCGGGCGGCTATTACCGGTTCGACCTCAACTTCTCGGATCCAGGCTGTCCGAGTGGTAGCAGCTACCTCATTGTGGTGACCGCGCCAACGTCGAGCTACGTGGCCGGTGTGTCGCTGCTTATCCCGCCGACTACGGGCGCATCGACCGCTCCGTATTCGGTGCCTACCTGTCCGCAGGATGCTCTTCCGGCAATCCCGTACTGCGAAGCACAGGCGTCGGAGTTCGCGCTGCCACTCTCCGTGCCCGCGCGTAGCGCTGGGACTCAGTACTACCTGAATCTCATCCTGGACGGCAGCGCGGTGCCCGGCTCAAGCCAGATCTACAACAACCATATTCCGCTCGACCCGCGGCTCGCGGGAGCATTCTCAATCACGAAAACGACGCCATTGGTCAACGTGACTCGCGGGCAGCTCGTCCCATACACCATCACGATCAGCAACGCGATAGGCGCATCCCTGCAAGGTGAGCAGGTTGTGGATCGCTATCCGGCGGGCTTCCGCTACGTCCCCGGATCCGCGCGCCTGGATGGTGTGCCCTCAGAACCCACGGTTGCCGCCGGCCAACTCGTGTGGAATGGCCTCAACTTCGGCAGCTCCACTCGCACGATCGTCCTGCTGCTCGCCGTTGGCGCCGGTGTTGGCGAAGGCGAGTTCGTCAACCGCGCCCAGGTCATCGATGGGCTGACAGGCAGGCCGGTGTCGGGTGAGGCGACCGCCAGGGTTCGTGTCGTAACGGATCAGACGTTCGATTGCACAGACGTGTTTGGCAAGGTCTTCAACGACGTCAATCGCAACGGAGTCCAGGACAACGGCGAAGATGGTCTGCCCGGCGTGCGTGTGGTGACAGCAACGGGTCTGGAAGCGACGACGGATCAGTACGGGCGGTTCCACATCACCTGCGCAATCACGCCTAATGAAGACCGCGGCAGCAATTTTGTGCTGAAGCTCGACGACAGGACACTGCCAAGCGGCTTCCGGATGTCGACTGACCAAGTGCAGATCAAGCGCGCCACGCGCGGCAAGGCCCTGAAATTCGATTTCGGTGCGTCAATTCACCGGGTGGTCGCTATCGACCTCTCCGATGCGGCGTTCGAGCCGGGTAAGACCGAAATCCGCGTCCAGTGGCGGCCACGCGTCAACTTACTCCTCGAGGAACTGCGCAAAGCGCCGTCGGTGCTGCGTCTCTCCTACGTCGCCGATACAGAGGATGAGGCACTCGTCGAGCGGCGCTTGGAAGGGTTTAAGCGGCAATTGACCGAAGCGTGGGATGCGAAGAAAGACGGCTATGTGCTGGCCATTGAACCTGAAGTCTTCTGGCGCCGTGGCGGCCCGCCCAAACGGCTCGACGGGCGTATGCCGGGGAGCAAGTGAACGCCATGAGCAAGCAGCGCCACCTCCTGCTGATCGTCGGATTGCTGCTGATGACCGCTCCCGCGTGCATCGGCCAGGTCAACACGGCCAAGCCCGGCGAGCCGGTAGAGCGGCATCTGTCCAGCGATCAGGCCTTTCGGGAATGGTCGCACGACTCGAATTCGACCGATAAAACCAAGCTCATCAAGGTCTGCCGGGCGGAGAACGTTTGCAAGATGCGATACCGGGAAGGCCAGACGCCGCGGACGCGCGTCAGGAAGCTTGTCGCGCCACTGCGGTACGAGGACGAGAACACTCCCATTTCCGATGCCTTCACAAGCCAGGTCCGGCAGGCGCTCGACAACCTGCGGGACAAGCGGGGCGTGACGGTCCGCTTCATCGGCTACACTGACGACGCGCCGCTGACCGGCCTCGACGAGAGCACTTACGGAAACCACTTGTCGTTGTCGAAGGCAAGGGCGCACCGCGTCGCTTTGGAAATGCAGAAGATCCTGGGATTGCCCGCGTCGGCGATCGAAAGCGACGGTCGCGGGGCCTCCCACCCGCTTGCGTCAAACGAAACGGCACAGGGCCGCACGATGAATCGTCGCATCGAGGTGGAATTCTGGTACGACGATCCTCTCCAAGAGTTATCGGACGAGCCGCAACTGTGCCCGGACGATGTCGACGAAACGGTGACCAAGATTTACGATCCCCCCTGGGGCAGCATTCCACCTCTCGAGCTCGAAAACGGCCAGCCGATCATTCCGCCCGGCTACGCGGCAAACCTGCGTCGCGCGCTGACGGACATTGCGGATCGGACCAATGCGCGACTGCAGTTTATAGGTTACACAAAGAACGAGCGACTCGACCGCCGCACTGCGTCCGTGTACGGCGACGACATCGGGCTTTCCGCGGCGCGGGCTCGCCGCGCAATGGATACCCTTATGCAGGACCCGCTGTTGTCGGGCGCTCGGTCCGAGCACGAGGGACGTGGCTACGTCCAGTCGGACGACGTCGTAAACACCGGCTTCATCCAGGGCCAAGACTCGTTCGTGCGCGTGCAGGTCGTGTACGACGAACGGTTGCCGTTAGACAACTACGAGGGCGTGGATATTACGCGTCTTACCCAGGAGGTTCGTCCGAAGAGTCCGTACGAGCTGAATGTGATGCGCATTACCGTCGATGGCAAGCCAATCGATGACCCGGGCCGCAGCTCCTCCGATATCCAGCGCTGCACCGACGTCGCGCTCGACAACGCCAAGATCCAGTTCCGCTTCGACAATCTGGAGGCGCGGCGACGGCTCAGCGTCGCGGCGAATCCGGTCGCTGTGGCCGTGAGCGACTTAGGCGGCGGTCCTTCCGAATCGGTCGTGCATTTCCGGATGTACAGCAGCTATGCAAGCTTTATCAAGCGTGCTGAAATTCGAATATTCGAGCAGCAGCAGTCGCTGCAAGCCGCGCCACTCAAGATCATCGCCGTCGACGACGCGGGTCTTGCGGAATGGCATCCAACAGCAGAAATTCTTTCGGGCCAAGCACGCGAACTCAAGTACCTGCTGCGCGCCTATGACTCGAAGGGTAATTTCGACGAAACGGACGCGCGGCCGTTGCGACTGTACCGCGAGCCACCGCCTGGAAAGGTCGCGGCTTCCGACGGGCCGTCAGCACGCGAGCTGCTGGCCGCCTATGGCGAGAATGACCTGGCGCGCCAGCAGATTCCGCTAGGCAGCGGCACGGTGAAGGTGCAGGGCAGCGGCATACCGGCCGGCCACACGGTCTGGGTAGCAGGCCGCCAAATTCCGGTCGACCCGAAGGGCAACTTCGCCGCAGAGGAGATGCTTCCGGCCGGCGCGCATAGCGTCGAAGTCGCGGTCCTCGACGATGCGGGCAACGGCTCGCTGTATCTTCGCGACCTGGAGTTCAAACGCACGGACCTGTTCTACGTCGGCATTGCCGACTTGACGGTATCGAAGAACAGCGCGAGCGGGGCAGCAAAGCTGCAAGAAGGCGAGAATGATCCACAGCGCTACGATTCATCGCTGGATGGCCGGCTGGCGTTTTACTTGAACGGAAATGTGCATCAGAACTGGCGGTTGACGGCGAGCGCGGACACGCGTGAAGGTCCGGTGAAAGACCTGTTCAGCAACTTCCTGGCCAAGTCGCCCGATTCGTTATTCCGGCGCATCGATCCCGATTATTATTACCCGACGTTCGGCGACGACGGTGTAGTGCAAGAAATGGCGCCAACCTTGGGCAAGTTCTACGTCAAAGCGAGCAATGGCGAGAATTACGGGATGTGGGGCAATTTCAAGGTCGGCTATTTGGATAACGAGCTGGCCCAGGTCGACCGGGGCTTGTACGGAGCTAACGCGCATTACGCGCCCGAACCCACCACCAGCTTCGGCGAGCGACGGCTCACGGTGGATGGATTCGCGGCCCAACCGGGAACGATGGCGAGCTATGAGGAATTCCGCGGGACGGGCGGATCGCTCTACTTCCTGCACCACCAGGACATCCTGACGGGCTCTGAGCGCGTGCGCATCGAAATTCACGACAAGGCCTCCGGCATCGTCACAGGGGTGGTCAACCTGCAACCCAACGTGGACTACGACATCGACTACCTGCAGGGCCGGGTTCTGCTTTCGCAGCCGCTCTCGTCGACTGCCAACGACAACTTGCTAGTGCGTACGAGCGGCTTGAGCGGTGACGAGGCCTACCTGGTGGTGCGTTACGAATATACGCCAGGCTTCGACAAGCTGGACGCAGTCGCGGTCGGCGGTCAGGGCCATTACTGGTTGAACGACTATGTGCGGCTCGGCTTTACGGCCGATTCCAACGAAGGTGACTCCGCTAGCAACCTCGGCGCCGCAGACCTGACCCTGCGGAAGAGCGCCAATTCCTGGTTCAAGTTGCAGGCAGGCCGTAGCACGGGTCTCCTCTCTCCCTCGCTGCAATCCAATGATGGCGGATTCGGGTTTCAGGGTCCTAACGACCAGTCGTTCACCGGCGCGAAGGCGGGCGCCTATCGCGCAGACCTGAGCGTTGGGCTGGGCGATTTCTTCGAGGGCCGCGACGGTCGTTTCACGTTCTATACGCAGCACCTCGACGCCGGTTATTCGTCGCCAGGAGAGGCGACGATTAAGGACACCGAGCAATACGGCGGCACGTTCAGGATGCCCGTGACGAGCAGCTTGAGTCTCAGAGCCAAGGGCGATCAGAAAATCGAGAACCAGGGGCTCGAGACTCGGGCGGTCGAATTGGACGTGGCTTACAAGCTAGCCGAAAAATGGACCGTCAGCACCGGCGTGCGCAACGACCTGCGTAAGGACAATTCGCCGGTTGTTCCCCTAACGCAGATACAGGGCGAGCGCACGGACGCGGTCGCGCAGGTGAAGTTCGATTCCAGCGCCTCCTGGAGCGCCTATGGCTTCGGCCAGCACACGGTCGCGGCAAGCGGCGGCCGTGAAGGCAATGATCGCATCGGCGTGGGCGGCTCCTATCGCCTGACGAAACGCTTCCGGATCGACGGGGAGGCGTCCGACGGACACCTCGGACCCGGCGGCAAGGTCGGGACTAGCTTTCTCTATTCCGAGCGGACCAGTTATTACCTGAACTATTCGCTTGAAAACGAGCAGACAGACAACGGGCTGCTGCTTCACGGCAGCCAGGGCAACCTGGTCTCGGGCGTGAAGACGCGGCTCTCCGACACTTCCAGTGTCTACGTCGAGGAGCGTTACCAGAATGGCGGGTCCCTGAGCGGACTCACTCACACCACCGGAATCAACCTCACGACGAAAGAGCACTGGAATTTCGGCGGCAGCGGGGAGTTCGGCAAGCTACGCGACTCGCAAACCGGCGCCGAGACCGATCGCAAGGCGGCAGGTATCCGCATGGGCTACGGCGTGAGTAAGATGCAGTTCTCGAGCGCGATCGAGTATCGCCGGGATAACGCGGAACAACTCGACCTGGCGCATACCGAAACGACTACGTGGCTGTTTCGTAACAATTTCAAGTTGCAACTGACGCCCGACTGGCGCCTTATCGGCAAGCTGGACCACTCGGTCAGTGATAGCTCGCTCGGCGAGTTCTATGCCGGCGGCTACACCGAGGCAGTGGTCGGCTACGCGTACCGTCCGGTAAGGAACGACCGGCTAAACGCGCTGGTCAAGTACACGTACTTTTATAACGTGCCGACCACGGGTCAGGTGGGATTGCAGAACACCGCGGCCGAGTTCCTTCAGAAGAGCCACATCGCGGCGCTGGATGTGAACTACGACCTCACGGCGAATTGGTCCCTTGGAAGCAAGTACGCGTATCGCATGGGACAGGAAAGTCTGGATCGCGTGAACCCGAGTTTCTTCGACAACCCCGCGCAGCTCGCGGTGTTGCGCGTGGACTGGCGGTTCCTCAAGGAATGGGATGGCCTGGCGGAGGTACGAACGCTTAACCTGCCGGATATAAATCAACGGCGCCGCGGCGCACTGGCCGCGATCTATCGTCATATTAGCAAGAACCTGAAGGCCGGCGTCGGCTACAACTTCACCGACTTCTCCGACGACCTGACCGATCTGAAGTACAACCACAAAGGCGTATTCGTCAATCTCATCGGGACTATGTGACGGTCGCTTGGCTTCGCTGGGCAGCGGGCATGCTGGACTCCAGCTTCCGAAGAGCAAACGTTGCGTGAAAGGCGAAAAGGTCGGGATGCGAACCTGTGGTTCGCCAAAACTCTGGCCGACTTTGAAATCAATAACATAGCCGCTGTCCCTCGAAATCCAAAATGACGACCGACTTTGAAATCAGACAGCTTCGGCAGAGACCTGTAACATTGTTAAAGGGATGAAGCTGAGTACTGTGCCCGAGATTTGGCGAGAGACTGGGCAAAGAATTCGCGATTTTTCTTGCGTGGTGGAGGGTCGGTGAACAGCCCAAAGCATATTCTGCAATAAATCGAAGTTTCCCTCCACGGCCATCCGCGCTGCCGCTAGTTGGCGGCATAAGCGGAGGCGGAGCAAACCGATCTGGCGGAAGCATCCGGAGCGACAGATTTACTCATCCGACCCGGAAAACGCCGACACTCACGGACGTACATATATAGACGTACATATATAAAGGACCGGACCAACTATAAGGACCGAGGAGAGATTGGTCTGCAGTGCGCAGCTCAGATTCGTGCAAGTGCTTGAAAAGAATGGTCTAACGACGAGGCAGCGTAAAAGGGATACCGCGACAGTGTGGGATTCTAACCAACGAGAGGGCAGCGTTCAACCAACTGAACTACGTCCCCACCGTGGAATCAACAACTTAGCGTAACATCTTGCAAATAAGGCCTTTGCAAGATTCGCATACGGCGCACTGTTCGCCTGGCTCGCCCCTGACTGCAGACGTTCCTGGCAAAACCTCCTGTAAATCTCCTGTAAAAATCAGTGCGCTCATGCGAGATTTATCGTAGCACACATGGCGAAAGAAACGAAGCGCAGACGGATTTTGAGGACTTTGACGGATCGCTAATCGGGTAATCCCCTCAGCCGATCGGGCTCGATCGCCGTTTTAAGCAGCTCCTCGAAAAGCGTGTTCTCACCGCGCATGAAACTCACGTCACTTGCTTCGTACAGCTCCTCGCGTGAAACTTTGCTCCAATCGGCCCAATAGCCGTTCTTGTGAGCGAGCTCTCGGACAAATTCTCGCTGGGTCCTTCCGTTACCTTCTCGAAATGGGTGTACGGCGTTCAACGTGCCGAGAATCTCTGCTCCTCGATGCGCGAATGCTTCTTGATTTAAACCACGAAGATGCTGTTCCTGAGATAATTTCTCAAACAGACTCTCCAAGGTAGGCTGCATGTACGGCACATGTGCAAAATATGAATTTCCCTTTGCGATGTCTACCGTTCGATAGCATCCCGCCCATTCATAGACGTCTTGGAAAAGATAACGATGGATCCGCTGCAGGTGGTCTACATCGAAGAAACCAGACAGGGGTTGTTCTATAAGCTCTAAGGACCGTCGCTACTCGGCTGGCCTCGAAGCGGTCCAGCGTTGTCTGATCCCGAATCTCAGGAATGTTTTTGAGGACTGTCGTACCCAGATAAACGTACGGGTCGGAAGTCATCGAGGAAACTACACGCCTGTCGGGAGGGCTCGAATTAGTTCCCCAGCCTGTTCAACAGAGATTTCACCCTCAATATAGCTTTGCCAAATTTCTAGCGCCTTTGGACTTGGTTCTAGCCCTTCGAGGCGGACGTTGGCCACTGCGTTCTGAACAAACCGCTCGCGCCAGGTGCGCTCCTCGTGTTTCTGCTCTGCAACGGATTGGGAACGGGACACCCTCATTAGCCTCATCCTGAATTCAAAAACCACGAATCCTAAACACCTATTATACCAGACGGCTTCTTGTACGGTTCTATGCAAGGCTGCTGTGTCCTAAGCCAACCCTTCGGCTGTTAACAGAGGACTTCTGATCGAGTCCGCTCCATCTCTGGGGATCTTCTCTGGCGGTGGCCGTCGGGTTCTCGGGACACTCGGGTTCGAGAGCGAGTCTCAGCTGGTTAGTTAGGCGCTGTGTGCCTCAGGCACCTAGTGAGCTGTCCCGGTGATTTCGTAAGTACGAATACGTCGTCTTGGGTCGGTATAAGTCCAGCGAAATGGTTTCGCCGATTTGGCGTAGGCGCGAATGTATTTCCTCAGTTTGCGGGCTAGATCGGCGAGCGAGGTGAACACGCCCCGGGCAATGACGTCGCGCTGGATTTTCGCAAACCACAGCTCCACCTGATTCAACCAAGACGAATAGGTTGGTGTGAAGTGGAACCGGACCTTGGGATTCTGTTCTAGAAACTCCTCCACAGCTTTGGTCTTGTGGGCCGACAGATTGTCCAGCACGATGTGGATCTGCTGGGCCCAGCGAGCCTTCTTGACCAGCTGGTTGAGGAATCCCAGGAATTCCGCGCTGGTATGCCGTTTTGCGGTCTTGCCTTCCACCTTCCCGGTTTTCACATCCAGGGCAGCATAGAGCGACAGGGTCCCATGACGGTAATACTCGAAGCCATGTCGTTCGGCGCGACCCGGCGACAGCGGCAACACCGGATCGAGGCGATCCAGTGCCTGGATGGCCGTCTTTTCGTCGACGCAGAACACGGCCGCATGCTGCGGAGGGTTCAAGTACAGACCGATGATATCGGCCGCTTTGCTCTCGAACTCGGGATCGTCGCTGGCCAGATACCGCTCCAGGCGGTGCGGCTTCAGCCGGGCTTGCGTCAAGATGCGCTGCACCGTCGATTTGCTCACTCCCAGCTCCTGGGCCAATTTACGGCAGGACCAGTGCGTGCTTCCATCTTTGGGCTTTTGCTGTACCCGTCTCGCCACTCGCGCTTGCACCGCGGCCGTGGCCGTGCGCGGTTGGCTGCCGCGATGGCGACCTTCTAATCCGGCCAAGCGATCCTGTTCAAAGCGCGTTCGCCAGCGCGCGATTGTGGCCGCACTGGTTTGCATACTGTTCTCAATCTGGCGATAGCTCTTACCTTCGGCCAGCGCCAAGATGAGTCGCGCTCGGAACACGTCGCCTGCAGGCAGAGTCCGCGACTGTGCCCAGCGCTCTAAGTCCTGTTTCTCTTCGGGAGTCAGTGGAAGCAAGTTTCGATTATCCGCCATGCCCTATAGACGGTCGAAATATACTTTCGTTATCAGTGGGACACTATACTAGTTGCATTCCGAGATCCCCATTCACGTCGTTGTCTACAAGAATGACCAGTGAAAGGGGGAGGCTTTCTTCAGCAAAGACTTTAATTTCTTGCTCGACTCCATCATCCAAAAGGCGGAACTGTTCTCGTCGCAGATCTGGGACGAGGTTTCCGGCGCGGTCTCTCACGCTGACAGAAAGAACCACAAGGTCGGAAGTAATGCGAACCGTTGTTTGGGGCTGCCGTTGTCGCTGTGACGGTGACATTCTCAATGCCCCGAAACATGTTATGAGGACTGTTGAAACCAGAATCAACCACTTCGCGTCGCCGCTTTTGGACACGGGTTCTTCCCTCCGAGACGTGTTGCAATAAGATATCCGATGTTTGAGTGGCGTAAGTAGTGGCCTGGCGAGCCCCGCTACGTTGCAGTCCTTAGTAGTAAGCCTAGTCCGGCGTAGAATCTTGGGTATGGCGGCGGTGCTACGTCCTTATGATCCGCGGGACTTTGCTGCGCTTTACCGGCTTGATCAGGCTTGCTTCCCCGCTGGGATTTCGTACTCGAAGACTACGCTGCGTTATTTTCTCTCGCTTCGTTCGGCCGACTGCCTTGTTGCCTTGCAGGACGCGCACATTACGGGATTTATTCTGACCGAGGAGAATCCGCCGCTGGCACATGTCATTACTCTTGATGTTGCTGAGAAATTTCGGCGGCGAGGAATTGCGTCGGCTCTGTTGCTGGAAGGCGAGAGGAATTTGGGGTTGCGCGGTGTGCGGCATGTGCTGCTGGAAACGGCAGCAGACAACGAAGCTGGCGTTGCCTTCTGGAAGCACCACGGCTATGGTATTGCAGCCACATTGAAGCGCTACTACTTGGGCCGGCTTGATGCGTACGAAATGCGCAAGATATTGCCGGCGCAGGGAGTGAGAGCTTCGACATAAACGTGGCAGCGGCACGTGGGCCGCGCTCGGAGCCCGCTTCAGAAAGCGGGCGCTACATGAACCCGGCGCTACATGAACCCGGGCTACATCAACCTGTTTTTTACGCGAGGAGAAACGTTGAGCGATTACTTGGTGTCTGTTCTGCTGGGCATCGTTGAGGGATTGACGGAATTTTTGCCGGTTAGCTCTACGGCGCACCTGCGGCTTAGCGAGGCACTGCTGCACATTGACCTGGCTAGCGGCTACTGGAAGATGTACACGATTGTGATTCAGCTTGGCGCGATACTTGTGCTGCCCATCTACTTTCGCGAGCGCATCGCCAAATTTCTGTCGACGTTTCCTCGCGGTGAGCGCGGGGACCGCACCGCACTGACGCATCCGCTGGGCCTGACGATGATCGCGTTTGTGGTGACTGCGATTCCGTCCTTTCTGCTGACCAAAGTGATCGGCAAACATCTCGAAAGCCTTTACATCATGGGTGCTTCGCTGCTCATCGGCGGGATTGTGATATGGATCGTCGATGCCATGAACGCGCCGGCGGAAAAGGCTGGGCCTGGCGCTCCGGGCAGCCGCATTCACACGTGGCGTATGGAGGAGATGAGCTTGCTGCAAGCCATTTGGATTGGGGCTTGCCAAATCCTTTCGGCGGTTTTTCCCGGCACGTCGAGGTCGATGTCTACCATTACCGCGGGGCAGATTGCCGGAATGTCTCGCGCTGCCGCGCTAGAATTTTCCTTCTTTGTGTCGATGCCCACTATGGCCGTGGCGACGGGCTATCAATTTCTGAAATACGTTACGGGCAAAGACGAAAATACTATCGGTGTCTCACACATCGATTCGCACGGCTGGATTGTTTTGGCCATCGGGTTTGCCGTCTCATTTATTGTGGCGTACGGCGCCGTTGCCTGGTTTCTGGCCTGGGTGCGCAAGCATGGATTCGCGCCGTTTGCCGTATATCGCATCATCGTGGGTGGACTGGTGCTGGCTTGGGCTTCGCATTGGATTGCATAAAATCGCTCGCTGCGCTCGCTGGGACGAGCTAAGCTCGCCCCTACAAGTTCGGACGTATGCGATGAAGAACAGGGACCGAACTATTTCATGCGGGGCCGGATTGTCTGCTATATTTAATCCGTTTGGGTTCCTCCGAAAGGCACGTTCTAGCGCCGGCGAGCTCTTTCGTACTCAGCCTTCCCCAAAAGCTGAGGCCCCAAACCTGAGGATTATTTCGTGCGCTTTCTGACTCCGACCGATAACAAGCGGCTCAATGAGCTGATCGGTTTCCTGTTCATGATTCTGGCAGTGCTCGTCGCGCTGTCTCTAATTTCCTATTCGCCGCATGATGTGGCGTTCAATGTGTCCGCGCCGCCCGCGGATGGTCCGCTGGCGCACAATTGGATTGGTCCGGTGGGCGCCTACAGCGCGGATTTTCTTTTCCAGGTTTTTGGATTCGCGGCGTTTCTACTTCCCGTGGCTATCCTGATTCTCGGCTGGAAATGGTTTCGTAGCCGGGCGATCAATTCGCAGCTGGCGACTATTTTCGGTTACATGCTGCTGCTGCTTTCTCTTCCTTCCCTGCTTTCGCTCTGGCATTTTCCGGGAGTGCGCGGACTGCCCCCTGGCGGGATGCTGGGGTCGCTTGTCTCCGGCAGCTTGCAAGCTGGATTTAACTTTTGGGGCGCTAGCCTGATTGCTTTTGCGTTCTTCCTTACCTCGCTTTTTATGACTACGAGCTTTTCTTTTGCGGGGACGCATGCTTGGGCGAAAAAAGGGCCGCTGGGGGCGGTGGAAAAGCTGGGCTTATTGCAAAAGGCGCAGGCGCGGTGGCAGAACTGGCGCGACGGGCGCGAACAGCAGCGCATGCGGCGCCGGCTGGAGGAGACGCGCATCTCCGGACGCAAACCGGTGAACCAGCTTGGGGCGGGGGCTGCATCAATCCCGGCATCGGGCGAGGCGCAAGGGTCGATTCAGCTTGCGGACGAGGCCGACATTTTTGAAACGGAAGAGAAAGAAGAAAAATCGCGCGATTCGCGCAAGCCACCGATTCTTTTCCTGCATGACGAGAAGAAAGAAAAGGTCAGCGCCAAGAAATCAGCCGAACCGAAGATCGCGAAGGGCAGCGCGAATTATAAGCTGCCGTCGATTTCGCTGTTGCGCGAGGGCGAGCGCAGCCAGAAGCTCGATGAAGATGAATTGAAAATTCGCGCGCGGGCTATTGAAGACAAGTGTTTGGAATTCGATATTCAAGGACGCGTTACGCAGATCAATCCCGGGCCGGTTGTCACCACATTTGAGTTCAAGCCGGAGGCCGGCATCAAGTACAGCCGGATTATCGGCTTGACGGAAGATCTCTGCCTGGCGCTGCAGGCGGAATCGATTTTGATCGAGCGCATTCCGGGCAAGTCCACCATTGGCATTGAAGTGCCGAACATTAATCGGCAGACGATTGCGCTGCGGGAAATTATCGAAGCGCCGGAATTCATTAATTCGCCGAGCAAGCTCACGCTGGCGATGGGGCGCGACCTGCACGGACGCATACGCATCACGGATTTGGCGGCTATGCCGCACTTGCTGATCGCGGGCTCGACCGGAACCGGCAAGAGCGTTTTTATCAATTCGCTGATGATGTCGATTCTTTATAAGGCGAGCCCGGACGATGTGAAGATGGTTTTGGTTGATCCGAAGCGGCTGGAGCTGAATCTTTACGACAACATTCCGCACCTTATCGCGCCGGTTGTTACCGATCCGAAGGTCGCGTCCAATGTACTGCGCAATGCGACCCGGGAGATGGAGAATCGCTTGAAGCTGCTGGCGCAGCGCGGCGTGCGCAACATCGATCAGTACAATCGGACGTTCCAGAAGGCGCAGCCACTTTCGCTTTTCGATAATGTGGAGGAAAGCGAGCACAAGCCGCTTCCGTATTTGGTGATCGTGATTGACGAATTGGCTGACCTGATGATGGTGGACACCAGCAACGTGGAAGAATCCATTACCCGGCTGGCACAGATGGCGCGCGCTGTCGGGATTCACTTGATTTTGGCTACGCAGCGACCTTCGGTCGACGTTATTACGGGCTTGATCAAGGCCAACTTCCCTGCCCGAATTTCTTTTCGCGTGGCTAGCAAAGTTGATTCGCGCACTATTCTCGATTCCAACGGCTCGGAGTCGCTGCTTGGCAAAGGCGACATGCTGTATCTGCCGGCCGGCTCAGCGCGGCTGCATCGCATTCACGGGCCGCTGGTTTCAGAAGACGAAATCACCGCGGTGTGCGATTTCTGGCGCGAGCAAGCGCAAGCCAAGTACAACGAGGAGCTGCTTGTTGCGCCGAAGGATGAAAACGCTGCGGCCGGTGAGGACACGGTTGGAGAGGGCGAAGAAGCGGAAGAGGTGGACGACGACCTTTATCAGGACGCCGTTCGCGTGGTTTGCGAAATGGGGCGCGCTTCCACTTCCACTTTGCAGCGGCGGTTGCGCATTGGGTATGGACGCGCCGCTCGACTGATCGACCTTATGGAGAAGGACGGCATCGTCGGTCCGCCGGACGGCACCAAGCCGCGCGAAGTCTTAAAAGGGCGCAACTGGATGAAAGAGTTCGACGACACCGCGCAATGAATGAATTATGCGCTAGCGCGCTATTTGACACAATTTGCGCGCGCCCCTAAAATTAACAGGCTCAAGCGTGCCGGGGTAGCTCACTGGTAGAGCGCCGCCCTGAAAAGGCGGGCGTAGCCAGTTCGATTCTGGCCCCCGGCACCACCGATACTGCCACGCCCAACAAAATTCCAAGTACCCGAGGCGACATACGCGTCGCCGGTCGGCGTGAGCGTAATTTGGTCGATGTGTTTTGCCAATTCAGCGCGTACATGCCCAGCGTCAGAGTTGAGGACAGCTCGAAGATCCTGCATACGTGTCATAACAAAGGAGCGGATGTTACGGAGTTTGCTGCGTAGGGAATCTGGACGTGCTTCGAGAAGCTTTGTCGTTATTTCACCGATCTGCCGTTCTCTGTCCGCGAGCGCGTATCTGAGCGCCGGCGAGAAATCACCCTGCGCAATCGCATTGGCAAGGTTCGTCACTTCGCTCTCCAGCTCCTCCTTACGTCGGCGCATTTGGTGCGATTCCCCGCCCAAGCTTTCTAGGGCCTTCACGAGTTCGGCTTCAAATCTTTCGAGAACGTATTCCACAGCGTCCGGACGCATGATCTGTTCTTGTAACCCGTCCAGCAGCCTACCTTCCAGCGCACGTCGAAATACGCGAATGCTGTTCGTGCAAACGCTCGCGCCACGGAACGTATTCTGAGGACAGCCATACACGACATCGCTGCGCCCGCGCCATCGGCCCGAAACGATGCTGATATTCGCGCCACACTCGCTGCACTTCAGCAAACCTGAGAACAGGTAGGGTGAACTGACGGACCGCCCCTGCATCCCGCCTTTCCGCCCAATCTCGCCATAGACTTGCTTCACTGTTTCAATGCGGTTCTGCACTGACTTCCAAAGGTCTTCGGATACGATCCGCTGCTCTGCGAGTTCGCGGACCACCCATTTATCTTGCGGAGTGCGTTTGTAGATGCGTTTGCCCGACTTTGATCGCACCTTGACTGTCTTGCCCCAGATGACGCGGCCACGATAGCGCTCGTTTCTGAGAATGGTACGAATGGACGAAGGACACCAGGAACGAGAGATTCTTCCCTTCTGAGGCTGCGGGGAAATCACACCTTCGCCGTTCAGTTGTTTGCCAATTTTCTGGAGACTGTTACCGCCAGCATACATCTCGAAAATTCTCCGCACGGTGCCTGCCTCGTCCTCGCGCACTTCGAGACGCACTCCGGTGATGAGCGGTCTGCCATGTTGGTCGACGCGCGCAGCATCCTCGATCGGCACGTTGCGATAGCCAAAGCATCGGCCTCCCGTGTGGAGTCCTTGGAGGGCCCGACCCTCAACACCACGGTGCGTTTTCTTCGCAAGTTCTCGGATGTAGAGGCTGTCTACAATTCCGTGCGTAGCGAGAAGGACTTCGGCTTGTTCGGATTCACTGTCGATCCCTTGGCTGACAAAAATTAGGCGCACCCCGGCAAACCGCAACTCGTCGTGAATCGTGAAAGAGTCTTTAAGAGTCCGGCTTATACGTGAGGTGTCGTCTACCAAAACGACGTCGAACGGCTTTTCCCTGCTGGTGGCGGCGGCTAGCATTCTGCGCAGGCCAAATCGGTCGTCCCGTGTGCCGGAAATGGCCTCGTCGCTGTAGATGTGCGGATCAAGAACCGACCAGCTGCGCTGTGCCGCGTAATCCCGGCACTTTCGGATCTGGTCTTCGATACTCAGCGGGCTCTGCTTTTCGCTGGAAAATCGTGCATAGACGGCGCAGCGGAGTACCGCACTCACAGAACCTCCTTCGCAAAAATCGACTCCTTCGAGACGA